>ENA-ORXM01001759-ORXM01001759.1-marine-metagenome-genome-assembly--contig:-NODE-1759-length-28450-cov-4.495365_pt1 | contig 28450 bp, 17 predicted proteins | sample MGYA00237867_ERZ511480 | MGnify/ENA primary metagenome ERZ511480 (study PRJEB26309, sample SAMN06266103) | marine metagenome | isolation source: Algal blade | place: United Kingdom:Sidmouth, United... | reverse complement strand
AGTTGTGTTGAATGGTGCTACAGTTAAACCAATAGCTGCTGCTTGAATTAGTCCTAAAGAACTAAAGTTAGCATCATCTCTAGGTGTAACGGGTACAGCTAAATTTATTCTTAACATATCACCACCGTTAGGTAAGAAATTATTTACAAACGGCTTACCTGCAGCAAGTGGATTACCACCTTTTCCTGTAGCTAATTGATAAGGTATAACATTAGGTACACCAGTATGGAATGCAGGCCACAAATCAACAGATCTAGGCTTTCCTGCAGCTGGTAATAAAAGTGTACCAAAAACAGCATCATCCAATGCAGTACCTGCCAAAGCAGGATCTCCTTTCAAGCCGAATAAACCATCACCACCATTTGAAAAATCAAAAGCCCCTAATGAGTTTTTCTGAATTCTAAGCGGTGCAAAAGCTGGAACTGCTCCACCAAACTGAGCATCATCCATATAAAGTGCCAGCTCTGGGTTATAAAAGTACTCATCTAAAGTTGTTTCTGAAATCTCATCGTAAGGACTGATTCTATTCCAGAAATCTTTTTGTCCAATAGGAATAACAGCTTCATTTGTTAAAGGCATTCCTAATCTAGAAACCTGAATCCAATCACCACTAACACTTGGTCCAGCATCTTTTGATAATGTTGTAATTGCAGGACGACTAGCTGAAGCCCATACCCCAATTACGTAATCACTGTCAAGGATATTAGTAGGTACGGCTGGCGCACTTGTTTTAATCAAAGTTGCAATTGGTACTTGAATAGCAATCGCACTCACATTATAACAAGCTAAACCATCAGTTGCAGTTCCTGTTTGTCTCGGTGCATCTCCTAAATCAAATATTCCACCTAAGTCAACAAAGAATGGATCATCTGTTGGACCAGCAAAAACACGTTCACCAGTTGAAGCTGTAGAAACACCACCTTGAAACAAAGCATCATAAGTCGTATCTAAACCAGCAGCGCCAGTAATTGAACGTTCACCAATATTATTAGGTGGTACAACACCGTCAGTGATGATGGTTGTAAAACTATTTCCACCATCCATACTTCTTTCTAAAGTATATGTAGCTTTCTGATTTTGTAGTCCTAAACGGATATTAAAAAATGTTGTAGGATCTTCATTTTCAATGCTAAAAGTAAATCTGTAGATAATTTCATCTCCAGGTACTGTAGCATCATTGTCAACATGTACTTCATACCTAATATTTTCACCAAACGTGTAATAGTTAGGACCTCCCTGAGGCAATTGAAGAGGTACATAAGTTGCGATAAGCGTAACCATTTCTTGGTTATCTGGACTTCTAAACGCATATAAATCCACGTTATCAGCAAGAGGATCATTAGAAATTAATGGTGCTTCTCTGTGGCTCGAGCCAAAAGCACAATTAAAAGTCAAAAGTGCGATTACACAAACCGCTATATTTTTTATTATAGAATATTTTTTCATCATTTTATTTTTCTTTATTAAGTCAAATTGATTTCAAATGTGCTTCTTATTGTCTCACATCTGTTCCTCTCCATGGCATAGCCAAATAAGGAAAGCTTGAAGAAAATTGTGCATCATTTGTTTCAACACCTGTGCTATAAGTAAGTACACCTAACAAGTCGCTTGTTACAGGACTTGGTGAAGTCATAGGATCATAGTCATCATACCATAATCCGACAGCAGCCAATACTACTCCAGCTACAGCTTGTAATTCAATTCGTGTTACATCATCTTCCAATCTTCTTCCATTAGGAAATCCATCCATATTTGGTATGAACTCTAAATCTGCAGTAGTATTGAAAGGTGCAACAGTTAATCCAATAGCTGCTGCTTGAACCAAACCTAAAGAACTAAAATTTGGATCATTTCTTGGTGTAATGGGTACAGCCATATTTAATCTCAACATATCTCCACCGTTAGGTAGGAAGTTATTTACAAATGGTTTGCCCGCAGCCAATGGATTACCAGCTTTACCGGTAGCCAATTGGTAAGGAATAACATTAGGAACACCTGTATGAAAGGCAGGCCATAAATCAACTGATCTAGGCTTTCCTGCAGCGGGTAACAATAAAGTACCAAAAACAGCATCATCTAAAGCTGTACCTGCCAATGCAGGATTCCCTTTCAATCCAAATAAACCATCAGCACCATTTCTAAAGTCAAAAGAACCTAATGAGTTACTTTGGACTCTTAAAGGACTAAATGCTGGTACCGCTCCTCCAAATTGAGAATCATCCATATATAGTGCCAACTCAGGATTGTAGAAAAATTCATCTAAAGTTGTCTCTGTAATCTCATCGTAAGGTGTAAGTCTGTTCCATAAATCTTTAGAACCAATAGGAATAACAGCCTCATTTGTCAAAGGCATTCCTAATCTTGAAACTTGTACCCAATCACCTGAATACGTATCATTACCATCTGCGCTCAACGTTTTCATAGCTTGTCTGCTAGCAGACGCCCATACTCCGATTACATAGTCAGAATCCAAAATGTTTGTTGGCGTTGAAGGTGCACCATCTTTCAATAGTGTACTAATAGGTATTTGAAGTGCAATTGTGTGCACATTATATTTAGCCAACGCATCTCTTACTTGTCCACCTTGTCTAGGAGAATCTCCTAAATCAAAAATAGCACCTAAATCTACATAGAAAGGATCATCTACAGGTCCAGCAAATACAGTCTCACCTGTTGTAGCTGTTGTAATTCCACTCATGAATAATGAAGCATAAGATTGATCCAATCCTGCGCCACCCTCAATAGATCGTGGCCCTATATTATTAGGAGGTACAATACCATCCTGTACAATAACCTGAAATGATGTACCACCATCAATACTTCTCTCTAAAGTATAAGTTGTTTTAAGGTTTTGTTGTCCTAATCTCACATTAAAAAATGTAGTTGGATCTTCATTTTCCTGTTGGAATGTCATTCTATATGTTATCTCATCTCCAGGTACTGCAGCATCGTTATCAACATGTATTTCATATCTTACATTTTGACCGAAGTTGTAGTAATTGGGACCACCATAAGGAACTTCACCAGGTATGTAGTTTGCTATAATCGTTATAGTATTAGGATTATCTGGACTTCTGAAAGCATACAAATCTGTATTATCAGCCAATGGATCATTTGAAATAAGTGGCGCTTCCCTGTGACTAGAGGCGTTTAGCATAGAACACATTAGACACAGCAGCATAAAAACTGGCCATTGCTTGTATTTTTCAATTTTCTGAAATGTGTGTCGAAAGTATACTTTCATAGTTTAATGTTTAAAAGTGAGAAATTAAATAGCCCTCAATTTTTGGGACTCAAATAAAGTTTGCCCTGATTACTCCAAAGGTTCTTAAAAGTTTACATCTATTTGTAAACAGAAAGATCCCCATTTCATAATCAAAACGTGGTTAACGAATAGCTTTAAATAACTAGAAGTTTTTGCTTTACCCAATAGAATTAAATATAGGATGGATTCTTGACACTAAGAATTAATTGCAAATTTAATAAACTTTAACGCAATTCTGAACATATTTTAACTTTTGTCCATAAGTTTTTTTTTGATCATTCACAAACAAGCCCTTATGTATCAATAAATACTTTATTTATTGTTAGGAAGGTGGTTTTTTTTGTAAAAAAACCCCTTCAACCGAAGTTGAAGGAGCCGTGTCAAGAATATCAAGCAAAGACATTCTTTCTCTTTGAAATGTTCTCGATTTATTTGTTTGTCTCATTAATAAATACGTGTACTCTACACCATTTGGATTTATTTGTTCAAAAAAATTAGTACTTCTTTATTTGATCAATCCCTAATACAAAAATCTGCACAATAAATAAATGAGCCGCTACCGTACATTCGCTGTAGTATGTGATAACCGACTTGTAATTAAAAAGCGCAAAAAAGCTTGAAGTAAAAATTCCTCGAAACCAACTATCTCCGCCACAGAGCAATCGGGTTATTGCTTTGGTTTCGTTTTGATCTGAAGATCAACAACCGTAAATTTATATTTAGATCCCCGCATAAGCGCGGATGAAAATTTTATTTGACTCCGATGCAAAGCCATCGGAGAATGCTTATGATTAAAATTTAAACTCAATCATGGTATTGAGAAAAAACGGCGTTCCAGGGGTAAAATGTAGCTCTTCAACAGGTTCTATCTCATTTTGTAATCTTGACTCTGTGGCAAATTGCGCCTCATTCCATTCTGTATTAAACACATTTTTGATTTGGAATCCTATTCTCACATTAGATTTTTCGTAAGCCAAATTGAGGTCAGCCACTGTGTAGCCTTCAGCTACAATCGAATTATCCTCATTTGCCGGTCTATTCCGCAGATGTTGAACTTGAATACCTCCTTGCAAGCCTGATTTATGATTCATCTGAATACCAGACATTAAAGTAAAATCTGGCGCTAGAGGTATGTAATTGTTTATAGGTTCATCTAAATTTGTTCTTGCTATTGTATAGTTGGCATCCAAATCAAATAAAATATACTTCTCTGGTTGATATCTAAAACTTAAGTCGACGCCTTTTCTTCGCGATGCTCCACTAGGCTCAACGATACCAGCGTCTCCAACATAAACAAACTCTTGTTCTGAATACAAAAACCAATATGCAGAATTAATAAAAATGTGAGGGTGCGGTTTCCATATAAAGCCTGCATCAAATCCATAAGCAGCTGGTAATGTTTTTTGATCTGTCTCAGCAACCACCACTCTTGTGTCATTAGAATGAAAGCCTTTCCCACCTTTAAGATACAATTGAAGATTTCTAGAATGTGCGTACAATAAACTTGCCTTAGGACTTATAATCGCTTTATTTAAAGTTTGTCTAGAAAACTGTGTACTTAATTCGTCATTATAGTGAAAGTTGAAAAAATCATATCTAAGACCAGTGAAAAGTGTAAACTTATCTAAGGTGAAACTACCATTAACAAACCCTCCAAGATTCGTCTCATCAATAGAACCCAATCTTATCCGTTCAATGATATCGGTCCTATTAGCCGTATGCGAAAGCTCATTGTCCTTACTTTTATCCTTTCTAAACTGGACACCCGCTTTAAAATCCACATCTATGTGGCTTATTTTAAAATTATGATTCAAGACACTTTTCAGTCCAAATAAATTTCTGTTTTCCTTTTGTCTGATTTGATCTCCATTAATAGGGTCATCAAGAAAAAAGGTGAAATTTGAATATAATTCGAAATCGTATCTAGAGAAATAAAAGTTATTGTCTATGTATGTATTGTCGCTAAGAAATTTCTTGTGCTTTAAAACCACATTAGTCCGACTTGTGTTTCCACCTTCAGTATCGTCAATAGCACCAAACCTAGTGATAAGATTTTGCTCAACTGCTCTTACAGGAATTTGACCAGAAGCATCCCAAGAAGAAGTAAAATGAGAAAGTGTCAAATTTATTTTTTCTCTATCACTGATTTGCTTTGAAAACTTATTAAAAATATTGATGCGCTCAAAGTTTTGTGGACTCTCAAAATACCCATCTGTACTTATATATTCAAACGCAGAATAAAAGTCAAACCCTGCTTCTTCCTCATCTAAAACATCAACTAGTGCGACCAATCGCTTTGTATTAAATTGACCAAGTTCGAATTTAATTTTACTGTCCTCTATCTTTTCTTTGGTGTTGAAAGACACATAAGCTGCTGTGTTAAAATTACCTTGTTCCGCATAGTAAGGTCCTTTACCAAAATCAATATTATCAATAGTTTCAGGAATTAAAAAATGAAGATCAGCGTACCCTTGCCCATGTGCGTGAGACACCATGTTTACTGGTATTTCATCAACAGATATGGCAATATCAGTTCCATGATCAATGTCAAAACCTCTTAAAAATATTTGCTCCGCTTTTCCACCACCTGCATGTTGTCCTATAAATAAGCCTGGCACTTGTCTCAAAATTTCTTGAGAAGAAGCAACGGGTCTTGAATTTATATCAATCGCTGTTATAACATTCAAAGCATCCAATGTCGGTTTTATGACCACCTCATCTAACAAGGCTGCCTTTACATTAAGTTTTACTAATAATGGCTCTTCATAATTTTGAAAGACTACCATTTTTGTTTCATAACCAATTTGGGAAAATCTCAAGGTGTCACCTTTGATAATTTCATTAATTACAAACCGACCATTTTCATCAGTGTGAGCGTGTGTGTTTTGATTTATATTAAATACATATACGCCTATAGCATTCTCTCCAGTCTCATACTTAACTTGTCCATTAAAAATCTGACTGAATAAACTTTGCCCTACAAAAAGAAGAAGTACAAAAAAGATATATCGGATTGAGATCATAATTGGCTATGCTTGTAATAGTTAATATTTGCTTGATACAAATGTTATACGTGATTCAATCTGTATTTAGTTTTAACTAGAGACTTAAATATTAAAAATCACTCTCAAAATTAGTCATAAAGACAAATATTTAAAAAAATCAAAATCAAAAAATCCAAAGGCAAATTGATCACCGTATATAATTTTAGAAACTATTGATAAACTCAAAACAAAACTAATGGATACTCATCAATTTCAACTTATAAGGAGCGAACTACAGGATGATATTGAATGGTCAGTAAGGTATTTATCTATATACGATATCTCTTCTACAATGGCGCTAAGCTTAGTCGATCGTATTATTCTAGATATTAGTAAATCCCTAAACAACACCAACTCAAGAACCTTGAGAGATTATTTTCTCAATAAACTTCAATATTTCATTAATACCCTAAAGACTTAAAGCTAAACTTACACACAGATTGAGTTTGACAAAAACTAATATCATGAGATTTAATATTTAATTGTCATACCAAGTTTAGGCTGTATTCGAAAGAAATACAGCCTTTTTTTCATATATAATAAAAATCTTACCCATAAATAAATCCAAAACCAAGATATCACCCGTAAGTTAGAGTAAGCATGATTAATTAACTGGTAATACTTTTAAAATGAATAAGAACCTTTTGACCTTCACTCTATTTTCTTTCTGTATAGTTGCGATACTATGCGCCTCTTGCAATGAGGCAACTACTCAAACTTCATCGCAAGCAGAGGCAAAAACAATAGACTTACCTAAACTTTTAGATAGATCTGAAAAAATACAATTAGGTAAGGAATGGGATTATGTCCAAAACTATTACATGGACAGAAAGCAAGCGCTCGAAAAAAATCCTGAAGACAATCAAGCCAAACTAGAAATTGCTCAACTTTTTATCAAAGAAGCTAGAGTGACTGGCGAACATGGTCACTACTATCCTGCTGCGCTTAAAACTATAAATGAAATTTTAAGCCAAGATAGTCTAGATAATAACATGAATTTTTTAGCGCTTATGACTAAAGCAGGCGTCCAATTATCATTGCACGAGTTTTCTGATGCTCTTGATACTGGACTAAAAGCTGTTAAATTAAATCCAGCTAATGCTCAGATATATGGTGTCCTTGTTGACGCTAATGTAGAGTTGGGAAATTATGGTGAAGCTGTGAAATTAGCAGATCGTATGGTGAGTATTAAACCCGATTTAAGATCATACAGTAGAATTTCTTATCTCCGAGAAATTCACGGGGATGTAGAAGGGGCCAAGAAAGCTTTAACCTTAGCTGTTGAAGCAGGTTATCCAGGATATGAAGAAACAGCTTGGGCTATGTTGACACTTGGAGAATTGTATGCGGAATATGGAGAAATAGATAAAGCAGAAAAGATTTATGAGCAAATTGTAGAAATGCGTCCCAATTATCCGTTTGCTGTGGCCGCATTAGGCGATATTGCCTATGAAAAAGGTGAAATAGAAAAAGCAGAAAAAATCTACAATGATGCAATTGAAATAATTCCAGAAGTTGGTTTTTATATTTCGCTTGCGCAAATTTATAAAGAGACAGGCAGAGAGGATGAATACACTAATATAATCAGTGAGATTATGGAGATGCTCGAAGATGATGTTGTGCATGGGCACAATATGAATCTTGAATATGCTCATTTATACAATGATGTAATGGATAATCCAGACAAGGCGTTGGTCTATGTTAAGAAGGAATATGAAAAAAGACCTGAGAACATAGATGTCAATAGAGTGCTATCTAAAATCTATTTGAATCTTGATGACAAAACCAATTCTAAAATTTATGCGGAGGCTGCAGGAATAACAAATTCCAAGCATCCTGAACTGAAAAAAATACTAGACAAAATTAATTAAACCTTTCATTTAGTTTTAAAATATTTCTTAACTCAAGACTATACTAATTTATAGATGCTTTTGGCGTCCTGTAAATTTGATGTCCTAAATTAAATTTAAATTATGAGATACTTATTTACAAAGTGTACTTCTCATAGCATTTTTCAAAAGTCAATTATGGTCAATGCCCTACTTTGCTTTTGTTTACTGTTATCTGCTTCAAGCCACAGAGAAGCACCCCTGATTTCAAATGACCCGCTTGCTGATAATACAGATTTGTATGCGTTCAGAAGTCCGGATGACCCAAACACGATTACTATCATTGCTAATTATATCCCTGCAGAATTTCCATACGGAGGTCCTAACTATTATAATTTTGGGGAAAATATTAGGTATGAAATTCATATTGATAACGATACGTCAACACCTGGTGATGACATTTTATATCGTGTGACTTTCAGTCAAGAAAATGAAGACCCTACTACATTCTTCAATATCAGATTAGGGGCTGAAAATTTAAAGATGACATACACTTTAGAACGCAGTATGGATGGCGGTCAAACCTTTATGACTATCCTTTCTAACGGAGTAGTACCTCCACCAAACATTGGACCAAGATCAATAGAATCTGGTGTGGGATTAGGAACAACATATGATCAACTTTTTAATGATGCTATTCTTACGACAAACACTGGTGAGAAAGTATTTGCTGGTCCTGTTGACGATCCATTTTTTGTAGACCTAGGAGCTATCTTTGACTTAGGTGATGCGCCAAGACAGAGTGGCCAAAATAGAGACGGATTGGCAAAATATAATGTCCATACTATAGCATTACAAATCCCAATAGCAACACTTCTTAAAACTGGAGCAGCTGCTACACCTGTTAATATTTTAGATCCAGATTATGTTATTGGTGTATGGGCTTCTGCTAGCAGACCTGCAATCAAAACAATTTCTAACGGTGGTAGTGTTTCTTACACTGGTGATTGGATTCAGGTTTCAAGATTGGGAATGCCTTTAACAAACGAGGCTGTTATTCCAATTGGAGACAAAGATTTTTGGAATAGAATTTCTCCTTATGATGAAATTTCTGAAACAACATTAGATGAATACTTCTACAATCCTGAATTGGCATTGTACATGGATGACGATTTATTTGGTAGTGCAGTTCCATCATTCGCTCCATTAAGAATTCAAACTGCAGCTTTAGGTGCTTTTGATTTTTCTAACGGTGCAGATGGATTATATAGCCTAAAAGGAAATGCCGCATTAGCTGGGACGGCTTTAGACGATGCTATATTTGGTACATTGCTTTTACCAGCTCCAGGCAAACCAAGGTCTGTTGATTTATGGCCTGCTTTTCATACTGGAGTACCTAATGTAATACCTTATCAATTGGCTACTGGCAAAGGCGGAAATCCTTTAGCTGCTGGCAAGCCATTTGTAAATAACTTTTTACCAAATGGTGGAGATATGCTCAGACTCAATATGGCTGTTCCTGTAACACCTAGAGACGATCCTAACTTCAGTTCATTAGGCTTAGTACAAGCTGCTGCAATAGGATTGACAGTTTCCCCATTTAACACGACTGCTGATTTAGAGTTCATACCAAATATGGATGGATTTCCAAATGGTAGAAGATTAGAAGACGATGTAACACGTATAGAATTACAGGCCGTAGCTGGTGTTGTATTAGCCGCTGTTGGTCTATGGTATGATGACTTTGATCCAATGACATCTCCAAGTCCAGTTACGCAAGACCTCTTAAATGTTTTATCTTATACAACTGGTGTTGAATCAAATGATGCTCCATTTTCTAATACTTTTCCGTACGTAGCTCAACCGTGGAGAGGTACTGAAATAGGACAATAACTGTATTATTTTTTAGTACTTACACCACAGTTTTAAAATTTTAAAAATAAAATAATGAAAAATTTATATAAAAATAAAAGCACATTATTAACTGCATTGTTCAGTTTAATAATGATGACTGCCTCTTTTGGCTCAAGTCACAGAGAAGCGCCTCTGATCTCTAATGATCCATTAGCAGATAATGTAGACTTATATGCATTCAGAAGTCCAGACAATCCTAATACAATAACAATTATCGCGACTTATGTTCCATTACAATTACCTCATGGAGGACCTAATTATTATAGTTTTGGTGAAAACATAAGATACGAAATTCACGTTGACAATGATGCATCTGTACCAGGAGACGAAGTGACTTACAGATTTACATTTAATCAAATCAATGAAGATCCAACAACGTTTTTCAATATCAGATTAGGTCAGCAAAACCTAAAAATGACTTACACTTTAGAAAGAAGTTTAGACGGTGGAGATGTCTTTGAAACTATTATTACTGATGGCGTAGTACCACCAAATAATATTGGTACAAGATCAATTGAATCCGCAGTGGGATTGAATACAACTTACGATGCACTTTTTAATGGTGCAGTTACTACGGCATCATCTGGAGAAACAGTATTTGCAGGACCAACAGATGATCCGTTCTTTGTTGACCTTGGAGGTATCTTTGATCTTGGTAATTCTAGCAGACAAGTTGGAGAAAATGTAGATGGTCTAGCTTGCACCAATGTGAGTGCTTTGGCGATTCAAGTACCTATTGCATCTTTACTTAAGTCAGGTGCACCAGCACAACCTGTTAACATTCTTGATTCTGATTATGTAATTGGAGTTTGGGCTTCTGCAAGTCGTCCTTCAATTACAACTATAAGTGCTGATAACGATCCTACTTTCGGTGGTACCTTTGTACAGGTTTCTAGACTTGGAATGCCATTGACAAACGAGGCTGTAATTCCAATCGGACAAAAAGATTTTTGGAATAGCATAACACCATATGATGAGATATCTGAAATGACATTAGATGAATATTTCTACAATCCAGAATTGGCATTGTATATGGATGATGATCAATTTGGTGGAGCAGTACCAGCATTTGGAAATTTGAGGATTCAGAAAAATTCTTTAGGTGCTTTTGATTTCTCGAATGGCGGTGATGGTTTATTTGGATTGAAAGGAGATCCGGCTTTGGCAGGTACGGCTCTAGATGATGCAGTATTTGGAACACTCTTATTACCGGACGCTGGCAAGCCACGTTCAGTTGATCTTTGGCCTGCGTTTCACACAGGTGTGCCTAATGTCATTCCCTACCAATTGGCTACAGGAAAAGATGGTAACCCACTGGCTGCAGGTAAGCCTTTTGTAAATAATTTTTTACCAAATGGTGGAGACATGCTTAGATTGAATATGGCTGTTCCTCCGACCCCAAGAGATGATCCATTTTTCAGTACGCTGGGTTTAGTGCAAGCTGCAGCGATTGGATTGACAGTTGCACCTTTTAATACAACAGCTGACTTAGAATTTATTCCAAATATGGATGGATTTCCCAACGGTAGAAGACTGGAAGATGATGTAACTAGAATAGAGTTACAGGCTGTAGCTGGTGTTGTTTTAGCGGCAGTAGGATTATGGTATGATGATTACGATCCAATGACTTCAGCTTCTCCTGTCACACAAGGTCTTGCTAATGTATTAGGCTATACGACAGGTGTAGAGTCTAATGATAAAGCTTTTACGGGGAGCTTCCCTTATTTGGCTCAGCCACATAGTGGTACTGGAGAATGTAGTGGACAGATTTATGATCCGACACAAGGACAAACGCCTGATTCAAGTGGTGAAATTTTTGTTTCATCTAATACTCAAGGTAAGGCAGGTCTATTTGACATCAATGATGATGTTCTTAACTTGACAAGCTTCGTAACAAGAGCTGGTGATGCAGATGGTATTTACTATGATGGTGAACTTGATGTATTATATCAGCTCAATAGATCTCAAAGTGTTATTGATGTTTATTCTTTTGTACAAGCAAACGTAAGGAATGGTGTCTCTCCTACTTATCAAACTAGTTCTTCTTCTAATTTCTCCAACGGTAGAGAAATGGCAAGAGCGGGTAACAGACTAGTTGTAGCGCAAGATGCAAATGATGCTAATGGTCAAGAAAATCTTTTGGCGATTTACAAATATTCACCTACTAGTGTAGATTATGTGAGAACAATTCCAGTTGGAATTAACTTGTGGGGAATACATGCGGATGTCAATACATTATATGCTATTGTTGATAATTCTAATCAATTGGCTGTATTTGATAACTTCTTTGAAAATGCCTCTGACGTGATGGCTATGCCTAACAGAACAATAGATATTGAAGGTCTTGTAAGAACACATGGTATCACGTATGATGCTGATGCTGACTTAATGATACTTACTGACGTAGGAGAAGCCAGTAGCGCAGATGATGGGGCAATTTTTGTTATTAGTAACTTTACGACTGCTGCTTCTGATGGTATAATCAGCAGTGCTGAATCAGTGGTAATAGCTGGACCTGCTACCCTTTTAGGCAATCCAGTAGATGTTGCTATTAATAGAATGTCTAATACAATTTTTGTCGCTGAGCGTGCTAATGCTGGCGGAAGAATTTTAGGATTCGAAAACACAGGAATGGGTGGAGACATCAGTCCTAACTACAATAGTCTCTTCGCTGGAGCATCAGCTATCTTTATTGGTGATGTTGTACAAAACGGAGACCCTACTACAAGCACAAATGACTTGCTTGCTGATTTAGGCATTAAATTACAAGTATATCCAAATCCGACTATTGATTTGGTTAATGTTGAGTTTAGCGAAACATTGGAAGATAGAAATACTGTTATAGAGATAAGATCATTAACAGGTCAATTGGTTAATTCACAAAAGAATTTAAACCAAAACAACCTACTTGATCTGAGTGCACTTGAGAGTGGCATTTATTTTATAAATATCTATATAGGTAAAGAAGTTTATAGTTCTAAAGTTTTAAAACTATAATTAATCTGCTTAAAGTGAAGCGTTCTCGTACTTTGGTATGAGAACGCCTTCATTAAAATTTCAATAAGGATTGAAACTGAGAAGATGAATAATAGGATCACCCTTATGTTGGATTTGCACAATGTAAAAATTGTCATAAATATCTTCATCTATAGCCTTAAAGTCATCTGAATTACTAAATGCATTGATCAAATCTGGGGTTGTATTTGAATGACCAACTATAAGCACTTTTTCATTTTGGTGTTTTTCAACCAAAGTACTAGCTAACAGATTAAGATCTCCAGGATTGTATATTTGAATAGTGACGCCTTTTGAATCGGCAGTAGGTTGTGCGGTTTGAATTGTGCGATTATATTGAGTTGACAAAATATCTGAGACGTTTACTTTTTCTAAAACCTTTGACAATGTATTTGCTCTCTCTTTTCCAACTTCATTTAGATGCGGATCATTAGTGCCGGCTTTAGATTTTTCCGCGTGTCTGACGCAAAAAAAAGTAGATTTAAAAATCTTTGATGAATTAGAAAGGAAGAAAGTATCGTTAATCCCCAGTAAAATTGTATCCTGATTTTGCCATGATTTCATTTTCGATTTTGCATCTGGTTGAGAAAAGTTTCTACATGAAGTGAAACTAAAACATAGACAAAAGAAATAAATTTTTAGAAAGAAAATAAAAACTTTCATAAGGTTAATATGTTTAATATAATATAAAGCCTTAGAGCTTTTTTAATTTTAATTTACAACAATTCGGTGTTTCCCCTGATTAAATATAGTGGATATACTGATGTTTTATTAATCGATAACCTATAAATTTGAATTGTAAATAGTTTATATACGAGAATATTTATTCATAATTAAAATCTGTAATCATGAAAAAAACGATCAAAGCAACCCTTATCCTATTGGCTATCTGTCAATTCAGTTTTGGCCAATCGATTATTCTTGTAAACGGAGAAGCAGTCAAAGCTAAAATCAATCACGAGGAAATCGTTGAAATTGTCGATAATAAGATTAAAAACTACATGAATGATTTTGAGCAATCAAAGAAAGATTATTTCAAAAAAGAAGAAGATATTGAAATTAAAAAACCAGAAGTTAAAAAGAAAACTTTAGATTAAAATATAAGTTGGTTAATACAATGATCATTCTCTGAGATATTGAGAGAATTCAAATACAATGATCAAAAATAAAGAGCTGCGTTCTGCAGCTCTTTTTTTATAGTTTATATCTTAAAATTTATATTTTAAGTCTCGATAAACTTATCCTAAGTAACTGTATATTCTTGATTTTGTATAAATAAATTATTATGTCCAAAAAAACCTTATACATCATTCTCCTTGTCACTGTTCTAATGTCTTGTAACAATGACATGGAAGAAATTAATCCGAAAACTATATCAAAATTAAAAGTTCAAGATGGAAAATTTTCAAATGCTCAAAATGTAGATTTCTTTCCATGGGGATTCAATTATACGAATGCTGAAAATGTAGGTTTAATAGAGGACAATCGAGTAAAAACTATAACTTAAAGATGTAAAACTTAAAAGAATTGCAGTTGCCTTTTAGCTCCATATAAAAAAATCGACAATATCTATCTTCGATGCAGAGCAATAGAGATATTGCGCTAGTTTCATTTTGTTCAAAAGTTCTAAATATAAAATTTTATATTTTTATATTTAGAACTCTGCAGTTGCGAGAATGAAAATTATGTTTGACTCCGAGGCAGAACCATCGGAGAATTCTTATGAATAATTTTAATATCATTCCATCCAATCCAAACTGCGCTCTATAGCTTTTTGCCATTTGGCATATAATTCTTTCTGGATTTCTTTGCCTTTCTTACGGACGAAAGTCCTTTCTATTTTTCTATTCTCAGATATGAGTTGCGCATCCCACATGCCCAAAGTCAACCCAGCTAAATAAGCTGCACCCATAGCGGTAGATTCTATATTTTCTGGACGTTCAACATCTGTCTGTAAAATATCTGATTGAAATTGCATGAGATAATTATTTTTGCAAGCACCTCCATCTACTTTTAAAATACGGAGAGGCATCCCACTATCTTTACTCATAGCGTCTAACACATCCTTGGTCCGATAGGCCAACGCATCTAAAGTCGCTTTTACAATTTGTTCTACCCCACTGGCACGCGTTAATCCAAAAATAGCTCCTCTACTATCCATATTCCAATAAGGGGCACCTAACCCTGAAAATGCAGGAACTACAATCACATCGTTTTGGTCTTTGATACTTTCTGCTATTGCATCCGTTTCAGACGTGTCCTTTATTATCTTTAAACCATCTCTCAACCATTGAATAGCTGCACCCGCTACAAAAATACTACCTTCCAAGGCGTAAGCAACCTCACCTCTGTCATTACAACATAAAGTAGTCAGTAGCCCATTTTCAGAAGCCACAAATTTTTCACCTACATTCATCAACATAAAACAACCTGTGCCGTAAGTATTTTTAGCCGCTCCTTTATTAAAGCATGCTTGACCAAATAAGGCCGCTTGTTGATCCCCTGCCACTCCTGTGATAGGAATATTGCTGCCTTTATATCTAAAAATTCCGAACTGAGATGCTGAATTTTGCACCTTTGGTAATAAAGTTTTCGGAATCTCTAATTTCTCTAAGATATGATCATCCCATTTTAAAGTCTTTATGTTGTAAAGTAGGGTGCGTGAAGCATTAGTGTGATCCGTCACATGCTTCTTACCTTGCGTCATTTTCCAAATTAACCATGAATCAATTGTTCCAAAACAGATTTCTGAAATATCACATTCAATGTTGTCCAAAATCCATTTAAGCTTTGTGCCTGAAAAATAAGGATCAATGGTTAATCCAGTATTGTTGAAGACATACTCCTCAAACCCATCCTCCTTCAAAGATTTACAATAAGCACTTGTTCTCTTATCTTGCCATACAATGGCATTATAGACAGGTTCTCCTGTTTCTTTGTTCCAAACAACCGTCGTTTCTCTTTGATTAGTAATGCCTATGCCAGCAATAAGGTCAATATTTTGAACATGATTTTCTATCAATTTATCCAAAACCTCCATTTGCGTTTCCCAAATTTCATTGGCATCGTGCTCTACCCAATCAGATTGCGGAAAATACTGTGAAAATTCTTTTTGTTCTATGCCTATAATTTGACCTAAAGCATCGACCAACATTGCTCTGCAACTGCTGGTTCCTTGGTCAATAGCAATAATTAAAGGAGTATTCATTAATAGAAAAAGATTTTTGGTTTATTCAAAATAGAACAGACCCCAATTTACTTTAATCTATTAAGAGTAACAGAATACTTCGTACATTTCTACTAATCTTTTATAACACTTACATCATCAATAAGAGATTGGCAAGCTGCCTTAGATGCAGTTAATTTTTCTTGATCCCAGCTAAAAGCATCTTTGAATTGACTAAGTATAAAATCTAAATTATTTTTTACTGAAGCGATATCAAAATATATTCTGCCTGAGCGGCGATTGAAGTAATCATCTGGTTCTAAAGATGATTCGAATTTTATGCTATATTGTATCTCTTCTTGCATTAATGCTTGTTCAAGTGGAAGATCAGATAATAATGCATTCTCAATTATTGAGATTGCATGCTTGCCAAAAGTGGTCAACAGGTACCAGACATCATAGGAGCTAATGCCCCTTGATTTGTATTTTTCAGTCAAACTAGACTTTAACGATTGGTAAGCTTCATAATTGACAAAGGAGTCAGAGTGGATTTTATATTTTTTAGTGAGGCTTTCCTTTTCGGGAAATGTATCATTTTTTTCAATAATGAGATCAACTACACGTTCAGCCATTTTTCTAAATCCGGTCAATTTCCCGCCTGCTATCGAAATTAAATTTGAAGGGGATTCAAAGATTTCATCCTTTCGCGAAAGCTCAGAATTAGATTTTCCTTCTGCGCTGATTAAAGGTCTTAGACCTGCCCATGTAGAAATTATATCTTCCAATTTTAAATCTGGCATTTCAAACATTCGATTTACCTTATCAATGATATACTGTGCATCTTTTTTAGTGCAAAGAATTCTATTCATATCTTTTGTAAAATTCGTATCGGACGTACCAATATAAGTAATCTTACCTCTAGGTATTGCAAAGAGCATACGGCTATCAAAGGCATCAAAATAAACTGCACTTTTGACGGGTAACTTTTCGTGAGGCACCACGATGTGCACACCTTTAGTGAGATGTAAAGTATCACCTTTTTTTGATCCATCAATATCACGTAATTTATCAACCCAAGGACCAGCCGCAGAGACTACTTGTGTGCATTTAAATAATAAAAATCCTTTGGTAGTATGATCCAAGCATTTGACACCTACAATTTTTTCATTGTGATAAAGAAAACTATCAAGCTCTAAATAATTAAACGCTTCAGCCCCTTCCCTACAAGCTGCCTTTATTGTTTCAATTGTCAACCTTGCATCATCTGTTCGATACTCTGAATAAGCTATAGCAGATTTTAAAAGCTGAGGATTTAAAATAGGTTCTGATTCTAATGCTTCACTTCTAGAAAGTACTTTTTTGCGATCTTTTTCACGTACAGCAGCCAATCTATCATAAACTGAAATTGCTAATGAAGCAGACCATTTACTGAAGGATCCTTTTTTAACAATGGGTAAGAGCATTTTTTCTGGATGCACCAAATGAGGTATATTATTGTGTGCTACTGCTCGTTCTAAACCTGTCTCTCTTACAATACCAAATTCAAATTGTTTTAGATACCTCAAACCCCCATGAATAAGTTTGGTAGATTTACTGCTTGTTCCTGATGCAAAGTCCTTTTTCTCTATCAAGAGTGTTTTAATGCCTCTTAACGTAGCGTCTAATGCTATACCAGCACCAGTAATACCTCCACCAATCACAATTAAATCATATTGTGTTTGTGTCGATTTACGGAGTCTTTCAGCACGGTTCACATTAGTTAATATTTTATCCACTGGAAAAATAATTTTTAATTGAGATAAAAGAAATAAATACAGTTGTCATTAGTAGAATCAATAATAAATCAGCGACAAAAATAAACCAAAATATTGCCGTTTACGGTTTAAATCTTAAAGCATTTCGTAATGTGATAACAAATAATCATTATAAGCATTTTTAGATAAAATACTACTCCTTTAAAATAATCAAGGATTTGAGGATTTTCATCTAGCCATAAAAGGGGATTTATCTCACCATTCGTGAAATATTAGACTTTGGATTAGTAAGTCCAAACTTTAATTCCTAATTTAATTTTGTTACACTCACCATCGCTGATAATTACTTATCAGTAACTTACTATATTCTTCAGATTCTACCCAAATAGAAATGGATATATTTTTAAATTCAAATAAGAAACCATGGAAAACGAAAACTTTTCATCTGCGCTAACCTACCATTGCATCTTCTTCTTTATAATATGTTCATGCGTCTCTCTAAAAATGCAAGTCCAACATCTAATTAAATATTTCTCTTATCAAAATCTAAAAACAATGCGTACTCCTTTAAGTGGCGCAAACAACAGACTTGCATTAAACAAAACCTTTGATTTATATATATCAATTCCAATTGAAAATATCAATAACCCCCTAATTAAATAACATGTCAAATTTATTCTTATCCTCAACTGAAAACCAAGAAATAAAAAATCTGGAGCGACTATCCATAGTCATTTTTCTTTTTCTTTCAACTGTTATCATCGTGTGTGGTCTCATGCTTTCATATCTGATTTCAAATAATTATTACGCAACTGCATGTGTCTTAGCGGGTATCGTCGGTAGTGCAACTTCTGGATTATTGTCTTCACTTCAGCGGCGAGCCTCAGGGTGGGAATTAGAAGACGGTACTAAACTTCCAACTAATCGAGATAAGAATAATACGAATGGACAAAATAATGATAATAGAGAAATGTTTAGTTTAAGAATGAGTAGCTTTTTTATGTTTAGACCTTTTCTTGGCATCATTGCAGGTCTTGTGATCTACTATGGACTAGATTTATTACCTGGATTACCTGAAATTTCAGATGCAGATGGAACACTTACTAAAGGAGAATCTCAATTGAATCTAAATGGTCCAAATGAAATATTCAGAACCCTTATTTTCTATTCATTAATCGCTGGACTTTTTGTCAAAACCATGATTGATGTATTAAAAGGCATTTTTAAATCAGTTTTCAACAGAGCTTAATCTCTTCAAAATGAAAAAAAAGGCAAGTACAAACACTCATCATACATCCATTGCATATTTATGGCTTGGCGGTATACTGTTAATTCTTACAGCATTCATTCTATGCGCTAATTATTTATTTTACATAGACGGCTATTTTAACATTCCACAATTTGGACATTTCGAGAATTTTCAAAATGACATTTCTGAGATTAAACAGAGTTATCCCTATAATTATAAAATATTTGAATGGTTTTTTTATTTAGATTTTTTTTGGGCAGCAAGTTTGTTGACATTCTTACATGGTGCCTTGGGAAAAATAAGAGAAAGGTCAAACGAAAATCCTGAAACAACAGCTCTTAATATTAAGAAATTTGCCACTCTTGGAACAAAAGAAAAGGTGCATAATCTCTTTAACTTCCCAAGAGTTCTCAATTGGTATTTCTTAGTACCAGCAGTTCTAGCCTATCTTTTTGACTTAACCGAAAACTTCTTATACTTGAGTCAAACCCTTAGAAATTCTTCTTTCCTATTGAATAATATTGGACTCATTGTTGGGGCTAAGATCGGATTATATGCTGTCACATTTCTTGTTTTTCTCTATTATTTTTTCTTTGATTGGTATAATGGTAAGGACGCTAAACACATTGCATTTAAAGCAGCACTAAAATCAGTAATAAAGTCATCATGGGTTAGTCTTATTGTTATTATATTGATAGTGGTACTGATTAGCTTTACAGCACAAGGAGGCACATTAATTGTGGCGCTGTGCTCAGAACCATTTAACATTATTGTCTTTTTACTTCTGTATAATTTCCTTGCATTAATTGTCTCCCATTACCCCATTTATATTAGAAATCTAAAAGAAGAAAATACAGGAAGATGGTTTTTATCCAAGGCTCTTTCTTTGTTTGGTATTGGAATTATTTACTACCTGCCAGAGGGTAAATACCCCAATGCAGATGGTGTAGATTTATGCTATGGAAAACAGTGCGCAACAAATCCTGAAATACAATCAGTTAGTGATGACTTGAATCAAAAGGAACTTGATCTAATCAAAGAAAAAAAAGAACGTTTTGAAAACATTTTCAGAAGATACCTAGGTATCATAATTTATTTAGCTCTCTTATTTGGTCTATTCACAATTGCAAATCATTATTTTTCTATACAATTTCCAGCTAGTAGTGCAACATTTTTAATATTTATTTTCATCAGTATCTTATTCTACAAGATAGATAGAGACAAGAGTAATTTTAAAAAATTGGTTATAAGTCCATTAAAGAAAAATCTTTATGAAAAGGAGAATGAAGTTTTTATAAGAAAGATAAATTGGCGTATAAATACATATATTTTTCTCATACTCACCAGTATTTTTCTTAATATATTTTTAATTGTGGTCACTGCAAACGTTGGTTGGTCAAAACTTACATTTATTTTGCTATGCATGAGCACAACTTTGTCTATGGTGATATTTTTACACTTTAGAATTCTAAGATCTGTATTTTATAGATTTTATGATTTATCGCCAAAGTATGATTTTAAATCTACGAAAGATATTGCCATAACTAAATTTTTATCAGAATATGCGTTAATTAAAAGATTACCTATAAAATGGTTTACCAACATTTCTAGTAATATTTATTATGCTGAAACCATTAGGCTCTTTTGGTTTCTTAATTCATGTTTTGTTCTATATATGTTTTTAAATATATATTATAACGAAACATCATCATTGTCTCATCTTAACCCATTGGTAGTATTTTTGTCTTGGTTCATTTTGTACTATTCATTACTTATAATTTTCATAAAACATATGCTTTTTTATAATCAGAAAGCTGATTGCGTTTTGAAAAGATGGAAAGAAAAAATCAATGGCGAATGGATTTACAACACTGCTCTCGTTAACAAAAATGTAATTATATTTTTTAAAAGAATTGTTCCTAAGTTATCATTTATCCTTATAATAATGATTGGCTATGGTTATTTTAAAGGCAACGATTTGCATAATATTTTTTCAGAAAAACAAGATGAAAGTCAACTCAATGACTTTACCAGCTATCGTGAAACTTGGCGTACTCGGACCAACAAGATCAATACAGATTCGTTTCCCCTTTCTATGATCAGCTCATATGGTGGTGGATTAAAATCTAACATTTGGACCTTGCTGGTCATGAATGAGTTACTACCTGACAAATTAACAGAGAACAGTTTTGGCAATATTGTTTCAATGTCTGGCGTTTCTGGAGGCTCAATAGGTTTGTCTAATTTTGCAGCGATAGTCTCATCATCAGAAAGTAAGGCAGAACGTCATAAAAGAATTGAAGCTATTGGATTATCTAATACCCTGTCTCATGAAATAAATCATTTTCTAGGCAGAGACCTTCTAAGAGAATTTATACCTATAAAATGGTTTAAAGGAAAAGATAGATCATACTTCTCTATGAGAGCAAATGCGCAATTGGCATTCGGTAAACAATACAATAACAAAGTTGAAAAGTCATATACTGAATTGTGGAAAGAGCTTAATCAGAAATATAATTTTCCAGCGCTTTTCTCAAATTCAAAATCAACCAGCTATCATTACGGCTATACAAGTCCATTTAAAAACTTACCCCCACTCCCTGGTGGTATTGACATCGCACACAATTATCATGCGTCCCATTTGTATCATGCAAAAGTGCCTGCATTTTACGATGCAATTTCTGCGACAAATAGGTTTCCACTTATCAGTCCAGCTGCGAAATTTGAAGGCAAAGGACATTTCGTAGATGGTGGATATTTTGAAAATTCTGGTCAGCTTACCAATCTGAGTTTTATAGAAGAAATGAACTTAGATAAAGATTCAATCTATAGTGTTATCATATCTAATGGCAAAGGAGATTATTTGCGTCATTTTTTGGATGAATTTTACAAAGGAGACAATACGAGAACAGAAGAAACAAAATCTAATACAGAGTTTTCATCCATATTAGGGGCTTTGATCAATCTTGATGGGTTGCCCACTTATTTTGAAATGAAAAAGCATGAAAAACAGCATAAAATATTTATTCATTTACCGCATATGCTTTACTATAAAGACGTGGTTGATTTCTTAAAGGGTAGACCAGATAAAAAAGAATCACTGAGGCATAAACTAAAAGAAAACAATGATGCGGTAATAAAGGCTTTAGAGAAAGCTAGTGATGCAAAAAATCCAAATTACGACATAAAAAACTGGGGGGTTGTTGAACCACCTTTATCTAGACTTTTGAGTCGTCCAGGTTTTGAATATCAAAGAGCGATGATTAAGTATCATCCTCAAATTGTTAAGGAAATAAAAGAAGCTTCAAAGTTTACACAAAGGTAACATTGAAATTATACAATAATATTGAAACCATATATCCCAGACGCAACGCAATCAGCGTATTGCGCTGGTTCCAATTTGATCTGAAGATCAAAACCTGAAATTTTATTATTAGATCCTCTCATTCGCAAGGATGAATATTTATTGGACTCTATGGCAAAACCATTGGAAAATTCTTATGACTTTATTGCTTTTTTGAGTTTAACCCATCTTTGGTGAAAATCTAATTTTCTTCTTCTGGCTAATTGAGCTGTAAGCCCATCTGTAAATTCTATTATGGGTAATGGGTATTTTCCGTAAGGAGTTACATGATTTAAATTGACAAAATAAGATCTATGTGATCTAAAGAAATTGAAAGCAAATTTAGGGTTATGCTTGAAAGACAATTCTATGTCGCCCAATCTCATATTAAGCATGTGCTTTTCAATTTCATTACCGTTATGGCAATACATTTCAGTGATATAACCATAAGATTTGAAGTAATAAATTGAATCGATTCTAATTTTTACTGTACCCCCTTTAATTAATCGAAAAGTTTTAAAAGGCTTTTGAATTTTTAGTTCTGTCACATTTATAGTTTTATAAACAATAGTTCAATTAACTATGAGTGTTAAAACTGATAAAATGTAACCCCTTCTACCCCATTTTATTAAAAGTTTTTTTATTTTTTTTGATTATCGGTAAGAATCTCATTACGAACGGTTAGCACTTTCGCAAAAGCACAAGAAAAAAGCAAGTAAAAGTGATTATTTATTAAGAAGCCTCTCAAATAGAAATACTTATAACTTTCTCTCCTCGTACTGATTTTGCATATTCTCATAAAACATCATCGATGCATTTTTAAAGCTAAAAGCCCTGAAAACCATAGGAGATTAAAACTAAATGCGGAAATAATAGAAAAACATATACCAACCGAAGGAATTCTTAAAACCAATTGTCCAACTAGTAAAATGAGGAATTAAGGACAATAAAGAAAAATGGGTAAATGTTGTCTTTTGCAGTATGGAAAAAAGCAAAAAGGCAAAGCCCAATCCCGCGCTATTTGAAAAGATTGAAGCTAAACTAAGTTTTGTAAAAATACCAGGCCTTATTATGATTTTAGTAAAGAATGAAGCGAAGTATCTTACATAAATCTCTATATCTTAAATTATAACGCAATCATCTTATATATTAACTATCTTATTACTTAGTTTGATGCACTAGCATTTTTAAATTATTAGGTAAGATGACTCAGATCAAATTCATTGTACTAATTTTCATGCTTATTCCTTTTACAGGAATGGGACAAGTTGAAATTTGTGATAATGGTATTGATGATGATCTTGATGGCTTTTTAGATTTAAATGATGATGATTGCATCTGCGAAATTATAGAACCCAAATCACTCATTTCTAATCCATCTTTTGAAGACATGGATTGTTGCCCCGATGATAGAAGTCAGCTCGATTGTGCTTCCAATTGGATTCAAGCCTCTGAGCCTACGACAGATTTTATTCATACATGTGATTGGTTAGGATGGGATGACTTTATCCCACCCCAACCTTTTCCAGATGGTCAAGGCATCATGGGTTTTAGGGACGGGAGAGTCCGAAATAATAACAACAATGAACCGGAGCCTTATTGGAAAGAATACGCGGGTGCTTGCCTGATCAGTCCCCTTTTAGCAGACTCATCCTATCGCTTTCAATTTGACGTAGGATTTGTTGATCCCCAAAAGTCACCACCTATAGAAATCTCATTTTTTGGAACTACAGACTGTAATTTTTTGCCTTTCGGAGTAGGCAACGAAGCTTTTGGTTGTCCGACTAATGATCCTAACTGGATTAAATTGGGAGAAGTATTTGTGTCTGGAGCCTCAGGAAATATTTGGGTGAACACTTTTATAGAGATAGTGCCAGAACAAGACATCTATGCCATTGCCATTGGACCAGATTGCAATCCGATTTCAAGCCCTATCAGTATTTATTACTTTTTTGACAATTTACTTCTATCCAATTTAGAGTTTTTTGATCTAAAATTTACGGAAGAATCGCATCCTTGCGATGAGGCATTCACCTTATCCGTACCTTTTAATTCCAATTTCGCATACCAATGGTATTTATCTGGCGTTGCACTGGTTGGAGAAACATTTTCGGAGTTGACGCAAAACTATGGAGAAGGATCATATCAAGTGCGTATTTTGAACGGAGAGACCTGCCGAGTATCTGCCAATTATGATTATGTGATACCGACCTATGATGCGCCTGCGATTGTATCCATATGTGAAGGAGATTCTTATCCATTTGGTGATTTGCAATTGACCCAAGCAGGAATGTATTTGGACACATTTAAAACACTCAATAATTGTGACAGCATTGTAGCTTTGGAACTAGAAGTTATCGGTGCAGAATATGATACATTGGAGGCTTCTATATTTAATGGCGAAACCTATACTATAGAAGATTACAGTTTTGATGAGGCGGGAGATTATCCATTAGCACTTAGCTCTGAATTTGGCTGCGACAAAATGGTACTCCTAAGATTATCATCATTTGACATATTTATTCCCAATGCCTTCAGTCCAAATCGTGATGGGATAAATGATGTTTTTAAACCATTTGCATCCTCTGGAAAAATCGAATCCATTGACATGCTAATTTTTGATCGTTGGGGCAACTTGATTCACCAAGGATCTGAATGGGATGGTGGCAATTTACAGCAAGATGTGTTTGTTTATGTAGTAGAAATCTTTTTCACACATGGCACTATGCAGCCCTTTCAAGGATCGGTAACATTGGTAAAATAGATTAAAGAATATCATCAGTCATGATATTAAAATCTCATCTACGCAATCCTAGATTTGAGAGTCAAAAAGAATTTAGTTCCTGCTAGAACATTATTTTCAAATATCAATAACTTTAATTATCAAGATTTATTCATTATAAATTTTAAAAAATACTTTTCGCTTTTCACTTCGTGTCAAAAGGATTATAATTTATTTTTACATACACTATCCATAATTCATTAAATAAAACAAATTAGCCGATTTGATATTTGTAACTTGGTTTTTTTAATTGACTTACTCACAGATGAAATACATAATAGACTAGGACTGCATGTTAAAATTAGATTTACATAACATTTTAAATTCAATCAAAAGAAAACCCAAGATCCCCAATGAGCTTACATCTCACACAATTTTCCGAATTCCATTTTTTGCATTAGCATTCATCTTATTGATACTCATGCCTGTATTAAGTGCTGATTACGGCATAACTGGAGATGAACATACACAACACAATTATGGAGACAAATTGCTTAAGCATAAAATCTCTAAGGGTGAAAACCAAGACTATTTAAAATATAAAAACCTTAAGTATTATGGAGGACTATTTGATTATACAACTTCATCGCTTAATCCTCCTATTCAAAATCATGATTACAATAACACAAAAGGGAAAAAGACTTCTGAGCGTAGATTCGGAGATATTTATGAGTTCCGCCATTTTATAAATGCACTATTCGGCTTCCTTATGATTTTCTTTGCAGGACTCTTAGCAAAGGAGCTAACAGGAAATTGGCGCGTAGCTTTCTTTGTTATATTATTTCTTGCATTATCACCCCGTATCTTTGGACATTCAATGAACAATCCAAAAGATATTCCATTTGCCGCTGCGTTTACATTTACATTGTTTTTCTTATTTAACTATTTAAGAGCGTTGCCTAAACCTAACGTTACAAGCATTCTATTTCTTGGATTAGGCATTGCGGCAGCTATCAATGTACGTGTTGGAGGTATTTTACTTATCGCCTATTTCATTTTATTTACTTTGCTTTATCATTACAAGAATCCAAAAATAAAAATAAAGCACATTCTCTATCTGCTTAATATGCTTGGCTTGACATTACTCATTTCAGCAATCGGATATTTTGGAGGACAAGTATTTTGGCCTTGGGCGAGACAAGCACCTTTAACTAATCCTTGGATCGCACTTGGGTTGATGGAGAACTTTGACATTTATATCAAATTATTATTTGAGGGCAAAAGAATATGGTCTGACAGTTTACCTTGGTATTATCTGCCCAAATGGATGATAATTAGTTCGCCATTATTTGTTCTTTTAGGTTTATTAATAACGCCTGCCTTAATCTTTATTAGTAAGTCACAACTAAAAAATCGGGATTTTATTTTAATTGTATTTGCTGGAGTTTTTCCCATTGTCTATGCTATCGTAAAACAATCAACTTTATACGATGGTATGAGACACTTTATATTTGTGTATCCGATTTTCGTAATTATAGCAGCCTGTGCATGGGATGATTTAATTTCTTTTGCATCACGCAAAAAAGCAACTCACATTTTAATCAGTATTCTATTGGCGATACTTTTGTTTTTACCAGCAAAATTTATGGTAAAGAATCATCCCTACCAATACGTTTATTTTAATGAATTAATAGGAGGAATAAAAAAGGCCAACACCAACTACGAAACAGACTATTGGACAATATCAATGAAAGGATTGTCAGATTGGTTTGTTAAAAATATACCGGAAGCTCAATTGGGTTTAGAAGCAGTGCAAGCCGGAAAAACGGCAGAACAAATACAATCAGAATTACCTGAAATAATTATAGGTACTAATTGTGGCGCCGCAGTGAAACATTATTTACAACAACGTATCCCCAACCTTAAGGTCCATTCATTTTATTATCATGAAAGAGAACGCCAGCTGTGGGATTATGGTTTTTGGTCTTATAGAAATTTAGACAAATCCTATATTCAGAATGCATGGCCGCCTGCTGACATAATTTATGAAGAAAAAGTGGACAATATTACAATAGGTGCCATTACAAAACGCCGCGCTATACATGATTATAATGGCTACCATGCCTTGATTAATAAAGACTATGCTCAATCAATTAACTATAATACAAAAGCCATAGACCTTGACCCGAAAAATGACTTAGCACTGGTGGGATTAGCGATCGCTTATAGAATTATCGGGGAGTTACAAAATTGCAAATCAGCACTTGATAAATTGTTAGCACTCAATCCTGAAAATCCAATGTCACTAGATTTATTAGGACAATATTATATGTCTATGGAAAATGCCAAAGACGCTAAAGCTGCATTTCAAAAAGCTATCCAAATTGACAAAAAATACAAAGATGCTTATTTCAACTTAGCCAAAATCGAAGTTGACCCCGCTCGAGCTCTATCTTATTTAGAATTATATTTTACTCATGAAGGAAAGGATCTGACAGCTTGTAATTTTGCAATCAGTTTAGCTCAGAAACTGAACAATCCAACGGCAATGCTCTACTTTGAAGCTGAAAAAGCTTTATGGTCTGGAGATCCAAATACAGCTGCGATAAAAATGAATCAAGCTTTGAAGATGAATCCCTATTACAATCCGGCTATTCAAATGAAAAAAGAATACATGCGGTATAATGAACTAGAAAAATAGCCTTTAAAGTGGCATATCAAAAACATACAAGTAAACTGTTATTGAATCGGATTCAACTAAGAAAAATTCGACAGCCAAAGCTGCCGAATATTGTTAATATAATAGTCAGTGTACACTGATCTACGTAAAATCTATGGATTAACTCTTATGACAAACTTGGAATGTATTTACTTATGACGTCGAATGTAGTCACGATTCCTTTCAGCTCATCCTTGTCTACAATTGGAATAGCATGGAATAGATTTTCTTTAAAAATCTCAAGGGCCACCCCAATCCTATCAGAGCTTTCTAAAACGGCTAGACCAGTGGTCATTATTGATTCAGCAGTCTCTCGTTCTAATCTTATTTTGTCATAGTCATCTTCCACTTTTAAATCGTTGTAACCTCTTCTGAAAAATAAGTAGTCCGATTTACTTATAAGTCCCACGAGCTTATTGTCTTTTGTCAC
>ENA-ORXM01001758-ORXM01001758.1-marine-metagenome-genome-assembly--contig:-NODE-1758-length-28457-cov-4.089323_pt1 | contig 28457 bp, 17 predicted proteins | sample MGYA00237867_ERZ511480 | MGnify/ENA primary metagenome ERZ511480 (study PRJEB26309, sample SAMN06266103) | marine metagenome | isolation source: Algal blade | place: United Kingdom:Sidmouth, United... | reverse complement strand
CGCTTCAGGTTCGGCGAGGGGGATTTCGAGGCAGAAACCGTGGCGCTTTACGAACGTATCTTGAGTTTGGAAATTGACACGCCCGCCTTTTACCGCGCCCAAGCTTATTTAGCAGACCGCTACCACACTATGAACCGTCAGGAAGAAAAGACAGCGCTTATTGAAAGCGTGTTGAGTAGTAGCACCGACCCTCTGGCAAGAACCTTTGCACTGTTACAAAAAACGGTGGGCCATTTTCTAGCGGGCGAAATGAACGAGGCCGAAAAAACAATGAGGGCTGCCGAGCGGCAGTCGGCAGATTTTGACGATAAGGGCTTACAAAGAGACCTCGCTTTAAATAGGGTTTACCTGGACCAGCATTTAGGTAAGGTTGATGAAGCCTTAGCGCTCGCCGAGCGTATTCTGGCAGAAAAGCGCTTAGAGCCCCTGGACTTCGGTCTTATCAACTGGCTCAGCACCAAGGCTTACGTGTACTGCACCTTGGGCCGTTTTGAAGAGGCGTTAGCGCTTTACTATGAGCAGTTGGAGGTTGCCAAAAAGCTTCATTTTGTACGCGCCCAGGTGCATGCTGCTACTGATATTATGGCGACCCTTTACGACTTGGACCGTGTGCAAGAAGGCTTAGCACTAGGTGAAGCCGCCCTTAAGCTCGGTGACTTTGACGTGACCTTTCCACTGCGCTACCACGTAGCGCTCGCCTACTTTGAACAGGGGCGGTTCGGTGAGGTGCTCGAGCAAGCCGACAAAATTTTCTCGGGCGACAGTTCCCTCAATATAAGAAGTCACACCTACGCCCTCGTTGCCGAGGTTCACGCGGTGCAGAACTGCACCGAGCGTAGTCAAGAGACCATCGACAAGGGACTGGGGCTTGTTGAAACGAGCGACCATAACGACGCTAAAGCGGTGGTGGCGATTGCGACGCTCAAGTTTGGGTCCGGTGAGCAGGTTACGCGCGCTGGGCCTATTTTGAATGAGCTGGCCGAGGTCAGCTTGCCTGCCTACCTCCAGGCCGATTACGAGGCAGCGCTAGCTTTGGGGCGTCACGCACCCTAATGTTCAAAAAGTGAAACGCCCGTGAAACGCCCCTACAGATATTCTTACGTATGTGAACCGAGCTGTAGCCTGCGGCGCGTTTGTGCTCAAAGTGGAGCGGGAGCTGTCAAGCCTGCGCTTTCACCTGCACGACTTGCGCACCGGGCAAAAACTCACCTTTGCAAACTGGGAGGCTTTGGAAAAACATATCGAAAAACACGTTCATCAAGGCTTGCGCTGATGTTATAGCAGAAAAAAAGTACCAGAGAATGTTTGGGAGATTTAATGAAAAAACTTTGTGTAGGTCGCTATTTTTAGACCCTTCTTTTCAGGAGGGGGTGAGCTTCATTAAAGCTTGCTCAAAGATGCCAGATGAACCTTCTCGGCTGGTCTTTATCCATTACACTAGTCTCATTAGCTTAGGGAGATAAAATGAAAAAGTTCCGTTCTCTATTCGTTTTAACGGTAGGTCTTTTGACGTTACTGCTGAGCGCATGTCCAAGCTCAGATGCGCCGTTACCTGGTCCCCAACCTGGCGCTACGACGCTGTCAGGCATTGTAACGGCGCCAGCGGGTGGTGACGTAGCAGGAACGACTGTGTTCGCTTGTGTCTTGGTAGGGCAGAATTGCGACGCGCAGCAGTCTAGAAACGTTACGTTGACCCAGCCAGGTGTCAGCGCCCCCTTCACAGTAGAGGTTCTTCCCGGTGTGCAGTACACGCTTATCGCGTTTAAAGATATCAACGCAAGTGGCGCGGTAGATGCGGGTGATTATAGAGGAACCTACAGCTTAGACGGGCAAACGGACGCGCTTGTCACAGCGCCCGCCGCTAACCTGATGATTCAAATGTCTATATTTGGTACGACCCCTCCTAGTCCCCCTGGACAAGAGGGTCTTAGTGGTACGGTCACCGCGCCACAAGGTGGCGATATAGCGGGCACAACCGTATTCGCTTGCTTCGTTGAGAATAATGCCTGTAACGCTCAGTCGCCAAATACCAAGCGGCAAGACATTACGACCCCGGGTTCTAGTGCGCCCTTTAGCTTCTCAAACTTGGTTGCCGGGCAGTACGGTATACTGGCTTTAAAAGATATCGACAATAACAATCAGCTCAGTGCAGGAGATTACACAGGTTGTTACGGCGGGGCTCAGTGCACTGCCGTAACGCCGCCGCAAAGCAATTTAACGGTGCAGATGCAGATTGAGGGTGGTGGCGGAACACCTGGCACGGGGAGTATAACGGGCACACTTATTTTCCCGGGCGACCGTGAGGGCTCGAGTTTATTCGGTACAAGTGACCTAAGCTTAGACACCCCCGCTGCACGCAGCGCCAAGGGGCAGAGAATTATTCCAGGCGAAGTCATTGTAAAGTTCGCGCCGCAAAGTGTACAGGGTTTGAACGCCGAACCTATGTCATTTGCTGCTCTGGAAACAAAGCTGAGCACTTACCGCTTTCAGGGCCGTGCGCTTCAAATAGAGCGTGCGCTCGGGGTGGCAAACAGCGGACTCTACCGTGTCTTGGGTTTAAATAGAGACCAGACCGTTGAGCTTGCACGCGATCTGAGCGCCCGACCTGACGTGCTTTACGCCGAACCCAACGCCCTACGCTACGCGCTCAAAACGCCCAATGACCCCTTTTACGGTTTGCAGTGGCATTATCCAGCCCTAAATCTACCTAACGCTTGGGATATTGAGGACGGCACAAGCAACCCTGTGACGGTTGCTGTTATAGATACAGGCAGTATTCCTCACCCTGACTTGAGTGCCGTACTAGTGGGCGGCTACGACTTTGTGTCTGACCCGCAAAACGGCGGTGACGGCGATGGACGCGATGCTGACGCCACCGATTTGGGTCAGGAGTCGGACTATCACGGGGCGCACGTCGCTGGCACGATTGCCGCTAGTACGAACAACGGTGTGGGTTTGAGCGGCGTTAGCTGGGGAGCAAAAATCTTACCCGTGCGGGTCTTAGGGGTTAGCGGTGGCGGCTCGACGGCTGACATTGTCGACGCGTCCCTATGGGCGGGGGGATTAAGTGTAGCGGGTACACCCCCTAACCCAAACCCAGCGAAAATTCTCAACCTCAGTTTGGGGGGTGAGGGGCCGTGCTCAGGGCTCGAGCAAGAGGCTTTCAACAGCCTCAAGGCTCAGGGGGTTGTCGTGATTATTGCCGCAGGCAACGACAATGATGACGCAGGCTTTTATTCACCTGCTAACTGTCAAAACGTTATTACCGTAGGGGCGACCGGACCCCAGGGCGAACGTGCCCCCTATTCGAACTACGGCGAGCGCATCGACATTATGGCCCCGGGGGGCGACAGCAGCCAAACGATTGAGTTTGAAGGCGAACCTTACAGTGCAGGTGTCTGGAGCACACTCAAAGACGATGAAACCGGTAACTTTTACTATGGCGCTTATCAGGGCACGTCGATGGCAACACCCCACGTAGCCGGAGTCGCCGCGCTGATGCTTTCGAAGGACCCTACGCTCACGCCAGACGCCGTGCTCGCGCAGCTCAAAGGCAGCGCAACACCTTTGGACGCAGCGGCCTGTAAACGTCCTGAAAGCGCAGACTGCGGCGCAGGCTTAATCGACGCGGTCAAAGCGTTGGGCACAGGCGGCGGCACACCAACACCGCCCCCACCGCCCCCACCGACGGGCAGTCTGACGACCTATGTCGCTGCTTTGCAATGCACCTCGGACCTTTGTAACGACTTTGATACCGACCGCTCTAAGCTTGTCATAGTCGAAGCCGACTTGTTACAAAAACCCTTTACTATTGAGGGGCTCGAGCCTGCCAAGTACGTCGTTGCAGGCTGGCAAGACTTAAACGATAACAGCGAGATTGATAACGGTGAACCCTTTGGTCGACACTTGAATGACCTTACTGTTGCCGCAGACCAGACGGTTGACCGCGCCGATATTTATCTTGAACCCGCGACTGTAGGCTCAAACTTTCGTCTGGGCTTTGCGCGCAAGCTCGAGGCGTATACCGCAGCGAAAAATAACCCCGACTTATACGGTTTTGACATTACATCTTTTGACTTTAGAACTGAGCCTGTAAAGCTGCCTGAAACCTCACTCTTCAATGACGCCGGACTTGGTCACGATGCACCCTAAAACAGTCTCCCATTTCCTCGAGGTAAAGAAACGATGAAAAAGCTTGCTTACACCCTCTTATTATTGACCCTGCTTATAGCTGTGCTTGGTGCTTGTGGTAGTGAGCCGCCGACGTTACCAACACCAAATCCAAATCCCACCAATCCGAACCCCACCGATCCGAACCCGCCTGGACCCAATCCGCCGACTGGACCCGACAATCCAAACCCGAATCCCAACCCGACTAATCCTGACCCCACAAATCCCACCCCAACGCCTACACCGACCCAGCCGGACGACGGCACCTGCACTAACGTTTGGAATCAAAACGTCACCGTGCCAACCACGCTTAGCGATACGCCCAAGCTCTGTGACTACTTACTCGAGGGCTTCGTAGACATAAGCTCGAGACTCATTATCGAACCGGGCGTGGTTATTCGCGCCAAGCAAGACGCTATTATTTGGGTTGACGGCGGCGAGTTTTTAGCGGTGGGCGACGCTCAAAATCGCATTACCTTTGAGGGCCTAAACCATATTGAGGGCTACTGGAAAGGTATTCGCTTTGCCGAAGCCCGTGAAAGCCGAATTGAATATGTTGACTTGAAAGATGCAGGGCAAGTATGTACAACCATATGGTGTACCAACGGCGCTTTAATTCTGGATGATGTCACGGTGTCAGTGACAAACTCTACGGTGTCTAACAGCTACGTTCACGGCTTAAATGCAACCGGAGATGTGCTATTTACAAAGTTTGAAAACAACCGTTTCTATGGTAATGCCTGGGCGGGCGTTTTTGTCGACGCTAAGTACATTCCTATGCTCGACACGGCAAGCGACTATTTAGGCGAAGGGGCTAATAACGGAACCCCGTATGTCCTTATAGGAAGTGGTGATTTGGAAGACGGCGACACACGCAGTTGGAAAAACTTAAATGCGCCTTACCTTATCGGTGGCTACCTGAATATAGAGGGGGGCATCGTCGTTATTGAACCAGGAACGACGGTTGTATTTGGCGAAGAAGATTGGCTCCATGTTGAGGGTAACGGCGAGTTGCGAGCCATTGGCACCGCCGAAGCGCGCATCACATTTAGAGGAAAGGTCGAGAAACCAGGTTATTGGGACGGCATTACCTTTTGGGACAGTAACTGGGAAGAAAACGAACTGAGCTATGTGGATATAAAGCATAGCGGCAACGTGAGCGGGCTGCTTGACGCTTACGGTGGCGTGCGTATGAAGAATACCTCGAGCCTCAAAATTAATAACAGCAGCTTTTCGGATAATGACCAATACGGCATTGCCTGTGACGAATCCGATGCCTATGACACAGTGACTTTAACCTTGGGTGCGGGCAACACCTTTAGTAACAACACCGCAGGCGACATTGACCCCGATTGCGAAGTAACGCCGTAATGTCAACAACCTGGAAACTAGCACTCAAACCGCTTATGATAATGGCTGCTAGCTTGCTGTTGGTGGGATGCCCCGAACCTGCTCCACCTACCCAACCTAGCAATCCCCCCACCGACCCCGGAACTCCCCCTACGAATCCACCTGACGACGGCACTTGCACCTATATCTTGGCAGAAAATATCACCGTGCCGAGTAGACTCGTCAATACCCCTTCGGCGTGCGACTATGTTTTAGAGGATTCGGTTTACGTAAGCTCTAAGCTCGTCGTTGAGCCAGGCGTGGTGGTGCGCGCTAAACAAGATGCGTCTATTGTGGTTGATGGCGGCGAATTCCTCGCGGTGGGCGACGCTCAAAACCGTATCGTCTTCGAGGGTATGAACCACCTCTCCGGTTACTGGCGCGGTATAAGGTTCAATGACGGGCGCGAGAGCCGTATCGAATATGTGGATATTAAAGATGCGGGGCAAGACACCTGCGCTATTTGGTGTGATAAAGCAGGGCTTATTCTTGACGATGTCACAGTTTCGCTTGTTCACTCTTCGGTGTCGAACAGCTACGTCAACGGGGTCGTTTTAAACGAAGACGTTGTCCTGAGCGCTTTCGGCAATAACCGTTTTTACGGCAATATCTGGGCGGGCCTGCGTGTGAACCCCGTCCACGTGCCCCTGTTAGACGCGGACAGCGACTACCTTGGGGAAGGCAATCCCAACGGTAAGCCCTATATTGCCCTGCTGAATAGTGAATTGGTTAGGGGTGAAGAGCGCCGCTGGGAAGAACGTAACGCACCTTATTTAATAGGCGGCTATCTTTATGTCAAAGGGGGAAGTTTGACACTCGAGCCTAACGTGGAGATGGTTTTTGAAGATGAAGCTTGGTTGACTGTTCAGGGGAACGGTGTACTAAGAGCTGTAGGCACGGCTACCGCCCCTATTATTTTTAGAGGCATGGTAGAAGAGCCAGGCTACTGGGACGGTATAACCTTTGACGGAAGCCCCTGGGAAGAAAACAGGCTCGAGTACGTCGAAATTCGTCATAGTGGCAACGTCGAATCTCTGGTCAACGCCTGGGGTGCCGTCCGGCTTGAGTATGACGCGCGTGTTCATATTAGCAATAGTGTTATTGCCGATAATGCCAAGTACGGTATTACCTGTAACGACCCGGACTATAACGAAAACACGCTCGAGCTAGGTCCTGGCAACAGTTTTAGTAACAACGCTTCAGGCGACATTGACCCTGACTGCGGAGTGTCTCCCTAATGATAAAATCCAGCTTCACTTTTATACTCTTTGTCTGCTTGGGGTTGCTGCTGGTTGCTTGTCCCGCGAGTCCGGCGCCTAGCCCTAACCCCACCGACCCTACCGATCCTAATAATCCAGCGCCACCCATACCAGGTGCCGAAAACACACTCTTGCATGAGGGGTCGCAGTATCCCATCGACAACGGCATGATTTATTTTGGCTCTAAAGAGGGAAATCACGTCGCCACAACCCTCAAGATAGCCGACGGAATTTTTCTGCCGACGACTGTCTATTACGGTGATATTCCCGTTACCACCTGGTCACCGGAGTCAGGCGAAGCGAACATGACCGTCAAGCTTCAAACGATGGGTGACAGCTTCGAAGCCGGAACCTACACATTTGTCGCACCCATAGGCGAGGGGCCTATAACTGGGTCACCCCCTTACACAGTTGAACTTAAGCTAAGAGCGCCGGACGGACGCCTCATCTACGACGGTACGATGAGAACGTGTCGCGGGGGCGAAACGCCGAATGTGAAAGATAGCTTGGTGATAAGCGAACGCATGTCAGGAGACTTCTTCGGCTGCCGTTTGCGTGTGATGGAACCGGTGGCGGGTAGCTACCTCTTCAGGATTGACAACACACATCCCTTCGTCATCTCCCGCTGGGACTACCGTTTGACGGCGAAACTCGAGTAAAGTATCGAAACCCTTATAGGCATGTTTAACGAATTTCAAAGCTTGCTGGTACGGTAGGCGTGACTGTGAAATATCAAGGAGGTATCAGCTTATGAAAAACCTGGCTTATTTGCTTTACGCCGTCCTACTAAGTCTGGTGGGGTGCTCGAGTACCCTGCCAGTACCCCCTACAACGCCTAATCCCAACAATCCAACGCCGCAACCGCCCCCCGACAACGGCGCATGCGCTTTTACCGTAACCGAAGAAATAACGGTTGACACCGTTTGGCAAAATACACCCTCGAGCTGCGACTATTTGCTCGACCCCCAGAGTTCGGGCATCGTCGTCAGCAACGGAACCTTGAGCGTAGAACCCGGCACCGTTGTTAAGTTTGCGCAAGACGTGAGTTTGCGAATTAGCAACAATGCCCGTTTGCTAGCAGTTGGTACGCCCGACGCCCGCATAAGCTTTGAAGGCCAGAGTCCGGTCAAAGGCTTTGCTTACGGCGTTCACTTTTCCAGTCCCTTAGCAAGCCGCATTGAATACAGCGACTTTCGCTACCTGGGTAAGGAAGATGTCGGACTCTTTGCCAACCAAGACGCAGCTATTAGCGGCGCACTGGACAGCAGCCTAACGCTAAAACACAGTACGGTTTCTGGCAGCAGTTTTTACGGAGCCAAATTAGAAGATGTCAACCTGATCGAATTTACGACGAACCAATTTTTTGATAATGCTCGTTACAGCGTTGTTATAGATGCGGCGCAGGTGCACAAGCTAGACGCTGAGAGTGACTACTTAGGGCAAGCCAAGGCTAACGGGCGACCCTATGTTTTGCTCGAGGGTGTAAGTAGCGGTGAAGAAGCATTTGAAACTGCGGTATGGAAGCGCCTCAACGCGCCGTACTTTATAGATATAGCGGTCAATATTGTCGGAGGAACCATCACAGTTGAACCTGGTACGCGCTTTGTTTTCAATGAGGGAGCTAGTCTAGGCATTGACGAGTTTGGCGCTCTGAGTGCCGCGGGTACACCCGGTGCACCGATTATCTTCACAGGCGAACAGGCGCAGCCCGGTTATTGGGAGGGGCTTCAGTATTTTGAAAGCAGTTCGCGCGATAACCTTTTGGAGTACGCGCAGGTGCGTTACGCAGGGGGTAGTAGCTTAATTGAGGGGGCTGTTTCAGTAGGTCTAGAATCCTACTTAAAAATGAGTCACACGACCGTGGCGGACAGCTCGAGCTGGGGCGTATGCGTGACCTACATTAGCGATGAATACCAGGCTGTTTTTGAAAATGGCGAGGGTAATAGCTTTAGTAACAATCCTTTGGGTGATATTGTTTATGATTGCGACGATTGATAATAGCGTTACCTCACAGTAAGTTTTTCTCTTGTCCCCAACCACTGCATCTTGACTAAAGGTTGGGGTCAAACATCTGGGAGATTGCGCGGAAAGTCAGTTGACTTGTAAGCCCCATGTCATTTCGACTGGAGCGTCAGCGTAGGGAGAAATCTGTTTTCACCGTCTTGAAGATTTCTCCCTACGCTCGAAATGACAAGCTTTCATAAGTAGTCAATACTTTTCTGCTCAACTGATTTCTCGTGGCGACTCGGAAAATTTGAACTACAGCTCAGTTCCGAAGTTTTGGTAAGGTCTGTAAATAAGCATCTTTTAAGAGCGCATCTTCTCTAGCTAACGATATACCCTTTACGCGGGCTATTAGGAATATGCCGCTAAGTCACTTTGATTCTAGAAGAAAGGAAGTCGTGAATCTACTTGCTGTTTTCGCCCATCCTGATGACGAGTCATTTACCTGTGGCGGCACGCTTGCCAAAGCTGCAAAAAAAGGTCACAGCGTCCACCTCATTTGCGCAACCAGAGGGGAAGAGGGCGAAATTATCCACCCTGATATTGACCCCGAACCTTATCCCAAAGGTGATGCTCGCGGCAAATTGAGAACGAAAGAACTCAACGCAACCTGCGAAGCCTTGGAGATAAACCCGCCTATCTGGCTCGACCATCACGATTCGGGTTTTCCTATTGAAGTGGGTATGAACAATCCGAGAGCCTTTATGAATCAGGATGTTATCGCACTCGAGCGTCAACTGCTCCCCCTTATCGCAGATTTAAAACCAGACGTTATGATTACCTTCGACCCGCACGGCGGTTACCCACATATCGACCACATAACGATTCACCGCGCTGCGATTGCCGCGTTTTGGTCGGCGGGAAGTGTGGTGCAACCTGCCCCCAAGCGCATCTTTTATCCGGCGCGCTCGCTCGAGACCTTGCGCGAAATGAAAGCCAAATCAACGAGTACGACAATGGCAGATGTCGACCCTGAGCTTTACGGCGTTTCCGAAGATTCGCTTGCTGCTGTCATTGATATTCGTGACTTTGCTGAGCAGAAAAAGGAGGCGATTATGGCGCACCGTTCCCAGTTTGGTACGCGCGAAAAAATCCAGGGGATGCTGGAGGGTCGCCCCGCGATGCTCGAGCAAGAACTTTTTGTATTGGGCGGGTTACGAGGAAGCTTTCCCGAAATGCCCGTTGACGACCTCTTTGCTAAGCTTTGAGACTATGAACTTGAGAAGAACGCTACAAAGAACGCAGCACCTTTTTATAAGCCTCTTGCTCCTTTGTTGTTCATTAAGCTACGCACAGCTTGTACCCATTGATATCGAAAGAGAATCTCTGGCGGCGAGCACGTGCTCAGGTACGTTTGCAACACACGAACTCGAGCACACGACAACCGTACCGGGCGGCGAGAACGTCCGCATGTTCGAGGCTAATGGGGCGGGCGTTGCCATAAATGATTTGGATAACGACGGCGACCTCGATATTGTCCTGGCAAACCACGCTGGCCCCAACAGTATTTTATGGAACGAGGGGAATTTGCAGTTTCGCTCTGAGGTGATGGGCGTGGGGGACTCGAGGGCGGTCAATATTCTTGATATAGACGGCGACGGTTGGCAAGACATTATTTTTAGCCGCCGCGTGAGTGCGCCCAACTACTGGCGCAACATGGGCAATGGCAGCTTTGAACTCACGACCCTCACAACGATTTCTAAGCCCCTTTACGCTATCAACTGGGCTGATTTGGATGGCGATGGCGATTTGGATTTGGTCGGCGCGACTTACGACGCAGGTTTACTGACTGAGTTCGGCAATGACTTTTTGCAAAGTGGCGACGCGGGCGTTTATGTTTACTGGAACGATGCTGGGCGCTTCGTTGAAGAGCGTTTGAGCGACGCAGCGCAAGCCCTAGCCCTCTTAATCACAGACTTAAATGGTGATCAAAAACCTGATGTACTCGTAGGTAACGACTTTGCTGTGCCCGATATGGCCTGGTTGAATAGAGGTGGCGCGTGGGAGCGAACAGACCTCTTTGAAAACACAAGTCACAGCACTATGAGTTTCGATACGGGCGACCTGAACAACGACGGAAGCAACGAGCTTTTTGCGACCGATATGAAACCTTACAGCGGCGAAGCTCTGGAAGCGTGGCAACCAATTATGGAAGCCATGATGAGCGACCCCCACCCCGAAGGCGACCCGCAGGTTATGGAGAATGTTTTGCAAGAGTGGCAGGGGGACCGCTTTGCTAACGCGGCTCAGAACAAAGGGATTGATGCAACGGGCTGGAGTTGGTCAGGGAAATTTGCTGACTTTGACCAGGACGGGTTTTTAGACCTCTATGTCGTGAATGGCATGATGGAGCAAACCACCTTTGCCCACCTCGAGAATCACGAATTAGTCGAAGCGAATCAGGCGTTCAGAAATGATGGGACGGGCAGTTTTACTCCTGCACCCGCTTGGAACTTGAGCAGTCTGGAGAGCGGGCGTGGTATGAGCATTGCTGACCTGGACGCGGATGGCGACTTGGATATTGTCGTCAACAATTTGCTTAGTCCCGCCCAAGTTTTTGAAAATGGGCTTTGCTCAGGCAGTAGTTTGCAAGTCGATTTGCACTGGAAAGCTAGCAAAAATGCTCGAGCCATCGGTGCATCGCTCGTCTTGCATACCAACAAGCGTAGCTATTACCGCGATGTAACAGCAGGCAGCGGTTATTTGTCGGGCAATCCCAGCAGGGTACATTTCGGCTTTCCCAAAGACGAGGCGATTAGTTTTCTCGAGGTCATCTGGCCTGACGGTGAGCGCTCGAAACTCTACACGGCCCGCGCCCAAGAACTTATTCGCCTGGTTCGAAACTAGTTTTTAACGAACTAGTTTTTAACGAACTAGCTTTTAACCAAGATAGTATATAGTGCGTATCAAATCAGTCAGTAGCCCGCAACCATCCTCCGACCCATCCTCCGACCTAGCCCCAATCCCATAACCCCTACGTCAAGGAAAAATGTTTAGGAGGTGAACAGAGTAGCCCAGCCCGATTAACTTTACACACTGTCATTACTGTCATTTTTGGAGGAAGACTATGAAGATGTTGAAATACGTTACGCTTTTGCTCGTCGTTAGTTTGTGCACCTTTTCGCTAGCACAATCAACTGTTACCTGGGCCATGTGGGGTAGCCCCGAAGAAATTGCTACCCACCAGCAAGTTGCCGACGCATTTATGGCGGAGCACCCTGATATCGAGGTCGAAATTTGGTCGCAACCCTGGGGCGACTACTTCACCAAAATTCAAACGCTGTGGGCAGCGGGTGACGCTGAGGTCATTCCTGACGTTATGTTCTTGTCACCGATTCAGAGTTACGCAGCAGACGGGGTACTCGAGCCGCTCGACTCTTATATCGAGGCGTCCGGTTATGACACCGGGGACTACTGGCCTGCACTTTTAGAGTTCGGTATGTTTGACGACACCATCTACGGCCTGCCGCGCGATATTGGTCTGGAAGTTCTTTACTACAACAAAGATATTTTTGATGAAGCAGGTGCCGAGTATCCAAACGAAAACTGGACCTGGGACGATCTCCAAGCCGCCGCTGAACAGCTCACCGAGGTCAGTAACAGCGGACGGGTATCTCGCAACGCGCTCGGGATGGAAGGCGGTAAGTATCAGCTCTGGGTCGGACAGAACGGTGGCAGCATTTTAGACGACATGCGCAACCCGAGCCGCTGCACCCTGGCTGAACCCGAAGCGCTCGAGGCAATTAGTTTCTTTGCTGAGATGATGAATAATGACCTTGCCATGCGCGATGCTAACTTGAGCCAAGCAGGCGGTGATGCTGCGGTTTTCCAGAGCGGTCAAGTCGCTATGATTATTCAAAATGCTAGCCGAATTGGCGCATTTAACGCCGCCGATATGAATTACGACGTCGCCGTCGTACCCATTCCCGAAGGTGGACAGCGCTCAGCCAGTGCGGGCGGCGCAGCCTGGACGATGAGTAGCTTTAGTGACAATAAAGACGCCGCCTGGACCTTTCTCAACTGGCTTCAAAGTACAGAGGGCGGACAGGCCATTTACACATCTTCGGGTGAGATTTTACCCGCGCTACAGTCCACCGCCAAGTCTGACGCCTTCATGGCAGCAAGTGACATACCGACGAACCGCCAAGCCTTCATCACCGAGGGTGAAAATGCTAAGACGGGACGCATCGGTTACTTTGCTGAGTGGAATGAGTTGAACGGCTCGATTATTGGTCCGGCACTCGAGAGTATCTGGTCAGGTGAAGCCGCTCCGGCTGAGGTTCTACCTGGACTATGCGAAGACGTTGACGCCTTCCTCGCGCAAAACGGTTACCCAAAGTAGCGGTAAGTGAACAATATGAGTCATCCCGAATTTTTGCTCAAAACAACTTCATTTCGATATTCAGTGAAGGAAATCCCCCTCAATCCCCCTTTCTTAAAGGGGGAAGCTTTTAGTCCTCCCCTTTTCCAAAGGGGAGTTAGAGGAGATTTCCTTCCCCTAAATACACAAGAAGGCTTCTTTTTACATAATCCGAAGCAAACTACTGCTGTCAGGACGAGTTTTCTCAGACTTTCGAGATGATTCATGTTCCTGCCTAAAAAATGACCCCTTCCTCAAACAAACCGAACCGCTTTAGCTTAGGTCGCTGGCAACCAGGGCAGCAGAATGAGGGTTACTTATTTCTGCTACCCAGCCTCATCGGCTTTGGTTTGTTTGTCATTTTGCCGATTATCGGCGCACTTGTTTTGAGTTTTTACAAATGGAATCTAATCGGTGCGCCCGAGTTTGTCGCTTTTGGTAACTATCAAGAACTCATTTTTCAAGACGCTGTTTTTAGAAAAGTTTTAGGTAATACCTTTTTTTACGCTGTCACGATTGTTCCGTTGCAACTTATTTTGGGTCTTGTTGCGGCGGTGGCGCTTAACCAGGGTATACGCGGGCTCGAGCTGTACCGACTTATCTACTTTATGCCCGTAGTTACCAATATCGTAGCGGTGGCGATTGTTTTTCAGTGGCTCTTGAACCGTGACTTTGGCGTTGCGAACGCCTGGGTCTGGCAACTCGCCGAAGCAACAGGTTGGGCGATTGCGCCACCTGACTGGCTGAACAGCTCTTTTTGGTCCAAGCCTGCCGTAGTGCTTTTGACCCTCTGGAAAAATGTCGGCTTTACGATGGTGATTTACCTAGCCGGTCTGCAATCTGTCCCTGAATCTATGTACGACGCCGCTAAAGTCGACGGCGCGACGCCCTGGCAGCGCTTTCGCTATATCACTATTCCGATGGTAAGTCCGACAACTTTTTTCCTACTCGTCATTCAGCTCATTGGCGCTTTCCAGATTTTTGCCGAGCCTTTTGTGATGACGGGCGGCGGGCCTGCACAGTCTAGTCTCTCCATAGTTATGTACATTTACCAAAACGCTTTTGAGTTTGGTCGTATGGGCAAGGCCACGGCAATCGCCTGGATTCTCTTCGTTGTTATCTTAATTTTCACACTTATTCAAACACGTTTGCAACGGCGCTGGGTGCATTATGAAACTGGGGATTAGTGGTTTGATGTTCTATTACATAGGGTCAAATGTTGAGAAGTGTAGATGTGAGGGAGAAGGGGAGAGGAGGAGAGGGGGAGAAAAGGCTTTTACCTCCCTATTCCTCTACGTCTCTACTCCCCTACCTGGTATTCCATCATGACTCGCCGCAAACGCTTCAGCCACACCCTTTTGCATATTGCGCTCATCGTCGGTAGTTTGCTTATGCTGCTCCCGTTTATCTGGATGATTAGCACGTCGCTTAAAGAAGCTAGGGAAGTCTTTACCTTTCCGCCCCAGTGGATACCTGAAACGCTGAACTGGTCTAACTATACGGACGCTCTTACTGCCATGCCCTTTGGGCGCTTTTATATCAACAGTTTTGTGGTCGCCGTTTCGACAACGCTGCTAACTATTTTAACGTCATCTTTAGCAGCGTTTGCCTTTGCACGTTTGCAGTTCAAAGGGCGTGACACTTTATTTCTTATCTACCTGACTACTCTCATGATTCCTTTCACAGTGCTGCTCATACCTAACTTTATTCTGGTGCGCTATTTGGGCTGGTATGACAGCTACGCGGCGCTTATCTTGCCACCTGCTTTTTCAGCCTTTGCCACCTTCTTATTGCGGCAAAACTTTCGCGGCATTCCTATGGAACTCGATAATGCAGCGCGTATCGACGGCGCTTCGTCGTTTCGCATCTGGTGGCAAATTATTATGCCGAACAGCGGCGCAGCCATAGCGGCCCTCTCTATCTTTATTTTTTTGGGAAACTGGAACGAGTTTTTGTGGCCCCTAGTCGTTACCAACTCAGAAGATATGCGAACCATCCCAGTGGGCTTAAATTCGTTTCAAGGACAGTACGGTGTGAGGTGGGAGCTGCTGATGGCGGCGGCGGTGGTGGCTATGCTGCCCGTTTTGGTCGTTTATATGTTTGCGCAAAAGTGGTTTATTAAAGGTATTACGATTACAGGTATGGGAGGACGGTAGAGACTCGGTCAGGCTCCGGTCAGCGCCCATGTTTATGCTCTAAGTATTGTGCGTCCGAACTTTCGGATAGCCAGAGGAGCTTACACATGTCTATTCGTACGGTTCTGACCGCCCACCCTGGAAACACCGTCATGGTCTACCTATCTGCTTGTCCGCCAAGCGACTATTTGGTGACAGCTGAAGATACAAAAGAGGCTAGGCGAGAAAAGCTTCAGGGGCAAAACGACCTTTATTCAAATTGGCTCGAGAGTGCCCAGGACCCCACCAAGTCGCCGCGCTTTCCCAACGGTCAGCTAAGCGGCTACTTAAACGGTTACGGTGGTTCTCTTTATTTTATTGAAGATGAAGATGATTCCAGGCTTGTCCTCGCCCATATTTTTGAAGACTATAGCGAACAGGAGCTTGACCCAGTTGACGGCACCGCGTTTCAAAAGGGTGTGAAAACAGGTCTCGAGCTTGCTAAGAGGTTTCAAAAAAGTAAAGCGCTAGAGGCTTTTAAATGTCACTTATCAGATATGGGGTTTAGCGACCTGACCATTAGAAAGTTGCGTTTTAGGCAAGGCGGCGGAATCTGAGAGCGGGGCTAGGGGTCAGGGGTCGGGGAAAAGTAGGGTTTAAAGAAAAGCGATTAAAGATTGCAGAGGAAAGAAAGGGCTCACTTACTCTTTCTTCTTCCTTTTTTCATCTCATCTGTGGGGCGTTCAGGCTTCGGTCAGGGCTGCTTGTCTACTCTTAGACTTAGCCGCACCTAACTATTAGGAACGTGGCTAATCACAAGGAGGTGGTTATGACGGGGACGCGACTATGACCCAAACTTATATAAGCCCGAAACATTACTTTACCTATTCAAAAGACGGGAGAAAATATGTCGAATAAACCAAAAGCAGAGACGCTTTCCTTAATTAGAAATCAATCAGCTGCTATTTGCGTAACTTGTGAATTGCGTCCTAACGGCTATGACGATAAAAATTTCTTGGGATGGTACGACACATGGACCGAGTGCGCAAAAGAATGGTTAGGTATCAATCCATGTGTGACAGCCGAAACAATGACGGCAGAGGATTTGCAAAAGACAACTGAGAAAGGTTATCAAGGTTCTTTATACTTTGTTCAGGATAACCCGGTTGTCGGTAACATAGCTCAACTGGTGTTCATGCATCTTTTTGAAACTGAAGGTCAGGCGTTGGAGTACTTAAAAGATGATGAGTTTAGGGAAATGCTCGTCGACTTTCGCAAGAGTTTTCTGAGCGTTACAAATCAAGCGGTCGTTTATAAAAGTGGGCAGAATGTCCCTGGTTGAGTCCTACTGAGTATAAAAGGCGAAGAGGCAAGCCAGCACACCTTTCGGGTGTGTTGGCTACATTTCCCCTCCGGACAAATTATTTGAGCTTACAACCATATCCACTACGAAACTCAGGTCGAGACTTTTACCAAACTCGAGTAGTCTACTAATTTCTTCAACCGTCAAGCTCTTTTTTAATTCATCAAGTACATCTTGCGCAAGTTTTTGTACTTTGATGGGGGCGAAAGGATGATTCATAGTAAAGCCTATGATTTGTGCTGCTTGATTTGAGTTTGCTTTATTGCTTAATAGGTAGGCCACCCAAGTCAGAACTTGCAATGTCATTCGCAAATTATCAGTCTCAAGAGCTACATTTAGACACGCTATAAAGTCTTCTTTTGCTTGCTGATAATTTCCATTGCTCACCGAAATTCTGCCTAAAGTTTCCATGATATTTGCTTGATAAGGTTTTTCGTAAATATTTTGAGCCAGGTTCAAGGCATCTTTGCAAAGTGACATAGCTCTAGGATGTTTGCCTTGAGCTAATGCACTCTTTGCCAGATTATTTAATAGATTTGGCATAGCCTGTAACACGCTTAATTCTTGAGCTAATACTAAACCTTCGTTTAATATGTGATCGGCCTCATCCAAATTGTTGGTATTAACCTCAAGGGTACCGAGATTAATGTAGACATTTACCGCATCTATTTTGTTGCCAAGTTCTTGATAGATCCTAAGCGAAGTGCGATGAAATTCTTTCGCCTTATCGTAATTTCCTAAATTTTCTTCAATAATACCTAGATAATCTGAAAGTCGAGCAATTGTAGCAAGCTCATCTTTAGATTTAGCCAAGTCTAAAGCTTCTAAGCCATAGCGTTTGGCTAAATCGTAATCACCTCTTCGCCACTCGATAATAGACAATGACAAGAGACCTTCGATAATGCCCTTAGTTGCTTTTAGAGGTTTTAGAAGCTTTAAGCCTTTTTGCGCTGCTGTAAGTGTCTTCTCATTTTCTCCCAATCGAAAGAATAAGAATGCACTACTTACTAATGCATAACCTATAGCCCTCTGAAGCTTGGAATTCGCAGCATCAAGATCCTCCATCACCTGCTTATACAGATCGATACCATCATAAAACCGTCCCCGCCTATCAAAAAATAACCTCAGAGGAATAGCCGAATACGTCAAAGCCTCAGCGTCCTCATGCTCAACCGCCCACTCCCACGCCAGCCGAATATTCTCAAACTCTACTTCAATCGTATCCATCGCCTCTTTCGCACCAGGACCACGCAAATCGGACTCGGCGTGTTTTAAAAAGCTGTGGAAGTAGTTGGCGTGTTTAGCTTTCGTTTCAGCCTCTTCCTCGGGGTGCTCGGCAAGCTTCGCTTGCGAAAACTGAAACAGCAGTTGGTGCCGTTCGTAGCGGCTACCAGATTTGACTAGTAGCAACGATTTGTCTACTAGCGAAGCCAGCACGGGTAATGATGCACCCACCACCTGCGCAGCAGCCTCCTTACGAAAACCGCCGTTAAAAACAGAGAGTTTGCGCATCACGGCTTGCTCTTCCCTGCTTAACAGCTTCCAGGAGTATTCAAAGGCAGCGTTGATGCTGCGTTGCCGTTCGGTAATGTCCCTGGTAGGTGATTCAAGAAAGCTCAAGTTTTGTTTGATTTCAGCAGCTATATCTGCGGGCGACAGCAGTTTTATCCACACCGCCGCGAGTTCAATGCCCAGGGGGAAGCCGCCCACTAGGTCACAAATGGCCTGGGCGTGAGGCAGTTCTTCATGAGTGAGCGAAAAGCCTAAATGGGCGCGCTTGGCGCGTTCTACAAATAGTTGCAGCGCGTCGGAACCCGCGCTGCTCCCCTTTTCTGCGCTCAGGCCAGTCAGCCCCAAGACCCACTCATCGGCTAAGTTGAGGCGTTCGCGGCTCGTAACCAAAATGCTCAAGTGGGGGCAGGCGTCGAGCAGGTCGTGAATAAGTGCTGCACCTGCGATAAGGTGCTCAAAGTTATCCAGAATAAGTAGCTGTGCACTGCTGCCAATGTGCTTTGTGATTTGAATCAGGGGGTCGTCTGGACCGCGCAGCTCGAGCTTTAGCGCCTCGGCAATTGCTCCCGGAATCAACTCGGGTGCAGCGATAGGGTCGAGTTCGACCAGGGTAGTGCCGTCCTGAAAACGAGCGTCACGGACTTGTCCATAAGCCGCTTCAACTGCCAGGCGCGACTTACCCACGCCACCCGGTCCGAGCAACGTTAACAGGCGGTAACGCGCATCTGCAAAAACTGCTTTGATTTCTACCAGTTCTGCGCTGCGCCCGACAAACGAGGTACGGCGGCGCGGCAGGTTATGAATCGGTAGAGGGTCACTTTGCTCGACAAAGAGTTGCGCCTTGGCATCGTCACTGCTTAAAAAAAGTCGGATACCAAAACTGGCTGCTTCCTTGCGAATATCGGCAGCTTGGGGGCTGTGTCCGGCACTCAACAGAGTATAGGTGCGCGCAAAATCCTCAGGCTCGAGTTCATTCGCGCCAGGAAGTTTATAAGCCGTTTCAGCGTGCCGCGCGGCGCTGTCGAACTTGCCCTGCGCGGCTAAGGTTTCCCCCAAACGCAGCTGCGCTTCGCGCACGCGGCCTGCAAGGTGTTCGCGTGTGACGAGTACCCACTCTTCAAGTTCACTACTTAAGTCAAGCGTAACGCCCTGTAAAAAAGGCGCCCCGTAAAGCTCTATGCCTTGCTCGAGCTGCCCTCTATCTAGCAGCTGCTCGAGCTGTTTCGCGTCACAGTCAATCGAGGTGGCAACCGTTGCATCATCGGTTTGTAAGTCAGCGTCAACACCCCGCAGGTGCGAAAGTGCACGCGACAGGCTGTTCAGCGGATTTTTTGCATCACTGTAAAAAAGCTCTGCCAGATAACGCCTTGGCCGAATGCCCTCGAGCGCCAAAAAACAAAGCAACAGCATAGGTTTATGCCGTTGAAAGTCTGAGCCTGTCAGCCTCAACTCCCCCAAGGTGATGAGGTTCATCTTTAGAGTATAGCTCAGCTCTCTCATAAAAGCCTTCAGCGGCGTGAGAAAAGCATTCTAAAATTTGGAAAAAGAGGACATTGTTTCAATTTCCAGTCATCAGAAAAAGTTTTTCAAACTGAGAACTGATGACTGGAAACCTTAGGAGATTCAATCTCAGACTGTCTTCTCTAGATCCTCGAGCCAAACCCGAACGCCTCTTCATCCAACTCATCGCTTTTTCCCCTAAGCTTACGCTTGAGAGTACGCAAGCTCTCGGACGCAATGAACCTTGTTCAATTATTTGGGCGCTTAGGACAAGGGGAGCGAGTAGCGCAACCGGCTGAGGGCGACTTTTTTTGTCGCAAACTTCTACCCTCTCAGCCTCCTTTTTAGGAGGAAATGTGAAACGCATCTTTTTAATTATTCTTTTGTGTCTCGTCGCGTGTCAACAGAACATTCCAACCGGCGCTGCGCCGCCCGCCCATGAACAACCTGCTGACGAACAACCTGCCGACCCAGATACGCCGCAAATACCTAGTTCACCTGAATTACCGTTACCCGACGCGCCGCCGCCCACAGCGCATAACGCGCTATGGTCCGACCCGGCAACCTGGGGTGGCGAGTTGCCCCGTTCAGGCGCAGACGTTGTTATTTTGCCCGAACAAAAGATTTTACTTGATGTGAGTCCCCCTGACTTAGGCAGCCTGAAAATTGCAGGCTCCCTTATTTTTGACGAGCGAGATATTGAGCTGAGTGCCGAGTGGATTCGGGTGACGGGTTCGCTCGAGATTGGCTCGAAAGACGAGCCCTTTACTCATAACGCCACCATTACCCTGACCGGACCTGACGAGGACATTATGGGGATGAGCAACAAGTTTTTAGTGGCGATGGAGGGCGGCGTCGTTCAGATGCACGGCGAAACGCGCACCGCTTGGGCAAGGCTTGCTAAGACCTTGAATAAGGGGGACACGACGCTCGAGCTAGACACGACGCCCACTTGGCGCACAGGCGACAAAATTGTCGTAGCCTCAACCGACTTCGACTATGAGCAAGCCGAAACCTTTGAAGTCGTTTCGGTTTCAGGCACTACCATTTCGCTTGACAAACCCGCAGACTTTGTTCACTGGGGAGAGGGTGAGACCTACGGCGGCAAAACAGTTGACATGCGCGCTGAGGTCGGTTTACTTAGTCGCAACATCAAAGTCCAGGGCGACGCTGTCTCTGAGTTAAATGGTTTTGGCGGTCACTTTATGGCGATGGGCGGCGAGCTTTATGTGAGCGGGGTTGAGCTGTACCGCATGGGGCAGCGGGCCAAAATGGGGCGCTATCCTATTCATTGGCACCTGATGGGGGACGATTCAAGAGGGCAGTTTCTGACGGGCTCGAGTATTCACCACAGCTTTAACCGCTGCGTGACGGTCCACGGCTCTAACGGTGTTTTTGTGCAAAACAACGTCGCCTTCGACGCGCCAGGTCACTGCTACTTTTTAGAGGACGGCATCGAAATAGACAACGTGTTTGAAGCCAACCTGGGCTTAAGCGTTCATAAACCAGAAGAGGAGCACGCACTGCTGCCCTCCGACCTAGATTTTAGAGGCCCAGCGACCTATTGGATAACCCATCCAGATAACACCTTTAAAAATAATGTCGCGGCAGGTTCGCAAGGCTCCGGCTTTTGGATTGCATTGCCCGAGCACCCCACCGGACCTTCAGCAACCGACACCGTCTGGCCTCAGTACACGCCGCTGACCCTGTTCGAGGGTAACGTCGCCCATTCAACGCAAAGTGATGGCCTCCATTTAGACGGTGGGCCGCAAGCTGACGGCACGGTGGCGACAAGTTATTACCGCCCCAGCAAAGACCCCAGCGCCGTTGAAACAAGCTACGGTTACACGCGTAATACCTCGGACCCTGTAACGGCAACGCTAAAAGATTTCACAGCTTATAAAAACCGCAACCGCGGTGTTTGGTTACGCGGCGAGCACCACGTTCTAACAGGGGCAAGGCTTGCTGACAATGCGATTGGTGCAACGTTTGCCTCGCGTGAAACGGTGGTTAAGGATAGTTTGTTCGTGGGCGAAACGGCGAACAAAGGTGCACCTGCTGATTGGATGATTAACAGTGGCGGCGTCGGCCCTGACGGGCGCAGCTTACCCAAACCCTGGGACGCGACCTTTCCAATTCGCGGCTTTGAATTTTATGACGGTAAAGTGTCAGTCGAGTCATCGCACTTTGCACGCTTTGTGCCCAATGAACAGCGCGGCGCTTCGGCGCTCAGCTACTTGCGCTTCACGGCGTTTTCTGTGAGTCCTCACAACGACGCGGCTGCACTTAGTTTTGAAGAGGACGGCACCAAACGTGTATTTCTAGAGTTGGACGAAGCGTCCCTAAAAAATCCAAAAGATATCAGCCAGGAAAGCGAAGACGGCTACCGCTCGGCAGTGTTCCTTGATAAGGACGGCAGCGTAACGGGTACGCCGGAGCGCTACGTTGTGGTGGATAATCCCTTTCTTGTAATGGATCAATGTACGCGGCGGGCGACCTGGGTTGCCCAGATTTGCAACGAGCGCTACGCTGCTTTAAGTGTTCATCCTGACAGCTCGCAAAGCTCCGTTAGTTTAAAAAGAGCTGACGGCGTGAGCCATACGATGTACGGCGCGGGTGCGTCACCAAGCTCGAGCTTTCGCACGCTGCTGCTGCCGGGCCTCGAGTACACCTTGACGTTTAGCCAAGCACCCCAAACATTTCGCACTGTTTTACAAGAGGGCGCGGGCTCGACTGTAAAACTCAAGTACGCTATAAGCAGTGCGCCTACCGTGACGCGTTATGGTCAGAAGCAAGAACCTCTGTCAAGCCTAAGCGCGCTAGAAGATGCAGCTAAGTCGAGCTATTACTATGACGCTGACGCAGGCGCGCTTTACATAATCCTTGTTGCCGAAGGTGACTATGAGCAGCTCGAGGTCACTCAATGAGCTGCGAAATATCGCTTAAGCTGTAAAAGCTTTGCAACTGCTGAGATCAATCGTGAGAGCCAGCCCATTCGTGACTGTCTCTCATACCCCGTAAAGACCCATAGCCTTTCTCATCTTCTCATGAGTAAACACTAGCGCAAAACTTAAAGGGCTTTAATGATTCACATATATTCTCAGGAAGAGTTGTTGGGGAATTTTGATGATCGTACTCGGTGCCTTATTGCGCCCCGAGTCTCTGTCGATAGCTCCTGTCAACTTTTTTAGACGCGTCCGTACTTAGGATTGTACTATCTCTAGCCTGTTTGAGCTGTTTCAAGTATGCATCATTTATGTCGGACCTGCGTTAAGACACTATAGACCTTTCAGAGGGGTCTTCCCTTACCAGCGTTCATCATGAGCGCAGCAAGAAAAGAGGAGATATGAGCTTATTATCCCATCCATCGTTGCTCAAGCTTAAAGATACAGGTGGCCTGTATCTGCTCTTGAGCTTGCTAATTTTCTTAAGCGCCTGCGATAGTTCAGATGCAAACGACGAACTAAGCAGACCCGGGGTAGACCCTCAGGTTTTACAAAGCGATATTTTATTCAATACTGTCAACAATCGCTCAGGTGCTAAACTTCTAGATCAGGCCAGTGTCAAAAGCGCTATTCATGTATACCTGGCCGACACAGCTAACGTAAAAACCATCGGCTACCGCTTTGCTGCTCCCACCTCAACCGACGCACCCTTTAGTAACGTAGGCCCAGACGAAACACTCTATGTCGACCCTACTAAACTGGGTGATGGTATGCAGGTGCTAAGTGCCGAAGTAAAGTATGAAAATGGTTCTGTTAAACGCTACAGCGCTAGCTTCTTGATCAATACCCAAAACACACTGCAAGACGAACTCCTAGTTAGCGCTTACCCTTACCGCCACCGCTCTAAAAGGCTTGAGGGAAGTATGATTGTGCAAACGCACTATGTCTTTGTCGTACCTAAAGAACCTGTTAAACGTATAGAGTTCTTTTTGGATGATGAGACGAGTCCCAGACAAACCGAACGCTATGCGTTTTTTGATATGGGCGGAACGAACGCTAATGGTAGGGCTTACTCCATAAGTCGTCAAGGGGCTTTAACAGGACAGCACAAGGTCACAGCGGTTATTCACCGTGTTTCTGGTGAGGTTATTAGAAAAACAGCGACTTTCTCTATCGGGTCTGCACCGCCTACGCCTACACCTGATCCAGAACCTGATCCAGAACCTGATCCGAGTCCAGATCCAGAGCCTGAACCACCTACGCCGGAGCCTGAGCCAGAACCTGAGCCTGACCCCACACCTGAGCCGGAACCTGAACCCGATCCCACGCCGGAACCTGGCCCTAATCCAAGTGGACAAGCCTGGTCCAATCCAGCCACCTGGGGCGGCAGCGTACCCACGGCGGGACAGGTCGTCGACATTCCTGCGGGTAAAAATGTGCTACTTGATGTTGATACACCTGCGCTCGGCGGTCTTCGTATCGAAGGTAGTTTAAGCTTTGCCGAGGGCGACGTTTCGCTGACCTCTGCCTGGATTATGGTGCAAGGTCAGTTGTCTATTGGCAGCGCTGGCAGACCCTATGTAGGGCGCGCTCTTATTACACTGACAGGTAATAACCCGAACGCCTCGACGCCTGTAAGCGCCGGTATTGGCAATAAGGCACTGGGTGTCGTAGGCGGTACTTTAGAGTTGCACGGCAAACCTAGACTGAGTTGGACACAGCTCGGCGCAACTGCCGTCAAAGGCGCGACCCAGATACAGCTCAAGGAAAATGTCAACTGGCAAGTGGGTGACCGCATTGTAATCGCCTCGACGGACTTTCGCTATCAGCAGGCTGAAGAGCGCGTGATAACGGCGGTGTCGGGCAACACGGTTTCTTTTACGGAACCCCTCGAGTACATGCACTATGGGCAGCTACAAAACTTTGGCGGCAAAACGCTCGATGAGCGCGCCGAGGTAGGCCTATTAAGCCGCAACATCACCATTCAAGGTGATGACAGCTCAGGTCAAGACGGGTTCGGCGGGCACCTGATTATCCGCGACGGTAGCACCACACACCTGTCCAACATTGAACTGCGCACCATGGGGCAAGCGCGTAACGACGCTAGAGGCTTTGACGGTCAAGGGCGCTACCCCATTCACTGGCACTTAGCAGGTGACAGCGCACGCGGGTCTTATTTGAAAGACTCGAGCATTCATAACAGTTTCAACCGCTGCGCAACGATTCACGGCTCAAATGGTGTGCTACTCGAGCGCAACGTGGCTTATAACGCTGTGGGACACTGCTACTTTATCGAAGACGGAGCCGAAGTCGATAACGTTCTAAGAAATAACTTAGGGCTGAGTACCCACCGGCCTGACGACGGCAAGCAGCTTCTCGCCTCGGATAATTCATTCCCGGGTCCGGCGACGTACTGGATTACGCATCCGAACAATACTATCGAAGGCAACGTCGCCGCAGGTTCGGAAGGTACTGGTTTCTGGATAGCTTTACCCGAGCACCCCACCGGACCGTCGGCGACAACGAGCGTATGGCCTCGCCGCACGCCCTTGAAACGCTTTGCCAATAATGTTGCGCACTCGTCAGACCGCGACGGTTTGCATGTCGATAGAGGCCCCACAGGTAGCCCCGACGGCGCTGTGGACACGACTGTTTATAAACCTGTATCAAATCCGTCTGACCCCAACTCAGAACCTGTAACCGCCAACTTTGAAAACTTTACGGCCTATAGCAACAGAGGTCGCGGGGTTTGGTTGCGCGGTAAAGACCACGCTTTGACCGGCGCTATGCTTGCGGACAACGCTATCGGCGCGACCTTTGCCTCTAATGAAACGGTTCTAAAGGGCAGTGTGCTGGTGGGTGAGAGTGCTAATAAGGGTACGCCCGAACCCTATGAAGTGAGACAAGGACGCGTTGGTCTGGACGGGCGCAGCCTGCCACGCTCTTATAACATGAGTTTTAACATTCGCGGCTTTGAATATTATGACGGTAAAGTTGGCGCTGAAAATACCTACTTCACGAAGTTCGAACCGAATTCACAGCGCGAAGCGGCTGCATTAGGTGTGCTTCAATTTACCGCCTTCCACATGGACACTGACAGCTACGCCAAAAACCTTTCTTTCGCCTCAGGTACCAAGCGGGTATTCTTGCCCGCTCGCCCCGCAACACCTGAAAACCCTCAGGAAGAATCTGAAGACGGTTACCGCACGGCAGTTTTCAAAGACCTTGACGGCTCAGTGACGGGGACAGCGAACCGCTACATTACCGCCGATAATCCTTTTATCACCAACGGTTCTTGCCAAAAACGTGATGCTTGGGGCGCTTGGGTTTGTAATAACAGTTACGTCAATGTGTACGTTACAACTCCGTCAGCTCGAGGTAGCGTTACGATTCGCCGTAGTGACGGCGCCGCTCATACGATGTACGGCGTAGCGCGTTCACCCGCAGACCGCTTCTTGACGGCTGTACTTGCCAATCAAACGTATTCGCTAGAGGTCGCAGGCGGTACGCCAGCTACCTTCGAAGTTGTGTTGCTAGAAGGTGGGGGCGAATCAGTAACCCTCAAGTTCCCCTATACACGCAGTCCTACGGTGCAGCGTTACGGCAGAACCTTAAGTTCGGTCGCTAGCGTCAACGCCCTTGCGGGCTTAAACGAGTCAGGCTATTACCACAACGGTAGTACGCTTTACTTGAGACTTGTTGCCGCGTCAGATTCTGATTACGAGCAACTCAGAGTTCGCTAATGGCCTCTTAATACGACGACCTTTTAATACGAGGGAGGCTTGGGGTATTCCCAAGCCTCCTTTGCTTTTTATAGCTAGGTACCTGGGCTTGACTCAAGAAAAAACTACGTTCCCAAGATACGATTGTCAATTCTCCCGACTCTTAAAAACTTTGATAGATGGTAGCTTAAAGGCTATCTATCTCTATAGGAGGCACCCATGCCCAATACCGGCCCCGCTTACGCTCGAGCCTTTATGATGCACCGCGAACCTTTAAGCACTTTATTAGGTCAAGTCCCTGATGACAGGGCAGATTTTGCGCCTTGGGAGGGCGGCATGAGTTTTCAGACCCTCACCGATCACTTAGCAATTTCATCTGAACGGATGATTGCGATGCTTGCGGGGGAGGCCCTTAGCAAACCCGAACCCGCGCAAGATTTTGCAGCTGCGAAAGCGCGGCTTGACGCAACCACGGAGACGATTCGCACAGAACTCGAGAACCTAAACGAAAAGGAACTAGGCACCGTTATTGAAGCGTTCGGCGGCCGACAAATGCCTACGCATACCCTCATCGACTTTATGCGCGAACACGAGGTTCATCACAAGGGCCAAGTCTGGACGATGGCGCGGATGATTGGGCTCGAGCCTGGCCTATTTATCAAGCTTGGTTAGAAGCGGTTGAAGATTAAGAAGGAAAATTGAAGATTTTGAGAGCGTTAGGTTAGGCGCTTTATGGAAACAGCAGATAACACTTCAGATTAGGTTTTTCTTATCTGAAAATTGTCGCTATCGGCAGCGGCTTTTTCGGTCTAACGCTTGTCTGGAGTGTTTATAACACCTATATGCCGCTGCTACTTGGCAATTTTATCGAGAGTAGGGCGTTGCGCGGTGGCATTATGGGCCTGGACAATCTACTTGCTGTACTACTTATTCCCGTTATCGGAGCGTGGTCAGATAGGGTGCGGAGTCCACTAGGGCAGCGTTTGCCCTTTATTGCCGTTGGGATGCCCGCTGCGGCGCTGCTCTTTGCCCTGCTCCCTTTGAACCAGACGCGCCTGGTGTCGCTACTCGCCCTCGATATTGTTTTTCTGCTGGCAATGACCCTGTACCGCGCGCCGGTCATTGCCCTCATGCCTGACCACACGCCCGAAGAAAAGCGCTCGACTGCCAACGGCATCATCAATTTAATGGGTGGTATCGGCGGCTTACTCGCCTTTTTTGTGTTGGCCCCGCTGTACGACCTGAATACGAGTTATCCCTTTATGTTAGGTGCGGTGCTATTGCTTCTCACCTTTTTCTTTTTATTCACCGTTACAGATAGGCACCCCCCCTACACAGCGCCCATAGGTGAGGGGGAGGAGGCGTCAAACTTCACAAAACTTTTTAGCGATATTGGCAGCTTGAGAGCGCCTGAGCATCGGCAAGCACGTTTTATTTTACTCGCTATCTTTTTGTATTCACTCGGTTTTGGTGGACTCGAGGCTCAGTTCAGCACTTACGCCACCGAAGGTCTCGGGCTAAGCGGCGGACAAGCAGGTTTACTGCTCGGCTTTTTCAGCCTCGCCTTTGTAGTGATGGCGCTACCCGCAGGGCTTATCGGCAGCCGCATCGGTAAAGCGCCTGCAATGCTTTTGGGGCTCGGGGCACTGAGCGTTTTATTTGGTTTGATGTTTACGTTTCAGCTACCTGCGGCGCTGCGCATCTTTCTGATTCTGGCAGGTCTAAGCTGGGCGCTTATCAATGTTCAAGCTTATCCGCTTGTAGCTGATATGGGCGACAAAACGCGCATTGGCTTTTTCACAGGGATGTACTACCTCTTTTCCATGAGCGCTAGCATCATCGCGCCAGCGCTCATGGGTTTAGGAATGGACCTGTTCGGCCCCTCGAGCCTCTTCGTTCTAGCAGGACTCGCCATGTTATTGGGCTGCCTGAGTTTATGGCAGGGAAAGAGAGTTCAGTTGTAAGCTGAGGAGTTTTTTCTGAAGACTGATAACTTTTTACTGATGCTGCCAATTATCCGGGTCGTCTGAGTTATTCGGTGAGAGGCCCAACGTATCCCCCTGCAAACTCACGCCTAAGCCGAGGATGGTCCGGTTAGCATAGGCAAAATAACTCACAA
>ENA-ORXM01001757-ORXM01001757.1-marine-metagenome-genome-assembly--contig:-NODE-1757-length-28462-cov-3.883283_pt1 | contig 28462 bp, 28 predicted proteins | sample MGYA00237867_ERZ511480 | MGnify/ENA primary metagenome ERZ511480 (study PRJEB26309, sample SAMN06266103) | marine metagenome | isolation source: Algal blade | place: United Kingdom:Sidmouth, United... | reverse complement strand
CCTCGTAGGACTCCCTGAAGCCTGTAGCCGCTGATGTGCCTGGGGAAGCTAGAGACTCGTTGATCAGCAACTTTTGCCGTAGGGGCGCACGGCCGTGCGCCCCTACAAACCAATTTAGTTCAACTTTTTAGACAGCTAGCGCGCTATCAATTTCCGAAATAACCGCGCGTTCTTCTTCGCTGACCTGCTCGCCACCGAAGCCCATAAAGCCACCTTCTTTGGCGGCGTTCGCCACGTTCTCGGCGACCTTCATCGCCCAGTTCTTGTAGTCTCGAGCCTGCTCGGGTGTCGCTTTAGCTGAGAGTAACGCTGAGGTTTTTCGGGCGTCCTCGAGGGTTTCTGCTCTGAGCGCGGTTGGGTCTTTACCTTTGAGTTTTGCCATAGCCTTTTCGCGGTAGGCTTCGACTTGCGCCTTGGCTTCTTCGCGGTCCTCGATACGCTTGGTAAGCTCTTGAATGAGTTCATTGTTGGGGTAATCTTTGCTTGCAGTGGCGGCGGTCGTCAGACTGGCGACGGCTTCTTTAGCCGTACCAAAGGGACCACTTTTTCCCGCTGAGGCGACAGTTGCCCCCACCATCGCAGGTGTACTTAGCAGTAAAAACCACTCGTCGTCAGTAAACTGTTCACGGATTGCCATTCTTTTCTCCTTTCGAGCATCTAAACTATTTAGACGCCTAAACTAAAACTTTGTATGTTCTGATATCTGGGTCAGCAGCGCCAACGTTGGGTAACTGCCCAAGGGCTTCTTGAATGTGCGCCGACCCCAGATGCGCTTGCATCTTCTCGGCACTCTCCCACTCCTCAACGAAGGTAAAATCAGTAGGATCAGCTACGTTTTGTGTAAGCGTATAACTTATACAGCCGTCCTCTTTGCGTGTGGGCTCGACAATTTTTGTGAGGACGTTACGCATTTCCTCAACCTTGTCCGGCTTAGCCTTGATATGTGCGACCACACGGATTGTATCTGCCATGACCAACTCCTTAATACATCAATATCGTTAGGTCCCCTTGCCACCTCAAATAGCCAAGGACCCCTCACTGGTTTCGTTTAGATGTGTTCAAAGTCTAACATGGCAGAACCTTTGTACCTCTATAAACGCTTAGAGCGAGTCAGAAGCGTGCTCCTGTTCAAAGGCGCGGCGCACATCTTCATATTCGCTTGCCTGCGTAAAGGCCGCCGCCGCTTCATCATCTAACGAGGTGTAATACATTCTGCCGCCTTGAGCGTTCAACGTTTCCGTAAGCGTGTCAACAGGCGTATCTTTGACCAGTAAAAAGAGTGCAGAATCACCTGTACTGAGGTTTTCACTAACGTCGTTGATAAAGGTGTTATCGATACCCACATCAATTTTGCGCCCGAGAATGGCGGCAATACCAGCGCCTGCTAGAGCGCCGAGGAGCGGCCCTCCAAATAATAGCCCTACGAGAACACCCCACAAACCGCCCGAGGCGATGCTACCGCCCTTAGCTGCGGATTCTAAAGTTTGGCGAATCTTAACTTTGCCACTCTCATCTTTGACAGCGACGGCGGCGTCCTCAATTCCGATGAGCGGCTTTTGAATGTTCTCCCGCTTCATTTTCGAAATGGTTCCCAAAACTTCAGCGGCCTTGTCCGGATGCTTATAGGTAAATACGACTAATTCACTCATCATCTTCCCTTCCACACGTCCTTTGCTAGATAGTTAGTAATTCTTTGCGGAGACGCGGTCCCTAAGTTGGGTACAACCTCAGTATGCCAAGTTGGTATGAGGAGATTGTAGTTTCCATTGCTAAGTTGGGCTAGGTGACTTGTGGCTAAGTGGTAAAGATTCATAAATTTGGTCGTGGAGCGAAAGATATACAGCCTGAGATTGCATCTAGACCTGAGATAGCCACAGTCGGCATGTGTTGAAACGTAAATCGAGTGTACCGTTTGGTACACTCGAGCGTGCAACTCGCCAAGCCATTCAGCCTTCTTTCCAGAGTCTACGACGCTATTATGGATGATATCGACTATGACGCCTGGGGCGACTTTATTATCGAAACGGTGCGTGCTAAAGGCTGGCAAGAGGGGCCGATTCTCGACATTGGTTGCGGCACGGGCAACTCGACCTTTCCCATGTTTACACGCGGATTTGACGTGACAGGGCTCGATGCGTCAAGAGATATGCTGTGCGTGGCTAGGGAGAAACTTCCGCCCGTAAGCTTTATCGAAGCGGACTTTATGAACTTCACTTTGGATAAACGCTTTACCCTCGTTTATTCTGTCTTCGACTCTCTCAATAACCTATTGGACCCCAAAGATTTTGAACAGATGGCGCGGACTGTTCATGGACACCTCGAGCCAGGTGGCTTTTTCCTATTCGATGTTAATACCACCATCGGTCTGCGTGACTTGTGGGAGGCGGGCATTGCCGAGGGTTGGTCGGGAGACGTTTACTACCGCTGGGACCACAGCTTTGATGAGGCGACAGGCTTGGCAAAGGTTGAAGCCTACTGCGAAGATGAGCGGCAGTCTTTTACCGAAATTCACTATGAACGCGCCTATGATGAGCCAGAGCTGCGCGTTTTACTCGAGCGCGCAGGTTTTTGCGACTTTGAGGCCCTCACCTATCCGGAGGGTGACATTGTGGATGGCAGCGAGCCGCGGCTGTGGATTGTGGTCCGCAAGCCGCTAACCGAATAGACATCCGACTGAGGTCGTTTGTCACTGGGCAGACTACTTTCGTGTCCTCTAAACTTAATGTACTGTTATGAGCACGTCACACCGAAAATCATCGTTCGACTTACCCACCTATAAACCTATCGTTGAACAACCCAGAGGTTTCGATTTACTGAAGCTACCTGGGTTACGACGCTTTATCCGCTGGCGTTACGCGCGGCTGGTTTTTCAGTTGCCCCTTCTTATTCTTGCCCTTTTTGTGATTGTCGACGGCTTTACAGGTCGACAGCTTGCGCCCAGAAATATTGCGACCACAAGCGTGTGGTTACATTACCGTGGGCTGGTAGTTTTGGCGCTTGCACTTGTCGGCAACGCGTTTTGTGCAGCTTGTCCACTCATGTTGACCAGGGGGGCTACACGACGTCTCAAACTGTTAATGCCAACGAATTGGGATTGGCCCAGAGCGCTGAAAAATAAATATCTCGTCCTCGGACTTACTTTTTTTTATCTTTTCAGTTACGAATATTTCGACCTATGGGCGAGTCCCTGGTTGACAGCTTGGCTTGCCATTGGCTACTTCGGCGCTGCCCTGGTTGTGGATACGTTATTTCCAGCGGGTGCGTTTTGCCGCTACGTTTGCCCGCTTGGCAACTTCAACTTTGCTTTTTCATCGGCCTCGCCCAGTCAAATAACGGCGATAGACCATGATGTGTGCCGCCAGTGTGAGCACAAGCCGTGTTTACAGGGGCGATATTCAGCTGATGCAAAACCGAGCCACCTCCCCATGCAAACAAATGGTGCGAATGAGGTTGCTTTTATCCCAACAACAGACATCGTAAACGCAAATGGTGATGGCTATTTCCCTGGTTGTGAAACAGAGCTGTTTGTACCGACGATGCAGTCAAATATGGACTGCACGAACTGTTTCAACTGCGTTCGCGCCTGCCCTTACGACAATATCGCATTTACCTATCACACACCTGGCTGGGAGTGGGCTAAAAAGCCCTGGCAAAAGCGGGGCCGCTTGCCGCTTATGCTGTTCGGAATACTCCTGACGATTTGGGGTCTCCTAAACGCTGTGGCGATGATAGGCCCCTATTTTGCAATCGCCCAAGGGATTGCTGAAACCCTCAATACAGAAAATGAATTTGTCGTACTGAGCCTTGTTTTTGTAGTGGTCAGCCTGGCTGGACTCGGTTTTACGGTGTTGGCGACAAGTCTTGCTGACTTAGCTGGGGGGAAAGGATTCAACCCTGGACAAGCTTTACTGCGCTGGGGTTACGTGATTGTGGCGCTGGGCTTTGGGTTTTGGGGAGCGCACTATCTGTTTCACTTTCTAACGGGTGCGCTTAGCATTATTCCCGTGTTTGAGCACTTTTTTTCTTTTAGAGGCTGGGAGGTCGACCCGAACTGGCGTTTATCGCAATTTGTGCCGTCGCGCTGGCTTTTCCCGATGACGGCGGGCATCACAGCGCTCTATTCCCTTATCGCAGCTTATGTGACGGTACGCATTGCCCTGCGCGACTTTGGCAAAAGGGGTGTTCTAGCCATGTGGCCGATGCTGCTCTTTGTGCTGGCCTTCGCTGTGGTGGGCATTCTCGTTTTAGCCCAACCAATGGAAATGCGCGGGACTATTTTTGGTCCAAGTTTTTAACGTCTACATTTTTAACGCTCACAGTTCTAAATATAGCTGTGCGAAATCTCACCCAGATTACCCAACTTGCAGAAAACTCATGAAAGCCTACTAAAATATAGGGCGATGAACCGCGTTCTTTTTTCCTCCATAGCTATCCTTGTAACGCTCGGTGTGGCGTTTGCCGCCTATACCTTGACGGGTAGCAGTAACGTAGAAACACCTCAAACATTCGACCTCAGTTTTGCAGGGACGGGACTGGTCGAAGCTATAGAAACACCGAAAAAAGGGGCTTGCGTGGTTCAAGTGGCCCTGTATGACTGGATTACCATTAGCCAGGGTTTTGAGTTAAGTGAGATTCCTCAGCAAAATGAACGCTACTATCTGCGCGGTGAGGGCGAAACCTGTCGAGCACTTACGGTCGCGATGGCGTCGACCAATAACCATATTGGCTTCGAGGCGGGGTTTGGTGGCAACGATTGGTACTTTACCGAAACACCTGCCCCTGCTCTTGGCTGTGGCGGCCTCGAGATTGACTGGAAGCCCCCACCCCTATAAACTTTGACGGGTGATATTTCTAGTTTCTGCAACAATTTTTTTACTCACAAACCTGTGGCAAGCACAAACGCTGCCCACTTGTGACTACCAGAGCCGTCCAACAATTCATCAAGATTATGGGGATTGGCAACGAACCCTACTCGACCCTATCTATAAACTGGGCGACACCTATTCCCCTCCGGACCTAATAAGTACGACTCAAGTCGCTGATGTTACCGATAAGCAAATCCGCTCTCTTATGGCGGAAGATTTAGAAGCATTACTCAGCGACGCAGAGCAGAACGGAACACCCCTAGACTTGCAATCGGGCTACCGCAGTTACACTTATCAAGAAAGCACCTTTGAATACTGGGTAGAACTCGAGGGTGAAGCGGCGGCGCTTAGAAGCAGTGCCAGGGCTGGGCACTCAGAGCACCAGCTAGGCACCGCAGTTGACTTTAGAAGCCGCGGTGGCCCCGCACCGTGGAACATAGACGATTGGGCCGAGACTCCTGCAGGCGCGTGGCTGGCTGAAAATGCCCACCGCTACGGCTTTGTGATGAGCTATCCTAAGGGGATGGAAAGACTGACATGCTACATTTATGAGCCGTGGCATTACCGTTATATTGGTCGAGAAGGGGCGGCTCAGCACAAAGAAAGCGGTTTAACGCTAAGGGAATGGTTATGGTTACAGCAATGAAAGGTATTTTTCGTTCAAAACTCTTTTTTGCGCTTGGCGTAGCCGCATTGTGCCTTGGCATCGTCCACGCTCACGCGACACTTGTTTTTGGCACACTCACCTCTGAACCCACAATACCTCAGGTCGATGAAGCTTTTACCATGATGATGCTCATGACGGACCCAACCAATATACCGATTGAAGATGCCATTGTTATAGCAGAATTCAGGCATCCAGACGCCGACGACCCTATCATTGTCGAAATGACAGAAACAAGTAATCCTGGCGTTTATGAAACCGACGTAACCCTTTATCTGCCAGGTAACTACAATGTGCTGCTACGTGATAAGACATTCCGGCAAGAAGAAGCTAAAGCAGAGCTGGAAATAAACCTGACCGGCGACGCACCCGTATTTGTCGAAGGTGATAACACGATTGTTTTTCCGCCCACGGCAACGACGGACCCAAACAGTGTACGAACCTGGCTTATCTGGGTAATCGCGTTGCCCGTCCTAGCCGGTATTGTTGTGACGGTTCTTGTGTTGCGAAATTCAGCAGCGGAAGACGAAGAGGCAGCGACCTAAACGCCTCTCCACTCAAAAACAACTTATAAGCCACCCTTATAGTCGGCTGGCAAACTCGCTTTGTTGAGGTACGCCTCGAGCCCCGCAATACTATCCTCAACCGCTTCACCTTGCGCTTGCCAAACAACCTCGCCATCAGCTTTGACAAGTAGGGCGTGAATAGTTCGCTCAGTTTCCAACGCGAGCGCCTCCATCATGGCGGGTTTGTTGCCGTAAAAGGTAATCGTGCGCGCCCGCGCCTCAGGGTCGTCAATCCCTGAGCGCATGCCCCCGTCGATAACGGAACGTAGAAGACGGTATGAGCTACCAAGAACAGGAATTTCGTAAATGCTCAGTTCGCTGCTTTCAAGCTCGAGTCCTTCAGCGTAGCTAAGCCAGGTGTCGACCTGACCCTGTTGGCCTTGGGAAAATGCGATGAGCACCAGATTGAGGTCGCCCCCGAAGTCTGCAGGAAAGGTAAATTCCTGCCCTTCTAAGTTCTCCCCTGTTATCGCAGGAAAGGTTATAGGTGTTTGGGCTGATGTTTGGGCTGATGTTTGAGCCAAGGCCGTGCAAAGCGTTAGGGCGAGAACTAAAATCCGAATCATACCTCTATGCTACACCTTCGACACTCTAAAAACTGTGGCGTTTGGGCGTGCTAAACTTACGTCTTATGAGTATCAGCGACCAGGATATGGCCCACCTTAAAACGCTTGCCCGCATGGACTTGAGCGATGAAGAAACCCTCAGTTTGAAAGACGACCTCAATAAAATTCTGAGCGCCTTTGACGAACTGAGCGCGCTTGATACCGAGGGCGTCGAGGAATTAGCGCGCCCCCTCCCCATGAACAATATTTTCCGTGAAGACAAGATTGTAGACCCTCTACCTCACGACGAGGTCGCAAAGCTCGCCAATGAGCTAGAAGAGGGCTTTTTCAAAGTACCGCGCACGGTTGATTCGGGCGAGTAGTTTTAGCGGTTAGCACCCAGGCCGACCTCACCGCAAGCTATTACCGTGCCGGAACCGTCAGCAGCATAAATGCTCAAATAGTTATCAGCTTCGGCAATCTCTTCAAAAGATAAACCTGTGGTCGTTTCGCTTGCCCCTGGGTCAATAACGCCAAGGGGAAAGTCATTTAGTCGGCGTAGGACTGCGCCGTCTGGCCCGCAATCGCCGCTGCGCAATTCGGTGGGGTAGCGTCTGCCTGCCTCGGCACCGTTTAGGGATACCACGATTCGCGTACCACCCTCAACCTGACCCGAAATTTGAACCTGACCCGCAATACCGCTGTCACCTACAGCGAACAGTCCATATGAAGCTGTGGGAATTTGCGATTCAAATTCTTCGGGTTTGACACCCGTCGCAGTTTGTGACTGTGCTGAGGCCGGTGGGGTGTTTGTTGAGGTTGTCGATTGAGCTTCGGACTCATTTGCGTTCGCCACCCCACGGGCTCCTGTTCCCACCTCGCCGCAGGCGATAATGGTGCCTAAATCTTCAGCAGAGGCGTGAACGTTCAAATAATGGTTGCCCGTCGTTATCTCGGCATAGGCAGCCGTTGTCACCGTAATGCTCATTCCCGTTTCTGGGTCGATGGGCTCGAGCGGTACGACAATCCCACCACCAGAACCGCAGTTTCCCGCGTGCAAATGAGCGGGGCGGGCGTTGCCCTCTGCGCCCTGTGCTGAAACGACAACGACGCTCGTATTACCTAGACCGTAGTCAGCAATGTAGATAGACCCTGACACATTCAGGCCACTTTCAGTAACAGGATTAACAGCGTAGGTTACTTGGCTAAGGGCCGGAACCGACTGCGCCTCTTGAGCCACACTCCAAGCTATCAATAAATTTATCCATAGGAATAGAACACGCTTAGCTCTCATTTAACGCCTCCTTCAAAAGCGTAATTTTACGGCTTTATGTCTGATTACCAAAATAAAGCTTAGCCTAGAAAACAGTGTCTATCACATGAAATAAGCTACGGCGCTTAGCCACTAAATCACGACGAGCTTATCACGCGCTAGGCAAAAAGAATCATGTTAGACTCTGGCAACCGCAAGTAATTAAACAAATGCGTTCTAGCCTGATAAGGAGAGAAAAAGCAATGCCTGATACGTTTTTAGTAGGTACGGACGGTAGTGCCTGTGCGGAGCGAGCCGCAGAATTTGCGGCCCAACGCGCCAAAGCTGAGGGGGCCAGCATCTTTCTGGCTGCTGTCGTTGAATGGTCACGGTACGCCTTCTATACGCCAGAAGAACTCGAGAGTCGCACTGCGGCCAAAAAGTCTGAAATTGATAAAGCTAATACACAAGTTTTAGAACCTTTAAAAGAAAAGCTTAGTTCTGACCAAGTTAAGGTTGAAACGCTTGTTAGGCATGGCCACGCTGCCGATGTCCTAAGTGAGCTGGCTGAGCAAGAGGGGGCAAGTCAAATTTTTATCGGTAGACATGGGCGCTCAAGAATCGAACAAGCACTGTTTGGCAGCGTGACGGTTCGTTTACTACAGTCTGCCAACGTCCCCGTTACTGTTGTTCCTTGATTACAAGTACATAAGCTTTTAACGAACTAAAATTCTTTGGGAGAAGAATGGGAGAAAAGATGTTCAAACGCCTTTATATTTTGTTTGGGTCATTGCTGGGTTTAAGTCTAGCCCTAGCGCAAGAAGAGGAAGTGGCGAGCGGGATTGACGCCGCGATTAACCGCGCCCTCGAGCCTGCTGCAAATTTTGTTTCAGGAATCATATTTTATTCTGTCCCCGTTTTTGGTGTAGACCTACCTCTAGTAGTGGTATGGCTCGTCGTTGCCGCCATCTTTTTTACGGTTTACTTCAATTTTATTAATTTCCGCGCCTTTCGGCACGCGCTCAAACTTATCAAAGGCGACTACGAAAACCCCGACGACCCCGGCGAGGTGTCACATTTTCAAGCCATCGCTACGGCGCTGTCCGGAACCGTAGGACTCGGTAATATTGCAGGCGTCGCCGTTGCTGTTTCACTGGGCGGACCGGGGGCAACGTTTTGGATGATTGTTGCGGGTTTGTTTGGCATGGCGTCTAAGTTCGTCGAATGTACGCTGGGTGTCAAGTACCGCAATGAAAACGCTGATGGCTCGGTTTCGGGTGGGCCGATGCACTACCTTAGTAAAGGCTTGGCGCAGCGCGATATGGAGGGTCTGGGTAAGGGCTTAGCAATCTTTTTTGCCATCATGTGTATTGGCGGCGCACTTGGCGGCGGGAACATGTTCCAGTCGAATCAGGCGTACCAGCAGCTTGTCAACGTCACAGGCGACCAGGCATCATTTTTTGCCGATAAGGGCTGGCTGTTTGGCATTATCATCGCCGTGATTGTCGGTATTGTCATTATTGGCGGTATCAAAAGCATTGCTAAAGTCACTGAAAAAATTGTGCCGTTCATGGGCATTGTCTACGTTGGCGCTGCACTTATTATCCTGCTCATGAACCTCGGGCAAGTCCCCGCTGCTTTTTCCGCCATTATCGGGGGCGCGTTTAATCCGCAGAGTGTTGCGGGTGGGTTTATAGGCGTACTGATCCAGGGTTTTCAACGAGCTGCATTTTCAAATGAAGCAGGTATTGGCTCAGCTTCGATTGCGCACTCTGCGGTTAAAACCGACGAACCAATTACCGAGGGCCTGGTAGCGCTGCACGAACCCTTTGTCGATACTGTCATCGTCTGCACTATGACCGCGCTCGTTATCGTTATTACGGGCGTTTACACGCAAGAGGGTCTCGACGGCGTCCAGCTTACGTCAGCGGCGTTTGCACAAAACATTTCGTGGTTCCCCTACTTACTTGCGCTAGCCGTCATTCTGTTTGCATTCTCAACCATGATTTCGTGGTCGTACTACGGTGTCAAAGCTTGGACCTATCTGTTTGGTGAAGGTCAAGCGAAGGAACTCACCTTCAAAATCATCTTCTGCGTATTCACTGTTATCGGCGCAGTAATGAACCTGGGTTCGGTTATCGCCTTCTCCGATTCAATGATTTTTGCGATGTCACTTGCAAACATTGTGGGGCTTTACATTATGGCGCCTGAGGTTAGAACGATGCTGAATTCTTACTGGGACAGACTCAACAGTGGGCAAATAAAAACGAAGGCAGAGCGCTTGCAAGCCGCTGGAGATTAAACAGTCGGGCAATGAAACTAGCTCAGAAAAATGAAGGAGAGGCAAATCGCCTCTCCTTCATTTTTCTATTGATTTTGGTTACTGCATATAGCCTGCGGCGTCCTCTTGAGAGATGATGCCGTCCAGCACGTAAGTGTCGGGTTGTTCGGCGTTCATCTCGAGCATTTCAGCAAAGTTGTCACTGTTTACGCGGCCCGGAATGGGTACATAGATGGTATTGCCGAAGGGGCCCTCGAGTTGACTCTCGTCAATTTCTTTGCCTTGCAGCAGTTCCACAGCAACACGTAAACCACTCGCACCTTGTCCCGGTGGATTCATCACGGCGTAGGATTGAAAGTCCGGCTGCTCGGCACTAATGTCGTTCCAGAGCTTCAAGTAACCTGCAATCGCTTCGCCTGTACCGATGGGGAAGTTTTCAGGGTTAGCGGTGCGAATAGCGGTCCAGACACCTTGGGCCATACCGTCCTGCGTCCAAACGGCGTCGATGTTGGGAATTGAGGCAAACAGGTCAGAGGTGACTTGTTGCGCCGTCGCTTGGTCCCAAGCGCCTGACTCGCGCCCGACAACGTTGATACCTGGGTACTCGGCTAAGACTTCCTCAACACCTTCCATACGTGCTTCATTCGCAGGGTGGCCAACAAAGCCTTCAATCAGAATAATGTCGCCTTCGCCACCCAACGTTTCAGCAAGCCAGTTAGCACTTTCTTTCGCCCATTCTTTTTGGTTGATAGCGACATTGTAAACACCCTCTGCACTGACTTCTTGGTCAACGGCGATGACAACGATACCCTCATCAACAGCCTCTTCAAACGCTAAGTTAAGTGCATTTTGGTCGTTAGGGTTGACGATAATCGCATCGACCCCGCGGTTGATTAAGTTCTGGATTTGCTGAATCTGACCTTGAACATCAACATTAGCGCTTTCAACAACCAAGTCGATTTCAATACCTTGTTCGGAAAGCTCAGCAGCGACCTCTTCCATATTTTTAAGCATCTGGGTGCGCCATTCGCTGCTGATAAAACCGTTCGACACGCCGATGGTATAAGACTGCGCGGCAGCGAACGAGAGAACGAGACTTAGTAATAGTAATTGGATAACTTTCTTCATACTTCCTCCTTGAAGTAGCTTGCGATAACAGTATAGGTGCGTGAACCACGTTCGGTCCAGACAGTGTTCTTCATTAAGTTAGCGGTTAATTCGTCCACCTCCTTTCAAGGTTTAGCCCTTCGTGCGGGCTAAGTCGATGTGCCGTTTCGATTCACGAATAGCCTGCTTACGCCCGTTAAGACTGTCCTCGAACGCCCGGTCCTCGACTTCGATGCAGGTATATCCCTTATAGCCGACATCTTCCAATGCCTGACAAAACTCGGCCCAGTCAATATCACCCAAACCAGGAATTTTTGGATCATGCCAGCCAAGCCCCATGATGCCCTGCTCATAAAGCAAATTGCGGTTCACTTTTTCGTCTTTAATATGGGCGTGAACAAAGCGGTCACTAAATTCATAGATAGCCTCGAGGTGGTCGATATTTTGCCACAGTAGGTGACTCGGGTCGAAGTTGAGGCCAAAGTTTTCACTCGGAATAGCTTCGAACATTTTGCGCCAAACCTCTGGAGAGATGGCTAAGTTTTTACCGCCAGGCCATTCATCGAGAGAGAATAGCATGGGGCAATTTTCAATCCCGACTTTGACACCCTGCTCCTCCGCATACTGAATAATAGGGGGCCAGATTTCTTTAAAAAGTGGCCAGTTGTCCTCGATTGATTTTGCAGGATCGCGCCCGATGAACGTGTTCATGATGTTGATGTCTAATTTTGCTGAGGCAGCAATTACTTTCTTGATGTGCTCGATATACGTTTCTCGCTCAGCAGCGTCTGGAGCAAGAGGATTCGGGTAGTAACCGAGTCCTGAAATCTTTACACCCGTAGACTCTTCAAGCCTCTTTATCCGCGTAACCTCTGCGTCGTCAAGTTTGCCAACATCAATATGTGAAACACCCGCGTAACGGCGCGTGTCGCTGCCACCGACGGGCCAGCACATTACTTCGACACAGTCAAATCCCTCTTCAGCGGCAAAGGTGAGGACTTGCTCGAGGTCTAAGTCGGGCAAAATCGCGCTTACAAAACCTAATTTCATAGTGAATCCTTTCAGTCGTGGGGGTTAGGGGACAGGGGTCGGGGGTCGGGGTCGGTTTAATCGACACCAACCCAGCGACGTTCCTGGTGACTTTCTAAAATTTTCTCGCAAAGCAAAACCTCGTCGTGCCCGTCTTCAAAAGTCGGAAAAGGTTTGGGGGCGCCGTAATCCCCCGCTTCGATATAAGTGTAAATCGCGCGGTAGAGCTGTTTGAAGGTGTCGGGGAAACCCTCGGCGTGACCGCCGGGATAGTTCGTGTAGGGTGCAACACTCTCTGCCATAAGCGCAGGGTCTTTGATGACGATTTCGTTGGCCTTGTCACGGTGACCCATCCACAGTTGATTCGGTGTCTCGCTGTCCCAGGCGAGTGACGCCTGCGAACCGGAAATCTCAAAGCTGAGCCGATTTTTGCGGCCTGCGCCCACTTGCGAGACGTTGAGCACACCTCGAGCCCCCCCATCATAATGAAACAGTACCGAGCCGAAGTCCTCCGTTTTAACGTCAACTACTTCAACATCTTCTGAGGCTGCATTTATCTTGCCAGTGAAGGTCTCAACACTTCCTTTTGGCTTTTTACGCTGTTTGACAAAGGTTTCCAAATCAGCAACCAAGCGCGTCACCTTTTGACCCGTAACGAAACCAATTAAGTCCATCCAGTGCGTACCGATGTCACCCATCGCGCGCAGCTCGCCCCCTTTGTCGGGCTCGAGCCGCCAGTTCCAGTCAGTGTCTTTTAAAAGCCAGTCTTGCACGTAGCCACCCGTCACCGTGTAAAGCTCCCCGAGTGCGCCCCCTTTTATAAGTTCATGCGCGTGCATAACAAGCGGGTAAAAGCGCACGTTGTAATTGACCGCCGCAACCTGTTCAGGATGCTGCCGCGCCAAATCAACAAGCTGCTGCGTCTCCTGTGTTGTCATTGCCAGAGGTTTCTCGCAAACGACATGTTTGCCCGACTCGAGAACCCGCGAGGCTTGCTCCAAATGAAACTGATTGGGTGAGGTTATGTGAACAACATCTACTTGCTTGTCAGTAACAATATCATCAAACGCCTCATAAGCGACCTCGAGCCCTAGAGCCTCAGCAGCAATTTGACTTTTAGCGGGATTCGAGCCCAAAATACCCCGAACGGGAATGTTCAGACGTTTGAGGGCTTCGACATGAACGGGGCCGATAAAGCCCGTACCTACAACGGCGACGTTAGGCATAAAGTTCCTCCTTTTGACGAAGAGGGTGAACGGATAGTCGGCTGCGGCAGAGCGTACCACAGCTCAAAAGTCGCGGCAAGATAACGTGGGTCATTGCGCATAGGGCGAAGAACCCGAACCGCGCGTCAGTAAAAAGCCACCATCGGCTCGGAGTTGTTGCCCGGTTAAGTGTCGCGCTTCGTCGGAACATAGTAGGAGGCAAAGCGCAGCGGCATCCTCAAAATCATCAACGTGAATAGGGGTGTCCTGCCTGAGTCTCTCGGTGGCATCTTGAGGAAGCTCGAGCCCCGCAGCTAGCGGTCCAACGGCGACGCTGTTGACCGTAACGTTGTGAGGGGCAAGCTCGAGGGCGAGCATTTTTACGAGCGCGTTCAAGGCACCCAGTGTCGTGCCCATAAGGCTCAGGCCATTCATGGGGGCAAGCGCAGAAACGTGACTCAGAACAATAATGCGTCCACCTGAGTTTGAACCTGCAAATGTTTTTAGCGCCGCCTGTAAAATGAAGGTGGTCGCTTCGATGTTTTGACTTATCGCTTCCTCCCACTCCGCCGCCGTGCTGTCTAAAAACTGACCACGACTTTGATGGGGTGGATAGACAATTAAAATGTCAGGGCGTTCTGTGACAAGGGTTTGCTCGAGGGCAGAAACATCCTTATAATCTTCGGCGGTTTTTGCATGATGTTGATATGAAAAAGATTCCGCTTGGAAACGCTCGAGTAACGCCTTACGCAAGCCATCATCTCGGCCAAGAAATAATAACTTCTTCATAAATATTTACCAATCCCTAATCCACCATCAACGCGAATAAATGCGCCTGTTGTATAAGCCGCTTCATCAGAAGCCAGATAGCGAATCGCCGCACCCATCTCTTCAATTTTCCCGTCGCGCCCGAGCGGTACACCGGCTTTTTGTGCGTCGATATCGGCCTCGGTTTTTTGGTCCGGTGCAACGTCGTTTAGGGGCGAACGTACCCAACCAGGACCTATGTGATTGACGGTGATGTTGTGGGGGGCAAGCTCGAGCGCCACCGACCCGACAAAGCTGTGCATGGCGTGTTTCGTTGCGCCATAGACAGGCGTAATCGGGAACTGCACATCACTTTGCACGGATGACACTATGATGATGCGCCCTCCCTCGCCCTGTTTCACCATCTGCTTTGCGGCGGCACGGCAAACGTTGGCATTTCCCAACATATTAATCCGCAGGAGGTCGCGGGTATTCTTCAGAGTAATATCTGAAAACGTTTCCCAGCGGGCAATACCTGCGTTACTTACAACAATGTCAATTCGCCCCAAGCTCTCTACTAAGGTCTCGAGCATACGCACCACTTGCGCGTCATCGGTGACATCAGCTTGAACAGCTAGCGACCTACGGCCCATCGCTTTTAGGTCGGCGGCTCGAGCTTCCAATTCGTCTAAATGATAGGCGTCATTCACTGCAACATCCGCCCCAGCCAGGGCAAGCGCGCTTGCAATGCCCCAGCCGATACTGCGCTTTTGTGCCGCCCCCGTTACCAAAGCAACCTTGCCTGTCAGGTCCATGCTGGGCACCACGTTAAGCCACCGGCGTCAGTAACAGTTTGACGCCTTGCTTCGTGTCGAACTTCTCAAACGCCTCTTGCCACTGCGTGACGGGAAATTTATCTGTAATGAGTACATCTGTCCTCACTGCCCCTGTTTCTAAAAGCGAGAGGGCACGTAACCATGCCGACGGCACACTCGCGTTACTTCCTGTGACAACCAATTCTTTATAACAGACCTGGTCCAAATCCCAAGCAATGCCCTTACCGAACAGCCCCACCTGAACATAGCGCCCGCGCCTACGTACGAGCTTCAAAAGCTGCTGCGCCGCCGGACCTGCGCCTGAGCATTCGTACACGACATCTGCTCCGAGCCCTTCCAAACTGAGGTCTTCAATAAGGGCCTCGGCATTACCTTGCTCGACGTTGAGGGTGTAGTCTGCGCCGAGTTGCGTTGCTAGCTCGAGCCGCCTCTCATCTGCACTCGTACCGAGCATGACAACCGTCGCGCCCGCCGCTTTGACGACTTGGAGGGTCAAAAGCCCGATGGCACCCGGACCCGCAATGACTGCCAAGTCACCTGGCTTGACTGTCGGCGTATTTAAGACACCGTGGACAACACAGGCCAAGGGTTCCGTGAGAGCGCCCGCCTCAAAGCTGAGTCCGTCTGGTAAAGGATGGACATTTTTCGCTGGAACGACCACAAAACTTGTAAACCCGCCATTGACAGCCGAGCCAATTGAACGCCGCTCGAGACACAAATTTTCATGACCTGTGCGGCAGTAGCGGCACACACCACAGGTCGAAAAGTAAGTTTCCGTGGTCACACGTTTGCCCAATATATCTTTAGTTACGCCAGCGCCAAGCGCCACGACTTCACCTGAGACTTCGTGGCCTAACACCACGGGCGGTTTTGTTTTAAATTCGTCATGGTAAATGTGCAGGTCGGTGCCGCAAATGCCTGCGGCAGCAACTTTGATAAGCAATTGCCCTTCGCCTGGTTCTGGCTCGGGAATATCCTCGACGCCAATGTTGCCCGGTCCGGTTGCCAACTTCATAACCGCTTTCACACGACTACCTCCACTACTGTCTCCACTACTGCCTCACCGAGCGTTGCCGCCCGTAGACTGAAATCAAAATGACCAACGTGATACCTAGCACCATAAGTTGATACGCCTCAGATAGTTGCATCGCCGTAAGCAAACTGTTGATAAGCGTGAGGACGAGAGCCCCCGCCATCGTGCCCCAGTAGCTGCCCTTACCGCCTGCCAGGACTGTGCCGCCCACAACGACCGCCGCTATCGAAGGAAAAAGATAGGGCGTTCCGAGACTTAGAAAAACACGCTGCGTAAACCCGAGTAAACAAAAGCCACCAAGGGCCGCGAGTAGACCACTCAAGGCGTAGGTAACTAGCACGACCCAGGGCACCTTGACCCCCGACAAACGCGCAGCTTCACGGTTCACGCCTATGGCAAAAAGCTGCTTGCCGTAAGGGGTGCGCTCGAGCGTCATCCAAAGAAAACTTGCTAAGACGAGCCAAATATAGACGCTGCCGGGAATGCCGAGTAAGTTGCTCGAGATAAGCCCTGCCAGCGCAGGTGGCGTTCCTCCTTGCAATGCGCCCTGCGTCACCACCAAAACAAGCCCCTGCACCACCCCCGCCATACCGAGCGTCATGACGAGCGGCGGTATACGCAGGTAAACAATGCCGAGGCCGTTAATTAAACCAACCGCGGCCCCTGCCGAAAGTGCAGCCAAAAGACCCAAAATCAGCAGGTCATTTTGCCCATTTGAAAATCTAAACGCCATAATCGCGCCCAGCGTAACCACCGACCCCACCGACAAGTCGATGCCCTCTCCCCCGCTGATAATGACAAGCGTTTGCCCCGCAGCGACAATGCCCAAAAGCGAGGCGAGCCGCAAAATATTTACAGCCTGGTTGACATTGACAAAGCCTGGGCGAATAAGCCCGCCAATAAAAAAGAGGGCGATGGCAAGTAAGAGTGCGATAAGCGCCGGATTGAGTTTGAGCGCACGAAGCGTCATACCCGGCCCCGAATCAGTCGCCATAAGCCTGGACCCGCCAAGGCCAACACGATGATAGTCGCGTTCACGAGCGTTTGATACCAGGTCGGCACATTAGCAAAGGAGATCAGGCTGCGAATAATGCCTAGGATAGCAACACCGATAATCGTACCAGCGATGCCGCCCTGCCCCCCACTCAGACGCGTACCGCCCAGGACAACCGCCACAATCGAGTCAAGCGTCATAGCGTCACCGATACGCGGGTTGCCGCTACCTATACCAAGGGTGAGCGCAAACGCGGCAAAGGCACTTAGTAAGCCTGCGCCGACATAGGTACTAAACTTGACAAGCGCCGTGGGAATACCGCTTGTGTAAGCGGCGTCGGCGTTGCTACCTGTGGCGAACAAGTATTGCCCGAAACGACTCGAGCGCACAAGCGCCCACAGCAAGAGTAAAACAATGATGACGTAAACCCCTAAAGGAATCTCTAGCGGCGTCGAACGGTAAAAACGTGTGAGTGCTCGAGGCAACTGCCCGCCAGGTCGCGGCAAAATGAGCAACGCCAAACCACTAAAAATGAAGCTCGTCGCATAGGTTGTCACAATGGGCTGCAAGCGCAAGTACGCTACACACAGCCCATTGAATGCCCCCGCTAGCATTCCCGCTGAGCAGCCGACGAGCAGTGCCAATACAACGCCCCCTGCACCTGACTCAGGCACAATGAGCGTTACCAGAATAGCGTTCACTAGCGACACCATCGCCCCGACTGATAAATCGATACCCCCACCGATAATCACCAAACTTTGCCCCACCGCTAAAATCATCAGGGGCAAAAGTACGCGGAAGTTTCCGTTGATGGCACGTAAGCTAAAAAAGTTGCTTTGAATACTCGCGTTAATAGCAATCAAACCGATTAACAGTAGCAGCGCAAACAAGTACGGATTTTGTCTCAAAAAGCGGCGCCAGGTCACGCTGGAACCTCTTCACTTACGCCCATGCTGGCAGCCACTAAGCTCGAGCGGTTCAGGTCTTTACCCTCGAGAGCCGCCGTCACCACGCCGCCGTTTAAAACAAGCACCCGGTCACACAGCCCCAAAAGTTCCTCGTCATCGCTGCTATAAAAAAGTATCGCTGTTCCTTTTTGCCTAAGCTCATTTAGGAGGGTATAAAATTCGCCCTTCGAGCCGACATCGACCCCTTTCGTCGGGTCGTTGAGCAGGAGCAACTTGGGTTCGCGCAATAGCCACTTACCAATCACAACCTTTTGCGCGTTGCCGCCACTCAAACTACTTACTGGAGCGTCCAGAGATTCCATTTTCAAACTCAGGTCCTGCGCTACCTCTAAAGCGTCCTCCCTGGCTTTACTTTGAGAAATGGGTACACCATAACGCCGCCACGAAGGCAGCTGAAGATTTTCCAGAATCGAACGAATCATGACCAAACCTTCGTTGCCGCGGTCACCCGGAACATAAGCGACACCCTGTTCCATTGCATCTTTAGGATGGTGAAACGAAACAGGTTTTCCTTGCAAGGCCATTTCTCCTTCAAAAGGAATAGCGCCGAATAGGGCCAACAGCAACGCCTCTTGACCTTGCCCCTGCAACCCTCCTAGACCCAGCAGTTCACCGTCGCGCAGCTCGAGGTCGATACCACCTAGCAGGTCGGTACGTAAACCTTTCACACTCAAGCGAAGCTCACCCGCTTCACCCTCCGAAGCGTAGCGTTGCGGCGTGACCGCTTCGCCAATCATCATCGTGACAAGGTCTTCCTCGCTTGTTTCACTCATAAGGGCGCTGCCAACCGTCGCGCCGTTTCTAAGCACCACCGCACGCTCGGCAATACGAAACAGCTCGTCCATGCGGTGCGACACAACAATAATCGCCATACCCGCAAGCTTCCAACGCTCGACAAGTTCAAACAGCCTGTCGACTTGTTGCGAGTCGAGGCTGGCCGTCGCTTCGTCCAAAATAAGCAAGCGCGGCTGCTGGCTAAGCGCCTTCAAAATCTCGATAATCTGCCGCTCGCTCGGACTCAGGTCCAAAATTAGGTCGTCCGGTGTCGCGCTAATAGTGGGACGAAACAGGTCTAGTAAGCGCTCAGCTTCCTGACGCATCGTTTCGCGCTGCAACTGAAACCCACCCCGACTCAATTCGTGCCCTAAAAAGATATTTTCGGTCACGCTCATGTCGGGCACAAGGCTGAGTTCTTGATACACCGCCGTTACCCCCGCTTTCCGCGCGGCGTAGGGCGAGGGGAAGGTAACAGGCTTACCATTTATCCGCAACTCACCCGAGGTAGGCGACACGACGCCCGTGACCACCTTACCCAGGGTACTTTTTCCCGAGCCATTCGCACCTAGCAGAGCGACAACCTCACCCGCTGCAACGCTCAAGTGTCCGTCAACGAGCGCCTTGACCGCGCCGTAGTGCTTGACGATATTACGCGCCTCGAGCATAACTATCCCTGTGACACCGAAAAGATAAGTTCAACAAGTTCCTCCAGATAAAAAGTGCTTAAAAGCGTAATGCCTAGGATAACGGCTCCCGCTTCGCTGCTAACGATAAACGCTCACCATTTTTAACTAAGGCGTAGGGCTGGTCAAGCCGCTTTGCAGCCTCAACGAAAGCCTGGGGAGGCACCGTATTGAATTCGAACATATCAAAGTGACAGGGGATGACGAGGCTGGCGTTAATGTCTCGAGCCAAGCTCACAGCCTCCTCACCAGAAAGATTTCCCGCCACGCCCCGCGCCGGGTCGCGTCCATTGATAGGTAAAAAAGCTATGTCGATATCAAAGGATTGCAAGCGCTCTTCCATACCCTCATAAAGCATCGTATCCCCACTGTGATACAGCGTCCAGGGACCGATTTTTGCAAGCAGGCCAATGCAGCGGTAGTGACCGGAATCGTCTTGCTCGAGCTTTTCATGAGCGGCAGGGACAGCGTGAAGCTCAATCTCATTCGCTGTAACGGGTCCGTCTACCGAAATCGGCGTCAGGCGTTCTTTTGAAACCTGCAAACGCTCCGCAGCAAACTCGAGGTTTGCTCTAGGCACAACTACTTTTAAATTAGGATTTACTCTCAGTAGAGGTTTAAGTGTTTCTCCGTCTAAGTGGTCGGTGTGGTTATGAGACGAAGTCACCACGTCGATAAAACCCAACCGCTCTGGCGCAACAACGCGCTCCGTCATCCTGACATGAGGTTTTTCGGTCTCGGCATACTTCTTTGTGAGCGAATCGGACAGGTAAGGGTCAAATAGTAAGTGTCGCCCCTGCCACCCCACTAAAAAACCACTTTGCCCAAGCCACCAGATATGGAGGCTCGAGTGGTCTCGCGAAACCGAGTAGACATCTTCTAAAAAGGCATCATCTTGTAAAGCAGGTTGTTTCATAAAGAGAAGTTTAACGGGTTTGAGGCGTTGCAGAGAAAAAACGTATCAACTAGGTGAGTCGTTTGGTATGGTTTTCATCAAAGGCAGTTACCGAAGAAAGCGAGTTTAACTATGTCAGATTTACCTCCACTACGCACCACTGTCATCGGTTCTTACCCGTTCCCCAGTTGGCTCGAGCACGCCTCGGCGCACCTAGACGCTTTTGGCACCGCCGAAATTGCCGAAATGCAAGAGGACGCCGTTATCGCTGCCGTCCACGACCAAACGAGCGCAGGCTTAGATGTCATTACGGACGGTGAACAAACGCGCTTTGACTTCAACCTATCGTTTTATGGCTACCTGAGCGGCTTGGGCGCTGCCGACCCAAGTACAAGAAACTTTGGCCCACCTGCCCATGACCAGCGCGGAAAGCATGACATTGTCGGTGATTTGGGCGCACCCACTGGGCTTGGTGCGGTAGAAGAATTCGAGCGCCTTAAACGTCTTGCGCCAGAGAACTATACCTTAAAAGCAAGCGTCCCCGGACCGTACACTCTAAGTGGCCGCTTGAAACCCAATAAGCAATTACCTGACCGTTTTGCCGTCACTGAGGCGCTTATTCCGGTTGTAAGACAGGAACTCGAGGACCTCGTCGCGGCTGGCTGTACCGAAATAACTGTGGACGAGCCCTCCATGAGCTGCTACGCCTACAAAAGTGATACGGGACAATTTGTAGACATTTTCAACCGAACTGTCGAACCCATTGTGGGCAAATGTTTGCTATCGACGCACCTTTGCTTCGGCAATTACAAAGGTCACCCCGTCGGCAAGCGCCAATACGCTCCCATGTTTCCTGATTTTCTAAGTATGGATGTTGATGAAATACACGTCGAGATGGCAAACCGCGAATACGCCGAACTCGAGATTATCGAAACCATTGCTAAAAAGAAGCGCGTTGCGGTCGGCATTATCGACGTTAAAAGTTACTTCATCGAAACGACTGAGGATATTGCCGAGAGGGTGCGCGAGTGCCTTAATCACGCGCCAGCCGACAAGCTCTCCTTCGCACCCGATTGCGGACTCAGTCAAACGGCGCGCTGGGCTGCTAAGCAAAAACTGGTCGCAATGGTCGAGGGAGTTAAGCGCGTTCGAGCTGAGCTATAGCAACTCGAATTCCCTGTTGATGGATGGTCTCGAGGTGGTTCGAAACCATTTCAGTTAAACCATCAATCTTACTCAGGTCTTGCCCCCAAATTTCTGTGTTTTGAAGAAGGTCTTGCGAAACCTCTTGAAGGGTTACTTCGCCTTTATCAAACGCCGACCAAGTTTTTTCAAGAACTTCGAGCACCCTCGCATCATCTCTTAGTGCGAAAGTTTCACCGTTTCTTTTACCACAATAAAAGTAAAGTTGTGCAGCTATGGCGAATGCAAGTCGCGTCGGAAACTCGTCAAATTCTTCTTTATAACTAACGAGGCGAGGTAACAAACGCGCTACGACTTTTGAACTCGAGTTCAGAGAAATATCAAGAAGTTTGTGTTCGATGAAAGGATTCTTGAAACGTCTGACGACCGACCTGGCAAATGTCTCGAGTTCATTTTTTGGTAAGTCTAATGATGGAATGAGTTCCTTTTCTAAAAGGTTATTTAAAAAACTGCCAACGACCTCATCCTCTACCGCTTCGCGCACTGTATCGATACCTGCTAAATAAGCCACAGGTACAAGTGAGGTGTGTGCAGCGTTAAGCAGGCCGACCTTGCGCTGCTTATACGGTGTGAGGTCATCAGTGGTGATAACGTTCGGGCTGAGTTTCTCGAGGTTCAAAGCTTGCAATGGCTCTTTCGGGCCTTGAAGTGCAAAGAAGTAAAAAGGTTCGGCAACAGTCATGAATTTATCTTCGTAGCCGAGTTTTTCTTCTAGTTGCTTAGCGTCCTCTGGATAGCCTGTGACGATTCGGTCAACCAGAGTTGAGTAGAATTTATTAGCTTTCTCGAGCCAATTCTTAAACCCCTCTTCCAAGTTCCAGTCGTCAGCGTGGCGCATCACGATTTCTTTTAGCTTGCCGCCGTTATCATCAATCAGTTCACACGGGAGGACGCTAAACCCGGTCTCGGCATCACCTTCAGTTAGTTTGTAGCGCTCGAGTAAAAGCCGCGTCAAATTAGCTGGAAAGGATTGCGGCAGGTCGCCCTCGAGACTTGCATCTGAATCGTAAACAATCCCTGCTTCAGTCGTGTTTGAAACAATGCTGTGAAAATTCAAATCATGGGCAAGTGCAAGAAAGCCCTGATAATCACTGTTGATATTAAACTGACGGTTTACTGAAGTGATGAGCCGACTTTCTTCAATCACCTCGCCATCGTCACCGAGCCCCCTTGTCACAACCGTATAAAGACCGTTTTGCGAGTTTAGAGATGGTCTTTTGGAATCGGTTGATTTGAGAACCACGACGCCAGCATCCAAATCAGTTGTTTCGTTGAGCAGGTCGATTTGCCAGTCGAAAAAACCGCGCAAGAAATTGCCGGTGCCAAATTGAATAATGCGCTCGGTGTACTTTGGGTGAGTGCGCTCGAGCATCTATTGCTTGTAAGCGCGCTTGGCTAAACCGTAGGCGAGTTCGTGGGCAGCCGTGTGAGCGTCCTCTTCATCCGTAAGCCCTTTAAGCGTTTCGCCTGCCAACCAGTTGCAACTCACCCGACGCCAAATGTCGTGACGCACAGGGATAGATGCAAAGGCCCGCGTGTCGTCGTTAAAGCCCGCCAAATTATAGATGCCTGCGGTTTCTACCGTCGCGTCAAAATAACGCTCCATCCCCTTGACCGAATCGTAAAACCACCAGGGCGGCCCCAAGCGAAGGGCGGGATAATGCCCAACAAGCGGCGCAAGTTCGCGGCTGTAGCTGCCCTCGTCTAGGGTAAAGAGGATAAGGCGAAAGTCAGGATGATTGCCGTAAGCATTTAGCACTGGTTGCAAGGCTTTTGTCCACTCGGTTGCTATGGGCATATCCGCCCCCTTGTCACGTCCAAAACGCTTAAACACAGACTCATTATAGTTCCGGTAACTGCCGACATGTAGCTGCATGACCAGTCCATCCTCACTGCTCATCCGCGCCATTTCTTGCAACATATGTGCGGTGAAACGCGCAGGGTCAGTGGGCTCGAGCTGCCCGTCAAGCGCCCTCTGAAAAATAGCCTGAGCCTCGTTATCACTTAGCGCCTCAGTTTCTGCGCGAAGCGCGGCGTGGTCGGTGGCGAGTGCACCTTGTTCCTTGAAGTAGACTCGGCGGGTCTCGAGGGCCTCAATAAAGGAAGCGTAATCTTGAATAGTTGCACCCGTTAGCTCACCCAGTTTTTGAAGGTGCTCGCGCCAATTTTCAGTGTCCAGATTAACGACAGCGTCGGGTCTAAAGGTCGGGCGGATGCTCGTCCAGCCCTCCTCGTGTAACGAGCGGTGAGGCTCGAGAGTATCGGTAGCCGCATCTGTTGTGCAGAGAAGCTCGATGTCAAAACGCTCAAACAAAGCCCTCGGACTGTATTCAGCTTGGGCAAGTTTTTCTTCTAATTCATCGTAGATAGCCTGAGCAGTTTCGCCCGTCAACTTTTGCTCGATCCCAAATACGTTGATTAGTTCATCTTTAAGCCACAAACCCGTTGGTGTCCCAGCAAACAAGTAAAAATGCTCAGCAAAGCGCTGCCAAATCTTGCGGTGGTCAGCTTCGACGCTTGCACCATCTTGACTCGGCACGCCTAAATCCTCGAGCTTAACCCCCTGGCTATAAAGCATTCGAAAAACGTAGTGGTCAGGAATAACGAAAAGCTCGGCGGGCGTTCCCAGTGTTGCCTCCGGATTTGCAAGCAAGTCGGGCGCTACGTGACCGTGCGGGCAAATAAGGGCTAAATCTTTAACCTCTTTATAGAGGACTCGAGCCAGTTCGCGTTGCTCAGGCAACGGGGAGAAACAGCGGTCAGGGTGAGTGGTCCAGGGTGTGCTCAAAATAGTCCTCTCGGATTCTAATCGGTTTCTAAACAGTTTCAAAAAGGTTCACGTATCAGTATTAACGAGCTTATCAAAAACGGCGTTGCCTGGTCTCAACCTCCACCTGACCTAAGACCATCCACAACGCGGTAAGCTATAAAAAATCTGCTGTAAGCAATTCTTGTAACTGAGGGAGTCAATTTGTGGAAAAAATTCGATGGGGCATTTTAAGCACCGCCAATATCGGTATGGCAAAGGTCATTCCGGCTATGCAGCAGTGTGAGTTTGGCGAGGTCGTGGCAATTAGCTCGAGAGACGCTTCCAAAGCCAAAGAAGCAGCGCAAAAGCTCGGCATCTCCAAAGCACACTCTTCTTACGAGGAACTTTTAGCTGACCCGGATATCGACGCTATTTACAACCCGCTACCTAACCACTTGCACGTGCCCTGGACGAAAAAAGCTATCGAGGCAGGTAAACATGTTCTATGCGAAAAGCCCATTGCCCTAAGCAGCGCCGAGGCGCAAGACTTACTCGAGTTTTCCCAGGCGCACTCCAATGTAAAGGTGATGGAAGCTTTCATGTACCGCTTTCACCCGCAGTGGCAGAAAGCGAAAGAACTTGTGGATGGCGGCTCTGTTGGTGAGTTACGTACTATTCAATCGTTCTTTTCCTATATGAACCGCGACGCTGATAATATTCGTAATCAGGCGGATATCGGTGGGGGCGGGCTCATGGATATCGGCTGCTACAACATTTCGTTTTCACGCTTTATTTTTGGCGCTGAACCCGAGCGCGTTGTTGGTTTGATTGATCTCGATCCCGAGTTTAAGACTGACCGCATCGCCACAGGTATTTTAGCGTTTGCGGGGGGAAGCTCGAGTTTCACCTGCTCTACCCAGCTTAGCTCCTATCAGCGTGCAAATATTTTCGGTACTGAGGGCCGCATAGAAATAGAGATTCCGGTGAATGCGCCCCCAGACAAACCGTGCAAACTCTGGCTTCAACGCGGGGGCGAGACTGAAGAAATGACGTTTGAGACCGTTGACCAGTACACGCTGCAAGGCGACGCGTTTGCCAAGGCGATTCTGAATGATACGGATGTGCCTACACCACTCGAGGACGCTGTCGCCAACATGCGGGTGATTGAGAAAATGTTTGAGAGCGACAAACAAAATAGCTGGCGCTAATAGCCGAGCTAAAGTTGAAGTTTAGGGGTTAAGGATTTTCTCTTACAACCTTTAAACTTCAACCTGAGATCGGAACGCTTCACAAAAATTCAATCTTAAGTTATCGGAGGAAATAATGACAAAACCCATTCGTGTTGGTATTGCAGGGCTCGGGCGTAGTGGTTGGAATATCCACGCCTATTCACTCGGGCAATTGCCCGAGCACTACAAAGTTACGGCTGTCATGGACTTGAACAGTGAGCGCCGCGCCGAGGCTGAAGAAAAGTTCGGCTGCCAGAGTTTTGATAATTACGACGCGCTTATTAGCGCAGATACAGACCTTATCGTGGTCGCGTCACCGAGTCACTTTCACAAAGACCATACCGTTCAGGCGTTGGGGACTGGCAAGCATGTGATTGTCGAAAAACCGATGGCACAAAATCCAGAAGAGGCCGAAGCGATGATTGCCGCTGCGCAAAAAGCTGACCGCGTGCTTACCGTCAATCAGAACTACCGCTACAAACCTTCTTTTCGCAAGGTCAGCGAGATTTTGAAGTCGGGCAAGCTCGGGGAGATCATACAAATTCGTATTTCGGTACACCAGTTCGGACGGCGCTGGGACTGGCAAACTTTGAAAAAATACAATGGCGGCATTCTGACCAATCACGGGGCGCACGTTATCGATTGGATGCTGCAACATTTCAACGACGACGAACCCCAAATTTTTTCGTACATGGTTGACACGCCTCTGTACGCTGGCGACGCTGACAGTCACGCAAAAATTCTTATCAAGCCAGATGATGGTCCGCTCATGGACGTTGAACTGACACATGCTAGCGCTTACAAACAAGATTATTGGACAGTGATGGGTACGCAAGGCAGCCTGACAGGAAGTCAGTCCGACATCCGCTGGAAATATTTCGACCCCGCCGCCGCGCCGCCTCTCGTTTTAGACACAGAGCCAACCCCAGACCGCAGTTATAACCGTGAACCGCTACCTTTTATAGAAGAAAGCATGAGTTTTCCGTCTATCCCCCATGAAGATATGGGCTACTTGTATACAGACCTTTACGGGGCTATCCGTGATGGCAAACCCCTCGAGATCACCGCAGAAAGCGTGCTGCGCCAAATGCGCATTTTCGAGCGTTGCCGTGAGGCGGCTGGCTGGAACTAGCCGCGCAAATTAGCTTACATGGAAATACCCAACTGCCCCCGCGTCATTTGAAAATCTGCGTTGACGGTGGGGGCAAGTTTCGGTTGACGGTTTTTACTGAGGGTCTCGAGTATTAGGTTCAACAAATCATTGCTCGAGACCTCGCTTAAAAATGCGTCAACGTCATTTGAATATCGATGCGCACATTCTTGACTTGACGTCACTTGCAGTACAGGTACGAGCGGATGACTTTGCAAAGGATGCGTTTCAACGTTTACCAGGGCAAGTTCAACCCCCGTCGCCCCTAATCCTGTCAGTGTTTCCACCCAGTGCTCGGTGGGCGTTTGCATGATGTGCAAACCAACTTTCTCTGCATATTGCCCATAAGCGAGACTGGCTTCTGGAGTATCTTTAAACCCTACCTCTTTCAAAAATCCTGAGTTCTCGAGCAAGGCAGCATTTTCAGGTAAGACAACCGTTCCTCCTGCGCTCACTATTTGACGGATTAACGTGCCAGAGGCTTTGCCACTTTCTTTAGAGGGTAACCCTACCGAACTCAAACCCAAGCGAACATGACTCAGGCCGACGGTCTTTTCGTGCACCTCACCTGCCTTTTCTAGGACCGCTTCAAAATAGGCATCGACTTTCTCCATTACCTTTTCGATGCCGCCGTCGAGCTGAATGCTCGCCCAGCCAAACTGGTCCGGTGTTAAACCAAGCGATTTGAAATGGCCCGCCATATGGTCGTTATGCGTTTTCTCGCAACCATGCTCAAGCAGCAGTGCATGAGCCACAAACGGATGCCGTAAATAATTCAGCAGCGTTTCAGTTTGCATAGTTGCGGTTGCTCCACCCGAAACCCCGCAGCCCTCGGTGTGGCTAAGGGCAACAAAGCGGTCAATCCCTTTATCTTTGCCCAGTCCCTTAGCCGTCAACCGTTGCGCAATGGCACTTGCCACCTGACCAGAACAGAGACTCGTTGGCAAAATAAGAGCGACTTTATCGGTGCTGACGCGTCCACCTAGCTCTTTAGCAAGAAAGTTTCGGGACGATGGCTGCTCGAGCTTTTGAACTGCAATAGGCTCACCCGTCGGTTTTGTTCGGTCCTGTAAATGCTCGAGTCTACTAGCATCACGCTGTTGCCAATTGCGCCACAGTTGCACCTGGGAATGCCCTGCTTTCTCCCCTACACTTTTTTGCCCTGAAGCAACTTGGAGCATCAGGTTAAAAGTTTCTTGTCCTAAATCATCCATAGGCGTGCCGTCAAGATAAGCGCCTGCATTCACGTCCATATCGTTTTTCAGCAACTCAAACCGCTCGCTCGTGGTGACAATTTTTATGGTGGGAACAAAGGGGAAATTTGTAACCGAGCCATTACCCGTGACAAAGAAAATCATGTTGCAGCCTGAAGCGACCTGTCCGGCAATACTCTCGAGGTCGTTCCCAGGGCTATCCATAAAGTAGTAGCCCGACGCCTCCATAGGTTCGCCGTACTCAATCACGTCATCCAAACGAACGTCAGGGTTCTTCTTGTTCGCCGCGCCGATAGATTTAAGAACGATGTTGTAAAGCCCACGAAACTTGTTGCCGCCCGACGGATTTCCCTCAGCACTTGTTCCGTGCCAAGCTGCCCTGGCTTTGAATCTGGCAACGGTAGCAAGAAACTTTCGCGCAACCTTAAGGCTTTTGACACTCTGCAATCCATAAGACTCTGCACCGATAA
>ENA-ORXM01001755-ORXM01001755.1-marine-metagenome-genome-assembly--contig:-NODE-1755-length-28470-cov-14.794844_pt1 | contig 28470 bp, 24 predicted proteins | sample MGYA00237867_ERZ511480 | MGnify/ENA primary metagenome ERZ511480 (study PRJEB26309, sample SAMN06266103) | marine metagenome | isolation source: Algal blade | place: United Kingdom:Sidmouth, United... | reverse complement strand
GCCGGGAACGCATATTCATCTCTACGGTAAATCGGACATACGACCGGGACGAAAAATGGGTCATGTTAATCAGGTCAAGTAAATCTCAAAGGTATCATGCCAAAAAGTTAGTTTTTTCGATATAGATAAATCTAAAATAGACAATGCTTATCGCAGGAGCCGAATATTCTGTTGCAAGATTCTCTCGCTAATCAATTCAAAATCGGCTTTCAGTTCACTTCGATCAGTCGGATTATAGACACTGCCGGAGGATGACGCGCAGTTTCTAAGGAGTTTCGCTGCGCGCTCAAATTCCTCTTTTGTTTCGTCGAACTTGAACCCCACGGTCATCAAATGGACGCCAGAAGCTTTTATGGCCTCACACATATCGCTTGTTAAGTCATCGGTCTCCTCATCCGTTCGGGCATCCTCCGGGGATTCCTGCTCCCGAATCCAATAGAGCTTATTCCCGCCATCAGTCATGAGGACCATAATTTTTATGTCATTCCCCGACGTTGTGGGAGTCGAAGATAGCGGTGACGTTTCTTGTAAAACCCCATGGCCCCATTTTAGACCCGAGGGAATATATGTGGATCCGCCTGTCCTCCCTTTGATCTGCGCTATTTTCAACTTCAGGTAACTGCGGTTAGAGCTAAGAGCGGTTACCTCGCTCAAATTACACTCGGTTGTGTCCCATTTATATTTCCACCACAAGGGGTGCGCTCGCGCGCTCGCGGGAGCATTTGAGTAGGGATATTTTGCGTAGTCGTAAGCGGCTTCCACAGGCTCGGTGGCAGTGGGTTGAAGCGCAAGGTCGCCATCCCTGTCATCAAAGTAGGGATGGACACAGCCTTCAAAAGAACTTCCATCGGGATTGTAAGCTCCAAGAAAATTAATCCAACCCGACCCCAGATTTGAACTACCCACATTGACGAAACGTGAAAACGGGACGATTCCAATTCTGATATTTGCGGTTCCTCGGTTGTCAAATACGAAATCGACGAGGTCGTCGGAGGCGGCAACCAATGCGTTCAAGTCCTGATATCCGATGGAAGCGGTGTTATCCAAAACCAGTACAATATCGATATTTGCTGGAACGCCTACCGGGCCCGAAACAGCCTGAACTTCGGCGGTCAGCATCTTGGTTCCGATTATCCCCAAGAATTCGGTTTTCACCTTCACCCGAGCATCCACTATTATTTCGTTAGTGGAGGGATCAAACACGCCATCGATAATTTCAATCTTCCCAAAGACTTCGGTTTTGTTTGTATTTAGATTGTCCTTCACCAGTTGTTTAACGTCCACCTCTTTCATGTTAGAGGCCCTAGAGAGAGCGACAGCGGCGGCGAGAGCAGCATTATCCACGCTGTCCTGGGCGTTCTGATGTTCCTTTATAAATCTCGAATAATCCACAGCCGCACCAACGAGAGCGACGAGCATCACAAAAGCCACAGCAAACATGATTGAAACATTACCTCGCGCGTCTTTGATAAAGCGTCGAATTAGATTGCGTTCAGTATCATTAATCATGTCAAAATTGCCTCATTCTAACAGCTGTAGACAGGGGGGTCGGGTCAACAATTTTAAACTGCTCACCAATGGTCTTGGATTACTAACCCCCAAACTTACCTCCAACAGAAGGCCCGCTGGGGCGCGTGTTTCCTATAGACCACGTATCTATTAAAAAGTAATTACTTACTTACTTTTATGGTTATTGTTTTCTTGTGACAAAGCGTCGCTAGGCAGGTGTCGACGTGCTTTATGATAAGGGCAGTGAAAGATGATTGGTATACCGATAGTGAAGGTCGCTCATCGCCTAGCCTTCGAAGCTAACCGAGCGAGCGTCTTAGGTATCTTCAGTCACGACAAGTGAATAAAAAAGGTCAGTTAGGGAGGTAAGATATCGCTCTTCACTTATACCATAGTCAGGCACAAAATTACTCACTCGAAAGTTGATGGAGTCGATTAAAATCGCAGCAATAGCGTCAGCATCAAAAACTAAGTTATCTCCAGAAATATATTTACAAACAAACTTAAAAATCGTGACGGAATTTTCTCTCAGGCCAGTAGCTTGTGTGATATGTTTTTCTTTCAAAAGATTTCGATCCTTCAAATAAATCGTGATAATCGCATCACTCATCTTTGCTTGGCCGAATGAAAGCTCAAGCAAAGTGCGGGCGAGTTGCCGTTTATCGACCCCTTCGGCCCCACTTATGTTGGAGTCCACCTCAGTTAAAAAAGTGGTGTAGTTGTCAAAGTAGTCGTCAAATATCGCATCAAATATTGCGTCTTTTGATTTAAAATGGCGATATATACCTCCCGCAGAAGCCGAAAGACCAACGGCTTTTGAGATGTCTGAAATTGAGGTCGACTTAAAACCATGTGCCGCAAACAGTTCCGTCGAAGCTTTAACTATGTCCTGTCTGTCAACCATGATAGTTTAAATAGCCAAATGCGGCCAATAGAGCAATTAGTTGACGGCAAAAAGTTAAATCCCGTTGTTTTGGAATAATTCATTTGCGCATTCATTGCACTGCGACGCCCCCAAAACCTGCCTTGGCTTAGAGAACAAGCTAGCCTATTCTTGATGCTGGAATAAGGAGAATAGGGGATTTTATGTCAGACACCACCGTCGTGTTAATAACTTTAATTGCCTATAAAGTCGTCCTGATCGGCGTTGGCTTTTGGGCGTCAAAGCGCGTCTCGGATGAATCCGATTTCTTTCTCGCCAGCGGCGGCGAAGGCGGCGGCTTGGGCGCGTGGACTGCGGGTCTGTCCTATGCGGCCTCGACAAGTTCGGCCTGGGTGCTGCTCGGCTTTACAGGAATGGTGTTCACCCAGGGCGCAGTCGGTTTATGGTTGGTGCCAGGGATCTTCGGCGGCTATCTGATGACCTGGCTCGTGATGGGGCCAAAGTTGAATGCGGAAACGGCGGCCAAGGGACATATCACCATTGTTGATTTCATCACCGAGGGGATGGGCGGGGGTTTAAAACGGGCCACGGGTCTTCTCTGCGCGGGTCTCATTTTGTTTTGTTTTGTGTTTTATATTTCCAGCCAATTCCAAGCTGCGGGCAATGCGCTGGATGAAGTGTTTGGGTTAGGGATTGCCGAAGCCGTCATCATTGGCGCGGTGGTTATTGTTGCCTATTGCTTGCTTGGCGGGTTTTGGGCCGCAAGTATGACGGATGCGTTGCAAGCGGGCGTGATGATGCTCGCCTGTATTCTTGTGCCTGTGGCGACGGTTATGGCGGCGGGCGGCTTTGGCGAAGTCGTAAACACGCTGCACGCGACCGCCCCCAAGAACTTTTTCAGCTTCACCAATGGCGCTGCGGGTATGGCGGGTGTCGGCGTGGCGATGGGCCTTTTCGGGACGGGGCTCGGCGCACTTGGTCAGCCGCAACTGCTGAACCGGATTATGGCGGTGAGGACACAAGGTGAGCGCAAGAAAGCGGCGGCCATTACGATTGGATGGGGCGTGGTTATTTATTCAGGGCTTATTTGTTTGGCCTTTGCCGGACGCGCCTTGCAAGTCGATACGGGCGGGGAGAGCCTGTTCTTTGCTGCCGCGCAGGCTTATCTTCCGTCCGTCCTCGCAGGCGTTGTCATTGCGGCTGTGCTCTCTGCGGTTATGTCGACGGTCGATAGTCTGCTCTTGGCGGCAGCCTCAGCTGTTTCGCATGATAGCGGCGTGACATATGCGAGCCCGAAAAAAGCGCTCCTTTTCGGGCGATTGGCGATGGTCGGAGTCGCCGTCATCGCCGTGTTCCTGACGCTATTCTTGCCGCAAGAAATTTTCAGCCGTGTGCTGTTTTCCTGGGTCGCATTGGGCGCAGCTTTCGGTCCGGTTGTCCTGGTAAGTTGTCTGGGTCTGAAGGTTCGGGATGTGTTTAAATTTGCCGCGATTATTGCAGGATTTGTCATAGCAGTGACGGCTTACGGTGTCGACGGGCCTCTGGCTGATGTCGTTGAGAAATGGGGTAGCTGGGCTGTGGGGCTGATCATCCTATTTATCGGTAAACAGCGCTAGGCCAATATCGCGACGGCGGCGCGTTCGGCAGACTCTAGCGCGCCTTCCATACCTGTTGCTTCTCGGCTCAAGTGTGAGCCCGCAAAATGCAGAGCACCGATGGGGTCTCCCAGAACATCACCGGGCGGAAATTGCATATAAGCTCCGCCCGCCGCGCGATTATCTTTTGTCCAATTCACGACCTCAAGAATCTCAATTGCGGCATAGCTCGAGGGCCGCAGGCGCGCTAATTCTGTCCGAAAGCGTTGGTGTAAACCGCTCTCTCCATCTTCATAAAGCGCTGCGATCTCATCGCCATAATAGGAGCTATAGAAAAGACCGGTGGGTTCACCCGCTGTATCACGAACGGCAATGATGTGTCCCAGCGGCCCCTCCGTCCACATATCGGCGGGCAGGCCATCCTTTTCCCAAAACCGTGTTTTTGCGCGAAAGTGAATTTGAAGATTCTGCACATAAGGCAATCGGGTGATTGAGCGTTTTTGCGCATTCGTCATGTCAGAATTAATTTGCAAATGCCGCAATGCGCTAAAGGGCAAGGTGCAAAGCATCTTTTGGCCGCGCCAAATGCGGCCCGTATGATCTTCGGCAGAAACCCCATTTTCTGCTACAGAAATCGATTTCACATAGGTTTTGAGAACCGGCCAGTTGAGGAGACTGTTCGCCATCGCGTCGGGAAGTCTTTGCGCTCCGCCGGTAATTTTTAAATCGCTGGTGTCGGGTTTAAAACGGGCGTTTGGGCCTGTTAAGAAAGAGGCGCTTTGTGCCGGGTCCAGAACGAGGCTTTGGCCTTGCGACCAGACTGTGTTTATTTTCGATAGCGTATCCGCAGGCTCCGACAGCAGCCCCATCTTCGTCACAAGAGCTCGTAAACGCCTATCTGTTTGCCGGATACGAGCGCCGCCCGCCTCGAAAAGGCCGTCATCATATCGCCGCGTAAATATCCGTCCGCCCACACGGTCATTGGCTTCCAAAACAATCACCGATTTTCCGGCGTCTGCCAAAATTTGCGCCGCGCGTAATCCGGCAAGGCCTGCGCCGAGGACTAAGACATTTGCATCCCCATCATATGTCTCGAATTGGGTTTTCGGCGCGCAGCCTAATAGCCCCGCACTCCCCAATCCTCCGACAAAATGACGGCGGTTCAACTTCATACCAACAGCGCATTTGCGCGAAGTTTTTTCTTATCGATTTTGCCAATGGGGGTGAGGGGTATGCCGTCGATAAACGTAATTGTTTTTGGGACTTTGTAGGCCGCCATATTTTCGCGGATCCACCCAATGAGTTCCGTGCGCAGCTCATTCTCATCACGCTCGCGATAGTCAGGCGACAACGCGACATAGAGATTGACGATATCATTGCCGGGGCGTTTGGTGTCGGGCGTCCCAATCACGGCAGAGCCCGCCACCATCGGCAATACACTCAGCTTGTCTTCGACTTCGACGGAGAAGACTTTGAAACCGCCGACCACCAACATGTCTTTTGCGCGGTCACACAGGAAAACATAGCCGTCCTCGTCCATATATCCGACATCGCCGGTGAACATCCAAAGTTCGCCGTCGATCTCTCGCAAGGCCCGCGCGCTTTCTTCAGGTAATCCCAAATAGCCTTTCATGACCTGCGGTCCGGCGGAGCATATCTCGCCAATCTCCCCGAGCGGCATATCTTGGTCGCCTGTTTCAACGTCACGAATACGGATTTTAGCGCCTACACATGGCAGCCCCACTGAGCCTGGTTTTGGCGCGCTGACAGGGTTGGAGGTATGGCATGGCCCCGTTTCCGTCATGCCAAATATATCCGTCATCACGGGTTTGCCGATTAAATTTGTGACGGCGTCCTGTGTGGTCTTCGTCATGGGCGCGGCCCCGGAACAGGCCATGAGAATGCGGGAAAAATCGCTCTCTTTAAATTTCGGATTGGCCGCCAACATATCATAAAGTGCAGGTACAGCGGCAAAGCGCGTGACAGGGCGCAATTTGAGTACATCGCAAATGCGGTCCGTGTCGCGCGGGTCCGGCAGGCATTCATAAGATCCGCCCGTCAGCACGGACATCAGCCCAAAGCATAAGCCCGCAATATGAAAAAGCGGGAAGGCGGTGACGAAGGTCTCGTCTCCGATCTGAACCTCCGGCGCGAGAGCTAAGACTTGAACGGGATTATGCAGCAATGTGCGGTGGGACAGCATCGCGCCTTTGGGTTTGCCCGTCGTACCGCCCGTATATTGAATCATGAAGGTATCAGTGGGCTTCACCTTGACCGTCTCAAATTCGGTGGATTTGTCAGCCATGGCGGCATTGAAATTGACGGTTTTCACATTGGACAGAGACGGCAGAGCGACAACAGGTGCGTCCAAAGTATCCCGCGCGCCGCAAACAATGACGGTCTCCAAACAGTCTGGTGTAGACATAGCCGTGACTGCGGGAGCTAGCGCCTCAAAGCTCATCAGGACTTTGATCTTCGCGTCAGAAATTTGATGCGCCAGTTCCGGCGGAGCGAGGAGCGGCGAGACGCCTGATCCGATTGCGCCTAATTTAGACACGGCGGCGAGGCCCAGATAATACTGTGGAAGGTTTGGCAGGTGAAAGCCCACAACATCACCGGGTCCAATGCCTAAATCCCGAAGAGCATTGGCGAGTTTGTTGGCCTCCGCATTGACTTGCGCAAAGCTCCAGCTTCGCGAGAAGTAATAAAGAGCGGCGGCGTCTGGGCGAATGCGGGCGTGGTCTTCCATGTAATCGGCAAGGGTCAGATCAGCAGGCGCGACCTCCTGAATGCCGAGCGCCTCATATGTCTTCAACCAAGGTGTCTGTAACATTGTTAAGGGGCTCCGCGTTAAATCCTGAGCCTTTCTTTCAACATCTAGGGAGTCGCTGCAAGTGCCTGAACCGCAGACTGCGCCACGGGCTGGGCCGAGGATTGCGTGAAGGATTGCGCATGTGCCAAATCATCCACAAATCTTAGATATTCCCGAGCTCGTACTTCGCCCTTTGGCAGGCGCAAAAGATAGCTGGGATGACAAGTCGCCAAAATAGTCTCACCATTGGCCCCGGTCAGGACTTGACCCCAAACTGATTTCAACGAGCCTAAATGCCCTGTGAGGGCTCGCACAGCCGTTTTCCCAAGCGCCAAAATCACGCGTGGCTGAACAAATTGCCGTTCTATATCCAGCCAACTTTTACAGCGCTCAATCTCGTCTGCGGCGGGATTGCGGTGTTGTCTGAATTTTCCGCGAGGTTCAAATTTAAAATGTTTCACGGCATTGGTAATGTATAATCCACCCCGATCTAAACCTGCTGCGTCCAACGCTTCATCCAGTAACTGACCCGCCGGTCCGATAAAGGGCCTCCCTGCCAAATCTTCTTGGTCACCGGGTTGTTCCCCGACCAGCATCAACTCTGCGCTCAGTGGGCCCTCGCCAAAAACGGTTTGCGTGGCGCAAGCATGCAGCGCACAGTCGGTACAGCGTTCTGCGGCCTCTTTTGCGTCGCCCCACGTTTTGATCTCGCTCGGCACAGGGCGCAGTGCATAAACATCTGGGCGGACTTTATCGGTGAGCTTGTGCGGCGCAGTTTCCGGGGCTGTCATAAAGCCGGACTCCTGACGCTGCGCCTGTTGGATGAGCTGTGGGATGACGGCGGCTTCCGGCAAGTTCTTCCAATATTTCTTCGGCATTTCCGACATCATCGCGCCGATTTTCACGCGCGAGGGATTAAATATTGAACTGTAATAGGTTGTCCAAGCCGCTTCGGTCATATCGGAATTTGGGGCATGGGATTTATCGACGCCGGGCGAAATGGAGAGCGTCTCGCCATTCCAATGTGAGCAGCCATGCGGCGTTAGTATTGACCAATCCATGCCTGTAAATCGCCGCGCGAAGAAACCTGCTGTTAATTCAACAATGCGGTGATCGGGTTCAAACCAAGCGACAAAATTTTCTCGCAAGCCCGATTTCGTCTCCCGCTCGCCAACTTTTTTGAACCGCACAAAGGCGTGCATTTTATGTCGGTCCCGACGCACGGCTTGGTCGGCATCGCGCACCCATCGTCCATTGGTAAAAGTTGGATCATCCAAAGCATGAGGATCTGTCTGAAGACGTAGGAGGGTGGCGTAGAGATGATAATGCCGCGCAGGGTCAATATGGCAGAGCACGCGTTTACACATCTCTACCTGATGTTTAGTGATGCGGATGGGATAAGGGCGCGCTTTTGCGTTTCTGGCTTCGGGCGGCTCCGTGATTTCAGAGAATAAATCCTGTGAATCACGTCCCACGCGCCAGCCTAAATCTTTGCAGGGCAAACGCAGCGCGAGGAGGGGGCGCACGATATCACGCCACGCGTCAAAATCCGTCTCATGCGTAAGCGTTATACATCTCATAATAACGAAAGCTGTTTGGGTTCCGGCGCAAATGCCGCGCGCAATGACGCGCTATCGAGCAGGCTGCCGGGTGTCCAATCGGCCGTTTCGATAAAAGCGCGGCAGACTTTCACGGAGCGTGCAATGGTCTTAATATCCGACAGGCGCAGTTTCGACTGACGGCGGGCGCGTATGATACGGTCGACTGATTTCAAGCCCAGCCCCGGGACGCGGACGAGTTGGTCTTTGCTTGCGCGGTTAACATTGACCGGGAACCCTTCGCGGTGGGTCAACGCCCAGCTGAGTTTCGGATCAATGTCTAAATCGAGCATATTATCCTGCCGTCCGGCAAAGATTTCGCCCGTCTGAAAGCCATAAAACCGCAACAGCCAATCGGCTTGATAGAGGCGATGTTCGCGCATCAAAGGCGGTTTCACCAGAGGCAGGTCTTTCGACGCATCTTGGATGGGCGAGAAGGCGGAGTAATAAACGCGTTTTAATTTATAGCTGGAATAGAGCGTGGTCGAAGACGTCATGATATCGGCGTCCGTGCTGGCATCCGCCCCAACGATCATCTGCGTGGATTGTCCGGCGGGGGAGAACTTAGGCGGGCGGTGATGAGTGCGTTCTTTTTTATCAGGACGATGGTCCTCAATGCCTTGACGCACGCCCGCCATAGCGGTTTTTATTGTCGTCGTCGATTTCTCGGGCGCATAGGATTTGAGGGAGCTTTCTGTCGGCAGCTCGATATTGATGGAGAGTCGATCTGCCAAAAGGCCCGCTTTTTTGATGAGCAGCGGGTCGGCTTCCGGAATAGTTTTGAGGTGAATATAACCTCGAAATTTGTGGTCCTCGCGTAGCCGACGCGCGATCTCGACCATCTGCTCCATCGTGTAATCAGAGCTACGGATAATGCCGGAGGAGAGGAACAGGCCTTCAATGTAATTTCGTTTGTAGAAGTCGAGGGTGAGTTTGACGACCTCATCTACGCTAAACCGCGCCCGCTCCACATTTGAACTAACTCGGTTCACACAATAGCGGCAATCATAGATACAGAAATTTGTGAGGAGAATTTTCAAAAGGCTAATGCACCGACCATCAGGGGCGTATGAATGGCATATACCCATACCCTCTGTTGACCCGATACCGCCTGACGTCAGGCTATCTTTTCTGGTCGTAGAAGACGATGCACAGGACGCGTCATATTTTGCTGCATCTGCTAGGATTGCTAATTTATTAATAAGTGTCTTTGCCATGGTAAGAACATAGCAGGAACATTACTCACGCCGCAATCCGCCGGCGCATATTAAATGCGGCTAGCCAAACGCCAATTTGTAGATCGTTTTAGCCAGTATTCGTTCCGAGACCGGCTTCTCCAGCGCAGGATGATTTTGAAATGCGGATTTGCTTTTCAGCACATCCGTTTTTCCTGAGACTAGGATGAAGGGAATATTCTTCTCCTCCAATAACTGTGCGATTTCTTCGGAAGTTTCGCCCGCAAGATTATAGTCAATCGTTGCAATGTCGAAGTCTCTTTCTTCGATCAAATCGAGGGCTGCAGACTTAGACACTGCCAATCCGGTGACATTCATTCCCGCAGCACCAAGCATGTCTTCCATATCGAGGAGAACGAAGGGATCATCCTCTACGATGAGAGCACGGGGCTTGTGGCCTAAAATGTTTTCAAGGGCGGACATGCGAGAACAACGGGCTGAGGCGAGAGTCCGTTCCAATTTTTCTACAGAAAAACTCGATTTATATCAGTCATTCCAATCCGTAACGGATTATCAACCGTAAAAATTTACTTGCCATTTAAAACGGCGCTTTTTGAGCCTCATTCACACCTGGAGATCTTGGCAGGAGCTGGTTGATATGTGGGTCGCGACAAATACCGGGTCGGTCATCTGCGCAGAGTCAGCTTGAGAAGACAGCGCAGGCCCCAGATTTTCAAATCGATTTTTATAATCACCCAAGGCCTGTAACGTCTCAATATCTAGAACTTTGAGGTTTTTGCGGCCGATCTTCTGTATCAAACCTAGCTTGATAAGTTTTCCAAATTGACGGGACACATGGACAGAGGACAACCCCAGCGCATCCGCGATTAGGTTTTGCGACAGGGGCATCTGCAATATATTCGAACGGGTCTCGGCGGTTAGGTTCTGCCGTGCGAGGGCGTCGGAGAGGAAAAATGCAATCCGGTTATAGGCGTCCAGCCGGGCGACGGCAGTTAGGCGGTCAATCAACAATGTGTTGTGGACCATTTGCAGAGCCTGAAAAGCGCCAGCCAAACGCGGATAGCGCTGCATTGCGGAACGGGCCTCGGTTATCGGCGCGGTGTAAAGCTCGCCCGCAACCGCACATGCGACCGACGCTGTCGCCTTTGACCAAGACAAGTTTTCTGTCCCAATGACGTCCCCCGCCGTAAATACTTCATGAATCTGGCGGGACCCGTCCGTCAAAATGGCGTAAGAGAAAAACCAGCCGGATTTTACGATGTAAAGTTGGTCTTGGATTTCCCCTTGGGCGAAAACTGTCTCTCCCTTATAGGCGCGTTGGGTGCGCACAAAGGTCTCACGAAGGGCGAAGTCTTCACTTGGTCCTATCTCTTGAATTTTGGAGAGTTTTGTAATGAATTCTCCGGCCATACAAAGTCCTGTAAATTCCGATTGAGTGTCACTGATTGCCAATGTGCAGCTTTATCAGATGTTCCTGTAGAGCCATTAAACTAGGTTAAGGATCGCTGCGTTCAGTCATATTGAATGCAGCTATGGAGACGGAGCCATAAAGATTGCGCTTTTATCTGCGCAAAGGCTAATCTATTATCTTGAGGTCTTGCCATCTTCGGCGAGTGCAGTGGGAGCCGCCATGTTACATGCCTTTGCCCAGTATTTCCTAAAACAGGACTCCGGGCTGTCCGATGCCACCAAGGCCATGATCGATGCGCTCCCCTATACGGAACGCCAATATGAGGCGCGGGAATCCGTGTATTTGGCCGGTGATACCGTCGATAACATCCTGATTGTCAAAGATGGGTGGTTCGCCTCGTCTATTGATCTGCGAGATGGTGGACGTCAGCTCCTGAATTATTATGTGCCGATTGATATTGTTGGTCTCGAATTCGTTGATTCAGTTGAGACGCCGACTGGACTAACGGCGCTGAGCGCCTCGCGCGCGCGTCTGGTTCCGCGTAAGGATTTCGTCAAAATTATGAAATCGGATGTGACCCTGACGACGCAAGTGCTGTCTCTTTTGGGCTTGCAAGATGTATTGATGCAAGAACGGCTCTGCGCGATGAGCCGGATGACGGCCCGCGACCGGATCGCTTATTTTCTGCTCTCATTGCGCTCTAAGGTGAATGCGAAGACAGAGGAGAAATCCATGACAATCATTTTCCCGCTGACCCAGACGGATATTGCCGACTCTTTAGGCCTGACGAATGTTACCGTCAGCCGGTCACTTACGGAATTGGAACAGATGGGATATTTGAAATATTCCCGCAACATTGTTGAGTTTATTCGCTTGGAAATGTTGGCAGAGGAAGTCGCCTTCACCGACCGCTACGCGAAATTCAACTCTACAGTCGCCAAATCGCTGAACGACGAACTCGCCGCTTGATCGAGTGTGGGCCTCATAAGCACTTTCCACTCTCTGCGTCGCGGCATATATCTGCGTCATGATCGATCTTCTGCCCGGATACCGTATTGGCCAAGCCCACAATGCGCCAGTGAAAACCGGGGTAACCGTTATCTTGCCTGACGCGCCAGCGACAGCGTCCGTTGACGTGCGCGGCGGCGGACCCGGAACGCGCGAGATTTCATCTCTTCAAGATGGCGGGCTAATCGACCAAGTCCACGCCATCGTCTTGGCCGGTGGTTCCGTTTACGGTTTGGCGGCGGCAGATGCGGTGACGACTTGGCTCGGCGCGCAGCGTATCGGCTATACCCCCGGGCCTGCGCCCATCCCGGTCAGCCCCATTGTGCCGTCTGCCATTTTATTCGATAACGCCAACGGAGGCGACAAGTCTTGGGGAACGGACCCGCCCTACAGAGCGCTTGCCATAGAAGCTTGTGATGCTGCCGCACAAAATTCTCCGGAGGGCGCAGTCGGGGCAGGGCATGGCGCGACGGCCGGATTGTATCCAGGTGGGCTGGGCATCGCGACCGAAGTCTATAATGGTATGAGTGTGCAAGCGGTCATTGCTGCCAATCCCGTCGGCTCGCCTTTTCTTCCAGGAACAGATTGCCCCCACGCATGGATATATGAGCGCGGCGGAGAATTTGGCAATAAATCTCCGCCCGCAGATTACGCATGGTCACAGCCTACTGATTCGAAACTCGCTTTCCTAAAAGGCGCAGGACAATCCACGGTGATCGGCGCGATCATGACCGATGCGAAGCTCTCTCAGAAACAGCTCAAGCGTCTCGCCATCATGGCGCAGGATGGAGTCGCCATGGCCGTTCAGCCGTCGCACACCCCGCTTGATGGGGACACGATTTTTACGCTTAGCATTGGAGAAAAAGTTTGTTCGCGTCCGGTTGATCACGCGGAGTTAGGGGCTGCCGCGGCGCGGGCCGTTGCGCGCGCACTCACAAGGAGCGTGTTGAAAGGTGGGGCAGACACCAGATGATTGCCGCAATCAGGCCACAGCATTTTGACAAAATTCTAAGGCTCAACGAGGAATTTGTGCACTGGCTGTCTCCGCTGGATGAGAGTGAGCTTTCATATGTGCTCGATCGCGCGGCTTATGCCCGTCAAATCAACGAGGCCGCTGGCGTGCTTATCGCATATGCACATGATGTGGATTATCCTGACCATTGGAACTTGGCGTGGTTAAAGTCCCGGCTAGAGAGCTTCTTTTATATTGACCGGATTATGATCGAACGGGCGGCACAGGGGCAGGGTTTGGGGCAGCGGCTCTATGCGGATGTGGCTAAATTTGCGCGGGCGCGTGGATATTCTTGGTTGGCCTCTGAGGTGAATACGCGACCCGACAATCCGGCATCTCATGCGTTTCATTTGCGCGAAGGATTTATCAGCCTTGGTGAACAGGATTTTACTAACAAGGGGAAGGCCGTTCGATATTATGCGAAAGCGTTAAATTGACCGTAAAAAGACCTTGCGGACGCGGGGCTTTTCCGCTTTAAGGCGCGCTCGCAAGCGATTGCGATCATACGCAGTGAAAACTGCACTCTACGCACCGGTAGCTCAGCTGGATAGAGTACTTGACTACGAATCAAGGGGTCGGGGGTTCGAATCCTCCCCGGTGCGCCACTTTCCTTTCTTAATTAGTTTGTAAGTCGTTGGAATAACTACGTTTTTTCCCGCGTTATCTCGCAACCCCCCAATTTCCCCCAATTATGGGCACAAATTGGGGTACAAGATTGGGTACATTGGATTATGACCATAGGCAGAAACCACCATCTCGAACAACGCGGCCACCGCTGGTATTACGTGCGGCGCGTTCCAACCCGCTTTAAGAGCGTCGATAGACGAAGAATAGTCCGCAAAGCTTTGAGCACTGACTCCCTATCCATTGCCCGTGAAAGACGTGATGTGATGATGGATGCAGACGAGCAGCTATGGGAGACATCCCTCGCAAAACAGATTGGCATTGCCGCCAACGACTCCCCCGAAATGTGTCGCTATAGGCTAGCGAGACGCCGTGCTTTGGCAGTTGGCTTTGAGTTTATACCATTCCCCGCATTGGTTGAACGTGAACCCGTCGAGGCTCTGGTGGAGCGCGTGAATACACTGAATAGCGATGAAATAACGCAGCTGGATAGTGATGCTGTGCTAGGCACAATTGAGCCCCCGAAGGATACAATACGGGATGCCTTCAAACTCTATTGCGACAAACTCAGTATTAGCGAAACGTCACAGAAATCGCCTGAACAAGTCATCCGCTGGAGGGAAACGAAGTCCCGAGCTGTGGAACATTTTGTGGCACTTTGTGGGAACCTATACATGGGCGACATAGCCCGTAAGCATGGGCGGCAGTTCTATGATTGGTGGGGTGAACGCCTTCGACCAGACAATGAACAAGGCCGCACCTATCGCCCTAATAGCGCGAACCGCGACCTTGGAAACTTGCGTCTCTTGTTCCGTGAATACTGGACTTATCACGGTGAGGAAGACCGCGAAAATCCGTTTCGAAAGCTACGATTTAAAGACACACCGACAGAGCCAACACCGTCATTTTCTGACGATTGGGTGCAATCTAAAATCTTAAAGGCGAACGCCTTTGAAGGCATAAATGCGGAAGCTCAGATCATCGCTTACGCTCTTATTGAGACAGGATGCAGACCGAGCGAGATAGCTAATCTGTTGCCTGAGAACATCTGTCTGGACGCCAAAGTGCCGCATATTCGCATCCGTCCTACAGCTAAAAGAGAGCTAAAATCGGTATCTTCTAGGCGTGATATTCCACTTATAGGCGTGTCATTAGAGGCGATGAAACGTGCTCCAAATGGCTTCCCGCGCTATCGTGATAAAGGTAATTCACTGTCCGCTGCCTTGCTTAAAACCTTTCATACACGCGGCCTAATGCCTAGCAAAAAGCACCGCATATATAGCTTCCGTCATGCCTTTGAGAAGCGCATGCAGGAGGCTGGATTGGACTATGGATTGCGTTGCACATTGATGGGCCACAAGAACACACGGCCCCAATATGGCGACGGAGGTTCACTTGAATATCGGCGAAAAGAGATGCTAAAAATAGCGCATGATGTGAGTGATAAGTTCAGGCAAAGCTTAGCTAGTTTGACCCTTTAGGAGCGCTTTCTGGTGCTTCACTTAGCAGGTTATCGAGAAGCTCTTCACGGTCTTCTAGGGCCTGCAATTCGCGCTGAAAGCGCTCCATTAACGGCCAAGGGGCATCCCCAAATTTACGAATGACCTTGGCTAATATCACCATGGCCTCGCGAATGTCAGCAGCAAGTTTTTGATTGTGGGTAAGAGCTTCGGAATTGTCTGGCATGAGTAAATCATAGCATAGTCGTTCAAAATTTCTCCAATGAATAAATATAAGAGTCTGGGGCGTCTGGGTACTAATCTGGGAAAAGAGGCAAAATGAAATTTTGGAGGGCTAGATAAAGAGGGTGGTGGCACCACCATGCTAAAGCATTGTCTGCACATCGTTTTTCATGCCCCCAAGGCCTAAAGGCGTGGGGGCATGGTTTTAGAGTATTCCCCCATGCCACTGGGGTTTTCGATGGGGGCACCTTGTATTTCTACCCCGCAAAGTCTCGGAAAATTTCATGGATTGCGGTCTTTTTCTGCCCTGAAATAACGCGCCGAACCTTTCTTAAGAAATCCACTAAGAAAAGAAATGGCCGTTTTCTTTCTTAGTGGCTACTAAAATGAGGGAATGACAATTGGATATAATTGGGTATAATTGGGTATGGATTACGCTCGATTGGATATCCGATTAGACCAAAACATGGTCAAACTTGTCGCTGAAATCGACGAGTTTAAAGGTCGTTGGGAGGCTCTCAAAACGCTCGCACCCGAACGCCTAAATAAGCTCCGCAAAGTTGCGACGATTGAGAGCATCGGGTCGTCCACTAGAATAGAGGGCGCTAAACTAACAGACGCACAAGTCGAAAACCTTTTGTCAGGCCTAAAGACTAAGAGCTTTCAGAGCCGCGACGAGCAGGAAGTCGCGGGCTATGCCGAAGCGATGGATTTGGTTTTTCAGGCATGGGAAGACATGCCCATCACCGAGAACCACATTCGCCAACTTCACCAAACGCTGTTACGTCACAGCACGAAGGACGAGCGGCATAGAGGTGACTATAAAACTTTAGACAATCACGTTGTCGCATTTGGGCCAGACGGCGAGGAGCTTGGCATTGTCTTCGCGACGAGCTCACCCTTCGATACGCCGCGCGAAATGGAAGCGCTTGTCGGTTGGGTTCAGAAGGCCATTAGGGAAGAAGCGTTCCACCCGCTTTTGATTGTTGCAATATTCATTGTGAAGTTTCTAGCCATCCACCCGTTTCAAGACGGAAATGGACGACTCTCCCGTGTCCTGACAACACTCATGCTTTTACGTGCTGGATATGCCTACGTTCCCTATGCATCGCTTGAGAGTGTCGTGGAAGAGAATAAAGCGCAATATTACGGTGCCCTTCGCCGTACTCAAAAGAGCCTAGACGACACGCCAGATTGGGAGCCGTGGATTGGCTTTTTCTTACGCGCCTTGAAGAAGCAAAAGACAATTCTTGAAGAGCGAGTCGAGGATGAGAAAGAAATTCAAATCACGACGGAAGAACTGCACCCTCTTTCGGAACAAATTTTAAAATTGTTTGATAATACAGAACGCCTAACTGTTTCTGAAATCGTGGAGCAAACGAGCGCCAATCGAAATACAGTAAAGGTTCGTCTCAGAGAACTGGCCACAAGCGGAAAATTACGTTTACGTGGTAAAGGTCGCGGAGCGTATTATTCTAAATAATTTGCTGCAGACTTTTTTCTTCTTTCTTGCAAAACACCCTTCGAAAATGCGATGGTTGAAAGAAAACGATTTACAACATGGTCACCACACGCGCCGTGTTTTGGAGGACATGCGTGTTTGAAACCGCTTTTAATAATATTGACCGCGCTCTGCGCACGGAAGAAGGCTGCGCGTCAGAGCTGGATTATGCCGAACAAACCTCTTGGATATTGTTCCTAAAATATCTCGAAGACCGCGAAGTCGCCCGCGCAGATGAGGCAGAGCTAGAGGGCCGTGATTATGCGCCTATTCTGCGCAAAGAGTTCCGCTGGTCAAAATGGGCCGCACCGAAGACCGCCGATGGCGAGATAGACCGCAACGCCGCGCTAACGGGTGACGATTTGATTGCCTTCGTGAATGGACAGCTTTTTCCCTATCTTGGTAAGTTCAAAGAGTCGGCAGATAATTTCAACACGGTTGAATATAAAATCGGGCAGATATTTTCCGAAGTCATCAACAAATTTCGTTCGGGCTATGTGCTGCGCGATGTGATTGATATTATCGACAGCCTGAATTTCAATTCTCAAGACGCCAAGCATGAGCTGTCAGATTTATATGAGAGCCGCATTAAACGCATGGGCAATGCGGGCCGCAACGGCGGGGAGTATTACACGCCGCGTCCACTCATTCGCGCGATGATAAATGTTATCGCCCCAAAGATTGGTGAGACAGTCTATGACGGGGCGGTCGGCTCGGCGGGCTTCCTCTGCGAAGCGTATGACTATATGGCCCCGCAAGCCACAGTCCCGAGTCAGCGAGAAATATTACAGGATTCGACGTTCTACGGCCAAGAGAAAAAATCGCTCGCCTATGTCATTGGTATTATGAACATGGTGCTGCACGGCATTGACACGCCCAACATTGTTCACACCAATACGCTCAATCAAGCCTTGTCCGATATTCAGCCGCGCGACCAACATGATGTTATCCTCGCCAACCCGCCATTCGGTAGCGGGGAGCGCGCAGAGGTGCAGCAAAACTTCCCCATCCGCAGCGGCGAGACTGCCTATCTGTTCATGCAGCATTTCATGCGCAAATTAAAACCCGGCGGACGCGCGGCGATTGTTATTAAGAACACTTTCCTGTCGAACACCGATAATGCGTCCATCGCCCTACGCAAAGAGTTGCTGGAAGAGCATAATCTGCATACGATTCTGGATTGCCCAAGCGGGACATTTCAAGGGGCGGGCGTGAAAACGGTTGTGCTGTTTTTTGAAAAGGGCGCACCAACGCGGCGGACGTGGTATTATGCACTCGATCCAGGGCGAAGCATGGGCAAGACCAATCCACTTAATGACAAAGACCTTGCTGAGTTTATCACTTTGCAGTCTAAAAAAGCCGAGAGTGAGAAAAGCTGGACGGTCGATGTCGCGGATATTGATCCTGCGACGTGGAATTTATCACCGACTAACCCCAATGCTCCAGAAGCCGAAGCCCTACGTGAGCCAGAGGTAATTATCTCCGATATGCTGGCGCGGGATGAAGAGACGCGCAATCTGCTAGAGCAGGTGCGGGGGCTGTTGTGAAAACATTACCCCTTGGCGATGTTGTGGACTTCATTGGGGGTGGTACGCCCTCGAAACGGGTTGCGGCATATTACGGAGGGGATATTCCGTGGGCCACCGTTCGAGATATGAACGTCGATTTATTGTCCAAAACAGATCATTCAATTACTTTAGAAGGACTAGCAAACTCCTCATCAAAAGTTGTTCCCAAAGGTGAGGTAATAATTGCTTCGAGGGTAGGGCTTGGGAAAGTCTGCATCCTTGAACAAGACACGGCTATCAACCAAGACCTTCGAGGATTAATTCCAAAATCAGACAAGAAGTTAGATAGAAAGTTCTTATTTTATTGGTATCAAAGCGTTGCCAATACCGTGATCGGCGCGGGTTCAGGTGCGACAGTGCAGGGAGTGAAGCTAACATTTCTTCGTACGCTTCCCATTTGGCTTCCGCCTCTCGAAGAGCAAAGGTGTATCGTTGCAGTGATGGACGAGGCCTTCGCCGCCCTCGATCGCGCCCGCGAAAATGTGGAAGCGAATTTGACAGAAGTTGATAATGTTGTGCGCTCTGCTTTAGATAAAATTGTCGCGAAGAACGCGACTGACATGCCTTCTATGAAACTCAAAGAAATCACACACCGTTTAACAAATGGATATGTCGGCGCTACGCGCGATATCTATCAAGACGACGGAATACCTTACCTCTTGGCTAGACACGTTAAAAATAATCGCTTGAATTTCGACGGTAAAACATTTGTCACGCCAGCGTTTAATGAGAAGCACAAAAAATCCAAATTAAAAACCGATGATGTTGTGCTGGTACAGAGTGGTCATATCGGTCATTGTGCTGTAATTGATAAGAGCCATGATGGGCATAATTGTCATGCAATGATCGTTTTAACTACTGACAAAAAGATACTTACAGGCGAATACCTAGCGACTGTATTTGCGACTGGAGAATTCAAGGAAAAATTCCAAGAAATTCGCACCGGTTCGACGGTTCCCCATTTGACGTGTAAGTTAGTCAAGGAACTAGATATTCCCCTCATGTCAAAACAACATCAGTCTGAAATCACTGAGAGTTTCGCCTCCTTACAGGAAATGACAGCTTCGATGACCACGCAGTATTTAAGCAAGTTGCAAGATATTGATGACCTTCGCCAATCCCTACTCCAGCGGGCCTTTGCGGGTGAATTGATGCAGGCCGCATCCAAAATCGCCCTAAACGATAATGACAGAGACGCCCGCTTCTCTGCCGCAGTTCTGGTGCTGGCTTATGACAAACACTTGGTTGATCAGCGCCAAAACACCTTTGGTCATGTGAAGGCAGCGAAGGCTTTACATCTGACCGAGTCGATTGCCGGTCTTGATTTGGGCAGGCAGCCAAAGGTGCGCCAAGCTGGGCCGCATGACCAAGACCATTTTGCGCGGGTCGAGGCTTGGGCGTCGGAACATGAAGCCTTCCGTTTCGAGAAGCGCCGTTCGGGCGGTTACACATTCAAACGTGGCGCGCGATATGATGACAAGCTTGCAGAGGCCAAGACGCTTTTAGCTGACCATGCCGTTGGTCTATCAAAATTTATGCCGCTTATGGTCGATATGAGCACTGACGCGGCTGAAGTATTCACCACCGTTCATGCGGCATGGAATAATTTGCTAGCGGATGGCAAAACGCCGAGCGATGACGAGATTATCTATGCGGCGCGCGAGGGCTGGCATGAGAGTAAAACAAGTATAGCGCGCTCTAAATTCTCAGAGGCAATCCGCCTAATCCGCCGCAACGACCTAGAGCCTGACGGCTCTGCTAAATACGTCCACGGCGCACAAACCAGCTTGATTTGATGCGGAGGACTGTTTGATACCGCATCACCCCATTGAGCCTGATGAGAGCGAGGAAGACACCCGCGCGCTCCGCATTGACCCGCTGCTGCGGGCCAAGGGCTGGGATGATGTGGAAACGGGCGCGCGCGCCAAGCGAGAGGTGATTTGTCCGGGCCGAATTGCAGGCGCTGGACGGCGCACGAATAAGGTCTCTGCTGATTATGTGATGTTCTATAAGGGGCAAAAGCTTGCCGCGATGGAAGCTAAGAAAGTCTCTTTGGGCTATACCGAAGGGCACGGGCAAGCGCTGGATTATGCGCGGCGTGTAGGCGCGCGTTTTGCCTATAGCACCAATGGCCTGAAATACCGCGAAATCGATATGGTGACGGGTAAAGAGCGCGATGTAGAGCCTGCTGACTTTCCGACGCCTGATGACCTTTGGGGGCGTGTTTTCCCGCAAGATAATGATTGGCGTAACCTCTTTGGCGGTGTCCCGTTTAGCTCTGATGGCGGAAAGTGGGAGCCGCGCTACTATCAGCATAATGCGATTAACGCGATACTCGAAGCTATTGCTAAGGGTGACAAGCGCATCCTGCTGACGCTCGCCACGGGCACAGGGAAAACCAGCGTAGCCTTCCAAGTCGCATGGAAATTGTTCAAAGCACGCTGGACGTTGCAAGGCGACCGCACCCGCTCTCCGCGCGTCCTTTTCCTCGCTGACCGTAACATTCTTGCCGATCAAGCTTACTTGAGTTTTTCAGGTTTTTCCGAAGACGCCCGCGCCCGCATCACGCCTGCTGAAATCCGTAAGCGCGGCTCTATGCCCATGAACGCCAATGTCTTTTTTTCGATTTTTCAAACGCTAATGACGTCGGGCGGCGAAGAGGTTGAGGAAGATACAGAGGTCGAGGTTGGGGCTATCCGTAACTATATGGAATACCCGACGGACTTCTTTGACCTCATTATCATTGACGAGTGCCACCGTGCAGGCGCGCGCGACGAGACGCCTTGGCGCGATATTCTGACCTATTTTGAACCCGCTGTGCAGCTTGGCCTAACCGCTACCCCACGCCGTGATGACAACGCCGACAGCTACAAATATTTTGGCGACCCCGTTTATAGTTACTCTCTAAAAGAAGGTATTGAGGACGGTTTCTTGACCCCGTTCAAAGTCCGCCAGATGGCGTCTACAATGGATGAATATGTCTATCGCCCCGACGATAAAATTGTAAAGGGCGAGGTTGAAGAAGGCCGCACTTATACTGAGAGCGACTTCAATAAAACCATTCTAATACCCGAGCGCGAACGCGCCCGCGTGGCCGAATTTATGGGCCAGATTGATCCAATGCAGAAGACCTTGGTGTTCTGCGCAACGCAGGCCCATGCCGCCCAAGTGCGAGACGCTATCAATGAAATGAAACCCGTTGCGGATATTGAATATTGCGTGCGCGTCACCGCCAATGACGGCGAAATTGGCGAGGCGCATTTGCGCGCCTTTCAGAATAACGAGAAAACTATTCCAGCCGTTCTGACCACTTCGCGGAAGCTCTCAACGGGTGTTGATGCGCGTAACGTGCGCAACATTGTCTTGATGCGCCCTGTCACATCTATGATTGAATTCAAGCAGATTGTGGGACGCGGAACGCGCACTTATGAGGGCAAGGACTTCTTTACAGTCTATGACTTTGTAAAAGCCTATGAGCATTTCCAAGACCCCGAATGGGACGGCGAACCGCTGGAACCAGTTGCAAAACCTGACCCGAAACCACGAGAACCCAAAGAACCAAAGCCCGACGGTGACAAGCCCGAACCCATGCAAAAAGCCGAGGTTGAATTAGGCGGCGGCACACGTCGAATTCAGTTTATCGGCTCGACGCTTTATAATCTCAAAGGCGAGATGGTGAGTGCGCAGGACTTCCTAAGACATCTATTCGGAGAGCTAGATGGACTGATAGATGATGAAGAGGAATTGCGCGCGAAGTGGAGTGACCCAGACCTACGCAAAGCTCTGTTAGAGCAGTTAAGCGAACGTGGTTTTGGCAGCAATCAACTAAAAGAAATGGCCCGTCTGGTCGATGCGACCGATAGCGATATGTTCGATGTGCTTGCCCATGTGCGCTTTAATTTAGAGCCTATGACGCGCAGTGAACGCGCAAAAGACGCAAGAGAGAACGCCTTGCCTGACTATGAACAGAACATGCGAGACTTCCTTCGAGACGTGCTGGACGCCTATGAGAGAGCGGGTGAAAGCGAGTTAGCCTACGATAAACTCGGAGACTTTTTACGCATCCGTTTTGGCGACATATCCGACGCGAAAGCGGTGTTGGGCGAAGTAGCGATCATCCGCACGCAATTTGCCGAATTGCAACGAGCAATTTATGCGGATTAGAAAATCCATTGTTTTATTAGAAAAAACCAAGTATTCATTGAATAGCTCACAGGCAGACTTGTTGTCCGGTTTCGAGACATATGATCAAACGTTAGGGAACGTCTGCTTTCCCGATGCTTATTGCGGATGGACTGTGTGGAATATATGGGCCGTTCGTGTTTCGCGTATGAGTGCCTGTGAGCTACTTTGTTGAGTGAATCACCTACACATCTAGAGAGACTTAAATCTGCAACAAACCGCAAGGAGCTTGCAGGGCTGCTTGGGTACAAACCCAGCGCGCTGACCTCCATAATTTATAAAACCCCGATAGAACAAAGGTACAATGAGTTCGAAATTCCGAAAAAGAACGGTGGTGTTCGACTGATTAAAGCACCCTCGCCTAAGCTGAAAGTGCTACAATCGCGTCTAGCAAACTATCTTTATGCTTGCTTAGAAGAGATTGAAAAAAGCCGCAAAACTAAATCTGTCTCACATGGATTTCGAAAATCAGTGGGAATTGTGAGCAATGCTAAAAGTCACAGAAATAGACGCTTTGTCCTAAATTTAGACCTCGAAAATTTCTTCCCTAGCTTCCATTTTGGTCGCGTAAGAGGGTTTTTCTTGAAGGACAAATGTTTTGAACTCAACGAAGAAGTTGCAACTACAATTGCGCAAATCGCTTGTGACGGACAAGCTCTCCCTCAAGGTAGTCCTTGCTCTCCAGTCATTTCTGAGCTTGTTGGACAAATCTTAGATTTGAGACTTCTGCGCTTTGCAAAGAAAAATGGTATACGATATTCACGATATGCAGATGATTTAACTTTCTCTACGAACCAGAAATCATTCCCCTCACAAGTAGCCATCCAAGATAAGGCCGACGCTAGTAAATGGACACTTGGAAAGGCTCTTGTCGATAAGATCGAAGCTTCAGGCTTTCGTGTGAACGCGTCAAAGACACGGATGCACATTAAGGGAAGCAGGCAGAGCGTAAATGGACTTGTAGTTAACGAAAAGGCCAATATCGCCAGTCAGTACTATAGGCGGGCGAGAGCTATGTGTGACTCGTTATTTATAAATGGAAAATACTTTAAAGAAACGAAGGTTGCTGAAATTGGTGGGTCTAAAGAACCTGTTTTTATCAAAAATCTCGCCCCTCTCGAAGGCATACTTAGTCACATATATTACGTTACTCAATGTGAGGAAAAGCGTAACGTTCAGGAGCAAAGAACAAATCCAAGGGCTATTCGACAGCTCTTCAGGAGGTTCTTATTTTACAAACACTGCATTGCTTTATCAAAGCCATTGATCATTACTGAGGGTAAAACTGACCCGATTTATTTACGAGAAGCAATTAAGCACCTACCCCTATTACAACCCCAGTTAGGTCAGAAAGCTGAGGTTGGCTTCCAGTTTTCCATTAGCTTTTTCAAATATGAAGGAAGATTGCATGAAATAATGGACTTGGGTGGTGGAAGCGGAGATTTGAGGTCTGTGATCTTCGATTATGTAAAAAATATAGAGCCTAAAAAGTGGAAAATGAAGCGTAAACCAATGGCCCATTTACCGATGAAGCATCCTGTGATTTTGTTGGTGGACAACGATGAAGGGTTGTCGCCAGTGACCGGCCCTATTCGTAAGAAGTTCGATGTTGATATTAAAAAATCTTACACTGAGCCTTTCTACTATATAGGTTATAATCTTTACCTCGTTAAGACACCAGAAGATGCAGGAGACAGCTGTATTGAAGACTTTTTTCCGAAAGAATGGTTGGAAAAAAAACTCAACGGGAAATCGTTAAGCCTTAAGTCTAAGATCGACCCAAGCAAAGAATATGGCAAAGAAGTTTTTGCAAAGCGGATTGTTTTGAAGCATGCCAATGATATAGATTTTAAAGGATTTATTCCGCTTCTAGAACGGATAAAATCCGTTATTTCAGACTACGAAGACAAGGTGAAGGCTGCCAATGTTTAGTGAGGTCTACTGGCCATCTACACCACACCCAGCTGCTACCACCGAGCAGGCGTCCTCGCCGGACGGGCAGGCTATTCGCTTCACGCTTTCGCTACGAATAGCCTTTAGCTTGGCGGGAGAAAGATATTATTCGGTCAGTTTTTAAAACCGCTGCTCTGGTTACATTTGTGGTAACAAAATACAATCTATTGACATTTTTAAGTCTTTTAAGTAATTGAAATATATAACTTAATTAAGTTAGGGTCACCGCGTCCCCGGTGCGCCATTATACTCCTACCACGCACATCTAAGTTGTTGGAAAACTTACGTTTTCCTACGCCAACCTTTGGCAGCCTTCAATAACTCGTAATTTGTGCAACAGATTGTGTAACAACAGCGTGGTACAAGATGGCCGAGATGAAGAGCCTAGACCAACATTTGCAACGCCGAGGCGGACGTTGGCATTATATCAGGCGTATCCCTGCGCGCTTTCGAAAGCTGGACACGCGCGGCACTATCCGCACGGCGCTGGACACCTCATCCCTGCAAGTCGCTCGGGCCAGACGTGATGCAATGGTCGAAGCAGACAACCAATATTGGGCGCACTTAGCATTTCAGAATGAGCAGCGCAGTACAGACGATGTAAGTCGTCAGCGATACGAAGCGGCCAGAACACGCGCTAAAGCCCGAGGTTTTATCTATACCCCATTACCGGAATTGATCGCCACGATTGACGTTGCCGATCTGTTGAAACGATTGAGCCATGCGGTGAAGCACGAGCCAGAGGCGACAGAGGTCGAAGCTGTGATGGGAGCCGTGCCGCCTGTATCAGATAGCATCCGAAAGGCTTTCAAGTTCTATTGCGATAAGCTGGCGGTGAGCGAACTCGCTAATAAATCACCTGACCAAAAGTCAAAATGGAAGGCGACCAAGAGTCGTTCGATTGAGCATTTTGTAAAGCTATGCGGCAATCTACCGATGGACAAAATCACGCGCGACCATGCGCGAAAATTCTATGAGTGGTGGGGTGACCGCATCCACCCTAAAGATACCAACGGCGGCAAGGTTAAGACCTATCGCCCGAACAGCGCAAACCGTGAGCTTGGTAACTTGCGCAAACTCTACCGCGAATATTGGACGTATCAGGGTGAAGAGACCCGCGAAAATCCATTCCGTAACCTGCGCTTTAAAGACAAAGCGAACGCCCCCACACCTGCCTTTGCGAGTGCATGGGTGCAAGAAAAATTGCTAAAGCCGAGCGTGTTCGATGGCTTAAACCCCGAAGCCATCCTGCTTACATATGCCCTTATCGAGACGGGTTGCCGTCCTAGCGAGATCGCCAACCTACAACCGCAAAACATCATCTTAGACGGTGACGTGCCGCATATCCGTATTCGTGAAGCGGCAGACAGAGAGCTTAAATCCAATGCGTCCAGCCGCGATATTCCACTTGTCGGCATATCACTTGAGGCGATGAAACGCGCCCCGGATGGCTTTCCGCATTACCGAGATAAGAGCGCTTTGCTGTCCAATAGTTTGATGAAAGCGTTCCGCGCGAGAGGGCTTTTGCCAACAGACGCACACCGCATTTACAGTTTCCGCCATGCGTTTGAGAAACGAATGTTAGAGGCTGGTTTAGACTATGGATTGCGATGCACCTTGATGGGCCACAAGAATAACCGACCGCAATATGGCGATGGAGGCTCGATGGATTACAGGCGCAAAGAGCTAATGAAAATTGTTCAGCCCGTCAGCGCAGAGACTATCCAAAGCTTGCCCGATTTGCGGGCTTAGTGTTGCCGTCTAATAGCTTAGCTAGCAGAGCATCGCGCTTTTCTACCGCGTCGATTTCGCGTTGGAGGCGCTCGACAATCGGCCAGTAAATTACGCCGTAACGCCGAACCAAACGCGCAGCATTGACCATCCCTTGCTCTAATTCCGGTAACGAAACCTCGTCTGCAACGGTAGAGAATGGGTTTGATTGTGATGTTTGGAAGCCTTTATTCATACGCCCAATATACCAAATAACGCATTGTTTTGCGCCTGAGCAATCAGAAGAAGTGAGAGGTTTGTGAGACTTTCAAAGCGGTTTTTTCAGACGTATAGCCAGAGGGGGATTCGTCGCGAAGGCGAGAAATAAATAACCATTTTTGTGATTTTTGGGCCCCCGACAGCAGACCGAATTAGAGGCATTTACATCTCACAGAGCAATCGCTCTGTCGGATGCTCAATCATATTCAAGAGCTTCGTCACTTTAGGAAGGAGGCTTTATGCCACCATTTGATGGAAATACACACGAACAGCACGAGATTGATAATCGCGCTGACCAACTCAACCCCAATAATGATGCCTACTGGTCATCTCGCGAAGAAGATGCTGACGATAGTTGTGGTTATGCGTGGTAAGAAAACCCCTATGACTCCAAAATCCGCGAGGCGTATAGCCAAGGTAGAAAATACAAAAATGGGTCACATTCCACGGAATAGTTTTGCTGCAAGGGCTATAAAATCAGCTAAGAAAAACTAGCCGTAGTAGTTAACATCGCCGTGGCCGGATTCACTGGCCACGGCTCCTTTGTTGCAGTGATTTATAACCAATTTCCAGAGCATTTGATAGATCAAGCGATGGAAGCAGTTGTGACTTAGTATTCGCTTTTATCCAGTCTCGCTGAAAATTATCGACCATCACAGAGAACCTATATGCACGTTCTAACATAATCATAGTAGATAGTTCGTTTTGTAAGTCTTCTCTGAAATTTACTATGAGCTCGTTTGCTTGATTGAATGATAGAGGCGTTTTGCCTTGACGAATTTTGCGCAGTTTTCCGATTCCAGTTTTCGCGTTCCAGTCGTAATCAATATTTCTTATAGCCGCGAGCGCTAAGTAAATTTCTTCCCAGCTCTCTGTTTGAATGCGTGATTTCAGCAAATGAAACCATGTGTCTACAGACGATTTTCGCGACTCCTTCACGACTGCGCATGTTGCGAGAGTTTTTAGTTCTGCGATTTCAATATCGTCGCCGAGCCATACTGCAACAAGAATTTGAAACCATGTCAACATGCACAATCCGGAGGCATAGATTGCTTTTGACGCATCGCTATTTGCGGAAGCATAGGCTTGTATAAGCTCCTGACCAGTCAAGGTATTCGCCATGTCGGAACGAGCGAGTGCGGTAATCTTTTCAGAGGGCAGCTTTGCTTTTTGGAATGCTTCGGTCAGGCGTATTTCGTGATCAAGTGTCGGCTTAAGCCACAATAAATAATTCATTTTAGGCAAAATTTCTGCGGAAATAAAACCGAGAATGCCCAACGGAAATTTGCCTATATTCCCTTGGATATCTGCATTGGCTTCCAAATTTTTCAGGTGCTCTTGAAGATTTTCCAGGGCTTCATTGGTTTCTATTTCGTCCTCCCCAGCGCTTCTTGCGATAGTTTGAATTAGGTTTCCCCAACTTTTATCTGTAAGATTTCTAGCGCCTTTGAATTGTCCGTCCAACGCTCGCTTGGCAGTTGACAGGCTCTTTGGCTTGATAGAACTGTTTACAGGAAACATGCCCATTAAGTGGTGTGCCACCTTTTCTTTTTGACCCCCAGGAACCACGAATGAAGCTATTTTTGACCAGTTTAATTCTAGAATCATAGCTTTGTATTTTCAGTTTTTGTTTTCCAAATTCTGAAATTTTGCTCCAGAAAAGTACCTTTCTTTTAGCAAAAATAGCTATTCGAATTGTTAAGAATTTCATCAAATGACACGTTCCTTCGCCGCTTCGCGGCGAGTCCAACGCCCCTGCCTCCGCTCGTGTGGGGCGGCTCCGGCAGGACCGTTGGACGGCAGCTAGGCGAGAGTTTGGTAATTAAATAGAAAGGGGTGGTGGAAAAGGAGAGATTAGAGAAGGAGGAGCTTAAGCAAGATAAAGCGAACCGCTCCTTTGGAGCCACATCGACGCTAAAGCTCTGTTTTTGCTACGCGAGTTGGGGT
>ENA-ORXM01001748-ORXM01001748.1-marine-metagenome-genome-assembly--contig:-NODE-1748-length-28548-cov-3.999649_pt1 | contig 28548 bp, 23 predicted proteins | sample MGYA00237867_ERZ511480 | MGnify/ENA primary metagenome ERZ511480 (study PRJEB26309, sample SAMN06266103) | marine metagenome | isolation source: Algal blade | place: United Kingdom:Sidmouth, United... | reverse complement strand
GGTGGAGGCGCAGCGTTCGCCCGGCGCGAGCTGATCCGGGTTCATGCCGAGGCACATGGAGCAGCCGGGTTCCCGGATGTCGAAGCCCGCTTCGGCCAGCCTCGCCGACAGCCCCTCTTCCTCCATCTGCGCCTTCACCAGCCCCGAACCGGGCACGATCATCGCGCGCAGGCCCGCTTTGACCTTGCGGCCTTCCATCACCTTGGCGACTTCGCGCATATCCTCGATCCGGCCATTGGTGCAGGATCCGATGAAGATGGTATCGACCTCGATATCCGAGAACTTCGTCCCCGGCGTCAGGCCCATGTAATCGAGAGAACGCTTCGCCGCATCGACCTTGCCACCCTCGAAGTCCTCCGGCGCGGGCACGATGCCGTCGATGGGCAGCACGTCCTCGGGTGAGGTACCCCAGGTCACCACCGGCGCAATGTCCTCGGCGCGGATCGTGATGATCTTGTCGTAATGCGCGCCTTCGTCGGATTTGAGCGTCTCCCAATACGCGACGGCCTTGTCCCAGTCATCGCCGGTCGGAGCCTTCGGACGGCCCTTCACGTAGGCGATGGTCTTGGCATCCGGCGCAATCAGACCCGCCCGCGCACCGCCCTCGATGGCCATGTTGCAGACGGTCATCCGCCCTTCCATGCTTAGGGCCTCGATGGCCTCGCCGCAATACTCGATGACATGGCCGTTCCCGCCCGCCGTCCCGGTCTGCCCGATGACGGTCAGCGTGATGTCCTTCGCCGTGACGCCAATCGGCAGCGTGCCGGTAATCTCGACCTTCATGTTCTTCGATTTCTTCTGGATCAGCGTCTGGGTCGCCAGCACATGCTCGACCTCCGACGTCCCGATCCCGTGGGCCAGCGCGCCGAACGCCCCGTGAGTCGCCGTATGGCTGTCCCCGCATACGATGGTCATCCCCGGCTGGGTCATGCCCTGCTCCGGCCCGATGATGTGGACGATGCCCTGGCGGATATCCATCACGTCGAACAGCTCGATCCCGAACTCGGCGGCATTCGTGCGCAGCGCCTCGACCTGGATACGGGACATCTCGTCCTCGATCCCCAGCGCCCGGTCGGAGGTGGGGACGTTATGGTCCGGCACGGCCAACGTAGCCTCGGGGTGACGTACCGTGCGCCCCGTCATGCGCAGTCCCTCGAACGCCTGCGGAGACGTGACCTCGTGCACGAGATGCGCATCGATATAGAGCAGACAGGTGCCATCGTCCGATTCATGGACGACGTGGGCGTCCCAGATCTTGTCGTAGAGGGTCTTCGGTGCAGCCATGGGTCGGGTCTTTCGGCTTCGGGAATACGGATGGACAGGTACTTAACAATATCGTCGATCCCGTACAATGCGCTTGCTCGCCTCATGCATGACCGGCCCGCCCCGGCAATTCCCGGCAGGCCCGAACCCCGCTTTTTGAAAGCTTCGATTGATCGTACGACACTTTTAAATCGATGTTTGCGGAAGGCCGCTACCTTTTCGGGCATCGGACGGAGGGTATGCGCTCAAATGGACGATTTCTGGACGCTCATACGACGGATGAAACCGAAGCATCTCGGCGTGTTATGCGTTGGCACGGCAACGGCGCTGGCCGTGGCCCTTTCCCATCTCCTCTGGTACCTGCTGACGGGTGCAGTCCCGGACGGATTGACCATCGTAGCAGGCGCTGCAGCCCTCGTCATCGCCACACCGATGGTAGCGGTCTTCGTCACCGCCGTTTACGATCTCTACCGCTCCAACGACGATCTCGTAGAAACCCAGACTGCGCTCGAACAGCGCAATACCGAGTTCGCGATGGCACGCGATGCGCTCCGGGCGCTGAACGACGAGCTGGAGATGCGGGTCAAGAAACGGACGGTGGCGCTCAAGAAGGCCCTGTCGGCAGCCGAACGGGCCAATGCCGCGAAATCGGTCTTTCTGGCCAATATGAGCCATGAGTTGCGCACGCCCCTGAACGGCATCATCGGTTATGCCGAGATGATCGCCGAACGGGAGAAACTCTTCGGATACATATCGCCCGAGAAGATCGACGAATATGCCGACGCGATCCGCAATTCCGGGCAGCATCTCAATTCCATGGTCAACGACCTGCTGGATCTGTCGAAGATCGAGTTCGAGCAATACGAGATCGCCCTCGCCCCGGTTCGCGTCGAAGAGATCGTCGAGCGCGTGACCCACGAACTCGCGGCGATTGCGCGCGCGCGCAATCAGGTCATCGAAACCAGAATTCCCCGAGACATGCCCATGTTCGCCACAGATGCTCGGGCGATCCGTCAGATGATGACCAATCTCGTGTCCAATGCGCTGAAATACTCGGGCGAGGGCGAGACCGTCACGATAGGCCTCTCCTGCACATCCAGCGAAGTCAGCTTCGATGTGGCCGATAACGGTATCGGCCTGTCGGAAGAAGCGATCGCCAAGGCCACCGAGCCGTTCTCGAAGTTCTCGGATGCCCACGTGGCGGCGGGCCAGAGTATCGGTCTCGGTCTGTCCATCGTGAGCAGGTTGTGCAAGCTGATGGATGGCGCTTTCGTACTGTCGAGCATCGAAGGTTCGGGCACGACGGCCAATGTTCGTCTGCCGGCACACGCGATCCAGGCGGTTCGGATCGATGACGAACCGTCGATGGCTCTCGCCGGTTGATCGCCTCGTCGCTCGACGGCGCACCGCCCTCCCGTTCGTGACACTCCCGAAAGACCATGACCACGCGAGTATCCGTAACCGGATACCCGCGATATAGCGGTTTCTTGCGCTTTTCCAATTCCTGACGCAGGGTCATGTGGGGGCAACACGAGAAAAGCTCTTATAACAATGGGAGGATACTATGGGATTTCTGTCCAGTCTCTTCGGCGGTGATGACGGCACACGGAATTCGGGGCCACGGATCGACACGAGCGGCGTGAGGATTCACCCCGCCGTCGATAAGGGCGTACAGGGCGGATCGGACGATTTCGCAGGCGGCACGATTTCGTGTCTCTGCAGCGAAAATCCGGTCGAAGTGTCGATCAGCGCGCAGACGGCCCATAACCACATCTGCGGCTGCACGAAATGCTGGAAACCCGCCGGGGCCGACTTCTCGCAGATTGCAGTCGTCGGACGGGATCATGTCTCCGTGACCGCCAATGCCGACAAGCTGCACATCGTGGACGAAACGGCGGCGATCCAGCGCCATGCCTGCCGCGATTGCGGCGCTCATATGTATGGCCGGATCGAGAACTCCGCACATCCCTTCTATGGTCTCGACTTCGTTCATACGGAATTGTCTCGCGATTCGGGCTGGTCTCCTGCGGAATTCGCCGCCTTCGTATCCTCCGCCATCGAAGGGGGCGTCAATCCTGACAGGATGGACAAGATCCGTGCGCGACTGCGGGAACTCGGCCTCGAACCATACGACGCCTTGTCGCCACCTCTCATGGACCTTCTCGCCACCGACGCGGCGAAGAAAAGCGGCGCTCTCGCGGCCTGACGGGCCATTCGAATAGCAGGCTCGCCCTCGGGCACCTGACGCGCTAACTCTCCGGCATATCCTTTGCGCCGGAGAGTTTTCCATGACCGAAATGTTCCCCATGCTCGACGGCGTGATCCTGCTGTCGAACCTGCTCTTGTTCATCCTCGGACTGGTCGTTCTGGCAGTCGCCGTGCTGTTCGTCATCGACATCACCCAGACGAAGGACGCCGTGCGGCGCAACTATCCGGTCATCGGACGTTTCCGCTATCTCTTCCAGACGCTCGGCGAGTTCTTCCGCCAGTATTTCTTCGCCATGGATCGCGAGGAATTGCCCTTCAACCGGGCCGAGCGCGACTGGATTCACAAATCCGCCCATAACGAGGACAACACGTCCGCTTTCGGCTCGACGCGCAGCCTCACGCCACCGGGCACCGCCATCTTCGTCAATGCGGCCTACCCCGTCATGGACGAACACGACACGATGGCCCCGGCCATTACCATAGGCGAGGGCACGCCGAACCCCTATGCGGCCCGCTCGCTCATCAACATTTCCGCCATGAGCTACGGCTCGATCTCCAAACCCGCCATTCTCGCCCTGTCGCGCGGTGCGAAGCTGGCCGGGTGCTGGCTCAATACCGGCGAGGGTGGCTTGTCGCCTTTCCATCTCGACGGAGGCTGTGACGTGGTCTTCCAGATCGGAACGGCCAAATACGGAGTGCGCACGAAGGATGGCGCGCTGGACGAGGCCAAACTGCGCGAGATAGCAGCCCATCCCACCGTCCGCATGTTCGAGGTCAAGCTCAGCCAGGGGGCGAAACCCGGCAAGGGCGGGATGCTCCCCGGCTCGAAGATCACCGAAGAGATCGCCGAAGTCCGAGGGATCCCGGAGGGCGAGGATTCCATCTCGCCCAACCGCCATCCCGAAATCCCCGACAACGCAGCCCTGCTCGATTTCATCGACCGCATCCGCACGATCACCGGCAAGCCGACGGGCATCAAGACGGTCATCGGAGCCGAGAGCTGGATGGAGGAACTATGCGAGGAAATCCAGCGACGCGGCCCCGCCTCGGCACCCGATTTCATCACGGTGGACAGCGGCGACGGCGGCACCGGCGCGGCTCCCATGCCCCTGATGGACAATTGTGGCCTGACGATCCGCGAGGCCCTGCCGATCGTGATCGATACGCTCGTGCGCCATGACCTGCGACAGCGCGTCAAAGTGATCGCTTCGGGCAAGCTCGTGACCCCGGCGGAGGTGGCATGGGCCTATTGCGCGGGCACGGATTTCGTGAACTCCGCGCGTGGTTTCATGTTCGCGCTGGGCTGCATCCAGTCGCTGAAATGCAACAAGAATACCTGTCCCACCGGCATCACGACCCATGACAAACGCCTGCAGAAGGGCCTCGATCCCGAGATCAAGTCCGTGCGGGTCGCGAACTTCGTGCAGAAGATGGAGCATGGCGTCAACCTGATCGCCCATTCCTGCGGGGCCGATCATCCTCGCGCTCTGCGCCGCCATCACGTCAGGCTCGTGCAGGGCGATGGACGCTCGACCTCCATGGACCGGCTCTGGCCCGATGCCGAGGGGCAATCGGCGGCGGCATGACGAAGGGCTATTCCGAGAAGGCGAAGGCGACGCCTCTCGACGCCACCGCCGACCCGACTACATAAGCGTCATGAGTCGCCTCAGCCGCCCCTTCGAAGACGCCTTCCGCCCCTTCCAACCCGACCCCGAACCGCAACCTCCCGCCGACCTGTTGGCGTTCCTACGCTGGTCGTTGGGAGAATTTCGCTGGGTCATGGTCGGGCTGGGGATCGCGACGCTTGCCTATGGCGCGCTCGACGTGTGGGTCGCATGGTACTTCGGCAAGCTGCTCGACATGGCGGCTGAGACGGGGCGCGAGGCATTCTTCGCGGAGCATGGCTGGTCGGTCCTGTTCGCGGCCCTCGTCTTCTGTCTGCTGAGACCGGGAGCGCAGATCCTCCAGAGTGCATTCCAGTCCCTGTCGCTGGGGCCGAATCTGTCCGTACGGGCGCTATGGCGGCTGCATCGTCATACGCTCGGTCAGACGCTGGGCTTCTTTCAGGACGATTTCGCTGGACGCATCGCCTCGAAGCAGATGCAGACGGCGGGTGCCCTCGTCACCGCGACGATGGACACGATCATGGCGCTGGGCCTGCTGTCGGTCTACGTCTTCGTGATGACTGTCGTGCTCATGGGTACGAGCTGGTGGCTGGCCGTTCTTACGTTGCTGTGGTTCCTGGCGCTCGGGTTCTACATCGCCTCACAGCTCGAACGCATCCGCGCATCGGCAAAGGCCCGCGCCGAGGCGCGCGCGGGCGTCAACGGACGTTTCGTGGACAGCTTCACCAATTTCGCGACCGTGAAGCTCTTCGCCCATGAAAGCCGCGAGGAAGACTACGCCCATGCGGGTCTCGACCATCTGCACGACAGGAACATGCATTTCGGACGCGCCTCCATGCGAGTCCGGATCGGTCTCAACCTCATCAATACGGTCGGCAGCGCCGCGATCATCGGGCTGTCGCTGTGGCTCTGGTCGGAAGGCTATGCGAGCATCGGCGAATTGGTGGCCGCGACGACGATGATCCTGCGCGCCACCCAGATGAGCGGCTGGGTCGCGTGGAGCGCCATCGGCGTGTTCGAGAATATCGGAACCATCGAAGATGGCGCGGACACGCTGGCCAGAAAACACGGCATCGTCGACGCCAATGCCGCCCGGACTCTGCCCGCCGCAGAAGGCGCGATCCGCTTCGACGACGTGACTTTCCAGTACGATCGCGGCGTCGGCGGCGTCAAGGATCTCTCTCTCGCCATCGCACCGGGCGAAAGGATCGGTCTGGTCGGGCGCTCCGGCGCGGGTAAATCCACCATCGTCAGCGCCCTGCTCCGCCTCTACGACATCGAACGGGGCCGCATCACGATCGACGGTCAGGATATCCGTACCCTGACGCAGCAAAGCCTGCGCCGCCAGATCGCGGTCGTCACGCAGGAAACGGCGATGTTCAATCGCTCCGCCCTCGACAACATTCTCTACGGCTACCCCGGCGATCACGATTCCCCCGACGCGGTCGAAGCGGCCAAGGCGGCGGCCCGGCAGGCCCGTGCCGACGACTTCATCCGCGACCTCACCGATCCCTCCGGGCGCAGCGGGTATCACGCCCATATCGGCGAGCGGGGCGTGAAGCTGTCCGGCGGCCAGCGCCAACGCATCGCCATCGCCCGTGCGATCCTCAAGGACGCCCCGATCCTCGTGCTGGACGAAGCCACTTCCGCCCTCGATTCCGAAGTCGAGGCCGAAATCCAGTCCGAGCTGACCGACATGATGCGCGGCAAGACCGTCATCGCCATCGCTCACCGCCTCTCGACCATCGCCCATCTCGACCGCATCGTGGTGCTCGACGCAGGCCGCATCGTGGAGGACGGCACCCATGACGCACTCCTCGCCGAGGACGGCCTCTACGCAAGATTCTGGAACCGCCAATCAGGCGGCTTCCTCGATCTCGCGGCGGAGTGACCGGCGTTCTTGAGACTATCCTCCCGCGCAGACGATCGGTACGCTGGGGCTGATCGACTCTCCGCTGCGAGGCCCACCATGGCGACCCTGACACTCTCTCCCGGCAATGCCCTCCATTACGAGCATACCGCCCCGGCCCGCGTCGGCGCGGCGACTTTCGTGTGCGTCAACGCGCTTACCGGCAATACCGGCGCATGGGAGGGGGTGGTCGCTCCGGCCCTGCGCGCGCAGGGTTTCGGCACCCTCAGCTACAATTTCCGGGGTCAGGACGACTCGCCCTTCAGCGAAGACGTGGCGCTCACTCCCGACCTCATCATCGACGATCTCCGCGCCTTGCTGACCGAAATCGCCCCGGCCCGGCCCATTCTCGTCGGCCTCTCAATCGGCGGCCTCTTCGCGGCCCATGCCGTCCTGCGCGGTGCAGAGGCAAACGGCCTGATCCTCCTCAACACCCTGCGCAGGATCGGCCCGCGCATCGCATGGGTGAACGACGCCCTGCCCCATCTCGTCTCGCGTGGCGGCGTGCGTCTCTTCCTCGATGCGATGTTCCCCTTGCTGGTAAACGAGGAATTCGCGGCCTCCGCGCGCAAGGGTTTCCTCTCGGAAGAGCCATACGAACCGATCGATCCAAAGCATGGCCACATGAACCTCATGGCCAACTCGACCGCCGCCGACTGGGACGTTCCCTACGAGGAACTGACCCTGCCGGTCCATTGCATTACCGGTCTTCAGGACCGTGTCTTCCTCGACCGGGACGACGTCGATACGCTCTTCGCCCGTCTGCCCGACGCCACCCGCGAAGACTGGAACGATACCGGCCATCTCATCCCGCAGGAGCGCCCCGAAAAGCTGGCAACGGCCCTTGCCGCCTTCGCGGAGCGCCGCGCATGAGAATCCCCGTCCACCTCGCCTATATCGCCGTCTTCATCGGGGTATGCGGCCATGCAAGCTCCGAATTCTTCGCCGTCCTCTCGGGCGTGAACGGACCGGAAGCCTCGGTCTGGCGCTACGTCATCGGCGCGGCGGGACTGGTGATCTGGGCCTTGCTCACCCCCGGATCGCGCGATCTGCTCGCTCCGCTGCGGGCCGAGCCGATCCGCTTCATCCTGCTCTCCCTCGTCGGCGTGACCGGCGCCTATCTCGCCTTCCACTGGGCGCTCGATTTCGCTTCCGTCGTCCAGGTCGCGACCCTGGTGACGACCATCCCGATCTTCGTCGGCCTCAGCAACCTGCTCGTCAACGGCATCCCGCTCTCGACCGTGAAGATCGTCACCGGCATCATGGCCAGCCTCGGCGTACTGGTCCTCCTGACGGACGGCTACCTGGGCGATCTGTCCGGCGACAGCCGCTCGCTGATCGGCGTGTTGCTGGCGCTGACCTGCGCGGCGCTCGCGGCGATCTATTCGGTGCTGGTCAAACCCTTCATGCAGGAGCATGGCGCGCTGACCGTCACGACCACGTCCCTCGTCATCGGCGCACTTGGCCTCTGGGGAACGGTCGGTCTGGGCTGGGGCATCTGGGTCGATCCCTTCGCGCTGTTCTCCCGTCCGTTCGGCGAAAGCGCATCGCTGCTGACCCTTGGCCTCTGGAACACCACCATAACGCAGGTTCTCTGGCTCGGTGGATTGGCGGCGGCGGCGGATATCACCCGCGCCTCCTATCTCTTCTTCCTGAAACCGGTGATCGCGGCACTGCTCGCCTTCGTGATCCTCACCCAGCCGATCACCGGCCTGCAACTCCTCGCCATCGCGCTCGTCACCGGCTGCGTGGCCGTGGAAATCTTCTGGCCCCGCCTGATGGGCAACGAGGCAAAGACATGAGCAACCAACGCGGACCCCGCGTCTTCAAGGTGGACGATCCGGCTCTGGCCAAGGCTCCGCCGCCGACCGTGATCGACGAGGATCCCACCCTGCCGGTCGAAGAGGAATTCATCGTCCGGGAACCGAGGTTCTCCGCTCTCTCCGCCGTCGTCTGGTCGGCGGTCCTCGGTCTCATCATGCTGGCTCTCGGTGCAGCGGCCTGGGATCTCGTCACGTCGATGGCGGCGAAGAACGTCTGGCTCGGACGGCTCGTCATCGCGCTGCTCGTCATCGTCCTCGCCGGTCTGGCGCTCTTCGTCTTCCGCGAACTGGCCGCGCTCTCGCGCATCACCAGGGTCGATGAACTGCGCCAGCGGGCCAGCGATGCGTGGGAGACCGGCGACCGCTGGATTGCCGATCAGGTCAGGGGCGAGTTGGAGGGCCTCTATCGCCACCGCGAGGATTTCGAGCGCGCGCGCGAGACCATCGCCCTGCGCAAGGAAGACGCCCCCGACGCCGCCACCCTGCTGACTCTGGTCGAGATCGAGACCATGCGTCCCCTCGATGCCCGCGCGGCGGATGCGGCCCGGCGGGGAGCGCGGGGCGTCGCGGCGGCTACGGCCCTGCTGCCATCGGGCGTTCTCGATGCGGCGGCGGTCCTCTACATGAACGTGCGGATGGTGCGCCAGATCGCCGTCGTCTACGAGGGCAGGGCCGGGTGGCTCGGCTCGTGGCGCTTGCTCAGGAAGGTCATCGTCCACCTTGCGGCCACGGGCATGATCGCGATGGGAGATGATTTCTTCGGCGCGATTCTCGGCGGCGGCGCGCTCGGCAAGCTTTCCCGGCGCGCGGGCGAGGGAGCGATCAACGGCGCGCTGACCGCCCGCATCGGCATCGCGGCCATGGAGGTCTGCCGCCCGCTCCCCTTCCGGGCGCTGGAAAGGCCCAGCCTGCGCGGCATCGCGGCGAGTGCACTCACCCGGTTCCGCGATGCCGCCAAGACCTAGCCGTCGTTCAGGTTCCAGTCATAGCGATCGTTGGCGATCCCGTTGACCCCGGCCAGAGCAGCGGCCAGATCACCGCTGGCATACTGGCGCAGGTGGGCGATCACGCCCGCATCGGTGCCGCCGAAATCACCCTGATACCACTCGTAGATCGAGGAAACGTACAACCGGCCCCCTTCGACCGACGCCCCGCGCGGATGGTTGACGTAGTCGCGCGCCGCCCGATCGAGCATCCCGGCCAGATTGCCCGCGTTCCATGCCTGCGGGGCGAGGTTCGGGCACCCGATGGACGCACAGTTCACGGCGTAATGGATGCGTGGATCGTCCCAGATCGGGCGCAGGATGCCATGTTCGATATCGTTCAGCGACAGCGAGCGTCCTTCGACCGTCACGACCTTGTCGTCCCACGGGCCGGAGCTGAAGAATCCGCCACCGATCTTGCGGATCGACTCGACGGGATAGTTGTCGAGGATAACATCGACCGTCTTGGCGTTGTAGAGATTGATCCAGTAGGCCATGGCCGCATCGCGGGTCATGGCGGTCGGCTTGGCGGCCTCCAGCGATGCGATGTAGGATTTCAGCGCCTGCTTGTCGGCGGGTGTGACGGCACCGTACCGCACGAGGTTCAGACCGGTCGCGTCGGGCGCGACGTAGCGCGAGAGGAACGCGCCCCACGCCGAATTATCCACATCACCGGCTCCACCGAACTGCTGCCAATGCGGATCGATCAGCGACGAGGACGGGGCGGCGATGGCCGGAAGAGTGGTAAGCGTGGTGGCGGCGGCAAGGCCGATCAGCGTGGCGCGGCGGGTAACGGTCATGGCTGGCTCTCCTGTTTGAAACCGATGAGGGTCAGATGGCGGTTCGCTGTCGCTGCGTCCACCATCGCCACGAAGTCGTGAGGACGTGTGAGTCCCGCTGAAACGGCCGCACACGAAAACGCCGCCCCGGAAACCGGAGCGGCGTGGAGATCGTCAGGCCACCGGATCAGTGGTGACGGTGATGGCGGCGGTGATGGCGACGGTGATGACGGCGCTTGTAGCCGCGATACCCGTGGTGTCCACGATAGCCACGGTTCCGATACCGCTTGCCGCCATAGTATTTGCCGCTGGAATACCCGATGCCGATATTGATGCTCGATCCGTAATACGGGCGCGGATAGTAGACCGGTGCCGGCGCATAATAGGTCCGAACGGGCGGCGCGTAGTAGGTCGGCGCCGGAGCGTAGTGACCGCTGTTGTAGTTGGGATAGGCATTCGCGGACGATCCGATGATGGTCCCGAGGATCAATCCCCCGGCGATCCCTGCGATGACGGCACCGCCATCGGCCTTGGCCGGTTTGGTGTGCATCGACCCGGCGGCGAGCGCCAGAACGATGGCGACGGCCTTGATGGCCTTTCCAAAAATCTTCATGTCAGGTGTCCTCTGTCGTTTCCATCAACCAACCCTGCGTACGATATACATCGAAATCCGTCACAAGAAAGGCTGGCTGTTTCGAAAAGGGAAAGGCCCGGATGGCGATGGCACCATCCGGGCGGGTTGGATCAGTAGGGATAGGCGTTGCGATGCCTGCCATGTCCGCCGGCGACGCGGTCGTTATTGGCGAGGCGGCGGATACGCTTGCTGTTGCGATCGAGCATCCGCATCAGTTCGGCTTCTTCCCAGCGACCGATATAGCCGTCATTGTCGCGATAGCTGCGGAAAGCCCCGCGAATTTCGCGCAGACCCTCGCGCAGGCGGCGCTCCTCGCCCCGTCGCAGATCACCGCGCGCCTCGGCGCGCTCGATGCGGCTGCGCTGACGCTTGATCCGACTCCGAACCCGATCGCGTCCGTCATAGGTCGGCGCGTAAGAGGTCGGAACCGTATAGCTCGGCGCAGGGACATAGACCCTTTTCGGCTGCACGTAGGTCGGCGTTGTATAGGTCGGCGTGGTGTAGGACGGCGTGGTGTAGACCGTCCTACCCGTATTATAGGATGGCGTCGTGTAGGTCGTGCCGACCGACGTACCGTAGGTCTGGGTCGTATAGTTCGGGGTGGTATAGGACGGTGTGGTGTAGGTCGTCGTCGGTGCCGCATAGGTCGTGCCGTACGTGCTCGGCTGAACATAGGTAACGCTCGGCGACGTATAGGTATTGGACGACGAATGATACGTGCCGTTCTGCCAGTATCCGCCTGCGGAAGCGGCAGTGGCGGTGAGGGCGAAGGCGGCGGTTGCCGCGACGAGGCCAAGTTTCTTCATGGATACATCTCCTGTTGCGTCGGCAACGCAAACCATGCGTCGTTCCGAAGGGGTCACGAAGGGCTGAAGTCCAGGCCCGTTCATGGGAGTGAAACGCAGGCTCCGATGATTTCCGTCGCAAGAATTCGGAAAGATTTTCCAGTCGGGCACGACAAGGGGTTTCCCGCCCTCGCGAACGGGAACCATGCGCTTACTCACGAAACCATTGAATCTATCCCGTATCCGGCGCTTCCGTGACCCAGAGTGCGAAGGTCTGGCAAGCGTTCAGGATCGTATCGATCTCGCGCTTTCCGCCCTCGCGATGGCCCGGTGGCCGGGCATGGCGCATGACCCGCTTCCATTTCGACGAGGGCCGCGCGAGTGCCCGCATCAGCCGCCGCGCCTGTTTCGGCAGGTCTTCCAACGCCGCCCTGATCGACAGCAACCGCCGCGAAAGCTGCAGCGCCGATACCCGGTCATCCGGCGTCGGTGCCTGCGGGGTCGTGGTCGGTTCGTCCAGCCCGTCGAAGAAGCGGATGCGCGGGCCACCACCGCGCCTGCGTTTCGGCTTCGGTTCGGGGTCCATGCGCGGATCGAACAGCGGAAAGGCCGGAACATGCGCTCCGGCATCCGACCGGGCAATCGGTCCTTTCGGTCCCGCCTTCGCCCGAGGGGGCGGCACGGGCAGCCCCCGCGACTGCATGACGATCAGCCGCCGCACGGCGGCCTCCGCCGGGCGCAGCACGAGAAAGATCATCCCGTGCAGCCGTCGCGAGACCGTCTCGACATGACCCTCCCCCGGCACCAGACCCAACTGCACGAACAGCCCCGCCACGATCCGCAGCAGGGCCTTCCGGTTGATCTCGATGGCGAGGGGCCAGTCCATGAAGGTCGATCTTCCTGTTAAAACAAAACAGGAACATCTAGGCGGAACGACGAAAGCCTGTCAAGCGCGCGATGCGATCGGACCGAAGCGGTCGGACCGATGCGGTCGAACCGGAACGGACGATGCGATCCGTCGATCGGTCCCTGTCGCCATGCCGCATGAACGAAAAAAAGCCCCGCCATCGCTGGCGGGGCTTCGTCGATGGCGATGTTCGATCCCTTATTCGGGAAGGAAATCGAACTGGATACGCCGGTTGCGGGCGAAGGCATCACGCGACGTACCGGCATCGATCGGCTGTGTTTCCGCGAAGCCCGCTGCTGCGAGGCGGTCGGCGGGAACGCCGAGCTGCTGCAGATACGTCACGACATTCGCCGCACGCGCCGCCGACAGCGTCCAGTTGGACGGGTATTGCGCCGTCGCAATCGGATCGGCATCCGTATGACCTTCCACCACGATCTTGCCCTGGGCATCGGGGCGGGTCACGAGGAAGTTGTTCATCGCGATGGCAACCCGGTCGAGGACCGCGCGGCCTTCATTCGACAGGTTCGCCGAACCCGAGGCGAACGTGGCACTCGAGCTGAGCGAGAACGATCCGTCGGGCTGAACGATGATATCGTTCGGTCCGATGGCCGCGATCAGTTCATCGCGCAGCGCATCGTCGACGACGCTGTTCGATGTCTGTGCCTGACGGGCAAGTTCGAGTTCCTGCGTCAACTGCTCGCTGCGGGCCTGCGAAGCCTGGAGCAGGCTCTGGAGGCTGGCAAGCTGGCTCGCCTGTGCTTCCAGAGACCCCTGGGCTTCACGGGCCGCTTCGAGTTCGGCCAGCAGGTCGTTCTGCGCCTGACGCGCTTCTTCGAGCTGCGCCCGAGCCGTCGCCGATGCTTCCTGAAGCGTGGCGATGTTTTCGTTCGCCGCGTTCAGACGCTGTTCGAAGGCTGCGACCGTTTCGGGCGTCGGCGCTGCCGCAAGCTGCTCGCCGAGGGTTTCCGACCGTGCCTTGGCGGCGGCCAGTTCCTCTTCGAGCTGCTCGTTCGACAGGCGCAGCGTGCTCATTTCCGCTTCGAGGCTGCTGAGGGAGCTGTCCAGCTCCGTCACCCGCTCGCTGGCGGCTTCGAGCGTGCCGAGACGGCCGCGCATGGCATTGGCCTCGCGCTCGAGTTCGGCATTGCGATCCCGTTGCTCGCCGAGCAGGGCGCTGAGATCGGCAGTGCGCTGCTGCGCATCGGCCAGCTCCGTTTCGAGCGTGGCGCTGTCCTCTTCGAGCGAGGACAGCAGCGTGGCCCGTTCCTGTCCCGTGGCGCGCAGGGAATCGAGTTCCTCGCGAGCGGTGGTCAGGTCGGTGGTCACGGCGATGAGACGGTCGTTCATCGCTTCCATGGTCTCTTCACGCGCGTCGAGTTCGGTCTGCGCCGCGTCGATGTCCGAGCGCAGCTTGGCAAGCTCCTCGTCGCTTGCCGCAAGTCCGGCCTGCGCCGCTTCCATCTCCGCGCGCAGCTTCGCGATCTCCGCTTCACGCTCGGCGACCTGAGCCTGTGCTTCTTCGATGCCGGTATTCAGCTCGGCGAGCTCCGCTTCGCGTTCGGCGACCGTGGTCCGGGCCGCTTCCAGGTCTGCATTTGCCGCATCGGCTTCGGCCTGCATCTCGGCGAGGCTGGCTTCCATCGCGCTGGCCCGTTCGGCCGCCGCTGCTTCCGCTGCCGCCACCTGCTCTTCGAGCGCCGCGATCCGCGCATCCTTCTCGTCGCTCAGGGCGGCGAGATCGGACTGTGCGCTGTCGAGGTTGCCCTGGAGCAGCGACAGCCGCTCCTGCTGCGCTTCGGTCGTTTCGGCCAGGCTGGCCTTCAGCGTGTCGCGTTCGCGGGACAGTTCACCCATGCGGGCGGTCATGTCGCCGATCATCTTCTCGCGACCGGCGATATCGGCCTGAAGCGACTCGATTTCGGCGGTCAGGGCATCGTTGCCACCTTCCAGCTCGTCGAGCCTGGCCTGCAGCGCATCCCGTTCGCCGGTGCGCGACTGCAGCGATGCCTCGATGGTATCGACCTCGGCATTCGCCGTGGCAAGCTGCGCTTCGAGATCCGACAGCGCACCCTTGGCTTCGGCCAGCGTCGTCTCGTTCGCTGCCGCCGCTTCCTTGAGCGAGGCGATCTCGCCCTGGTAGGCCGCGATCTCGCCGTCATCGGATTTCTCCGCCGACATCAGCGCCGTGCGCGCGTCCTGAAGGTCGAGTTCCATCGTATCGCGCTGGATGGTCAGCGCGGCGACGTTCGCCTGCGTCTCGGCCATCTCGGCCTTGAGCGCGTCGAGTTCCTCGGTCTGCGACAGCAGCGAGGAACGCTCGGTCTGCACGGCATCGAGAGAGGCCTGCAGCGTATCACGCTCGTCGTTCAGGTCGGCGATCGTCGCTTCCATCGTGGCGATGGTGCCTTCGAGGCGCTCGGCATCGGAGACGGCGGTATCGAATTGCTGGCCCGCATCCTCGATGGCCAGATCACGCTCGGCGATCTGTTCGAGCAGCAGGGCATTCGCGGTTTCCAGAGCCTCGACCTTTTCGGCACTGGCGCTCAGTTCTTCGGTTTCCGACATCAGCGAAGTGCGCTGCATCTGTGCCTCGTCGAGCTGGGCCTGAAGCGCGTCGCGCTCCTCGTTCAGCTCGGCAACGGTCGCATCGCGCGTGTCGATCTGGTCCTGCATACGCTTTGCATCGGCGGCGGCTGCCGCGATCCGCTGCTCGTAATCCTCGACCTGGCCGTCGATGGCGGCCATGCGCTCGGCGATCTCGCCTTCTTCGATGGAGGCTTTCAGGGCGGCATAATCGGCCTGGGCCGTTTCCAGTTCGGCGCGAAGCTCGGCCTGGCCATCCTCGCCCGCCGCGACCGCGTCGCTGAGCTGCGATTCCAGCGTGCTGATCGTGGACTGCGATGCCGCGACCTGCGCGCGCAGATCCTCGACTTCGCTGCTCATCTCTTCCGAGGTGGAGGAGAGGAGGCCGACCCGCTGGGTGCTTTCCTCGGCGGTGGCCTCGGCGACTTCGAGCGCGCCGTTCAGGCGGTCGATCTCGGTCTGGAGCGCATCACGCTCCTTCTGCGCACCGGCGAGGGAGACCTTCATCTCCTGCGTGGTGCCGCCCAGTTTCTCGGCTTCGGCGGACAGCGCGGTGTTGCGCTGGTTCAGCGTGCCGACTTCCATTTCGAGTTCGGCCTTGCGGCGTTCCAGCTCGGCGATATCGGCCAGAAGATCCTGCTCGGTCTGGAGACCGGCTTCGACGTTCTTCTCCGAAACCGAAAGCGCGCCTTTCAGCGAGGACAGGGCGGCGAGATGCGCGCTGCTTTCCTCTTCCTTGGCCATGCCGACCGATTTCGCGGCATCGAGCTGAGCCCGAAGACCCTGTATCTGGCTATCGTAATCGCGTTTCAGCGCCATCAGCGGAGCCGTGATGTCCACCTGCGGAGCGGGAGCGGGAGCAGGGGCCGGAGCGGGTTCGGGCGTCGCCATGATACCCTGTGCCTGCGTGACGACCGGCGCGCTCTGCGCCTCTTCGAGCTGGGCGACCAGCTCACCGTTCTGCGCTTTCAGGGCGTCGAGTTCTTCGCTCAGGGCAGCATTGGCCTTTTCCAGCCCGATCGTCTTGCTGGAGGCCGACTTGAGCTGCTTGCGCAGCTTGTCGGCGTCGATTTCGGCATCGTCCACCGCGCCGCGCATCGAATCGAGTTCGACCTGCATCCGTCCGAGGGCGTTGGAATGTTCGTCGGCGATCAGGGCCTGGCTGTCGGCCATGTCTTCCAGCTGGGCCTTGGTATCGGCCAGTTCGTCCCATGCGCCCGTAAGCTGCGTGGCCAGTTCGTCGCGCGATCCGGAGACGTCGGCGAAGCCTTCCGCGACCAGTCCGACCGCTTCCTGCGGCTCGGTTTCCTCCGTCACGCCCTCGATGCCGATGGCGGCGAGACCCGTCACGACCGCCGCGAGGGCGCCGCTCTTCTCGTCCCGCTCGGCGATCACGCTGTCCCGTTCGACGACGACCGTATCGAGCTGACCCTGCAATTCCTGGCTGGAAGTTTCGAGCGTCGCGAACTGCGTCCGCTGCGTTTCCAGTGCCGTCGTCTGCTCCGCCGTGGCCAGGCGCAGCTTCTCCACCTCGGCGATTCGGTGGGAATCATCCGAGCAGGTCGTCAGCCCGAGTGAACCAAAAGCTAAGAGAAAGACTCCAAGTAGCGCCCACATAAGCGCTTTGCAGTCCACAAGTCGTTGATAAAAGGATGACATCGTCTGTCTGCTCCCGCCTGAAACCATGCGGCGCCGGGCCGCTTCGGAGGCGACGTTACCCGTTTGCGGGGGCAGGATACAAGGTGCGCCTCACTTTTGTCACACGAGGTCTGCCGGGGCGGGACTCAGCCCGGTTTGGCAGTCCTTCTGCGTGTCGATGCGTCATTTCCGGTTGCGTATTTCCGGTAGATTCCCGCCGTGCGGGCGCGCTCGCGCAGAATGGCCGCGCAGACCAGCAGCACGACCAGTGAAATCAGCAGAATCGAGAAGCCCGCGAGGAACAGGGCCGGCGCGCGGTCGTCGATCAGGACATCGGGCAGGGTTTCACGCATCGTCTTCTCCGGCCGGGGTTGAACCGCATGGCAGCAAGTCCCGTGCCGCTGCGGAGCATCCGTCTCGCACCGGCGGAAAGCCTCTCTCACGCCGATCCCCGCAATCGTCGCGCAAAGCGATGAAAGAACGGTTGACAACCGGACGCTGATATGGAACAAATAAGGAACATTGCGGAAGGTAGGCCCACTCCCCACCGCAATGAATGCCGTTCCGACCCCCCCTCGGGAACGGCATCCGAGACGCGCAGGACCGCCTGTCGAGCAGGCATCGGAAGCCGCGCGCCCGTCCGTCATCCACCGCCCCGGATGACGGACGGGATTTCTCTCGCTCCGGCCGGTCTCCCGTCGCGATCCACGCGCTCGACGCCGAGGCAAACCCTCCTACCGCCAGAGCCGGTCCCCCGGAATCGTCTCCCGATCCGTCCCCCGCGCCAGCCTGCGCCACGCCGAATGCATCATCAGCGGCATGGTCGGAATGCGCGCGATGGGGTCCGGGAAATCGAAGACCACCGCGATATGGCTCACCGCGCCGTCCTCGTCCGTCGCGGGCAGGGCAAGCTGCCCGAACGCCATCTCCTCCCCGATCACCGACTGCACCGCGAACCGGCGCAGATTCGGCCCGCCCGTCATCCGCACCGTCTCGTAGAACCCGCGCAGTCGGCCGAGATAGACGGGATCGTACAGCTTCGCGAACGGCTCGCGTCCCGAGGGTCCGAACCGCCGCATCACCTCGCGTCCCTCGATGACGTGGCTGTATTCGGCCCCGTCCTCGATCACCTCGATCAGATCCACGTAATGCAAGGCCCGCCCGAACATTTCCGGCGTCAGAGCGCGCCGCCCGACCGGCCCGGTCGCGGCGAGGGCGATCCAGCGATCCAGCATCGCCTTCTGCCGATCCTCCGAAACCCGCTCGCGCAGCGCGACCGCTCTGGCGACCCTCCTGGCCCGCGCGCGGGCCGTCCCGTCATCGTCCGCTGCCGTATTCTCGACCATGAGTAAGTTCCCGTAAAGGCTTCGGTGTCAGACATTCCCTACCGAACATGTTGTTAGCGAAACTCGTTTCCGGAAGGTTGATCATGACTGCCAGCCCCTCCAAGAATCCCTTGGTCGCCATCGAAGACCGACGCGCCGAGCCCCAGCACGAAGGCAAGGGCGAGGCACCGACCAGGGCCGCCGACCCGGTCGAATCCATGGGCACCAAGGATCTCGGGCGTCGAATGCTCGACGTCCAGAACCTGCTCTTCGGCGATGCCCAGCGTCTCGTGGAGGACCGGCTCGACCAGACCGACGACCGCCACCGCGAGGCCGTCGAGGCCTTCGACGAACGCCTGCGTCTGATGACCGAGGCCTTCGAGCGCCGGATCGTCGCCCTCCAGGAAGACGTGCGCATCCGCGACCGCGAACAGACGTCCCAGCGCCGCCGTCTCGTCACGAATATCGGCGATGCGATCAAGGATCTCGCCAAGGATGCATGACGCCCTGCGCACGGAACTGGATGAAGACATTCCCCTGCGCAATTCGCGCAGCGGGGACGAACGCCTCGATTCGGACAATGCCGAGGCCTTCGCCGCCGTCCGTGCGCTTCTGGTCGCGGAGGAACGCGACGAGCTCGACGCCCTGCGGGACCGGATCGACCTGATCGAGCGATCCGCCGATGACGACGACCTGCGCCGCGAGCGCGTGGCCGCCGTCCTGGCCGACGCGCTGGAGCAGGCGAACCTGAAGGACGGCGACAAGATCGGGGAAGTCCTCGGCCCCGGCATCGGCGAAGGAATCCGTCACCAGCTCAAGACCGAACGCCCCGCCATGGTCGCGGCCCTCGTCCCCATGGTCGGCACCCTCGTCGCGGGGGCCGTCGCCGAAGCGATGGACAGGCTGTCGAACGGTATCAATGCCCGCATGGACCGCCTCTTTTCCTTCGACGGGCTGAAGCTCGCGGCTCGGGCGAAGCTCGGGGGCGGCTCTCTCCACGATGCCCTCGTCGCCGATATGCGCCGGGCGGCGGTCGAGCGGCTCTATCTCTTCGACCGCGTCACCAACCGCCTCGTCTTCACCTGGCCCGACCGGCAGGAGGGCGCGCTCCTCACCGACCGCACCGCCGATGAAATCCTGCAGGGTGTCCTCGGCCTCTCGGGCGAGATTCTCGTTCCCGGCGATCATGCCCTGCGCAGCATCGTCATCGGCGACCGCCATCTCGTACTGCGCGCGGGCGTGACCCATACGGTCGTCATCGAGGTCAGCGGTTCCCTTACCGATACCCGCCGCGCCGGCCTCGGCGAAGCCTGTTTCGAGGTGCTCGATTTCGTCTCCAACCTCACCGACGACATTGAGGACGCCGAACTCGACGAGGAGGTGATGGAACTCTTCGCCGCCCGGATCGTCCGCGATACCGAGGTGCAGGAACAGCCGGAACCGGTCCGCCGCCGTTTCAATCCCGCCTTGCTGCTGGGTGCCCTGCTTTGCATCGCCTTGCTCGCCTTCCTCGGCTGGCGTCTCTTCGACGGATGGCGCATCGGTCAGCGTGCCGCCGCCGTCGAGACCCGGCTCGAAAGCGGTTTCGACCCCGGTTCCCTGATGCTTTCGGTCGTTCCCGATCGCAGCAATGGTACGATCTCCGTCCTCGGGGTCGCCTTCGCCGCCGCCGACCGGACCGCGCTTCAGACCGACGCGACCGATCTGGCCGCGCCGTACGACCTCGATTTCCGGTTCGTCGCCGCCGATCCCGACGCCGCCGGGTCGTCCCTGTCCACGGTCAGGACCGAGATCGAGGATCTCCGCCGGACCACGACCCTGACCGGCGACGCGCTCTCGGCCATCGACCGCAAGGCCGGGCGGGCGGCACGGGCCATGGATGTCCTGCGCGATCCCGCCCGGCTCCTCGCGGACTGGGTCGATACCAACGCCATCTTCTTCGTCACCGGGTCGGACTACGCCGTGCCGTCGCAGGCGCAGGCGGCCATCGACACGCTCGCCGCCCATCTCGCCCGTGCACCCGGTCGCCCCTTGCGCGTCGTCGGCTATGCGGATGCCACCGGCGTCCACGAGAACAACCTGCTCCTCGCTGCCGATCGCGCCCGCATGATCGCCTCCGCTCTCGAAGCACGCGGCATCCCGGCAGATCGCCTCATCGTGCTGGGCCGCACAGGCCCCGAAACCGCCATCAGCGACCGCAACGGCACCGGCTCCCCCAATCGCCGCGTCGAATTCGAACTCGGCTTTCCCGGCGAGACGCGCTGAATCTCGGTATCGGAAGCGGCCACCGCCGCTCCGGCCGCACACCCTGCGGGCTGGCCTCCCGCTATTGCGCGACGGCGGCCCTCTGCGCCCGGCCTTCGACCTCGACGTTCAGCATCGCCCGGCTCGGCGGGAACACGATCTTCGCGCGCGTCCCTTGCCCCGGCTCGCTGGTGAGATCGAACCGGGCACCGTGCAGGTCCGCCAGCGCATCGACGATGGACAGCCCCAGTCCCGTTCCCGGAACGGCGGCCGTTTCCTGCGCCCGGCCCCGCGTGAAGGGCGAGCGGATCGTCTCCAGCTCGCCGGGTTCGATCCCCGGCCCGTTATCCTCGACGATCAGGCTGATCGCGCCGCCCTCGCCCCGTGAACAGCCGATGACGACCCGGCCCCCCTCCTGCGTGTAGCGCACGGCATTGGTCGTCAGATTCAGCAGCATCTGCTTGATCGCCCGCCGGTCGGCCCAGAGCATCGTGCGCTGGTCGATGCCGGTCAGGACGATCTGGATGGCCTTGTCATCGGGCATAGGCCCCAGCATCGCCTGGGTTTCCCGGATCGTCACGCCCAGATCGATGCTCTCTTCCTCCAGATCGCGGGCACCGGCCTCGATCCGCGACAGGTCGAGCAGGTCGTTGATGATCGACAGCAGATGATGCCCGCTGTCCTGGATATAGCCGACATATTCGCGGTCCCGGTCCTGCCCCGGTTTCGACAGCCGTCGCTGGGTGACTTCCGCGAAGCCGATGATGGCGTTGAGCGGCGTTCTCAGCTCGTGGCTCATGTTGGCGAGAAAGCGGCTCTTGACCCGCGTCGCTTCCTGCGCTTCCTTGCGCGCGGCGATCTCGGTGCGGTGCGAGCGCCGGATGCGCAGCACCATCGCGTTGAACGCGGCCCGCAGGTCGTTGATCTCCGTCAGGCGCGCCCCGGCCCCGGTCGGCGCGATCAGGGCATCGCCATCCCCGCTCCCCAGCCGTTCCGCCGCCGTCCGGATGCGGGTGATCGGATCGAGCAGCACATGCGCGGCCAGCATCGCCAGCGCCGTCGCGATGGCCAGCGCCAGCGCCAGCACCCCGAGCGTCCCGCGCCGGATATCCGAGACCGCCGTCTCCATCTCCGATGTCGGCTGGTTCACCAGGATGCCCCAGCCCGATCCCTTCACCGACCGGTAGGCGGTCGTCATCTCCGTTTGCTTGGCCGGGGAGAAGAAGGTTCCCGTGCCGCTCTTTCCGGCCATGACCTCCTTCATGATCGGCTTGAACGGTTTGAGCGTGGTCAGTCTCTTGGGCGGATTCTCCCATTCCGGCGACGGATGATGCAAGGCCCGCCCCGTTTGATCCACGATGACCGAATGGCCGTCCTCGCCGAAATCGATCGTATGGCCGAGCGTCCGGAAATAATCGGTCCCGAGCGTTCCCACGGCGATCGCCGGACCATTGCGGCGCACCATCATCAGCATCGGCTGCCCCGTCGGGCCGACCATCGCCTCGCTGAACCGGATCTGGTCCTCGACGGCGAGAGACCGGATGAGGGTCAGATGCTTCTCGGATGGCACGACGGGACAGTCCCGCCCCTGCCGGATGATCTCCCCGAGCAGGGCACCCGTGGCCGCATCGAAATTGCAGATATGATTGAACGCGAAGGTCTCCAGCACGCCGGTCCATTCGATCTCGGGCCTGTTGTCCTGAGCCTGAAGGTCGTCGGCCAGCATCCCGAAGGTCGTGACGATGGTGGTATGATACTGTTCCAGCGCGAGGGCGATGGCATTGGTATAGACGATATGCGTCTCGCTGGCGCTTCGCTTCTCGTAGTCGATGGCGAGTTGCTGCGGCCATGCCCAGGCGAGCCATACGGGTATCGCCGCCACCGCAACGAAGGCGAGCGCGAAAGCCGTCTTGATGGACACATGCCGTTTCGTCATCGGAGCGCGCCGGAACCCATTTTACCGAAAACTCGTTCGTACACGTAGGGTTACAGGCCCCCCTCCGGCGACGCAATCGATAATCTCGTGCTGCGTACGCCTCTTGACCCGGAGATATCCGTGACCAACCACCGCTCCCCCGAAACCGCCCCCGCCCCCCGGACATCCACCCGGATTTCACAGGCCCAGTGGCACCGCATCCGCGAGGACTGGCTGTCCTGCCTCGATCCGCCGAAAGTCATCGCCGCCCGCCATGGCATCGGCCACAAAACGATCCTGGGCCGCGCCACGAAACACGACTGGCCCGAGCGCGGCTCGATGGCCGACGACCCCGTCACCATCGCCCGTCTCCTCTACGCCGACCTCACGACCGAGCTGCGCACCTCCCTGCGCAGCCTCCACGACGACACCACCGCCACCGCTACCCAGCGCCCCCAACTCATCCGCGCCCACCGCCGCGCCCTCATCGCCCTCCTCGACGCGAGAAAACCGCTGGCATCGAAAACGCCCACCCCGAGCGACGACACCTTCCCGACGCTGGATCTGGAAGCGGCGAAGAAGGATATCCTCGACAGACTGAACAGGCTCGACCGCAAAGCCCCGACCGCCCCGGATATCGCCCCCTCTCCCGCGAGCGGGAGAGGGCAGGCGGGCGCCGCGCAGCGGTGAGGGTTCTTGCCAAGGGTGCGAACTTTACTCCCCAAGCGCCGACTCCACCGGACCGGTTGCGCAGTAAGAGGTTATTATATCATCTTATTCAACGAGTTATAGCGAATGAAAAACGCCTGACGCTTGATAGCAGCAGGAATTTCTGCTACGTATTCGGCGACCCTGACACGGCTGAAGCCTTACGCCTCGCGTGAGAGATTTATGTAGGCAGTGTCGGGGTCTTCTTCTTTCCCAAGTTCTTATCGACCGTGTAGCTCTTGGGTTTGAACAGCCAGTGCCGATAGGGATGCGTCCACAGATCGCTTTTGCCGTTGGGCTGACCTGTGCTGACACCGACATTGAAGCCGGGATAAAGAGTACGGATTTTTCCGGTTTATCGCCTTGGAGAGTCGGTCTTTAGCAAGGGTCCGTTTGCCACGTATCCGTTGGCCCTCGGGCATTTCCTTCAACCGCTCATTGAGTTTGGCGCTCATCGACCCCCAAAATGACGTCCAGCCCCTTCAAGATGACGTGCTTTTTTGGATCCACAGCGGCCGGACTTCTCGGACTCGTCTGCATAGATGATGTATCGCCGCCTCGGCATCGGTGCGTCCTGTTTTACGATTTCTCCTATTTCATTCCTGCAATTCAGAATAGATATAACCTGTCCATGCACCCCATCCTCACCGCCCTCCACACCCTCCCCCCATCCGCCCGCAAGCCCTTCCTCCAATCCCTCCCCCCCGAAACCCTCCTCGCCCTTCCGCATCTCTGGCCCGTCTGGGCGCGGCCCGACACCCAGCTTCCCCCCGAAGGAGACTGGCAGACATGGCTCATCATGGGCGGGCGCGGCTCCGGCAAGACCCGCGCGGGGGCCGAGTGGGTCCGCGCGCAGGTCGAGGGTGCCACCCCCCTCGCCAGGGGCCAGCGCGCCCGCATCGCCCTCCTGGCCGAGACTGCCGATCAGGCCCGCGACGTCATGGTCCTCGGCGAGAGCGGCCTGCTCGCCTGCACCCCCCGCGACCGCCGCCCCGTCTTCCATTCCTCCCGCCGCCATCTCGAATGGCCCAACGGCGCGCAGGCATGGCTCTTCTCCGCCGCCGACCCCGAATCCCTGCGCGGCCCGCAATTCGACGGCGCCTGGTGCGACGAGCTGGCCAAATGGCGCAAGGCCGCCCCGGCATGGGACATGCTGCAATTCGGCCTGCGCCTCGGCCCCGATCCCCGTCAGATCGTCACCACCACCCCCCGCGCCAACCCCGTCCTCCTGCGCATCCTCGACGACCCCACCACCGTCACCACGCGCAGCCCTACCAGCGACAACGCCGCCAACCTCGCCCCGGCCTTCCTGCGCCGGATGCAGGCCCGCTATGCCGGTCTCCCCCTCGCCCGACAGGAACTGAATGGTGAACTCCTGCTGGAGACCCCCGGCGCTTTCTGGACCCGCGCCCTGCTGGAGACGGCGCGGATCGCCCACACCCCGCCGCTGGCCCGCGTGGTCGTCGCCGTCGATCCCCCCGTCACCAGCCGCGCGGGGTCCGACGCCTGCGGCATCGTCGTCGCGGCCCTCGTCGCCGATGCGCAGGCCGAGGCCCCCCGCGCCGTGGTCCTCGCCGACTGGTCGGTTCAGGGCCGCAGCCCGAAGGCATGGGCCACCCGCGCCGTCGCCGCCTATCGGGAATACGAAGCCGACCGCCTCGTCGCCGAGGTCAATCAGGGCGGCGATATGGTGGAACAGATCATCCGCGAGATCGACGGCAGCATCGCCTTCCGCGCCGTCCGCGCCACGCGCGGCAAGGCCCTGCGCGCCGAGCCCGTCGCCGCCCTCTACGAGCAGGGCAGGGTGCTGCACCGATCCGGCCTCACCACCCTCGAAGATCAGATGTGCGCCTTCGCTGCCAATGCCACCGGCGGGGCACTTCCCGGCACCACCCGCTCCCCCGACCGCGTAGACGCCCTCGTCTGGGCCATCACCGATCTGCTCCTGACGAGAAGAACGGAACCGATGATCCGAAATCTCTGAAAAACAATCTTGAGTTTAAAATTATTCATATTGGATGCGCTGAAGTTGATTAATCGAACCACTTCCCTTTATCCTGTGGGACGGTGTAACCTGGGTCTCGATATGTATCATTTCGTAACGGAATCACAGCTACAGCGATCACGTCGCGCCATTATCGCGTGGAACCTGCTCCTTGCAAGTGCCATTTTGATACTGCCGGTCGTGGTCTTGCTCCCCCTTGCCTATTACTGGCGCAGTACGATGTATCGAACTGTTTTCATTAGCCATTTCCGCGCAGTGATCCGCTATGCGTGGTTGATCTTCCTTGCGCCGCTGGTGGCCGCGCTGGTTCCGTGGAATTCCGTGGGCCTCGTCATCGCGCTCATGATGCTGTTCATCGCCCTGTTCGCCGCCATCGAGGGCCGCAGGGCCGTCGCGCGCGGTACCCGCTACAACGGATTCCTGACCTGAGGATCCCTGAAACCGTGTCGAAGCGCGGAGAGCCGGGTCGCCCCGGTTCCGGTACGTGACCCGGATGCCGGTGCGGGAGCGTACGGCATATGCGACGAGTTTTAGGATCCTACGCGGAACGCTTTAACCCGTCGTCATGTCCTTGCCTCTAGGATGGCGCATAGACGACCGAATAGGACGGTGTGAAAGCGGCTTTTCGGATCAAGACCCGCCATGAACAGCCAAAAACGAACAGGAAATTCTCAGAAGACGAAAATTATGCCCGATACACGCTTTATGTGTAATCCGTGCTTGAAATCGGGGGGGATGAGTACCCATATTGCAAGGACAGACCCTGCCGGACGGATCGGTACGGACACGGGATAAAAAGATCACGAGGCGCAGAAAACGCCGCATATGTGATGACCATCACGGGAACGATCGTCGCTTCCGTGCAGTTTCAGGAGACGACACGACGCGACCCAGCGGAGTACGAAGTGATGATGAACCCGATGAAACCCTTTCTGATCGCCCTTTCCCTGACCGCATTCGCGGCTCCGGCCATGGCGTTCGACCAGACGCGCGGCACCTATAACGCCCTCCTCGCTCAGGCGGCATCGGGAGAGCGTGCGAAGGTTCCGGCAAGCTATCGCATCATGCTCGACGATACCCGCAAGCCCGGTGCCGTAGAGGGCGCGAACCGCTATTACGGCGGTGAGATCCGCACCCTCTACATCGACGGTCGCCCCGTTCGCCTCTCCGAGCGCGAGATCATCGAGAACATCCGCTCCGGTCGTTTCGTCCCCGTCTACACCGAGAGCGGTACCCGCCTCTCCCGCGAAGACTGGCTCGCGAGCCTCCCGTTCTGGCTCGGTCAGGCCACCCACGATTCGGCGGGCCAGTAAGCGTCGCTCCCCTCGGGTCGGGTAATCACGCCGTACCCGCCGATTGCCGCGCCGCCTGCGCCCGATCCCTGATATCGCGGAGCTTGAGGCGCATCGGCTCCCACTCCTCCGGGTCGAGATCGTCCTCGATATGCTCGTTCTGGGCGTCGATGGCTTCCACCAGAATATCGAACATTTCCCCGGACATCGACACGCGCGGCCCCTCCGCGAGCGCCACGCATTCCTGAAGCGAGTTGATCGCGTCGGCGACGTTCTCCTCCGCGACCGATTCCAGCAGATAACGCAGGGGTTCGAGCTGCCTCAACTCGTCTTCGATGCTCGACCGATCTTCCCGGTCGTTGATGCTGCGCAGGATATCGGCGAAGTGCTGGATGATCGTGATCGAAACCATCTTCCATCGGCGGCGCTCGGTCTCCTGTGCATTCACCAGTTCCCGAAGGACCGCCTCCTGCATCTCGTCGTTACTCTCTTCCGTACGCTGCAGGACGTTTTCCATATCAGCGCGAAGCTCCTCGAAATTGCGGGTTTCCTGATAGATCGAAAAGGCGAACACGATGAAGAACAGCGACGCGGCCCCGATGATGAGTCCGACCAGCGTAACGATGAGTTCCGCGACCTGCGCGCTCGTGTAGCTGTCTTTCGGCACGACATAGGAGCCGAGCGCCAGCGCGATCGCGACGAACAGGAGATAGCGCGTCGCATTGGTGTCCCTCGCGCTGGGGTATTCGCGGGTCTTGCGGCCCTTCATAACGCGAACTCTTCCTTGACCAGCGTGACGAGCCGCGTGGACCTGTACTCGAACTTCGAATAGATCCCGACGCCCCTGTACGTGGCTTCGGGCATGTCCTTGTTGGTGAGGAAGAAGGACGGCAGCGGCATGTCGAACCGTTCCCGGATCAGGTCGTAGAGTGCGAACCCGGCGATGAACCCCCCTCCATGGTCACGGGTGGCCAGCGATCGTCCGGGGTCCATCATGATGTCCATGATGATCCCGGCGATATTGCCCCCGTCATCGCGGATCGCGTCGAGAGCCTTGTCGATCTCGTCGATGAACCGGCAGTTCACCCCCTCCCGCTCCAGCTTTTCCACGGATCGTTTCAGGAAGAACTTGTCGTCGTCGATCCACAGGACGTAACGGTCGCTCATGCGGTTTTCCTCTTCCAGCCATCGAGTTCGGTATAGGCGCTCGTGAACAGCAGATCGGGGAAGAACAGGCTGATCTCGGTCGGGTCGGCGCGCCGCGACACCCAGGCCCGACCGAAATGGTCTTCCATCACCCGCCGCACGACATAGAGGCCAAGGCCCGCCCCCATGGCCGCGAAGGAGATATGGTTGCTCTCCCGATGCCCCGCCTCGAACACGCGCTGCGGATTGCGCCCCACGATCCCGATCCCGTCGTCGCGGACCGTGACGAGATACCCGTCCTCGATCCCCAGCCCCCTGGCCCGTTCGACATAGGCGTCGAGCAACCCGTCCTCGTAACTGCTCTGCAAGTCCCCGAGGGTGAGCAGTTCGGAATCGATCACGACCCGGAACGTGTCCGGGTCTCGCTGTTGCGAATATTTCACGGCATTCGCCACGAGGTTCATGAACACCCGTCCGAGCGCACCGCCATCCATGTGCAGGTTGGGCAACGTCTTGGCGATGACGATGCGCTTGTTGTCCACCCCGAACTTCTTGCAGAGCGGCAGGACCAGCCGCGCCATCTCCCGCGCGACGATGACCAGATCGGTATCCACGGGTTTGTACCGGCTCGCTGGCGGGCTGTTCGTCGTGTCGCCGACGCTCGAAATCGACTGCGCGATCAGATGCACGAATTCCGAGGAATCCATGATGTCCTGAATCTCGCGCAGCTTCATGCGATCGAACTTGTACGGATAGGTGCCGTCCGCATCCTCCTT
>ENA-ORXM01001747-ORXM01001747.1-marine-metagenome-genome-assembly--contig:-NODE-1747-length-28557-cov-4.846805_pt1 | contig 28557 bp, 16 predicted proteins | sample MGYA00237867_ERZ511480 | MGnify/ENA primary metagenome ERZ511480 (study PRJEB26309, sample SAMN06266103) | marine metagenome | isolation source: Algal blade | place: United Kingdom:Sidmouth, United... | reverse complement strand
CCAAAATTATAGAATCTAAGTAAGTTGAATGAGTGGGATTAGAAGTAACACATTGACAATCATTATCAATTACACCTTCAATATGACTAGAGACTAAATCTGAACAGACTGCCCCAGTTTGATTTTGATCTAAGCAAAATTCGTCAAAACTCCCTTTCCAGGGCAAAGAAAGATTGTTATCAAAATTTATTTCTTTTTCACACAAACTAGAAAATGAGTCAGGGAAACATCCAAAAAATTTATTATTAGAAAAGTCTCCATACTCCAAAGAAACAGGCAAGTCAGTAAGCTCGCCACTAATTAAGTTATTGTTAATTTTTATCGTTCTAAGATTGATCAAATCTTTGATACAACCATGTAGTTGACCTGAAATATAATTATTTGACAAATCCAGCTCAATTAAATTTTCTAGATCACAAATGTTGTCACGGAAATCATTAGAAATAAAGTTATTATTGAGCTTTAGTACTTGAATTTGACTAAGACCGGACATGTCCTCAATAAATTCAAGTTGGTTATAGCTAAGATCTAGGTAGACTAAATTGTTATTATTAAGCCCAGTTGGTATTTCATGGATAAATGAATTGTGGCTAAGGTTAAGGCTTTTTAAATTGGGAGCTTCAAATATATCTTCCAATAAACCACTCATCTCAGTGTTGTCTAACCAAAGAGTTTCTAAATTAGGCATATTCTTAAAGATTCTCTGATCAAAAAAGTAAGATAAATCATTATGGCTTAAGTACAAGGATTTTAAATTAAGCAAGCTTCCAATTGGTTGTAATGAATAACTGAAACTCTCGAGATTATTACCAGTTATACCACCATGCAAAAAGTCTGGAGTTCCATCTAAATCAATACTGGTTACGCACCCTTCTCCATTCAATTTCACACCGAACCATTCATCCATTGGTTCTTCCAAATCCCATGGAATTGTCCAATTGGGTCCGTTTGTAATATTGAAAATAGATACTAAACTTAAAGAATCTCTTTCTCTACATCCAACTAATGTTCCAACACAATTACAATTTAGATCTATTGTGTCCATTATTGTGCTATATTCGTCATTATAACAATGACTACCAATTTGATTTTGTTCAGTACAAAAAGCATTAGTAATTCCTTGAAATGGTAGTAGAGAGTTTGCTTCTAGTTTTATTTCTGAATCACAAAATTCTGTTAATTCAATAGGAATACATCCACTCAAATTGTTGTTTATAAGATTGAGAGAAGTTAACTTAGATAAGTTTCCGAGCTCATGAGGTATTGTACCATAAAAGTGATTCCTGGATAAATCAAGCTCTTCAAGTGATTCTAATTTGCCAAGCTCTGGAGTAATTGTTCCAACTAGCCTAGAATTCGGAAACCTTATTCTTTCCACACACCCATTTTGATTTAATTTTATACCATACCAAAAATCCATTGGTATCTCTAAAACCCACTCTTCATTCCAGTCATCTTTTTCAATTGAGTTATAAAACGCTACAAGAGCTAAAGAATCTCTTTCTCTATCACATTGTGCCTGCAATGTGTTGCAAATTATAAAAGTTATGAGGATGAATAGTATTCTCATGATGTTCTAATCTTAAAGACCCTTGGTACTTTTTTCTAGCCTATGTTATCACTTTGGATTTGATGACAAGAATACTTTATGTTCCAACTAAGGTCATTAATTGATTTACTTCCAAATGAAGGGGGTCATGTAAAATTAATAGATGTAAGCTAAAATTCTAACTATTTCGAAAAAAGCCTGCTTTTCCTTTTTGTAATTAAAACCATCTTTACTTCCTATATCTTATTGAATTTAAAATTAACCCGTTTCTAAATGAGATATAGAAAGCTAATTACACTTAAATATAGAACATAGGAAAAAATATATAATTAATTATCGTGCCTCAAGTCACTGACTATCAATATATTAGATAATTTACTTTAAAACTTTTAAATTATCCTGATAACAAATTCAATTGAACTCTACTAAGGGCATAATTAATTAAAAATCAAAAATTTTAACACAATGAAAAATTTACTAGTTCTTATCACTTTAACTCTTTCTGTTTTATCTATCAATGCTCAGACTTATAACTCCACAACAAATACTGACATATTTGGCAATGTAACTACCAAGTATACTAATCAGTATGGGCAAACAATAGGAACGGCTACCTCAAGCCAAGACGTTTTTGGGAACATTAATACTGATTATAAGGATCAGTATGGTCAAAATACTGGCAGATCCCAAGGCAATACAGACGTCTTTGGCAATTACAATACCAACCATTATGATCAATATGGACATTCAGAAGGAAGGTCATCAGGAAACACAGACATATTTGGCAACTACAACACTAACCATTATGACCAATATGGGCAATCAGAAGGTAGTACACAAGGGAGTTCAGATGTCTTTGGAAACTATAACACAAATCTCTACAACCAATATGGTCAATCAACTGGAAATACAAATACTACAAAAGATATATTTGGGAATTATAATACCACAATTAAGTTGAATAATTGGCCTAACTAATTTTAGAATAAATTTCACTTGGAGGAAGGTAATCTTATGATTACCTTCTTTTCTAAATTAATAAGTATTTTTAGTCAAGAGTCATTTAAAAGAACATGGAGGTAGTTAAATATTCAAATGCAGACTTACTGAAAGGCATTAAAAAGCCAGAGGAAAAAATCATAAAATATCTATATGATAACAATTTACCTAAGGTAATTAAAATGTCTAGTGATATATTGGGTCATACTTCTCAAGCTGAGGATATTTTTCATGAAGCTCTAGTCACCTTGATTGAAAATGTAAGACACAATAAATTCAAAGGGAACTCTCAAGTTTCTACATACTTAATTAGTATCGTGAAATTCAAAATGTATAATCAACTTAAGAAAATAAGCAAACACAAACAACTTCCAATTAATGAGGAAATATTGGATATCCCATCTCTTATTTCCGATTCAAAAGATAGGATCAGGCTTCTGGAACGACTACTTGAAAAGTTAACAGAACTTTCAGAAGAATGCCAACTTCTACTTCAAAACTATTACTACGAAAATATGTCAATGAATGAAATTGCGGATAAATTGAATTACTCAAGTTCATTTGTCAGGGTAAAGAAAAATCGGTGTATGAATAAATTAAAAGACTTAGTAAAAGGATTTGTATGAATAACAATAAATACAATGAAGAAAAAATATATGATTACCTGGATGGCAAATTAACTGATAAAGAAAACGATGCTTTTGAGTTAGAGATGAAACAAGATAATAAACTCGCTCAAAAAGTAGAAGAACTTATGTTAGCTAGAGATCTTGTCAATTATAAAGGGCGGAAGAAGTTGCTTAATACTGTCAAAGAAGCAACAGGTAAAACAGGGTCAAGTACAATATCAATAAACAACACATCTTCTAGAACAATAGCTGCCTCAAAAACTCCATGGTTAAGAAATTTTTCAATTGCTGCTAGTTTTTTGATATTAATTTCAGCTACATATTTTTTATTTCCTAGAGACTCAAATATTGATACTGGACAAATGCTAGCTGACTTCCACAGCACTAACTATTCTTATGCTGAAGACTATTTGAACAGACATTCTACCTCGGGTTTTTTGGATGATAATCCTAATAATCTGCCTAAAGGTTCTAAAGAAGAAATTTTCTTAATTTCTGATGCACTAAAGGGATTTAAACTTAATAAGTGGCAATTCACCAAAGAAAAATTAGTAAATTATAACACTAGTTTTCCAAAAGGAACTTATAATGATATTGCTTTGTACTATCTCGCTAACTCATACTTCAATTTGGGCCAATACATGCTAGCTATAGAGCATTATAACATTTTGCTTAATTCCAAATTTGAGAATAACCAAATACGGCAAGCAGCAGAGTATGAGCTTGGATTATCTTGGTTGTCTATTGAAATCAATAAGACAAAGGAGATTATGGAAAGCATTGCAAAAAACAACTCACATTTGCATCAAGAACAAGCACAGTTGATACTTGAACGTATATGAATAAGTTATTAATTATATTCTTTTTCCTTCCAAACCTAACTTTTGGCATGGAGGTAGACAGTTTGATTCTACAGAATATACTTGATGAAATTTACGAATCTGTTGCTGACTATAGAGTAAGCAAGCCAGAAATTGAAATAACAAACACACAAAGTTATGTTGCCAAATATAGTCCAGGCTCACATAAGATAAGTGTGGAATCTAAAGCCATTGAAGTTTGCAAATTGCTAAAGCCATTTGAAAAGGAAGCTTTAGCATTCATTATAGGTCATGAATTGGCGCATAGCTACCAAGATTACCTTTCTTCCAATGATGAGTCCAGCTTTCTTGCATATCACAAAATCAATACTTCCTCAAGAAATCATTCTAATGACGCCAAGGAAAAAGAAGCTGATGTATTTGGAGCTTTTAGTGCCTATTTAGCTGGATATGAAATTCAGAATATCTTTCCAGATATAATTGATAGTTTGTATAGCAGCTATAATATTGGTGAAAAACTATTGAGCAATTACCCATCTAAATCTTATCGTAAGAAAACAGCTACATCATTATCAACCAAACTTGATACAATGGTGAATCTGTACGAGTCTGCAACTTTGTTTTCTTTGTCAGGATATTATGATGAAGCTAAAAACATCACTTTGGAATTGAATAAAAATTATAAAGGATGTGAAATATACAACCTCATAGCTTCAAATATTCTACTGGAAGTCATTGACTTAAAATGTTCATCTGATGAGGGGCCATTTTACCCAATTGAGTTAGATTTTAATTCTAGTATTCAAAGGGCTCAAACGGTAGCTGCTAAGTCTTTATCTGAGCTAGAGAAGCAATATATATCTAAATTACTACAAGATGCAATGATCAAATTAGATGTAGGGGCTAAGATGAACCCATATTATTTCCCGATTCGAATAAACAAAGTATATGCATTTCTGCTCAATGAAAATCATAAAGCTGCTTGGAATGAAATACTTACTATAGAAGGCGATATTAATTTATATTCAGAAGATGAACAAAGTCTTATAATATTGTCAAAAGGAATAATTTATAATGAGTTAGGTCATGAAAATGGTGACAGATTGTTAAAAGAGCTTATCAATCATAATGATGAGCAAATTTCAAAAATTGCACGATTTAATCTAGTCGGTAATTGTGATGAGAAAGGAAAAATAGATTGTTTTCATCAGGAAGATTTATTTGAGAAGTCTAGGCTAGATTTTACGTTTTCTTTTAGCAAGACTGGAGGGAGTAACTTTAATTATTATTCTGATAATTTTCAGTTAAAGTTATCCGAGGTTCCACCTCAAAATAGCTTACCAATAGCTGATTTTATAAATGAAAGGTATGAAGTTTTCAAAATGAATTGCGATGAGGTCATCATTTATGATTCGGTTAAAAAAAAGTATTTTCAGATTTTACAGTTCCTTGATTAATTATTTTAATTCTAATTTTCACATTTTATAGAACTCTGTACAAAAGCCAAAATTCAAAAAACTCCTTCACCTTTGTGTGTACAATAGATATCATAATAGACTTGACTAATCACCTTATCTCATGGCATCTTTTTTAGAGATAAATCTATAAAACCCACAAACTTATATTTTTAATTATAGCACTTTGTCATAATTTATGTAAGTGTTTATTCCTTACTATATATAGATAAAAACAAAACCTTACATAGCATCATATGAATATAGAACCTTGCAATAAAAACTGTGAACATCCACACAAAGTAATTTTGAGTCAACTCAACAATCTACATGTTGTATACATAAATGATGCTTGTTACTGTCTTCTCAGAGAAGCATTAAATCAGTTTCCTATTAAGTCAGGTACAATATGTATAAGCTTAAGCAGGGGCGGTTATATATATAAAGACTATCATTATGAGATTCAAGAAGGATCAACATTGGCATTCATAAAAACTGACAATGCACCTGGTCTTTCAACAATACCAGTGGAGCTTAGATGCATCATTAATATTCTTGGGAATGATATGGATTTTCACTATACCAATAAGGATAGGATGACCAATGCAGAGATAAGTACTGAGGATTTGGAAACTGCTAATTTATTAGTAAATCTACTTTCTAAAAAGAAAACAGATTCCGATTACAATGAAAGAGTGTTACATCCTGTTTTAGATGGTTCACCAATGGTCATACAGTTTCCTAAAAATGTTAATAGTTCAGCTTTACAAAAATATATACATGAATTAGAAACCGCCATTTCTCAAACAGACATTGATACAATTGAAACTTTACAAAAAGAACATACTGCAACAAACGTAGGTGAGCAGGATTTTTTTGAAGAAATTATAAAGGAAGTAAATGACGCAAAAGTAAAAGGAAACAAGAAACTTCAAATCATTAATGGATATTGTAATGGCTGTATTTCAGGATCTCCTGTTAAAATTATCGCAGGAATAGGAACCAACTTTGGTTTACATTATCATTTTGATGCTGATGACCCTGTTGAAATTCATGCATGTACTTACTGCAGCATGAGCAAGAAAGAATATACCATTGATGATTTTATGGACTCTAGCATTCGTAGAAAGGAATATGTAGAAATGACTATGCGACTTGGAAGAGCTATGATTTCAATTAATATGGATGAGATGCATTCTATTTGTAAAGATTTAGTTGCATACAACTATGATGGTACTGAGATAACAGAAGCTCCTTTATATCATTTTATAAATCTGATTAATACTTTCAAGGATAATCCTATTACAGAAATGAAATTAGTCTTCAAAGGATGCAATGAAGATGATTGGATGACTAACCCTGATGATTACAATGGACTACCATGTCTTCTTTACAAAAAGGATGGTGTTGAGACTTTATTAATGTGGTCAGGTACAGAGAAAGCTATTGATACAATTATTGAGATACCTAATCCTGAATATTTGTATGATTTTACTATTACTCCTATCAAGATTTCTGTTACAAGATAGTCTAGATTTATTGTAACTTTAAAACGCATTAGTGAACATAGAAATTTAAAATAGATTATAACTTTAAAACCTAGACATATCCTAGACAGGAAAAACAAAACCCCTTTAAACATTAAGTCTAAAGAGGCTTTCTAGTGACCCCGGGAGGATTCGAACCCCCAACCCCCAGAGCCGAAATCTGGTATTCTATCCAGTTGAACTACGGGGCCATTTGTGATGCAAATTTGTATTAATAATTGAGAATAACAAAAACCATTTCCTATTTGTAGTGATTGTTCTGTTTTAATATTCGAATAAGGTCTAAAATTGTCTTTTAAAGCTTATTGTATATATTTATGTTCTCGGTTGTCAATTTATAGTAAGCATTAAGCAGACTTTCACAGTCGACTTTTGTTTTGCCACAGATGTAGCAAATGATAGCAATTATTGGTATTATGAAATTTCTTTTGGATCTAAGAATAATTCCTGTTTTTTCTAGCCTCACTGGGTGTCATGCCATACTTTTCTTTAAATATTTTTCTAAAATACTTAGGATCGCTCATTCCTATTTTAGATAGAATATATGAGATAGAATAATCTGTTTCTTGAAGCATCTTGTATGCTTCTTCTAGCTTTATGTTTTTTATTATCTTACTTGGTGTATGACCTGTTAAAGACTTGATCTTTCTATAAATTTGTGAGGTGCTAAGATTTAATAATTCGGCAATCATTTCATTAGAAAATAGTGGATTTTCAAAATTGACCTTAACTGTAGATATAAATTTTTCTAGAAATTCATTGGTAAATTCATTATGTGAAGATTCTGAAAGACTTGGTGATATTCGTGAATTCACACGCTTCTGAATTCTGTCAATGTGATTGAGTAAATTGTCAATCTTTTGCTTGAGCATGTGAATATCAAACGGCTTTGTTAAATATGCGTCAGCGCCATTTGCCAAACTTTTTTGAAGGTACTTATCCCTTGTTCTTGCCGTAAGCAATATAATTGGGATGTGATTGGTAATCGGATTTGACTTAATTTGCTGACACATCGTAATTCCATCCATCTGGGGCATAGCTATATCGGATATTACTATATCAGGAATGTGAATCATGGATTTTTCCAATCCCTCTACTCCATCTCCAGCTACTAAAATGTTAAATGAATTTTGTAAGCGAAGTTTTAGATATGTTCGGATGTCAGAATTGTCATCTACAATTAAAATTGTTTTACTTTGAGCTGTTATATTTTCTTTATTGAGTTCTTCAATTTGTTCCATCATCATGCTGTTGTCATCAACATAATGAGGTAAAATATTGTCTAAGTTAGATGCGAAGTGAAATGAGAAAGTAGTTTCACTATTTGTTATTGATACATCTATTTTTCCTATATGCTTTTCTATTATTTCTTTAGCCAATGCTAAACCAATGCCATTTCCTTTGCTAGCGTTGTTGCTCCCTTGGTAATATTTTTTAAAGATGTGTGCTAAATCCTTTTCCAAGATTCCAGGGCCATTGTCTGAAATACTGAAATTAATACCATTTACATCTTCCCACACTGAAATGTGTATTTCACTATTCATTGGTGCAAACTTTAGCGCATTAACAAATAGGTTGTTAACTGCTAATTCCATAAGTTTAGAATCAAAATGCATGTAGGGTTGAGTGAGCTCAATATTTAAATTCAACTTCACACTTTTTCTAGCAGCATTGTCCTTGAAGTTTAAACAAATCTCTTGTACGAAATCACTAAATGATTTCAATTCAAGATTAAGGTCAAAATATTCGAATTCATGATTCTTGTAATCTAAAATTTCATCTATTAGTGTTTTTAATTTTATTGCATTCTTTTCAATGTAATCAATCAAGATGGAATTTTTTTCTGACAAAACATCTTCTTTTAATTCTTGGATGGGTCCAATTATTAATGTCAGAGGTGTTTTTAATTCATGAGAAATCATATTGTAAAAGTTTAATTTTACCTGATTTATCTCTTCTAGTTTACCTCTCTCTAGTTTTTCTACATCTAGTTTAGTGTCGTATTCGTTTTTTAATAAAATGATTCTAATAAGACCATAAATTAAAATTGAACCAAGAATAAAATAAATGGGCAAGAGTACCTTATTTGAGAATGGACTTGCTGGAGACTTTGTGCTACTTGAGTATTCATAAGTTTTGTCTTGGCTATTTTCTTTGAGCTTAGAATCTAAGACATTCCATATGTTTTTGTAATCATTGTAACTTATTAGTGACCCATTAGCCAGTTGTATTATAATGAGCTGATCAGAATAGTGTACTATTAAGTATTCTTCACTTTGAAATCGATCAGGAATTTTGATGATATCATTTCTGTTTTTTTTGTTAATAATGAGGTTGTGATCCTCGGTTCTTGCTCCAGATATGATGGGATCTATGGTTATTGTCGCTTGTTGAGCGGAGAGCGTCAGGCACTCCAAGACGAGAATAATAACCACGAATAAAAAGCGCTTCACATAGTTGTTTTCAGGATAAATTTTGAAAATTATATTTACCGCAAATTATTGAATAAATACTTTAAATGCCCCATTTATATTGATGATTCACTATAAATGCTAGAAATGCCCCTCATAAACGCAGTATTATCCCCCCATGTAAATAGAATTGCATTCCTATGTTTGTATTGTTCTTATTATAGTTGTTCGAAATATAATATGGAATGGAATTATCTTTTCGATATAATAAAATTATATAACTTATAATTATGAAATTAATAATATCTCTATTGTATTGCTATTTGATGGCTGTAACACTAAATGGGCAAAAGATCATTGGTATAGTACAAGATTCTGATTTAGGAGAACCACTTATTGGTGTTAATATTTTAATAGACCAAAGCGATGATATTGGAACTGTATCAGATATTGACGGTTCGTTTTCAGTAAATGCAAGTCCTGGGGATATACTAATATTTTCTTACGTGGGATTCAAGTCTGTAGAAATATTGGTGGAAGAGGATGTCAATGAGCTTATTGTAGAGATGTCTTTGGATTCTGAAGTATTTGAGGAGGTAATTGTAGTGGGATATGGTGTAGTTAAAAAGAGCGATTTGACAGGTTCTGTTACAAGTGTTGATGTCGAACAGATGGAAAAAATTGCATCGCCAGGTATTGCTAGAAATTTACAAGGTAAAGTTGCTGGCCTTACTGTAAATGCCAATTCAGGTGCTCCTGGACAAGGCTCAACAATTCAAATACGAGGAGTGGGTTCTTTTCAAAATGCTTCTCCTTTATATGTAGTTAATGGTTTTATTACTTCAGATGTTTCCAATATTAGTCCTAACGAAATAGAGTCACTTGAAGTATTAAAAGATGCCTCAGCCACTGCTATTTACGGATCAAGAGGTGCTAATGGCGTAATATTAATTACAACAAAAAGTGGAGGTGATAGAGAGGGTTATGCAATTATAGAACTTAATTCTTGGGGAGGATTTCAAACACCTAATAAAACTGTTGACTTGCTTAATGCTCAAGACTATGCAGAAGTTTATTTAGAGGCAGTTTCTAGAGGCGAAAACAACCTTGATGCCATAGTAGAACCTTCTAAAAGATCATGGATACAAGATGCACTTGGTCTTGATGAACTAGGAACAGATTGGCAAGATGTTGTTTTCCGTGATAGATCAAGCATCATGTCTCATGGAATAAATATTCGAGGAACGGAAGGGAAGATGAATTATAATGTAGGTGGTTTGTATTTTGATCAAGAAGGAATTGTAAATAATACTTATTCAAGTCGATATCAGTTCAATTTTGGCGCGGATATGGACGTTAAACCATGGTTAAATATAGGAGGCGAAGTAAGGTATTCTAATAATAAAGCTTCTGTTTTTAATGAAGATCCCTTCTCTGGAGCGCTTTCTAGTGCATTGGGAAAAGATCCTGTTACTCCAGTTTATGACAATGTAACAGGAGATTGGAATAGAACTGGTCTTACTGATTTACCGAACCCTGCGAAAGGTATTTATTTAACCCAATTCAATAATAATTCTTGGGATAGATATGTGACGACTTTAAAATCTCAAGTTAGATTCTTAGATAACCTGAAACTCAATTCTCAGATTACACTTGATCAAAGAAGACAATCTGGGTCATTTTATACGCCTGTAGTAAATGTGGTAGAAGGAAGAAATTTGGACAGTAATTTTATGCCGCAAATCTCAAGTAATGAATCAATAAATATTTCAAGCTTGATAGAAGAGGAGCGTAATTTAAAAGTTTTACAAAGCTCGAATTATATAACACATAACCTAGCAAGTAATAAACATACTATTAATACTATGATTGGTGTTGAATCGTTTCAAAGATTAGATCAATTTAATCAGTTGTTTGTTCAGGATGTACCCGAAGATGAAGATTTAAGATATATCAGTTTAGGTGGTGACCTCTCTTCTTTGACTGGTCGAGACAACGAAGGTCAATTTAGCCTCCTTTCTTATTTTGGAAGAATCAATTATTCTTTTGATAATAGGTATTATTTGACTGCAACTATGAGAAGAGATGGTTCTAGTAAGTTTGCTAATGGAAATAAATGGGGCACTTTTCCTTCTTTTTCTGCAAGCTGGAACGTGCACAATGAAAAATTCTATCCTGGCAATAGTTTTGTAAATAGGTTTAAGCTTAGAGCAGGATGGGGGAGAGTAGGTAATCAAGATCCCATTGGCAATTATGCTACATTCGCACTGCTCTCACCTAACTGGAACTATGCACTGGACAATCAAACTCCTGCGCAAGGTCTTGCGCCTAATACTCTGCCTGCAACGGATTTAAAATGGGAAGTTTCTGAGATGGTTAATTTTGGAATTGATCTTGGTTTTTATGAAGATAAATTGACAATAGGTTTAGAGTATTTTAAAAAGAATACAAACGACTTGTTAGTATCATCAATTCCTACTCCTGGGTTTGCTGGAGCAAATGGTGCTGCTTCTAATGCGGCGTCTATGGTTAATAAAGGAGTAGAAATAACTGGAGAATACCGTAATAAAATTGGTAAAATAAATTTTGCTATTGGAGGAAATATTTCTGCAATAGATAACGAAGTAACAGATTTAGGTAACGGTGATTTTATTACTGGTGGAAGTCGAAATCAAAAGATAGGTTACGCTGCTACAAGAACATTGGTAGGTTATGACTTTGCTTCATTTTTTGCATTACAAAGTCAGGGTATTTTTCAAAATTCGGGAGAAGTAGAAAGGCATATAGCTATGAATGAAAATGGCATTCCTATAGATGCAAAAGGAAACGAATTAAATAACATTGAAATTGAAAATGGAAAGGTTTATGGTTTTTATGTAGATGAGAATGGCGAAACTAAAAGAGGCCAAGCAAGGCCTTTACAAAGAAATGCGAAACCTGGAGATTTGAGATATGTGGATTCTAATTTTGATGGTAAAATCGATGAAGATGATCTGGTTTACCAAGGAAGTTCTATACCTGATTTTACTTACGGCGGTTATTTAAATCTTAACTTTAAAAACATAGATTTAAGTGTAGCAGTGCTTGGAACTAGTGGAAATGAAATAGCAAATATCAGGAGTTATTGGCTCCAGAACTCAAATCCACTAGAATCGAACTTAGCTGCAAATAGAATTGATAGGTGGAATGGTGAAGGCTCTTCTAATACAGAGCCAAGGGTTACAACAGAATTAAATGACAATACTATTTACAGTGACAGATTTATAGAAGATGGATCATACTTTAGGGTTAGGAATATTCAATTAGGATATACTTTTTCAGAATCATTTTTGTCTTCTTTTAAAATTTCAAAAGTTCGAATTTATGTTTCTGCGGATAATATTTTTACTGCAACAAACTACTCAGGCTTAGATCCTGAAATTGGTTCTGCTTTTGGAGATTCCTTTTCGCCAGGAGTTGATTATGGTGTTTATCCAGTAGCAAAAACTTTTATTGTGGGGACTAACATTTCTTTTTAAAATAGAAAATATACTTTATTATGAATAAAAAAATAATAGGAATTTTATTTGGAAGCATCTTGCTTACCATTTTTTCTTGCTCTAATTTTTTAGAAGAAGAGCCAAAAGGACTTCAAACTATAGATGGAGCTTTCAAGGATGAAAATTCAGCTCGATTGGTTTTAAATGGAATGTATGACGCCATTACTTGGGGCGAATCGTCGTCAAATGGATTTAGTGGACACAGCTATGAATTTATTATCGGAGATATATGTAGTGATGATTCAGAAAAAGGATCAACAGATGCTGATCAAGTAGATATTCAAAGGTTGAAGGAGTTTAATACCAATGGTGCCAATAGTAATATTGGAACGATGTGGGGTAAGTATTGGGTCGCTATAAATAGAGCCAATGTGGTTTTGGCTAGTCTTGGGAGTTCGACACTAGATGTTAATGCTGTCAGTCAATTTGAAGGGGAGGCAAAGTTTGTTAGAGCGTATTCATATTTACACTTAGTCACTATATATGGAGGCGTGCCAAGATTTGAAGAACCGGTGGGGTCTGAAGAAATAAATGCTAGAAACTTTTCACGCGCAAGCATAGGCGATATATATGAGCTGATTGATTCTGATCTTAATTTTGCAAAAGATGTGCTTCAGGAAAAGGGAAACGTAGAGCCAGGAATTGCTACAAGTGGTGCCGCTGCTGCTTACCTAGCACGTTCAATTATGTATCAAATTGGGACAGAGAATGCTAAGAACTATACATGGGATGATGTTTTGTCAATTACAAACAAAATAATGTCAGGTGATTTTGGTACTTATAGACTAGCGAATAATTATGCTTCAATTTGGTCACTTGAAGGTGAAAATAATGAAGAATCTATTTGGGAAATACAAGCAATTGATAATGGATTATCAAGTTTCGAAAGAGGGCCTTCGACAGGCTCTGTGTGGACTGTTTTTCAAACGCCATTTTTTATGGGCGGATGGGGATTTAATACTCCTTCAGCTTCTTTAGCAGAAAGCTTTGAATCTAATGATCCAAGAAGAGCATGCACTACTATAGGCATCGGGGAATTCGCTTTTGGTCAAGAAATGTTAGCAAATGAAAGGAACAAAACTGGGTATTATCATAGAAAAGCTATAATTGATCCTGCAGTTTGGAATACACAAAAAGGATCGGAAGCTAATCTCAGAAGATTTAGATATGCTGATATAATTTTAATGAATGCTGAGGCAGCATATCATACTGGCGATTTAGGTAGCGCTATCTCAAATCTCGAAAGAATAAGGAACAGAGCAAGCTTGAGTACTTTTCCTCAAGGGTACAATCCTGATGAAATATATGGATATGAAAATACAGGTTTTGATCCTTTGGATAATTCAGTTATTCCTCAATCGGGTTCAGAACTTCTAGATTTTATTTATCTAGAAAGAAGAAGAGAACTAGGAATGGAAACACTAAGATTCATGGATTTGGTTAGGACAGGAAGATATATTGATAGCATAAAAGAAAATTATAGAAATCTTTCTGATCCTGCGGACACAGGTTATGCAGACCGCATTTTATCTTCATTGAGCAGTGTTACTGTGATGGGCAGTGCAGGTAATCCCATACCTCTTTTTCCTATCCCATCCAAAGATTTGGAAGATTGGGGACTTACACAAAATTCTGGATATTAATTAAAAAAAATAGTAAAATAATAATCATGAAAATTTCGAAAATATTATCCTTATTAACTTTTATTGCACTGATTGCAATATTAAATTCTTGTAGTAAAGATGATGAAGTTCAGTTAGGCTGTACATATTCTCAGGATCCTGATTGTTTCTGTCAGGAAAATCCTAATAACCCTCTTTGTAACATAGTTTGTACATTTGAAGCTAATCCTGATTGTTTTTGTCAGGCTAATCCTGATGATGTTCTTTGTTGTTCATTTGATTTTGATCCAGTATGTTTTTGCGCAGAAAATCCGAATGATATTTTGTGTGACAATTCTGGTCCTTCAAGTGGATTTTATACATTCTTCGATTTTGAAAATCAACCCATAATAGATTCTGTTTTTACAACGGGGTATATACCTGACAATCCAGATGGATGGCAAGAAAATGCTAGAGCAAAAGGAAGCCTAGGTACTGGAGATGCACCTCAAGGTAACTATTATTTTATAAATGAGATTGAAATTATAAATGCAGGGTGGACATGGACTAGTAATTTATTTAAGGATACCCCAGGTTTAGATTTCTCTTCCCTTTCTGAGCCAACATTAAATTTCTGGGTAAGATCTGGAAATGGTAAACCAGCACTAATGGAAATTGCGATGGTTGACGATAGTGGAGAGTCGGGTTACCATCCTGGAGGCGTGTACTCGGAAGTAAATGGGAACTGGCAACAGTTCAGCATCAACATTTCTAAGATAAATCAAAATGATGAATGGAAGTGGGGAGACGGAATTGACCCGGCAACTTTTTCTTTTTTAAAATTTGGTTTTAATGCTGAAGGCCAAGATCAAGGGGATATTTATGAAATTCATATCGATGATATTTACATATCTGATGGTGCAGAAAATGGGGCTATCGAATACCCAATGATTATGAATCAAGGCGACTTTTATACTTACTTTGATTTTGAGGATCAGCCAGTAGTCGATTCTATCTTTTCTACAGGATATCTTCCTGACAATCCAGACGGATGGCAAGAAAACGGAAAAGCAACAGCAAGTATAGGGACAGGAGACGCTGCACAAGGTGATTATTATTTTATAAATGAAATAGAAGTGATCAATGCTACTTGGACATGGACAAGTAATCTTTTCGATGATATGACAATTGATGCTTCTGCTTTGGCAAGTCCTCATATTAATTTTTGGGCCAGAACCAGTCATGCTAAACCAGTTTTATTTGAAATAGCTCTTACTGATGATAGTGGAGAATCAGGCTGGCATCCAGGTGGTGTTTACTCTGAGATTAATGGAAATTGGCAACAATTCAGTATCAATTTGGCTGAATTGAATGCTATTAACGATTGGAAGTGGGGTGACGAAATAGATTTTAGTTCTCTTTCTTTCATGAAATTTGGATTCAATATTGAAGGTCAAGAGCAAGGAGATATTTATGAAGTACATTTAGATTTAATCACCCTTACTGATGGTGCGCCAAGCGGTGCCGTCTTATATCCTAAAACAGCTCCTCCTGCATATACTCGTGCCTATACATTTTTTGATTTTGAAGATAGTTCCATTCCTATGGATTCTATTTTTACTTCTGGCTTTATGCCTGATAATCCAGATGGCTGGCAAGAGAATGCGAAGCCAACGCCTTCGTATAGCACAGGAGATGCAGCTGAAGGATCAGGTTATCTAGCTGTTGAAATAGAAGTTATAAATGAAGGTTGGACATGGACAGGGAATCTTTATGATGATACACCAAATGATTTTTCTGGACTTGTAGATCCTTGTATTAATTTCTGGGCGCGTACAAGTGATGGAAGTACACAATTAATTGAAATGGCATTCGCTGATAGCAATGGAGAATCGGGCTGGCACCCTGGTGGAAATTATGAAGACATAAATGGTGAATGGAAGCAATTTAGTATACAGCTTTCTCAGATCGAAGAGTGGAAATGGGGAATGGGTCCTGATTGGTCAGATTTTCAATTACTTAAGTTCGGATTTAACTCAAATGGACACCCACAGGGAGATATTTTTGAGGTCCATGTAGATGATATACATTTCTCAGATGGATCACCAGAGGGGGCAATAGTATTGAAGTAATTTTTTTCATATGATAATGGATAGGTCATTAAAAAGACCTATCCTTTCATTATAAAGTTGTTTAGTAACGTATTGTTAGTAAGTGACTTAAGAATTCGTTTAAAAACATATTGTTATTTGATTTGCAAGTCAGTGATTTCCAGACCTCCCTATCGGAAGGCAAGTATTAGCTTTTTTTCGTTCCATCCGTCAGTGCAGACGGATCAATCTCATAAAGAGCTTCATCTTGAAAACCAAGCACTTACAACTCATTTTAACAAACATACTTAAACGACTATTTTGTATATAACGATGGATGTCAAATTTTAACTAATTGCTTAGCTTATGGAACTCCATATAATAGATGCTCTAATAATTGCGTGTTATTTAATTGCTACAGTAGGGATTGGCTTTTATATTTCTAAAAAAGCTTCTTCCAATACTAGTAATTACTTTCTTGGAGGTAATAAAATTCCATGGTATTATTTGGGCTTATCTAATGCTTCAGGAATGTTTGACATAAGCGGGACCATGTGGATGGTTATGCTGATGTTTGTTTATGGTTTAAAGAGTGTTTGGATACCGTGGATGTGGCCTGTTTTTAATCAGATTTTCCTCATGATCTTTTTGTCCATTTGGTTGAGAAGGTCAGGAGTAATGACTGGTGCTGAGTGGATTAAATTTAGATTTGGCAATGGGAAAGGAGCTAGGATGGCTCATTTGATAGTAGTTCTTTTTGCAGTAGCTGTTGTTATAACTTATGTAGCTTATGGATTTATAGGTATAGGTAAATTTGCAACAGTTTTTTTGCCATGGATTCTTTCATCTGACCCTTACTACAATGAAATTTACTATGGATTAATAATTACTTCGCTTACCACTCTATACGTAGTTAAAGGAGGTATGTATAGCGTTGTTTTTACAGAGGTATTGCAATATGTAATTATGACTGTTGCCAGTATAATGATAGGGATCATAGCAATGTCTAGGGTCTCACCAGAATTGCTGGCAAAATATATTCCAGAAAACTGGACAAATTTATTTTTTAAATGGGAACTTGATTTAGATTGGTCTAGTATTCTCCCGTCGGCAAATAATCAAATCGCTAGTGATGGTTGGCAATTGTTTACAGCCTTCTTTATGATGATGTTATTAAAAGGTGTGCTTCAAAGTTTAGCTGGTCCTGCTCCAAATTATGACATGCAAAGAATATTGTCATCAAAGACACCAAAAGAAGCTTCAAAAATGAGCGCCTTTGTCAATATTGTTTTGCTTTTCCCACGCTATATGCTTATTACGGGATTAGCCATTCTTGCTTTAGTATTTCTAAACGAGAAGTTTAATGGTATGGGGGATCAAATTGATTTTGAAATGATCTTGCCATTTGCTATTAAAAACTTTATTCCAGTAGGTCTTTTAGGACTCTTGTTAGCAGGGTTATTAGCAGCTTTTATGTCTTCATTTGCAGCAGCAGTAAACACAGCACCTGCTTATTTAGTAAATGATATCTACAAGAATTACATTAAGAAGGATGCTTCCGAAAAAAGTCTAATTAAGCTCTCTTATGTAGCTTCTATTGGAGTTGTTTTTTTAGGGATAACATTTGCGATGTTTTTAACTTCTTTAACAAGCTTGATAGACTGGTTTGTGAGTGCATTGTACGGAGGTTATGCAGCAGCCAATTTGCTCAAATGGTATTGGTGGCGATTTAATGGAAATGGATATTACTGGGGTATGATGGGCGGCATATTAGCAGCGGCTATCTTACCTTTAGTTTTTCCTGAAATGTCTGCATTAGAAGCTTTTCCTATCAATCTAATAATTTCAATGACTGGATGTGTTATCGGTACTTTTATGAAGCCACCAAATGACGCAGTTGTTTTAAAGAAATTCTATTTGAAGACTCGACCTTGGGGTTTTTGGAAACCAGTATATGAATCACTTTTAGTTGATTTTCCTGAGCTAAAACAAAACAAATCATTTGTTAGAGATATGGGAAATTGTGTAGTTGGGATGATATGGCAGACTAGTTTAACAGCAATGCCTATTTTTCTAGTTATACAAAATTTTAAAATGATGGGTATAGCTGCAGTTTCTGTAGCAATTACTAGTATTTATCTTAAAGTATTTTGGTACGATAAAATTGAAGATTACCCAGATTATGGACTTGATTCAATACCTAACGAAGATGAATTTGATCAATGCCTAAATACTGATTCCAAAATCATTACTCCTAAAGTCACATAATGTATGAAGTTTGATTCCTTTGATTCAAGGCTAGAGTTATTAAAAAATAACTATAAAAAACTAACTGAAATTCGGAATAAAGAATTAGTCCAAAATAATGGACTTTATTGCAGATGGGAAAATCCCATTTTGACATCAAAGCATATTCCATACTTTTGGAAATATAATTTGAACAAAACTGAAAATCCGTTTTTATTAGAAACGATGGGAATAAATGCCACCTTTAATTCTGGTGCCATTTACTGGAAAGGGAAATATATTTTGTGTGTCCGTATCGAAGGCAATGATAGAAAGTCTTTTTTTGCTTTAGCTCAAAGTCCTAACGGAGTAGATAATTTTATTTTTAATGACTGTCCCATTGATCTTCCGCAAACATCTGAAGATGATGTCAACGTCTATGATATGCGCTTAGTATCTCATGAAGATGGATTTATTTATGGTCTCTTTTGTACTGAAAGAAAAGATGATAGCGTTAGCGATACTTCCACTGCTTTAGCTAATTGTGGAATAGTTAGAACAAAAGATCTAATTTCTTGGGAAAGACTACCAGACCTCAAGAGTAACTCTCATCAACAACGAAATGTTGTGCTGCATCCTGAGTTTGTGGATGGTCAATATGCATTATACACACGTCCTCAAGATGGATTTATTTCTGTTGGTAAAGGAGGCGGAATTGGTTGGGCATTGACAAAAAGTATGACTAATCCAGAAATTGACGATGAAAAAATAATTGACAACAAAGTCTACCATACAATTAAGGAACTTAAAAATGGGCAAGGTCCTGCTCCCCTTAAAACTGATGATGGCTGGCTTCATCTTGCGCATGGCGTAAGAAATACTGCTGCTGGATTAAGATATGTTTTATACATGTTTATGACAGATTTGGAAAAACCGTGGGAAATAACTTATGCTCCATCAGGTCATTTTATTGCTCCAATCAATCAAGAAAGAGTAGGGGATGTGAGCAATGTCGTATTTTGTAATGGGTGGATTTTAAATCAAAAAAATGAAGTTTTTATATACTATGCTTCTTCAGATACAAGAATGCATGTTGCAACGAGTACTCTTGACAGATTAGTATCTTACTGCAAATTAGCGCCTACGGATAAAGGAGTTTCACATTTAAATAATAGAGATAGAATTGATTTGATCACTGAAAATTTAAAGATAATAGATTGCTCAGTTCAAAAGTGAAAATAGAAAAGGATATTCTAAATATGGCTCATGCAAACCTGCAGTCATTAGTGAGTTGGTGGTGTACTTATGGGTTTGATGAAAATAGTAATCGATTTTATGCTGAAGTACAGAATGATAATACTCCATGCTCAAGGAGTTCTTTTGTTATTATACAAAGAGCGAGACTGCTATGGTTTTTTTCTTCACTTAGTCAAAACAAGAAGTATGGAGATTATCGAAAATATGCAGACCTTCAATATGAGGAGCTAATTCAGAGTTTTTATGATAAGGATCATGGTGGGTTTATTTGGGAATTAAGTGTTGATGGTGAAGCTATCAATAAAAGAAAACAAACTTATGCACAAGCTTTTGTAATTTATGCACTCAGTGAGTATTATATTTTAGGCAATAATGAACATGCTAAAAGCTTAGCTATAGAAACATTTCATCTTTTAGAATCGAATGCTTTTGACAATATTAAATTGGGATACATTGAAGCGGTCAATCAAAAATGGGAACATATTGATGATGTCAGACTAAGTCCCAAAGATATGAATGAGCCTAAAACTATGAATACACATCTTCATATCTTGGAAGCCTATACTGGTCTTTCAAAAATAACGACAGATCAGGAAATTTCTGAAGCTTTGAAAAAAGTTTTGAATTTATACAACGATAAATTTTATAATTTGGAGACAGGTCATTTTCAACTATTTTTTGATAATGACTGGAATGTAAAATCTAACATTATTTCTTTTGGACATGATATAGAATCTGCATGGTTAATGCAGAAAGCGGCATATGCTGTAGGGGATAATGATTTAATAAAAAAAGTCGCAGAATTATCTCTGCGTATAACAGATGTAACAATTAGAGAAGGGAGAACAGCTATGGGTGGTATCAAAAATGAAGTTAAAAATGGCAAGCAAGATCTTACTTTTGATTGGTGGCCGCAGGCTGAAGCCGTAGTTGGTTTTTTAGATGCATATCAAACTTCTGGGCAAGAAGAATATTTAGAGGCGGCAAATCAAACTTTGCTTTTTATTGATGGCAATATTTTGAATAAAGAAAATGGAGAGTGGCATTGGAGAATAAACGAAAACTTAAAGCCTGATTCAACTATTACTAAAAGTAATGCATGGAAAGCGCCATACCACAATGGACGAATGTATTTAGAAATTCTAAAGAGAATTAATATTGATGACCAATTATAATATTATTGATAGATTTTTTTTTTGAAATTCGTAATATCTGTATTACAATATTAAAAGAAGCAGTTTAGTTTTATTTTTTAAATACCATATTAAAAACGAGCTAATTTACATGAATAAATTTTTCCTAATATCCGCAATGTTAACTTTGATTTTGGGTTGTACCGCCACGTCCGTGAAGTTAAGCGTTGATGATGGATTTAAAAACTTTGTCAGTTCAAGTGGATACCATATTTTGGACGGAGAGGATACACTTCGATTTATCTCTTGGAACATTCCAAATTTGAATTACGTCGAAGATGAGATGAAGTTTGAATCTAATAATCCTTATGATTTACCAACTGAATTTGAAATAAGAGATGCATTACTTACGATTAAGGAGATGGGAGGTCAGGTAACTAGAATGTATACTTTACCTGTGAGAAGCTCTAATCTACCTAGTGATGCGGTAACCTATGTAGAAGGCCCCGGTGATTTTAATGAAAAGGCTTTTCAAAACCTTGATCTCGTTATGTCAATTGCGAATGAAGTCGGAGTACGAGTGATTATTCCATTTTTAAATAATTGGCAATGGTTTGGAGGTGTTCCGAATTATGCAGAATTTAGAGGAAAAGTCTTTGAAGATTTTTGGGAAGATGAACAATTGTGGATGGACTTTCAGGCAACAGTAGACCACTTATTAAATAGAGTTAATACAATTACCGGTACAAGATATATAGACGATAAAGCTATATTTTGTTGGGAGTCTGGTAATGAATTACAGAATCCTTACAAGTGGGTAAAGAAACTTGCGGCACATGTTAAGTCAATTGATTCTAACCACTTATTTATGGATGGATTCTATGCTCTTGATAACACTCCCTTTCCACCTGAAGTTTTTGAAGATGAAAATATAGATATTATTACCTCACATCATTACGAGGATAATCCTGTAGATATGCTTCAGAATATAAAAGATAAAGTAGATAGTATCGGAGGAAGAAAGCCCTATTTTATCGGCGAATTTGGTTTTGTCAGTACTACTGGATTAGAAATGGTACTTGATTATATAGTAGATGAAGAAAGGATTTTTGGAGGAATGTCATGGAGCATTCGATATCATCATCGTGATGGAGGCTTCTATTGGCATTCAGAGCCTAGTGGCCTTAACTTATATAAATCCTTTCATTGGCCAGGCTTTGAGACTGGGGATGATTATGATGAATCTGACTTGTTGCGAAAGTTCAGAGATGCAGCTTACAAAATTCAGAATAAGAAAATCCCGCCAATAAGTATCCCAAATAAACCCAATTTACTTGAGATTACTGATGGTAATACTGTGCGTTGGCAAGGTTCTGTAGGTGCACGGTTTTATAAAATCTATCGTAGTGAAGAAGGTAAAAATAATTGGGAAGTTATTGAGCATTTTGCTCAAGAACATGATAGACCATATTTTTCAGGTTACATTGATGAAAGTAGTATAATAGGTAAAAGTTATAGTTATAAAATTAAGGCTATAAATGAATCCGGAGAATCTGATTTTTCAAATATCCATTCTGTTATAAATTTAAAAAATAAATTATTTGTAGACCATCCCTCAAATACAGCCAAATGTCTCTCTAGTAAAAATGTTTTTTTTGAAAAAGGTAACGATAGAGATTTTAAAGAAATGCTTTCACGTATGAAAGGAAGTGAGGGAAGCGAGGTAGTATACAGTGTTAGAGGTAAAATTGATAGTATTTCTGTGTATAGTTTCTCGGATGATAAAATCCCTAAGTTAAATTTCCTGATATCTTCTGATGGTGTTGAGTTTTCAGAAGTCTCATATGAATTTGAAGAGTATAGCCTAGGAGATAGGTTGTATAATTATAAGATCCCAGCAAAATATACCATTACAAATGATGAACAAGCGGGAAGTTTTGTGAAAATACTATTTAAGGATACTGCATATATTGGTAGAATTGAAATAAATTACAATTGATATGAAAAACTTAATCTATATTTTCCTGATTTCATTTCCAATATTTGTTACAGGACAAGATGCTTTTGTTGAAAATTTTAATTCTGATAGTCTTTCATTAGAATGGCGATTTCCGCATGAAACTTATTCTGGTCAATTGCAGAACGGAATATTGAAAGTTGATTATAATCGAACATCTAATAGCTGGATTTGGGATCAATTTAATATTCAATTAGAAACTCCAATTCTTATTGAAGAAAATCCTTCTCTTAGAATTAAGGTGAGATCTAATGAAAAGATAAACCTTGTGCTTAAACCGGAGAATACATCTGGGGGAAGTGATTGGTTAGAAGAGTCATTAAATGGAGATGGAGAATGGCATGAAATATTTTATCAATTGAGTAATTCGCAAGTTTTACCAATAAAAGCTATGTACTTTTATTTTGATCCAGGAAGTACTTCTGAAAAATCAGCAGTTGTAGAATTTGATGAAATTGCTTTTGGAGGAGATATTAATATTCCACTAAATTTTGACTTACTAAATCAATCTATATCCGATGCTTCAAATCTTCTAAGCAATTTAACAATTGGTATCGAAGATGGGAATAATACCCAAGAGGATTGGGATTATTTGGAATCTTCAATTAAGACATATCAACAGTTTTTATTAGATTTTAACGCAATAGAGAATCAAACGGAAATAGATTCTCTTGCCTACAGTTTATATGATATTTGTACTGATGTAGAAAGAAGAACCTTCTTTAAAACCAGTATTGATGCTGTAGATGATTCAATGGTTTACTCTTCGAAAATTCTTCTAGAAAACCTACATAAAATGAAAGGACCTCGGTTTATGTATGGTATGCATGATCCTACAGGGTATGGTGTTAACTGGAGTGGGGATGATGACAGAAGTGATGTCAAAGATGTAACAGGATCATATCCTGCATTCTTTAGTTGGGATGCAAATGAAATAGTTGGGTCTCAACTGAACGAAAGACTTTCTTATCGTGTAAAAAACTCTCATGATTTAGGTGTAGTAACTTCTTTTTGTTGGCATCAATATGACCCGACAGGTACAAGCTTCTATAGTAACGAAGTCGAAAATGCTAGTCAAATAGGAAACTCCTTGCTACCAGGAAATGAGAATAATAGTCTTTATAAAGATAAATTAAAAAACATGGCTAATTACGCCAAGTCAACTAGGGGCAGTAATGGAAGATCAATTCCGATTGTTTTTAGACCTTATCATGAGCATAACGGATGGTGGTTTTGGTGGGGTAGTAGTATGCCAGAAAAAGACTATATAGACCTTTGGCAATACACAGTAGATTATCTGAAAGATAGTTTAGATGTGCATAATCTAGTTTATGCGTTTTCGCCTGATGGTGGGCAAATCACCACACTTAAACCTTATACTTTTAGATATCCGGGAGATGCTTATGTTGATGTCTTAGGACTTGATTATTATTTTGATTCGGGTACAGATTTAGAAATTGATAGGTTCTTGAATTATGTCGAGTCAGCTGTCATTTTAGCTGATTCCCTTAACAAGGTTGCAGCAGTGACAGAAATTGGTGATCGTAATGCATTGGAAATAAATAAATGGCATACTAGTTCTGTTTTGCATCCATTAAAAAGTAGTGAATTGACATTGAAAGTTGCCTATGTTTCTACATGGCGAAATGCTGATGAAGATCACCATTTTGCCCCTTATCCAGGACACAAATCAGTAAATGATTTTTTAGAATTTTACAGTGATAGTACTACGGTTTTTTTAAACAACTTGGTTAAAGGTGTTTCTGACAGTTTATATACTTCAAAGATTAGCGAAAAAAGTGATGCTGCATTTCTGTTTGATTATAAAATTAAAAACGGACCACAGTTTTCAATCGATAATGTCGATGTATCATATGATGGCCCATTAATATTTAATTATACAAGTGCTGTTCCTGTGTTTGAGTATTCTCAATTAGCCACTATAGAAATAGCAGGCGTTGAGCAAATTAGCGATTCAACTATTGTAAATCTTTCGCTTCCAACTACATATACAATTGTCTCGGAAAATGAAGAAGTGTCCAGAGATTACGAGGTTATTATAAATGAGTTACTAACATCGGTAGATGACATTGATGTTAAAAATGATATTGAGCTAGATATTTATCCATTGCCTGCTAGAGATTATTTGAATATAAATTCTGATCATTTAATTAAAAGTATAAAATTAAATTCTTCGCTTGGAGAGGCATTACATCTATATGAAAATGTAAATGCGAATAGATTTCAATTAACTCAACTACAGTCAGGGCTACTTGTTATCAACATTGAGTTTATGAATGGCAAATCAGTAACTAGAAAGATTATAATTCATTGATATTATATTATAAATAAACACCATAGAATAAGGTACAATAGTTGATCTCATACCCGTAACAAATTATTGGTGGGATTTCCGATGGGAAGAGACAATAATTGCATATAATTTATTTTCCTGTTTAAAGTAAATAAATTGCCAATAGATTGGATGTATATCGACACTGTAGTGGAGGTATAAAGTTTGGGAATTGAGAAAAAACGAATTACAAGTACTCCATTACTACATTAGAAATTTTGACTTGTCTGCTTAGTAAGTTACCGAAGGAATTAAAGGTCATTGGTAAAGCAGGTCGCCTGATCAGAGAATAAGAGACGACCGTGCTGGAAAATAAATATGGATTGGAGTTAGAAATCTATAAAAAAGTATTAGCCCAAACATGAAAGGATAAGAATAAAATATATTCATTACACGAACAAGAAACAGCATGTATAGCTAAAGGCAAAGCCCACAAGCAATATGAATTTGGAAATCGAAAATTGAATATAATTCTCACCCAACTTCGATGTTTTGCATCATCCTTAAACTATGATCTATATAGGGTCAATATTATTTCTGACCCTTCTTGCCGCTGTGGTGTTAATCGTGAAAATTCCTATAATTTCTTTCGATGCGATATTTAATCGGGTCACTACAAATAATCAAGCAATTTATTTTAAAGATTGTGGTGAGTTATTTGAAGTCATTAAAAACGCAAATACATCAAATAATAATACTTCTAACAATAATCATAATACTGCGGTGTCTTTAAATAGTTTAAGAGATGATGTGGTTATAGACAGCCCACAAATCGAAAAACAAATCATCATAGAAAATTTTCCAAAAGAAAAAAACGGCTATTTAGTGGTTTCTAAAGTCATAGAAGAATAATATGGAATCTCAAATACATAGCATTCATCAACAACTGATGAACAAGAAAATTACTTGTACAGATTTAGTACAAAAACGATTAGACGTCTTAAAACAAAATACAAACAACACTGTAAACGCTTTACTCGATACTATGGCGTTAGATTTAGCAGCCAAAGTAGATGCTAAAATTGCCAACGGAGAAACCATAGGTTTACTAGAAGGTATTCCGTTTGGGATTAAAGATGTGTATATGGTTCAAGGCACATACACCACAGCAAGTTCAGATTTACTTAAAAATTACAAATCGGCATACACCGCAACAGCCATTCAAAAATTATTGGATGCTGGCGCTATACCTTTAGTAAAAGAAAACTGCGATAGTTTTGGTCATGGTTCATCATCAGAAAATACCATTTTTGGTGCGGTTAAAAATGCTATCGATCCCAATTTAGTTGGAGGTGGCTCTAGTGGCGGTTCTGCGGTTAACGTGGCTAAAGATTACACCGTGTTTTCAATTGGTGGCGATACAGGAGGTTCTGTTCGTCAACCCGCAGGTTATAATAATGTGTATGGTTTAAAACCTACATACGGACGTATTTCACGTTTCGGTTTAATGGCTTATGCATCTTCAACAGATTGTGTTGGGCCAATTGCAAAATCTATAGAAGATATTCGCATTGTGTTGAATGTGATGAGCGGTAAAGATATTAAAGATCAAACCACTTACGCTTCCGCGGTAATATCTCAAGATGGTATTTCAAATTCAGATACTATTAAAACTGTCGGTTACTTCAAGAATTTTATAGAAACCGATGCAATTGATGGGCAAGTAAAATCTGATTTTCTTTCAGCAATCGAAAAAATAAAAGCTAAAGGCATTGAAGTAAAAGCTTTAGATTTCTTTAAATCGGACACTTTAGTTTCTACATACTACACCTTAGCCATGGCTGAAACTGCTTCTAACCTATCGCGTTTAGATGGTACTAATTATGGCAATCGTATTGAAGGCGATAATTTAAAAGACACGTATTCAGTAACACGTTCTGAGAATTTTTCAGAAGAATCAAAACGTAGAATTGTTGGAGGAAACCAAGTCTTATCACAAGGGTTTTCAGATGAAATATATTTAAAAGGTTTAAATCTGAGAGATCAAATTTCTGAAAACTTCGAAAAAGATTTTAAGGAAGTAGATATCATCCTTTCCCCGGTTACACCAAATACGCCACCTAAAATTGGAGATAGTTTAAAGGACCCACATGCTATGTATTTATCTGATGCATATACGGTTGGATTCAGTTTAGGGCAATTACCAACGCTTACTGTTCCTCAAGGTACAGCAACAGGTTTACAAATTACGGCAGCAAAAAATAATGACGAACTCGTTTTGAAGTTTGCTAACTTCTTAAAAGACACGATATAATGGAACTGGAACAATTAAACGAGCTACTTAAGAAGCACGAATTAGAGTTAGTAATCGGTGTGGAAACGCATGTAAGATTAAACACCAAATCAAAGTTATTTTGTTCTTGTGCGAATCAAGAAATAGAAACACCAAACCAAAATATTTGTTCGGTGTGTACAGGACAAATGGGTGTTTTACCAGCCATTAATAAAGAAGCCATTACAAAGGCGATTTATTTTGGAAAAGCAGTACAATCTACTTTTAAAAACGAAGTGATTTCTTGGGATAGAAAACATTACGAATATCCAGACAATCCGAAAAACATACAAATTACACAGTTTCATAACCCGGTGATTCCTGACGGACAAGTATCTTGTTATCGAAATGATGGGTCGCAGTTTACGGTTAATTTAACGCAAGTTCATATTGAAGAAGATGCTGCAAAATTGATGCATGAGAAAAAAATCTCATTAGTCGATTTTAACAAAGCAGGTGTGCCACTTATTGAAATTGTTACCGAACCTTGTATTCGTCATATTGAAGATGTGTCAACGTATGCGCAATACATTCATCGTATTGTTCAGAACATTGGAATTTCTGAAGCGAATCTTGAAAAAGGGGAATTCAAATCGGATGTATCTGTTTCACTTCGTAAAAAACACGATTATAATTTAAATCCACGTACGGAAATAAAA
>ENA-ORXM01001744-ORXM01001744.1-marine-metagenome-genome-assembly--contig:-NODE-1744-length-28634-cov-4.018174_pt1 | contig 28634 bp, 27 predicted proteins | sample MGYA00237867_ERZ511480 | MGnify/ENA primary metagenome ERZ511480 (study PRJEB26309, sample SAMN06266103) | marine metagenome | isolation source: Algal blade | place: United Kingdom:Sidmouth, United... | reverse complement strand
TGAAACATGCCGAAGCCTTCATGGCGCGCACCGTTAAAATCGCCGGTGACCGGCAATTGCAGTTTGGCAGCGGCCTCGATAAATTTGGCCGAAGCCGGGCTTGCAAAATGCTGGTCAGATACATGCAGCGGGCCATCATTGCCGTGATATTCATCATCGAAACCGGCATTGTTTTCGGATCGTTTGAAATAGGGCAGCACATCATCATAGGCCCATCCCTCGCACCCCAGTGCGGCCCAATTGTCATAATCCCATGTGTTGCCGCGCACATACAGCATCGCGTTAATCGCACTGGAGCCGCCAAGCCCGCGTCCGCGCGGCTGATACCCGGTGCGGCCATTCAGCCCACTTTGCGGGACGGTTTCATACCGGTAATTGCTTTTTTCCGGGATAAACGGAAACATGCCGGGCGTTTTGACAAAGAAATTATTGTTGTTTCCGCCAACTTCGATCAGGCAGACGGCATAGGCCCGGTTCTCCGATAGACGTGCAGCAGCGGCACACCCGGCGCTACCGCCGCCGATCACGATAATGTCAAACTGGTCGATAATACGCTCCCTGTGCTTCAGGGCAAAGCGTAAGGCCGCGGATTTGCGATAGCAAACATAAATGTCAGTTAGCGGTTACGAATAGATTCGGCGCGGGGCGTAGCAGGACAGAACCCCGCGCCGGTCCTGCCCCCCAATACGACCCACGAAAGTAGGGGGCTGGATTTGATGCCTATATGCTGCCGTAGAGGGGTGCGCCGATTATCGGGCGCGCGCCAGCTTCGCTCAGCAATCCTAATCAACGCGTTCCATATCAGTCCCCATGTCACGCGCCATGTCTTTGAACTTGGGCATCATGGTGGCAAAGATTTTGGCGAACCCGCCCATCATGCCCATTGCGACCCGGCTCTGCTTGGCCATCTTTTCAGGCATATCGCCCGCGTCATCGCCAGCCAGATCGGCCAGCGTCGCATCGGCTGGAATATCATCTTTAACCGAGCCGGGACGCGCATCTTCCATCGCGCCTACCAGCCCGCCAACCGGAAGTGCCATCAAGGCGCCGGCCATTTTCTCGATCATCGCGGCAAGATCGTCCTGCGTTGCTGGATCGTCTAACCTGTCGGCCATCTGCGTCATTGGATCATCGGAAGCCGGCGCTTCGCTGTTATCCTGCGCGAAAACCATGGGGCTGGCCATCAACAGCAGAGCCGCCATACTGGACGTTATTCTGGAAATTCGCATCGCGGGTATCCTCAGGAAATCCTAGGCATAATTGCCTTCTATCCCGGTTATGCACGATACGCACTTATCCTTTGCTGAACGGCCGGGTCAGCTTACGGTCACTATTGTAGATCGATGTAACACAGCAGCACGAACGCATCGGCATTTGCCGCTATTGCAGCTGGCTACGTCGCCGCCATGCCAGCCCCGCAGCCACCATCGCAAACAGCAGCATCATCGGCGGCGCAGGCACGTCGACAGGATCGCCGCCGCCGGTGCTGCCAAGTGACGATAAAAACGGCAGTGACCACATTCCCTCTGCAATCAGATCGAAAGTGCCGATCCGTTTCGCAGCCGCGCCATTAGGTTGAAATCGCTCGCTCACCGGAATGCCGAATGTGTTAAAACGGCCGCCTTCCAGCCTCGCTGCCACGTTGGATTGTTCGCATTGAACGCCGAAGCATGATGTGCTTTTGACGACAAAAGGCTCATCGCTGCCCAGCCGTTCGAGCGACGGAATATCGATAGGGCCAAAGTTCCATTCGCCGCCCTTGTCATCCAGGTAAAAGGCATGGGTTGGCCCATCATACACCATATCCAGACCGCTGAAATTATAGGGGAAAGATTGCGATATGGTCGCCGGGCCGCTGAATTCAAAGTTGGTGACATTGCCGTAAGGCGCGCCTGTCCGTCCGGTCGCATCGATAGGGAACCGGAATTGGCCAATCCCCCCCGTTCGCGCGGCGAGCTCGGCAGCCGAGGGCAGATCCACTTGAAACTGCATCTTGAAACTGTCGCCCGGCTGATAGGGGTAGCTCGTCGGCAGAGGCCCATTTTGCACGATGCCGGGGTTCAGCGATAATGTTTCGTTCAGCCCGGCCTTTACCACGCCATCATATTCGATGGACACACTGCGCGTTTGCGCCGATGCGGCGTTGCCTGAGCTGAGCGCGAAAAGGCCGAATGCCAACCAGATGGAACTGATAAATCGCCGCATATATTTCTCCTTGATCGGAGAATTAATAGCTGCCCGTGTCATGATCTATGACAGCGTTAACCATGATTGGACCAGATGATATAACGGTGTCCCTGACTGGAACAGGCCGCAGCTACGCCAATGGCGTTACCGCTATGTGCAGCGCGGTTTTTTCAGTTTACCCAATTTCATCGGCATCAGCATCAGTATCGACATCAACATCAGCATCAATATCCCCATCAGTATCTGCCGGTTCAATATCGTCATCCTCCACAGGCGCAATGTCCTCTTCGGTATCGCGATATTCCTCAAGCGCGCGTTTCTTTACGGACAGCAATTTGGCGAGCTGTTTCAATTCCGTATCATCCATCTCTGACAAGCTTCGCGATTTCGGCGCGTTTTTCATCTCGTCTTCCATGGCGGGCATCGCCGCGAATACCTTTTCCATAATGGCGGGCATGGCCTGCATCGTGGCGGACATGATTTCAGGGTCAGCCATGACGACGAAGCTTTCTGGTGCATAGAACGCGCCAACGGGTGTTTTGAAAAATGCATTCAGCTCTTTCAACTGCGCGCCGGTAAATTTGCGCGCATAGGCCCGTGCCAAGCCTTCGCGCAATGCCGGTTCGACTTCGGTGAACGCATCCTGCATCAACGGGATCATCACATCGAAAACATGGCGGCCACGCTCGTTGCGCTTCGGGTCGATGATTTGCGCGACCTGTTCCAGTTCATCCTCAGACAACGCGTCGATCCGGTCCAGATCTACGCCGGTTGTCTGAGCTATTTCCCGCGGCGTGATAACGGAAAACAGCTGTTGCATCGGGGCCAGCACCTGATCGAACGTTTTCTCCATCATCCGGCCATAGGTGCCATCAGGAAGGATCGCCCCGCTGGTGATCCGGGCGAGCGCCAGCTGATCTTCCGCAATCGGCGGCGCATCACTGGTATCAAAGGCCTGCATGATTGTTCTCATGACAGCGAGGTCGCGGCTCACTTTACCGGTGACCGGAGCTTCCTCTGCCGCCGTATCCTCTGCCTTAGGCTCTGCTTCTGCTATATCCTGCGCGATGGCCAGCGGCGCCAGTATCACCGGTGCAGCGGCCAGAGCAGGCGCGGCGAGGAAGGAAAGGGCAAACTTGATATTCACATTCATTCTCCCGAAGCGGTGTTTGCAGGTGGGGCCCGCAAATGGGTTAACCCGCATTGAGCCAGATCAGCCCGGCGCTGCCTGCAACAATCCTATACCACGCAAAGGGGCCAAAGCCGTATTTGGTCACGATTGCCACGAAGGCTTTAACAATCACCATCGCCACCAGAAAGCCGACGACCGATCCAATTCCGATCAGTTCAAAATCCCGCTGGGTCAGGCTGTCTGCATGTTTGGCAAGTTGATAGACAGTGGCGCCTGTCAATGTCGGCACGGCCAGAAAGAAGCTGAACTCCGCGGCGGTCTTGCGGTCCACGCCAAATGCCATTGCGCCCAGAATTGTCGCGCCCGAACGGCTGACACCGGGGATCATGGCAAGGCATTGGACCAGCCCGATGAGGATCGATGATTTCACCGGAACGCCAGCCACGCCGGGGCCAGTCGCTGGCGGATTGGCCCATTTTTCTATCGCGAGTATTGCAAAGCCGCCAATTATCAGCGCCCAGCATACGAGCACGGCATTGCCCAGCATTGTTTCAATCTGATCGCCGAAGGCCAGCCCCAATATAACGGCGGGGAAGAAGGCCAGCAGCAGATTGCGCGTGAAAGACACCGCATCCTTTTCCCACCCGAACAATCCGGTAAGCACATTCCAGAAAGTTTTCCAGTATAGCACCACGATAGCCAGTATAGCGCCCGGCTGAATAGCGATGTTGAACACCTCCCATTCTTCCTGATCGAAGCCCAAAAGCTCAGTCGCCAAAATCAAATGGCCAGTGGAAGACACGGGCAGATATTCGGTCAGCCCTTCGACAATGCCAAGGATAATGGCAATCCATACGTCACTCATCAGGTGGTAATCTCGGCTACGGACTGGCGGCTGTACCGGCCCGATTTGCGGTATATATCCAGCCAGTCATCCGCCGCGGCATCAAGCGAGGTTTCCGATATGCCGCATGCATCAAACCCGTCGGTGCCGGTTACGATATTGTCTTTTCCCAACATGCGATATTGATCGGGCGTTATCGGGGCGCCGGGCATCCATCCAGTTGTCATCGCAAGTCCCTTGGCCGCCAGATCGGGGACGGGAACGAATACGGGCTTGCGGCCTATTGCGCTGGCGATCCACCGGTTCAGCTCCATCATGGTCAGCACCTGCGGCCCGCCGAGTTCATATATCTGGCCGGCATGTGCCGCTGGATCCTGCAGGCAGCATGCGACCATTTGTGCGACATCGCCAACGAATACCGGCTGAAATTTTGTATCACTGCCAATCACGGGCATCACCGGGGCGAGCCGGATCATTCCGGCAAAACGGTTCACAAACTGATCCTCGCGGCCAAAGATAATTGATGGCCGCAAAATTGTCGCGCCGCCGAATGCGTCGCGCACGGCGGCTTCCCCGTCGCCTTTGCTGCGCCCATACAGGCTGTTGCTGTCGCTATCGGCGCCAATCGCCGACATATGGATCAACGCCTCAGACCCTGCGGCCTTTGCTGCCTTTGCGACAATTGCGGCGGCGCGGTGCTGCACCGCATCCATATTGTCAAAACTGCCGACCAGATTGACGACCATGTCCGCACCATGCACCGCGCGCGCCACGCTGTCTTCGCGCGTGACATCGGCGGCCACAAGCTGCACCTGCCCCAAATTACCGAGCGGTTTGATGCGAATGGCGCCCTGCGGATCGCGCTGCGCCACACGCACCCGCGCGCCTGCTGCCAGAAGATCCTCGCACACATAGCGGCCAACAAAACCGCCGCCTCCAAATATAGTAATCAGCTTGCCGCGCATGATCCGGGCGATGCTCCTGCTTTGCCGTGTTTAATACCGTCTCGCGCTTTGCACCACGCGCTGGCGGCTGGCAAGAGCGAAGACAGCCGCCGCACCTTCACTGACGCGCACCGCATTTTGACTGCATCGCTAAATTCGTTCGCCCCCGCGCGCCTCCACCTTGTCTTGCGTGTTGACCTCGAAATCCTTTGCCGAATGCCGTTCGAGCAGCTGGTTTTTCGGCTCGCCGCCGGTGCTGTTCACCATGCGTCCGCGCTTGACGCCGGGTCGTTCGGCCAGTTGATCGGTCCAGCGGCGCAGATTTTTATATTCCGCGACGTTCAAAAATGTCTGCGCATCGTAAATCTTGTGCATCACGCCGCCATACCATGGCCAGATTGCCATATCGGCAATGCTGTAACTATCGCCTGCGATAAATTCATGTTTGCCAAGCTGCGTATCCAGAACATGCAGCTGGCGCTTTGCTTCCATAGCGTACCGATCAATTGCGTATTTGATCTTGAAGGGCGCATAGGCATAGAAATGGCCAAAGCCTCCGCCGAGGAACGGCGCAGAGCCCATCTGCCACATCAACCAGTTGATCGTCTCCGTGCGCTGCGGCCCATCGGCAGGAAGGAACGTGCCGAATTTTTCCGCCAGATGGATCAGCATTGATCCGCTTTCAAACAGCCGAACGGGCGGGTTGCTGCTGTGATCCATCAGAGCAGGGATCTTTGAATTGGGATTGATATCGACAAAGCCTGAACCGAATTGGTCGCCCGCGCCAATGTTGATCAGCCACGCGTCATATTCCGCGCCGCTATGTCCCGCCTCCAACAGCTCCTCGAACATGATGGTCACCTTCTGGCCATTTGGCGTGCCGAGCGAATATAGCTGGAAAGGATGATCGCCAACCGGCAGCTCCTTTTCCTGCTGCGCCCCGGATGTCGGCTTGTTAATATTAGCGAATTTACCGCCATTCGCACCGTCGACGCGCCATACTTCTGGGGGTTCATATCCTGCTGGCTGGTTCGGGAGATTCTCGTCACTCATGCTGCGGGCCTTATTCTGATTACTATGCCGTTTGGCGGTAGCCTACGCGGCCATTCAAGGCAAAAGCGATTTTGATGGGCGCCCGGTAAAATGATGATTGTCCTTATCCTAGGTTAACGGCAGCGCGCGCGTAATCGTGTAGTTGCGGATGGAATGTTGGCGATGGTTCGCTCTGTCAGGCCATTTCAATAACCGGTTCAGGCAGATATTTCAGGGATATAGAAGCATGATGCACAGCAATTGCGTGGCATGGCACAGGGCCGATGCCGGTCTCGCCATGTCGTTCAGCGATAGCCCCGATATCCGCAGGTTTCAGGTGTATGGGCAGCGATGCAGCGGGACGAACTATCTTATACGGTTGATCGAAAATAATTTCGGTTCTGCTGCCTTTACCGAAAGTTATGGCTTCAAACATTGGCTGGTTCCGCACAGTACGGTTTTTCCCGAAGACGTTATGGCGCTGGTAATCGTGCGCGATCCCGGCGACTGGATACACAGCCTGTTTCGCAATCCATGGCATTTGCGCGCCGAATTAAAGGGCGCCCCCTTCCGCCAGTTCATCCGCAATATCTGGGACAGTTGCTGGGACGAGGATTTCTGGCAAATGGATGCCAGCGATACACGGTATTTGCAACCGATTGAGGAAGAGCGTCACCCCGAAACCGGCGCTGCATTTGCAAACCCCTTTGCGATGCGGCGGGCGAAACTCGACAATTGGACGGGGCTGGCAAGCCGTGTGCCCGTCATGCTTGTGAACTATAACTATGCCGCCAGACATCCCGGCAAACTTTTGCAGCAGATCAGCCGGGTGACCGGGCTGAAACTGCCGCCGGTGATTGCGGCTGTTGATTCCTACAAGGGCGAGCGGAACGAACCGTTCGTGCCGAAAGAGTATGCCACATTGTCCAATTCCGATCAGCTGTTCATGCTCAGCCAGCTTGACCCCAGGCTGGAAAGATTGGCCGGTTGTATGTGACGGCCCCGCCAGTTTTCAGCTCCGCCAATCTCCAGCAGGATAATCAAGGGCCGCCTGCTATGATCGCGTCATAAATCGTATCATATTCGCGCGCCATGCGGGCGCGATCAAACCGGCTTTCAAAACGCGCGCGTATCGCCCTGCGTGGCAGCTGGGCAATCTGTGCAGCGGCATCGGCAGCATCGGCGATTGATGAAACGATCCGGCCAGTCACGCCGTCGTCGATCACTTCGGGCACGCTTCCTGCGCGCCAGCCAATCACGGGTGTGCCGGTCGCCATGGCTTCGATCATGACCAAACCGAACGGTTCTGGCCAATCGATGGGGAACAGCAAAGCCTTTGCCTTCCCCAGAAGCGCTTGTTTTTCCTGATCGTCAACCGCGCCGATATATTGGATAGCGCCGGTTAATCGCGGTTTGATATAATCGTTAAAGTAAGCGGGGTTGCCGGGATCGATATCGCCCGCCAGCAACAATGGCGCGCCGCAACGTTCGGCAATTTCAATCGCGCGAAGCGGCCCTTTTTGATCGGTCATACGGCCCAGAAAAATGAGCGCATCCCCGCCGGCATTATCCAGATGATAGCGTGCCGGATCAATCCCGTGATAGACGCGGCCCGCCACATTGCGGCGGGGAATGTGACGGCGCTGGCTATCCGAAATGGCAACGACAGCCTCATCTGGGAAATAATCGAAAAACCGTTGATGGTCGGCATGGTCGGTGCGCCAGTGGATCGTGCGTAGCAGCTTGTGCCGATGCTGCTGCAATGCGCCGGAGAATGTCATCGATCCGTGCAGATGTATGATGTCATAGCGATCTGCGGCGTCCATTATCTGTGCGATCATCCGGGCGGTTATCGCATCGGCCAGCCCCGGCGGGCATTCTTTTGACGCAGCGATCAGCTCGGCCTGCTGCACCGCCATACAATCGGTATCCCCGGCCACATCAAATTCACCGCTGCTGCTGCGACAGCCATGGATCGTCACGGTATGCCCTGCGCGTGTCTGTTCGGTAGCCAGATCGAAAATCACCCGTTCCGTTCCGCCGTAATTCAGCGGCGGCACCGGCAGAAATACCGGTGCGATATGCGCTATTCTCTTTATGTTCTTATCCTGTGTTATGTCATCCTCCGCAGATTCAGGGCTACACAGGCGGCATAGTAACTTTTCAGCTCTGGCTACATAATTTATGTTCATTCTTCACATCGCTTTGCAAGGTTGCCTGAAATCGGGCGATATAGAATATGGGCTAACCGCCGATACAGGCGGGCATATCCGCTATTTGCTCGAACTGGTGGAGGCAAGCGAACAACGGGCTGAAATCACGCGGCTGGAAATCGCGACTCGCGCTTTTGCAGATGAAGATCTGGGCGCGGAATATGCGCAGCATGAAGATGCCCTGTTTGGTTCTGCGAAGATCGTGCGATTTCCCACCACGCATCCCGGCTATCTTGCGAAGGAATATCTGGCCCCTGAATTGCCTGCCTTCACGCAAAAGCTGATAGAGTATCTGCGCTCGCTGCCTGAACTTCCCGATATGGTGCATGCGCATTATGCCGATGCCGGGGCTGTTGCTGCTGCTGTGAAAGAGGAGCTGGGCATACCATTTTTGTTCACTGGCCATTCGCTTGGCATGGTGAAGGCAGCTGCAATGGGCGAGGGTGCGCCGGATGCACAATTGTTGCAGCAACGGATCGCGATCGAGGATACGGCCATCGCTGCGGCTGATGCGATCATCGCCAGCTCGCGGGACGAAGCGGAGAAACAGTATCTGCACTATCCCAGCTACGATTCGGGCAAAATCCGCGTCATTGCGCCCGGTGCGCAGCTTGAACAATTTATCAACGCGCAAACTTCGGCGGATGTTCAACATTCGATTGACCGTTTTCTTGATGATCCTGCAAAGCCGATGGTTCTGGCCATCGCTCGTCCGGTGCGAAAGAAAAATCTTGTCGCGCTGGTGGATGCATTCGGCCAGAATGCGGCGCTTCGCAGCAGGGCCAATCTTGTTATCGTTGGCGGAGTTCGCGAGGATCTGGACGAATTGGAGCCGGAATGCAGGGAGGTATGGCGCGAGCTGCTGGCCAAGATTGACCAGTATGATTTGTATGGCAGCGTCGCTTATCCCAAAACGCATTCTCCCGATGATATTCCTGCGATCTATGCTTTGGCGAAAATGCGCCATGGTATCTTCGTAAACCCCGCGCTGAATGAACCATTTGGCCTGACACTGCTGGAGGCGAGCGCGGCTGGCCTGCCCGTGGTTGCTACCGATAGCGGCGGCCCCAACGATATTATCGAAAGCTGCGGCAATGGCGTGCTCATTCCGCCGCGCGATATTGACAGGTTATCTGCTGCCATTTTGACGGTTCTGTCCGATGACCGGCTTTGGACGCAATATGCCGCGCGCGGCCAGGCCGCGACGGATCGGTATGATTGGGCGTTCCATCTCGATCAGTATCTGCAATTGGTGCGCGATCTGCTCGCCCCTGCGCCGCCGCGATGCGCAAGGCCGCGATCATCCCTGCTTGTCAGCGATATTGATAATACGCTGTTAGGTAATGACATGGCAGTGGAAAATTTCGTTCGGTGGCATGCCGATACGGATACCCATGTGTTCGGTATTGCAACGGGCCGATCATTTCACAGTGCGCAATCGATTTTGGCAAGGGCCGGTATTCCTTTGCCCGAATTTATTATCGCATCGGTTGGCACGTCAATTCACTGTTATGATCGCGACAGTCGCAGCTATGTGCTGGATACGCAGTGGCGCAATGCTTTATCCGCCAATTGGGACAGGGACGCGATTGCCGCTGTCATCCGTGATTTGACTGACATAGTCCCGCAAAGCCCGTTAGAACAGAATAGGCTGAAGCTGAGTTATTTCACCGGCGACCGCCGCATGGCGCAATTGGAAGCAGAAGTTACAGCATTGCTGAAAACGCATAACCTGACGGGCAATGTTATCTGCTCCCACGGCAAATATCTCGATATTTTGCCGCCAGCGGCTAACAAGGGCGCAGCGATAAGCTATATTCGCACCAGATATAAAATTGCAGCAGATCAGGTGTTTGTTGCGGGCGACAGCGGCAATGATGTCGATATGCTGGCGTCATCGCGCAAATCCATAATCGTTGGCAATTATACCGACGGCGTGGGCGAATTGCCCAAACTGGATCATAGCTATGTCGCGCGGCAAACGCATGCCGACGGCATATTGGAAGGCATCCGTCATTTTTCTCAGGAGCCGGTTCTGTGAGCGCGGATTTGGCCGAAGGGCTGGCGGTATCGGTCTGCACGATCGTAAAGGGCCGCCGCGATCATCTGGTGAATTTGATCAACGGCCTGAACCGGCAAACCGTGCCGCCCGCTGAACTGGTTATCGCTTATATGCAAAGCAGCCCGCACACACAGTTGCCGAAAACCGATTTTCCAGTGCGCGTTACCCATGTGCCGGGCATCCCCATGCCGCTGGCCGCGGCCAGAAACGTCGCTGCGCAAATGGCGGGCTGCGACATGATCGTATTTCTTGATGTGGATTGCATCCCTTCGCCAACCTTGATCGAAAGCTATGGCAAAGCGGGAGCGGAACAGGACAGCGTATTTCTGTCCGAGGTATACTATCTTCCCGAATTATCGGCAATGGATGCATCCAATTATGCGCAGCTCGATGTGATCGGCAAACGCCATCCTGCGAAACCGATGCTGAAGGATGCTGACATTATTCCGGAGCCCGATCATGGCGAGCTTTGGGGATTGGCGTTTGGCATTCGGCGATTAACGTGGCTTGATATTGGCGGGATGGATGAAAATTATACCGGCTATGGCGCAGAGGAAACCGACTTTGCCGAAAAGCTGAAGGCGCAGGATATTCCGTTGGCATGGCTGGGCTGTGCGCGCGCGTATCATCAGCATCACCGCGTGCACATTCCGCCTTTGCAGCATTTCGATCATATCGTTCGCAATGCCCAATTGTTCCGCGACAAATGGGGCCATTGGTGCATGACCTACTGGCTGGAGCAGTTTGCCGATAAGGGTCTGGTCGCCTTTGACGATGCGGCCATAAAAATCCTGCGCAAGCCGTCACCATCCGAGGTGCGCGTGTGCGAACAGCCGACCGACGTGCTGTTCAGCTAGGCAGGTTGTTCTGCGCGAATAATTTTTCAGTGCAGATGCGAAGCCTTCAGATCGCTCACTTCCAATTCAGCCGCCAGCGTCTCGATATAGTCTGCTGCATTCTTGGCAGCGTCCGGATCATGCAATCCTTTTTGAACGCCAGTATCCAGCCGCTCCGCCTTGTTCATCGCGGAAACCCAGTCGCTGAGCGATGCCGGCCATTTATCGAGATATATCGCCGCACCCAAATCGCCGAGTTCAGCAGCCTTACGTTGCTGTTCATCAAAATAGCGCCATTCGGGAATGCAGATAAAGGGCCGTCCGACGCGGAATATCTCATGCACCAGATTGTCGCCAGCCGAACCGATCACGACATCAGCTGCGCACAGATAATCTATCAATTGATCAGTCCAGCCCAGCTCGTGTAAATTGGCAAAGTCGGTCTCGTGACCTTCCCGGGTGCATTCGCCGGCAATCAGCCATAACGTATCGGGTTCCGCGCGTGCGGCCATCGTCAGCGGCGCATATGGCGTCCCCGATCCGCCGCCGCCGGCAACGGTGAGCACTATTTTCTGCTCGGCCGGAAGCCCCAGCTTCTCGCGCGCTGCCGCCGATGACAAAATCTTTCCCTTACTGGTGCAAAGGCCGCCGGTGTAAAATGTTTTGTTCCGCGCCCATAACGGATAATTATCCTGTTCCATCACCGACGAAAATGGCGCGATCATACCGATACAGGATTCATAAGCGGCCTCATGTCCCTTATCATCACGATCGCCATGCATTCTGATCTTCACTGCCGGGATGCTGGCGATACGGCTGAGCAGTGCGATTTCGGCGGATACGTCAATTACGAACAAGGCAGGATCCGTCAGATCAAGCACAGCAAGTATGCGGGCCATTGTCTGCCGCACCTGCGGCACGCCAACCGGAACACAGTGCATGATGGCCGGGGTGGGCTGTTCATACATCTTTTTATTTTGCGGTCTGGCGCCAATCATATCGGGAATCGCAGCCACTTCGACATTGTCTGCTGCATCATCAAACTGCGCAGGTGCGGCCGTAAAAACGATAACCCGGCGATCGGCCAGATGATCGGCAATCGCCATCACCCGGTTCGCATGTCCGCGCCCCTGATGATGGGCGAAAAATACGATAGGTTTTTTATCGGCGGCGGGAATATTCGAAGTTGAGTTTTTCATACCTGTACCAAAGTACATGGTGTGACCGGCTTATGACATAACATGGGATATGTTTTTTCGATGTCAGTCAATTTACATATGCCAGATTGTCATTTGTGCGGAATTTGAATTGCGCTCGCCACGCTGATGCGGAAGGAAAATTATGCCCGATAGCTGTCTGGCAGTTCATCTGAGCAATTTCGTCGATTTGACCGAGGCAGAGGAACGGCTGCTTGGCGATTTGGAGAAAGAACCCGCATCCTACAGTGGCGGTACCGAAATCTACGCCGAGGGCGAGGCGCTGGATCAATTGTTTATCGTGAATGAAGGCTGGCTTGCATCCTCCACTATGCTGGTGGATGGTGATCGTCAGATATTGCAATTGCATTATACGGGCGATCTGGTGGGCGCAGCAGAGGTGTCACTACAAAATTCATTCTCTACGCTCACGACGCTTACCAATGTCACGCTTTGCCGCTTTCCCCGCAGCGAACTTGGCGAGCTGTTCGCCAAACAGCCCCGGCTGGCCGCGTTGATATATGGTATGGGCATGATCAATAACGTCATATTGGCGGATCGGCTGAAGGCGCTGGGCCGTACCAATGCCAAGGCGCGTATCGCCAATCTGCTGATGTCCATTATCATGCAAATCCGTTTGATGAGCGGTGACGGCGATATATCCTTCGACATGCCTTTGACGCAAATCGAAATTGCCGATGCCGTTGGCTTGACTCCCGTTCATGTCAGCCGCGTGCTGGGCGAACTTGAAAGGCAGGGGATAATCGAACGGGCATCGCGGCGGATTCAGCTTTGCGATGAAAAGCGGCTGTCGGCAATCGCCCAGTATGACAACCGCTTTTCCGATCTCGATACTAAATGGCTTCCGTCTGCTTGATCACACTGTAGCTGCATTGACCAGTCACACGTAAGGCGACGTCCGCGGTTACACGCGGCAGCAGGCAGAGAATTAACCTATGTTAGCGCCGGGCTGCGCCTGACGCCCTATTGATCCTGCCTTAGAAGGCGAGGATTATGCGGAGATGACGGACAACCGAAAACTGGAATTGGGCATTGCCGTCGCCGGTTTCGGTTTGGCCGAAGTCGATTATATATCCGATACCATCATTCTGGATGAACGCGCTGGCGAGATGTTTGAATTGCCGTTCGACGTCGCTGTTCCGCGTAGCGCGCTGCATGACCGGATACATTTGGATGACCGCGTGAAGGTGGTGTCCGATGTCGAACGGATGCTGTCCGGCGAGGGTGAAGCCTTCGTCGATATCGATCACCGGGTTACGCATCAGAACGGATCGACCAGATGGCTGAGCGCGCGTAAGCAAGTGCAATATGTGAATGACGGCCATGCGGGCAAGAAAAGGCCGGTATCGGGGCTTGTTGCTATGCTGGATATTACAAGTCACAAACATTTGGTGGAAACACAACAGCTTAGCTTACAGGAATTTCACCATCGGTTTCGCAACATGCTGGGCGTGGTGCAAAGCATTGTCAGACAATCGGCTAATACGCCCGACGAAAAACAATTCGCCGAACGCATTACCGGGCGGATAGCAGGATTGGCACATAACGCAGGGGATCTGGTGGCAACAGATGGCCGGTCGGCGCTGTTGCTCGCGCTGGTGGAGGCGCATATGGACGCGTTTGTGGGTGACCGGCCAGATTGCATCACGTTCGGCGGCCCTGAACTGGTGGTCAATAGCCGGGTGTCGCAGGCTATTGGCATGGCGCTGCATGAACTGGCGACAAACGCTGCTAAATACGGCGCCTTATCCGTCCCGGCCGGATCGGTTTCCATTGAATGGACAGCGGACGCGCAACAGGATGTGTTCTGTATGAACTGGACCGAGAAAAACGGGCCAAAGGTAACGCCGCCGTCGCGTATCGGCTTCGGGCGTAAGGTGTTGGAGCATATGGCGGCGCAGACCACCGAAGGCCATGTGGAGCTGAATTATGCAGAGACAGGCCTGAACTGGAACCTGCGCGCGCCGCTATCGAAAATCGGCTCTATCGTGCGTTAGCCTCGGTAACCCAGTTACCGAAAAATCGCTCGGCATAAACACTGCCGACATTCTTATCTCAGCCCACCAACTCTGCAATCGGAAAATTGGCGGACACGGTGGGATTCGAACCCACGAAAGAGTTGCCCCTTTACACACTTTCCAGGCGTGCGCCTTCGACCACTCGGCCACGTGTCCGCATATGCTTTTTCAGCAAGGCTTTGCCCTAAAGATACCTTGCCGTTTTCGCAAGGGGCGATGACATGTAGTTGCATCGATACGCATGAGTGAACACCGATAACGCTACTTCGGCTGATATAGCTGGCCTTTACCGGGGAAGCTGCGATCGCGCACGTCGGCTGCATATTGCTGCACAGCTGTGTCGACATTCTCCGCCATCGTGCCAAATTTCTTCACGAATTTGGGAACGCGATCAAACAGCCCCAGCATGTCTTCTGCAACAAGCACCTGCCCGTCGCATTGTGCCGATGCGCCAATGCCAATCGTCGGGCAGTCTACTTTGTCTGTAATCTCGATGGCAATCGGTTCAAGCACGCCTTCGATCACCAGTGCAAAGGCACCGGCGTCGGATACGGCCACAGCATCCTCGACAATGGATTTCGCCTCTGCATCGCTTTTCCCGCGCACCCCATATCCGCCAAGGATGTTAACAGCCTGCGGCGTCAGGCCGACATGCGCCATGACGGGGATACCCCGCTTGGTCAAAAATTCGATCGTCGGGGCGAGCACTTTGCCGCCCTCCACTTTGACAGCCGCGGCGCCCGTTTCTTTCAGCAGATGCGCAGCGCTTTCAAATGCCTGCTGCGGCGATGCTTCATACGAACCGAACGGCATGTCGACGACGACGGCTGCGTGATAGCTGCCGCGCACGACCGCGGCGCCGTGGGCCGCCATCATGTCCATCGTTACGGCGACGGTATGCGGCAGGCCGTAGATCACCTGACCCAGCGAATCCCCGACGAGCAGCATGTCGCAATGCTTGTCCATCAGCTGCGCCATGCGCACCGTATAAGCGGTCAGCATAACCAATGGCTCGCCGCCCTTGCGTTGCCGAATGCGCGGCACAGTCAGCCGCTTCATAGGCTTAGGCGTTGGGTTTGCACGGCTGGTCGATGTATCGAGAGCCAATGTCTTCGGGTTCGGCGTTTTCGGAGTCGTGGACATGGGAAAAACATGTAGCGCGCGCCGCCGATGATGGGCAAGTTTTATGTCCCGGCAATGTGCCGCGCGTGGAAAGGGAACCCATGGGCATGCTACGCGTATGGTATTCACGCAGCAAAAAGGGGTGGGCATGAAAAAGGGGCTTCGGTCTATTCTGATGATATTGGCGCTGCTTCTGGCAGCGGTAACGGCACTCGCGGAAATCCAGTCCGATCAGGGATGGATTCGCATTTGGGATTTCCCGCGGCTGGCCATTTTCAGCCTGTGCGTTATTGTCGGATTGGCCGGCGCTTTTTTATGGCGCGGCAATCGCCGCTGGATCTTGCTGGTGCTGTTGGTTGCGGCGGCCGGGTGGCAGGCGTTCCGTATCTTCCCGTATACGCCGCTTGCAGGCCATGAGGTTGCCAAGATGGCGCCGGACGCGCAGCAATGCTTCTCTGTAATGACCTACAATGTGCTGCAGGATAACCGGAACTTTGGCGAGGCCAGCGATCTGATCAGCGGCGAAGCCCCCGATATCCTGCTGCTGCTGGAAACAGACCAGAAATGGACTGATGCGATGGCGGCAACGCTTTCGACTTACTCTACTGTGTTGCGTGAGCCGCTGGACAACAAATACGGTCTGATCTTCGCGACCAATCTGGCGGTGGATGATGCCAGTGTAGAATATCTCGTCGAAAAGGATGTGCCATCGGTTTTTGCGCGTATGCGCACGCCGGGCGGCGTTCCGTTTTATCTAGCGGCTTTGCATCCAAAGCCGCCGCATCTTGGGAAAAGCAGTGAGGCGCGTGACGGCGAAATTGCTATCGCTGCCCGCCGATCAATGGCCACGCAATTGCCCGCGATCGCGATGGGGGATTTCAACGATGTTGCATGGTCGCACACGTCGCGGCTGTTCCGGCGCACGGGGCGCTATCTCGATCTGCGCGTTGGCCGTGGGTTCTACGCTACATTCCCTGCCAGTTGGCCCGCTTTCCGCTGGCCGCTAGACCATGTGTTTGTGACCGAGGAATTTCTGATGACCGAAATGGAAACGTTACCTGCGACGGGATCGGATCATATGCCAGTAAAGGCCGGGCTATGCCTGCAACCGCAAGCTGGCGAGGCACTGAACGAAGGGCCGCAGAAGGCGGATAGCGGTGATCGTAAGGAAATGCGTGATACGATCGAAAAAGCAGAGCCAAGTGCTGCCAAAAGCGAATTTGAGATAAACGAATAGCCGCTTTTTCGTTACGCGGCCGGTGCTATTCCTCTGCTCGCAACGCTGCGGCAGCCTCCGGTGTATTGTCCGTGAATATACCGTCCACGCCAGCGTCTGCGAACGCACGTATCTCTGCTGCAAGATCGCCGGCCTTAGATGGGTTCACGCCCGATTTATAGTCGAGCGGCAGGAAGAAATTTTCGCGGCGGAACGTCCATGGATGCACTTTCAACCCGGCGGCATGCGCGTCCGCCACAAGCGATGTCGGCTGCTTCAGCTTCCCGATCATATTGCGCGGGATAATCATGTCTTTCGATGGTCCGATCCCGTCGACATACGCCGCCAGTTCCTTCAATCCCTGCGCGCTGGCCAATTGCGCATAGGGCATGTCGGGCCGATCAAACGGGGCACCTTCGCTGGCCAATAGCTGTATGAGCGGCAAGTCGCTTTTCCGCGAAATCTCCAACAGATTGCCCATCTCGAAACTCTGAATATAAACCGGCGCGTCCTTCCCGGCATATCCATATTCGGCGAGCAACGACAGCAGCGCATCCTCATGCGGCAGGCCGATCTGTTCAAAATAGGTGGGATGTTTGGTTTCAGGATACACGCCGACGGGCTGGTCCCGGCCTTCGTTTGTTTTCTGCAGTAACGTCAGAATTTCTTCGAAAGTCGGCACTTCAAAACGGCCGTCATTTGTCCTGTTGCGCAGTTGCGGCAATCTTTCCTTCGCGCGCAGCGTTTTAATCTCTGCCAGTGTGAAATCTTCGCTGAACCATCCTGTCACTTCGCTGCCGTCGATGGTTTTGGTGGTTTTGCGATCGGCGAATTCGGCGCGGTTTTCAACGTCAGTAGTATCGCCGATTTCATTTTCGTGCCGCGCAATCAGTATACCATCCTTGGTCAGCACCAGATCGGGTTCGATAAAATCCGCCCCTGCCTCAATCGCGGCTTTATATCCCGCAATCGTATGTTCGGGCAGCTCGCCGGAAAGCCCGCGATGGGCGATGATGATGGGAGTGTCAGTCATGGAGCTGTTCTTTGGTTGATAATCGGCCGCCGCGCAGCTGGCCAGTAAGGCAATGCTGGTCAAGGCCAGTAACAGGGCGTGTAGCGGATTGATCGCTGCTACATATTTTCCGCGATGCCGCATGTTCGCCTATCCTCTGCTGCGCAAAGGCGCAGGTTCAATTCACCGCTGCGTCATATTCCGGCCCTTTGAACCCGACGATAATTCCGCCTTCATATTCAAGGACGGGACGTTTTATCATGCTGGGATGTTCCACCATCAGGGGGATCGCGGTGGTCTCGTTGACATTTTCCTTGATCATATCGGGCAGCTTGCGAAAGGTAGTCCCGCGCTTGTTCAACAGCACATCTAGATCGACCTGCAATAGCCATTCTTCCAGCTTGTCCGGGGAGATACCGGATTTTTTATAGTCATGGAAAACATAGCTCACGCCATTTTTCTCCATCCATGTGCGGGCTTTTTTAATCGTATCACAATTGGCGATACCGTACATTTTGATCTCGTTAGCCATACTTCGTCAATCCTGCCTGAAACTGTTGCACTGCACATAGGCTGCGCTGGCCCGCCGGGCAAGCGCGGCGTGCGTTTTGCAGCCGGCATTTGACGCGGGCCCCGTTCGGCACTGTTATTCATTATCCGCGTGCCGCTGTGTATCGCGGTAATAGCTGCACAGATCGCTCACCGGACAGATTTCGCATTGCGGCGTACGCGCGCGGCAGATGCGTTTGCCAAACTGGATCAGCCAAAAATGGCCATCGCGCAGCGCCCATTGCGGGGAACGCTCCTCCAGCTGCTGCGCGGTTTTATCCGCTGTCTTTGCATCTGTAAGCCCGATACGATTGCACACGCGGTGGACATGCGTATCCACCGCAATCACATCTGCGCCGAAAGTAAAGCTCATCACGATGTCTGCGCATTTGCGGCCAATACCGGGCAGGCTGAGCAGCCCCGCGCGCGTATCGGGAACTTTGCCCGCATGTTCGGCGAGCAGCGTCTGACAAAATTTGCGGATATTACGCGTCTTGTTGTTATACAGCCCGCATGGTTTGATCGCCGCGGCAATATCGGCATCGTCCAGCTTCAACATATCCTCGGGCGTTTGCGCGAGCGCGAAGAGCTGCCTTGATGCCCGCGCGGTATTGCTGTCGAGCGACTGTGCGGACAACATGCAGGATATACAGGACCGAAAAGCATCCGGCTGGCCTTTGGGGCCTTTCGCATTCTTTGTGCGCCCCGGCATCGCGCTGGCAAGACGGCGATATACAGTTTCGACCTCGGCAGCGATCATGCCCGTTTTTTCCCGCACGTTGCGTTGTCTGATCCGCGCAGGCATAATTTACGCTCTGGCAACATCGCTGCGTTCTTGATCCGCCGTGATCAATTTCACGTCATCTTGGTTCTTCCTGACGACAAACAGCCAGGCCTCTTTATCCATATTCGATTTTTTGGCGACAGAATGGCTGATAGATATCTGGGAACCAAACCACATGCTCAACACATATGGCATAACTTTGGGTTGGACGCCGAACGGATCCATCTCCGACGCCGCGGCCGGGGCATGCGCCACAGTATGTTCTATCACCAACAGTCCATCCGGCTTCAACTGCGATAGCCAAGTCTCTACCGCTGCATGCGGTTACCATGATTGATCGAGAGAATTGGTATACACAAAATCCTGTTTGTTCGTCCAAGCGTCGTTCGTATCGTGGGAATCCCACTGCACAGAATTTTCGTAATCCGTTGCCGTATCGGAAATGTCGGTGCCAATAACATCAAGGTTATTGGACAGGCTTCTTAAAAAATTCTGCTCAAAGCCATTTCGCGTTCCGTGACAGATTCCGACTATTTTGCGCGGTAACACCAAGCGCCAATTAAGAAAAATGCGAATACTGGACTCGCATGAAAATACAAGCGGCCTCACTTGGCGATCGGGCAGCTTGTTATTGAATTGGTCTCAACCGCGCTATGCCCGGCTTGATGAACCATGCCAGTGCCAATCATCGAATGAGGAGCGCCACCGTCAATCACTACTCCCATTCAATCGTGCCCGGCGGCTTGCTGGTATAGTCATAGACAACACGGTTTATCCCTTTCACTTCATTGACGATGCGGGTGGCCACACGGGTCAGGAAGCTGGCATCGAAGGGGTAGACGTCGGCGGTCATGCCATCTGTGCTGGTCACAGCACGCAGGCCGCATACGGCGTCATATGTCCGCGCATCGCCCATCACGCCAACGGTGCGCACAGGAAGCAATACGGCAAAGGCCTGCCAGATCGCATCATACAGACCGGCATTCCGGATTTCATCCAGATAGATCGCATCGGCCTTGCGCAAAATATCGCATTTCTGCGTGTCAACTGCGCCGGGGATACGGATGGCAAGGCCGGGGCCGGGGAAGGGATGGCGGCCAACGAATTGATCGTTCAAGCCAAGCTCCCGCCCCAAATCGCGCACTTCATCCTTGAACAATTCGCGCAGCGGCTCGACCAGTTTCATATTCATGCGTTCGGGCAGGCCGCCGACATTATGGTGCGATTTGATCGTCACCGATGGCCCGCCGGTGAAGGATACGCTTTCGATGACATCGGGGTAGAGCGTGCCTTGCGCCAGAAAATCAGCGCCGCCGATCTTGCGCGCTTCCTCTTCAAACACGTTGATAAATTCGCCGCCGATGAATTTGCGTTTCTTTTCCGGATCGGTTTCGCCGGCAAGGCCCGTCATGAACCGCTCTTCAGCGTCCACCACGACCAGCGGGATATTGTAATGATCGCGGAATAATGTCTCCACCTCCTCACGTTCGTTCAACCGCAACAATCCGTGGTCTACAAAAACACAGGTAAGCTGATCGCCGATCGCTTCATGGATCAGGATCGCAGCAACGCTGCTGTCGACACCGCCCGATAATCCGCAGATGACTTTCCCGTCACCGACCTGTTCGCGTATTTCGGCAATTTTGGTGGCGCGAAATTCCGCCATGGTCCAATCGCCAGCCAAGCCGCACACATGGCGCGCGAAATTGCCGATCAGTTTGGCGCCATCGGGCGTATGGACGACCTCGGGATGAAACTGGATACCATATAACTTGCGCGCTTCGTTTACGTTGATGGCGTAGGGCGCACCTTCCGATGTGGCAACGGAGGTGAAGCCAGGGGCAAGTTTGGTCACTTTATCGCCATGGCTCATCCAAACCTGATGCCGCTCACCAGTTTTCCACAGCCCTTCAAACAGAGCGCAATCGGAATTGATGTCGACAAAGGCGCGGCCAAACTCACCCATGTCGTGGCTGGTAATCTCGCCGCCCAGTTGTTGCGACATGGCTTGCTGCCCGTAACAGATGCCAAGCACCGGAATGCCTGCATCGTATATTTCCTGCGGTGGCAATGGCGGATCTTCATCATTCACCGATGCCGGGCCGCCCGACAGGATTATGCCTTTGGGTTGCATCCGTTCAAACGCTTCGCGCGCAGCAGAATATGGTGCGATCTCGGAATAGACCCCGGCCTCTCGCACGCGGCGCGCAATCAGCTGCGTTACCTGTGAACCGAAATCAATGATAAGGATGGAATCAGAAGGCTGTATAGTCATCGCCGGGCGTTAAGCCAGCCAGCCCGCGCTGTCCATGATTGGCGCTGCATGTTCGGTGGATAATACTACGATAAAAACGCGGCCAGACATGCGGGCATTGCCACGGCGGCAATCTGGCCCGCAAATGTCTGGCCATTCGTTTGGATTGTATCGCGCAGCTTTACTTGCGCTGCGCTGCCTTATCTTCCGGCGCAACAGAAATCCGCACCGTCTCGCCATTATTTCCGGGGAAATCGCTGAACATTGCCTCGATCAAATTGGGAACAAGATATGTCAGCCGGTCTGAGCGCGATTTGGCTTCGGCTTCACCTTCGAACAGGCTGGTGCCATCGCTGTTACGCGTGATGTCCAATTCGATATCGCTTGTATAGACGGTAAAGCTACGCTCGCCATATCCGCCGCGAAAGCCATATCCGCCGAACAGGAACGGATCGTAATACCCGTGAACATAACGGTATCCGTGGCGCGTACGAAATGCATAGGGACGGTTATAGCCAAAGCTGCCATAGCCCCACCATGGATCATAAAATGGATCGCGCCGTGCGACCCGGCGCTCGCGGCCTTCGTCAATGCCGTAATCCAATTTCACTGTCAGGTCCGCAGTCGCGCCATCGGTTGCAGGTTGATAGCCGAGCGACTGCATCTTTTCCGCTACCAACGAGGCGTAGCTGGAAAATTCAAGCCCGCCGTCATTCGACGGATCAGCCGCCTGAATAGTGAAGCTTTGCCCTTGTGCCGGGGGCAATTGCTGAAACCGGGTAACGTCAGCTTTGAACGGAGTGGCGCACGCGCCGAGCGCCAGCAACGCGGCGGGGGCAAACGCCAATCGGGCTTTGCGCATAAAATCGGTATTGGTCATAGAACGGCTCCAAATGTCATAGTTGTTACAACTGTAATCAACCGCAACTGAACCACGCTTTAACGCAATATGGGTTCCGTTCTTTCGGCCCAATCTTTTTCGCGCGGGGCCCAATCTCTTTTGCGCGGAGCCCAATCTCTTTCGCGCGCAGCAAGGCGCCCGTCACGCTATCGCAGCAGTCCCAGCGCGCTATAGGCTGCATTGAGTGTCGGCGCGGCCAGCTCGCGTGCGCGCGCACCGCCTTTTTCCAGCACTGCATCAATCGCGGCGCTGTCCGCTTTCAACCGGACAAATTCGTCGCGGATCGGGCCAATCGTCTCGACCATCAGCTGTGCCAATGCAGGTTTGAAATCGCCGAACCCTTTGCCGGCATATTGATCCAGCACGGCCTGCGGTTCGATATCCGCCGTGGCCGCGTATATATTCACCAGATTACGCGCTTCGGCCCGGCCATCCAGCGCATCCAGATTATCGGGCAGTGGCTCGGCGTCGGTGCGTGCCTTGCGGATCTTCTGCGCAATCACGTCTGTATCGTCCGACAGATTAATACGGCTCATGTCCGACGCGTCAGATTTGCTCATTTTCGCGCTGCCATCGCGCAGGCTCATCACCCGGGTTGCAGCGCCCGTGGTATAGGTTTCCGGCAGTGTGAATATGTCCGTTCCCGTCTGCCCGAAATCACTGTTGAATTTCTGTGCAATATCGCGCGCCAGTTCAAGATGCTGCTGCTGGTCTTCCCCCACCGGCACATGCGTTGCTTGATAAATAAGGACATCGGCGGCCTGCAACACTGGATAGGCGTATAGCCCCAGCGAAGCGCGCTGCTTGTGCTTGCCGCTCTTTTCCTTGAACTGCGTCATCCGGTCGAGCCACCCCATCGGCGTGTTGCAGATCAGCAACCAGCCCAATTCCGCATGGGCCGGCACCCGCGCCGGATTAAACAATGTCGCGCGTTCGGGATCAACGCCCGCCGCGATCAGCGCCGCCGCCATCTCGCGGGTGTTCGCCGAAAGCTGCGCGGGTTCGTTATGCACGGTAATCGCGTGAAGATCGGCAAGGAAGAACAGGCATTCAGCCTCATCCTGCATCCGCACCCAATTTTTTATTGCGCCCAGATAATTGCCCAGATGCAGATTTCCGGTTGGCTGTATCCCCGATACTACACGCATATCTATTCCTTCGGTTCTGGCGCTTTGGCTGCAGCATTTCTGTTCGTCAGCATTTGAATCTTGCGCCTGTCAATCGCGCCGGTAGCAAAGGCCAGCACGAAATACGCAGCCGCACCGGCAATCACAAGCGCGCTGATCGATAATACGCGTTCCAGCGGATCACCGCCATATAAACCATGGCCATACGGTTCGGCGAAATAGATCGCAACGCCCATTCCGGTCGCGGATATGGCAATGCGCAATATCCGCCCGATCAGATCGCTCTCCAAAACATAATGGCCGCGCATCTGCAGAATAATATACAGCAATATGGTGTTCACCCATGCTGAAATGGCACCGGACAGCGCCAGCCCCGATACACCCATGATCGGAACCAGAATGATATTCAGCGTCACATTCACGGCCAACGCAGTGGCAGCAGTGAACACCGGCGTGCGGGTATCCTTACGCGCGAAGAAGCCGGGGGTGAGTATCTTGATCAACACATAGGCAGGCAGGCCGAGCACCAGCATCGCCACAACGGTTGCGGTGCTGGCGACGTTTGCTTCTGTAAATTTACCGCCGAAATATATCGCGCTCACCAATGGCCCCGCCGCAAAATACAAGCCAACAGCCGCAGGGACAGTCAACAACAGGCCAAGTTCGATCGCATTGCTCTGCACCCGCTGTGCGCCGCCCTTATCGCCCTCAGCTATAAACCGCGATATTGCCGGAAGTATCGCAGTGCCTAGCGCGATGCCGATGATACCAAGCGGCAATTGGTTCAGCCGGTCCGCCAGTGCCAGAAAGACAAAGCTGCCCTCCTCCAGCCGCCCCAGAAAGAACAGGTCGACAAAGCGGCTGATCTGATAAATGCCCGCGCCGAAAATTGCAGGCAGTATCAATGTGCCCAGCTCGCGCACATCCTTTGTGAACCGGGGGCGCCTGATGCGGAACGCCATGCCCGCTTTACGCGCCCAATAATACAGCCATGCCATCTGCAGAACACCAGCGCACGACACCGCGATGCCCAGCATGTAGGCGGTGCGCCGCGTGTCCGCCCCGTCGTCAATCGCCAGTGACACAAGCATGGCAGATATCATACACATATTGAGCAGGACCGGCGCAAAAGCGGCTGCAGCAAATCGGCTCATCGAATTCAGGATGGCAGCGAACAGCGTGGTGGCACTGATTAACGCCAGATAGGGAAAGGTGATGCGGCCCAGCTCTATCGTAAATTCATTGGTGCGACCGCCACTGCCGAAATCATCAATCAGCCAGATGATACCCGGCATAGCTACCATCATCACAGCAGTAAATATCAGCAGGATCGGCACGAAAACCGACAGCACTTCATTGGCGAAAACCTGCGCTTTGCCGTGCCCGTCCTCGATGGCAAGTTTGCGGTTGAACAACGGCACGAATGCCGCTGAAAACGCGCCTTCTGCAAATAGCCGCCGGAATATATTCGGCAATTGAAACGCCAGCTGCCACGCATCGCCAACCGCGCCCGCGCCCAGCAGACGAGAAAGCAGCATGTCGCGTGCAAAACCGAAAACCCGGCTGATCAGCGTCATGCCGCCGATAATGCCGGTGGATTTCAGTAGGTTCATATATTGTGCCTGCGGCAACGCACGCTATGCGCGGCGAATTATGCCTCGCCTGCCGGTTGCTGTTCGGCCAATCCTTCGGCCTGTTCGCGTTGCTGCGCATACAGAGCGTTGAAATCAATCGGCTCAAGCACCAGCGGCGGATAGCCCGCATCGCGAATGGCATCGGCAATTACGCGGCGCGCGAACGGAAAGATCAGGCGCGGCGCTTCACCGAACAGGAACGGATGCGCCTGTTCTTCGGGCACATTGCGAATACCGAACAGCGTCGCATATTCCAGCTCGACGTTGAATTGCACGCCTTTGTCGCCCTCGGCCTTCACCGCCAGCGTCATGGAAACTTCATGGATATCGTCGCCGACGCTGTTCACCTGAATGTTCACCTGAACGTCTATCTGCGGCTGTTCTTCCCAGTTGAAACTGTCGGGGGAATTGGGATTTTCAACCGACAGATCCTTGATATACTGGTTCAGCATACCCACCTGCGGGCCATCATCCAGCCCGTTTGCGCCGGCATTTTCGGAGGTTACATTTCCGTCTTGTTCCGCCATGATATTTTCTTCCCTTGAATTATAGTTGATAGCCGCTGGCGCGCTGCCAATCCCGTCGCTGTTGCGCCTAGCAGCGAGGTGGCTAAAGGGCAAATGTAAAGCTATTCATTGTGCTACGCCCAATATGCCGTTTGAAAATTTTGCCGTAAGCGCCTATATTGCAATATATGAATGGGCGATGTCGGCATTTGCTGGCCGATCTTCTCCGGTATTATTTTTGAAATTGTTCGCCGACAAAAGGGTGGTTTTTTGTGACTGTATCTATCGTTCTTCTCGCTTTGGTTGCTGCCTTTCTGGGACTGCGCCTGTATTCGGTGCTCGGCAAACGCGAAGGGCATGAACAGGAACAGGTCGCCCGGCGGCAGATGGATGATAGCCAGCCGAAACAGGTCGACATGCCCGAAGGCAGCAACGCGCCCACCCCTGCCGAAGAAGCAATATCAGTCGATATGTCTGCCGAAAGCGGGCTGCGCGCCATCATCAATGCCGATCGCCAGTTTGATCCCGGTCAATTCGTTGATGGCGCCAAATCGGCGTATAACATGGTGTTGACCGCATTTTGGAAGGGCGACAAAGATACGCTGCGTTCGCTGTGTGACGACGATGTCTATGAAAGCTTTGCAGGCGCGATTGACGATCGCAACACGCGCGGCGAAACACTGGAAAATCGGTTGGTTCGTATTGATGAGGCACGAATCGTCGACGCCAGCTTCGATCATCCGGTCGCGCGGGTCACGATGCAGTTTGATGCAGACATTGCTGCATTGGTGCGTGACAAGGACGGTGATATCATTGGCGGATCGCTATCTGACGCCGTCGAAACGCACGATGTGTGGACTTTCATGCGCGACGTGAAAGCCGATGGCCGCAACTGGATGCTTGACGAAACCGACGAAGCCTGATTCATGTCGGCGCTATGAAATTAGCGCAAACACCATTCATCTGTGCAGCTCTGCTGATCGCGGGCTGCACTTCCGGTATTATCCCAAACGCTGACCCGGCAAATGCCAGCGCCCGCCCGCCCGTTGTTACTGGTGGGCAGAGCCCTAGCAGCAGTGCAGCGTTCCCGGGCAATCAAGCAGCCCAACCCATTCCTGCCACCCCCAACGCGCCGCTGGCCGCACCTGCGCCAATGGCTGATGCGACCACTGCGTCGATGCTGGGGATTGTGCGCGGGCCGCAGATCACGGCGCTGGGTATTCGCGCGGATAAGGCACGCGCCGCGCTTGCATCTTTTCGCACCAGCTGCCCCGGGCTATTGCGCCGGGCAGATCAATCCGGGCTTACTTTGAACGCCGAGTGGCGCCCGGCCTGCGATGCAGCCGCGCGGTGGAGCGGCGATCCGGTCGCATTTTTCGCGACATATCTGGATGCGGTTCAGGTCGGTGATGGAAAGGCGTTTGCCACCGGATATTTCGAACCCGAAATTGATGGCGCAAAACGACGTTTGTCCGGATATGACGTGCCGGTTTACGGTCGCCCGAATGATCTGGTCGATGTCGATCTTAGCCAGTGGAGCGATGCCTACGCGGGCAAGCGTATTCGCGGAAAGGTCGTCGGCAACAAACTCGAACTGTATGATGATCGCGGCATGATTGAGGACAAAGGGCTGGCCGGCCGGGCACCGATAATTGCATGGGCGAAGGATCCGGTGGATTTCTTCTTCTTGCAGATACAAGGATCGGGCCGTCTGCGCGCGCCCGATGGCAGCATCATGCGCATTGGCTATGCCAGCCAGAATGGCCGGGACTATACTGGTATCGGCAAGTTCATGAAGGAACGCGGGCTGCTGGCTCCCGGCGAATCGTCCATGCAGGGTATCGTCAATTGGCTGAACCGTAATCCTGCGCAGGGCCGCGCGATTATGCGCGAGAATAAAAGCTATATCTTCTTTACCGAACTTACCGGCCCCGGCCCATTGGGCGCGATGGGCTATCCCGTTGTCGGCAATACCAGCGTGGCGGCGGATGTTAAATATGTGCCGCTTGGCGCGCCGGTGTTTCTGTCGATGGACCGCGCCGAACCGAACGGGATCTGGATAGCGCAGGATACCGGCGGCGCGATCAAGGGATCGAACCGCTTCGACACATTCTGGGGCGCGGGCCCGCGGGCAAAGGCCATCGCGGGCGGCATGGCGGCACGCGGATCGGCGCTGCTGTTCCTGCCCAAGGCATCGGTCGCCCGTTTGGGGCTTTAACGCATCAATGGGCGGCAAAGGCGCTCTTGATCCGGCTGAACAGGCGCTGTGGGAAAAGGTGGTTTCAACGGTGAAGCCATTGCACAATACAGGTGCAGCGGCACAGAAAAAGCTGGTCGCTCCCTCGGCAAAGCTGGAAAGCAAGATAGCTGCGCCGCCCGCCACACGCGCGCAGAAACAACCGGCACCGGCAGTGCGCCGACATTCTACGCTCACACTATCTGCGCTCCAGCAGAATAAAACGGCGAGCGCGAACACGCTTGATTCGCATTGGGATCGCCGGTTCAAAAAAGGCGTGGTTCAGCCGGACGTGTCGATTGATTTGCACGGCACCGGGTTAACCGGCGCGTATCAACGGCTCGATGCTGCGCTTGAACAGGCTGTCCATCATAATCTGCGCGTCATCCTGCTCGTTACCGGGAAGCAGCGAGCGCATGACCGCGCGTCGGGCGAAGGGCGCGGTGCAATTGCCAGCGTGGTGCGCGATTGGCTCGGCGCATCGCGCCATGCTGCGCATATCGCCGCCGTCCGCAACGCGCATCCGCGCCATGGCGGGGCGGGGGCGCTGTATATTATTTTGAAGCGGTAAACATCCGCTGCATAACGCCTGCAAATATCCGGGCCAGCGCATCCAGATCGGCAATCTCGGCGGCCTCGTCCAGCTTGTGCATCGTCGCGTTCCGCAGCCCGAATTCCACCGACGGGCATATTTTCGACAGAAAGCGCGCATCGCTGGTGCCGCCGGTGGTCGATGGTTCAGGCGCATTTCCGGTCACTTCCAGCACAGCGTCGCTGATTGCGCTGGAAAAATTGCCCGGCGGCGTCA
>ENA-ORXM01001742-ORXM01001742.1-marine-metagenome-genome-assembly--contig:-NODE-1742-length-28655-cov-4.113759_pt1 | contig 28655 bp, 24 predicted proteins | sample MGYA00237867_ERZ511480 | MGnify/ENA primary metagenome ERZ511480 (study PRJEB26309, sample SAMN06266103) | marine metagenome | isolation source: Algal blade | place: United Kingdom:Sidmouth, United... | reverse complement strand
CCATTAGGGGCCTTAACTTACCAACAGAACCCGTCTCTACCGAAGCGGCTTTCTCAAAAAGAAGTTATCATACCTCTGTAATTTTTGATAACAAACTTTGGGTCATTGGCGGATATGATGATAATTACAAAAACGATGTTTGGTTCAGTACGGATGGGAATACGTGGACGGAAGCTACTGACAGTGCGCCTTTTTCTCCCAGAAGCTCCCATACCTCCGTGGTTTTTGATGACAAACTTTGGGTCATTGGTGGACGGGGCGACGGTGGTCGTAAAAACGATGTTTGGTTCAGTACGGATGGGAATACGTGGACGGAAGCTACTGCCAGTGCGCCTTTTTCTCCCAGAGAATCCCATACCTCCGTGGTTTTTGATGACAAACTTTGGGTCATTGGTGGACAGGACTCCGGTAGTTTTAAAAACGATGTTTGGGCACTGGAATAGATTTTAAAATTGCAACAAAATTTAAACAAAAAACCGAGGCTTACACCCCGGTTTTTTGTTTTATAAATTCAGCCTCAAAAAGATTTTCAAAATGTTTCTGAAGTTTTTGCTTTACCTCTTCCAAGTCAACCTCCTGTATTCCTAGTTCTACATTTAAAGAAGTAACCGCCTTACCTTTTATCCCACAGGGAATCATTAAATCAAAATAACCTAAATCGGCATTTACGTTCAAGGCAAAACCGTGCATGGTTACCCAACGGCTGGCCCGTACGCCCATGGCACAAATTTTTCTGGCAAACGGCGTGCCCACATCTAACCAAACTCCGGTTTCACCTTCGGAGCGTTCCGCTTTCAATCCGTATTCGGCTAAAGCAAGAATGACCATTTCTTCTAAAAATCTAAGGTATTTATGGATATCGGTAAAGAAATTATCAAGATCTAAAATAGGGTAACCCACTATCTGCCCAGGTCCGTGATACGTAATATCACCTCCTCTATTTATCTTATAAAATTTGGCGTTTTTTGCAGCAAGTTCCTCTTTGCTTATCAAGAGGTTGGCAAAATCGCCACTCTTCCCTAAAGTATACACATGAGGGTGTTCTACAAACAAAAAGTGATTGGGAGTGGGTTCATTAGCCGGCCCACGACGATTACTGATTTTTACATCTACCGTTTGTTTAAAAAGCTCTTCTTGGTAATCCCAAGTGTCCTTATAGTCTTTCAACCCTAAATCCTGTAAATACACCTTCTTGTTCATGGCACAAAGATAAGAAAAGGTTATGGCCTATTTTTCTAACTCTACCTCTATCAAAATTGACTCCGGGTCCTTTATCATATCTAAAAAGTTAACCTCATAGATCATGGTTTTCCCATCCATAGAAAAAGTGGCTTCTTCCACATTGGTAGACTTTACTCGTCTTGGAAAGTGGTATTTAAAGGTGTATGTAGAGCTGGACAAGAACATTTCCGCAGTTTCAAGACTATCTATACTTTTCTGAAACAATTCAGTATCCGTTATCGTCGCCTTACGCTCAAACTTGCCCTTTTTAAAAGTATAATCAACCTGAGTTGCTTCATTAGCGGAATTTTTTGGCATAGGCTTACTACCTGCTGCAGGACCTATGGAACTAGCACTCTGGAAAGCGTTAAAAGCATCGTTCACTTCGGATACATCCTTAAAATCCGTAAACATTTCAAAATTCATAATACCCTTTTCAGCATCCATCATCATGTGAAGACTAAAAGGTTCTAACTTTTTAAGTTCTGCTTGTTGTTCTGGGGATAATTGGGCAATACTATCCTTTTTCTCCCGCAGCAAATCTTTAAAAACAATAGTAGAATCAATAACCTCCTCTAATTGGGTTGAATCTGATGAAGGTAACATCTGTAACATCTCTCCCCCATCAAAGCCAATGTTCATCTTTCCTGTTCCATCTGCTTTAAAATGGATTTCTTCGGTAAAATTACAGGCTACAAAAAACACAGTGATAAACACCGTAGCCAAGATTCTAAATAACTTCATATAATTAGATGTTAATTGGGGTTGTTCAATATGACCAATGCAGCAATGACACCAGGGACCCAGCCACACAAAGTCAAAAGTAGAACAATTAGAAAAGACCCACAACCTTTACCGATAACCGCAAGCGGAGGAAAAAGAATTGCCAATAAGACACGTAAAAAACTCATTTTGATTTTATTTTATTGATTGATGATGTACTTATATGACGCAATAACAATCAACTTGTTACAAATTTTAATTAAAAATAGATAGTTAACTACTTGCCATTTCATCTTAATCAGTTATCACATTCATACAAACAGAATGCCAAGCTTATAATTTCATATTACTAGATGCATATAGTAAACTTCCGATAGCTTATATTTGCAGCCTTAAATAGTAAAAAATGCAACTGTCGGAACAAGAAATTATTAGAAGAGAAAAATTGACCAAATTGCGCGAATTGGGCATTAACCCCTATCCCGCTGCTTTATACCCTGTGGATGCAAATTCCAAGGGAATTAAATCCGATTATAAGGAAGGTAAGAAGGTGGTCATTTCAGGTAGATTGATGTCTAGAAGAATTCAAGGCAAGGCTTCTTTTGCCGAGTTGCAGGACAGTGAAGGCCGCATTCAAGTTTATTTTAACCGGGACGAAATCTGTACCGGAGAAGATAAAGGTCTTTACAATGACGTTTATAAGAAATTATTAGATATAGGTGATATCATTGGTATTGAAGGTGAACTTTTCACTACTCAAGTTGGAGAGAAAACGGTTATGGTCAAAAACTTTTCGCTTTTAAGCAAATCGTTACGCCCATTACCTTTACCCAAAAAAGATTCTGAAGGCAAGGTTTTTGATGAATTTAATGACCCAGAAATGAGATACCGCCAACGGTATGTAGATTTGGTGGTCAACCCAAAAGTAAAAGAAACCTTTATAAAACGCACCAAGATTACGAACAGTATTCGTGAGTTTTATAATGAAGCAGGTTACTTGGAAGTAGAAACTCCTATACTTCAGCCTATACCTGGTGGTGCCGCTGCTAGACCGTTTTTAACGCATCATAATGCATTGAACATTCCTTTATATTTAAGAATAGCGAATGAGCTTTACCTGAAAAGACTAATTGTTGGAGGGTTTGATGGTGTTTATGAGTTTTCCAAGGATTTCCGTAATGAGGGAATGGACCGTACCCACAACCCTGAGTTTACCGTAATGGAACTCTATGTAGCCTATAAGGATTACAACTGGATGATGGACACCACCGAAAAATTACTAGAGAAGATTGCTCTAGATGCCAACGGAACGTCCAAAGTTACCGTAGGTGATAACGTAATTGAATTTAAAGCTCCATATGCCAGAGTACCTATTTTAGAAGCCATAAAAATTCATACCGGTAAAGATGTTGCAGGAATGCCCGAAGATGAACTTAGGGAAACTGCAAGAGGTCTTGGTATTGAAGTTGATGAAACTATGGGTATCGGCAAGTTGATAGATGAAATCTTTGGTGAAAAATGTGAGCATCATTATGTACAGCCTACATTCATTACCGACTATCCGAAAGAGATGAGTCCGCTTACCAAAGAGCACAGAGATAATCCTGCACTTACGGAACGTTTTGAATTAATGGTTAACGGTAAAGAACTGGCAAACGCCTATTCCGAGCTTAACGATCCTATTGAACAGCGTGAGCGTTTTGAAGAGCAACTAAAACTTTCTGAAAAAGGCGATGATGAAGCAATGTTCATTGACCAGGATTTCTTACGTGCCCTTGAGTATGGTATGCCTCCTACATCCGGTATTGGTATTGGTATTGACCGTTTGGTAATGTTAATGACCAACAATTCTTCTATTCAAGAAGTGTTGTTCTTCCCGCAAATGAGACCTGAAAAGAAAGCAATAGAATTAACTGATGAAGAAAAAGCAATTGTGGAGCTACTTAAACCCTCCGGTGCTATGGAATTAGCAGACTTAAAAACAAAAGCTGGACTTAGCGGTAAAAAATGGGATAAGTCTATGAAGGCTTTATCTAAACACGGCCTTACTTCGGTTGTGGTTGATGGTGATTCTAAAACCGTTCAGTTGAAGTCATAAAACATTATAAATTTTAATTTTATTTGAGCCCAATTCATCAAAATGAATTGGGCTTTTTTTGTTTTTCCCCAATTCTCCCTCCAAAGATTCTTAACTACCGCTATTAATTTTCAAAAGAAAAAGAAAAAACATAGCTTAGGAGTCCTAATTCAATACCATGGAACTCAGTAAAAAAGCCGGACTCTTTATCGGCCCTATTCTTTTTTTTATAATTCGATTTTTACCTTTTGATTTGGTCTCCGAAAAAGGAGATGCCGTAATTGCCGTTGCCGTTTGGATGGTTATTTGGTGGATTACAGAAGCTGTTTCCATTTCAGTTACCGCGCTGCTACCCCTACTCCTATTCCCCTTTCTCAAAATTATGGATATTGGAGATGTGGGTGCTAACTATGGAAGCCCGATCATCTTTCTTTTTTTTGGCGGCTTTGTTCTCGCCTTGGCCTTGGAGAAAGTAAACTTGCACAAACGCATTGCCCTGAACATCATTAAAATTACAGGTACTACGCCTAATAAAGTAGTACTGGGGTTTATGATCGCCACGGCATCTTTAAGCATGTGGATAAGCAATACCGCTACCACTGTAGTAATGCTGCCTATTGCCATGTCAGTTATAAATCTTTTGGTCAATGATGCGGACGGTTTTACCAAAAGCGACCAAAATTTTGCCCTTTCGGTGATGTTGGGAATCGCCTTTTCTGCCAATGCCGGAGGTGTAGCGACGGTCATAGGCACACCGCCCAACTCCGTTATGATAGGTCTTCTTGAAAATGAATACAATATTGAAATCTCTTTTCTGAAATGGATGGTTCTTGGTGTTCCTTTCTCTGCTTTAATGATATGGATCAGTTATTTGGTTTTGGTTAAATGGATGTATCCTAATCGCGACCTCGTGTTTTCCGCATCAAAAGATGTCATTAGTGCTGAGTTGAAAAAATTGGGAACTATGAGTGGAAAAGAAAAAATGGTACTTGCCATATTTGGGGTCACTGTTTTCTTATGGATTTTTAGAACGGTTATTAACGGTCTATTCCCTGCCCTTAAATTAAATGATACCATGATCAGTATCATGGCCGCCATAGCCATGTTCTCCATTCCCTATAATATGAAAAAAGGAGATTTTATTCTTGTTTGGAAGGACACTCAAAAATTGGCTTGGGGCATATTAGTTCTTTTTGGCGGAGGGTTGGCCTTGGCCAAAGGCATGTCCGTAAGCGGTATTGTAGATATGGTGTCCGCTGCTATTGGTGACAGTCATGTGAGCGTCCTATTCACCGCCATACTTTTGATCACACTTATGTTATTTATGACGGAACTTATGAGCAATGTAGCTTTAATTGCCGTACTTGCTCCAGTGGTAGCCGGAATTGCAATTGGATTAAACGTTCCCGTACTCTATTTATTAATACCCGTTACCATAGCCAGTAGCTGTGCGTTCATGCTTCCTATGGCCACACCACCAAATGCTATTGTCTTTGCAAGTGGCTACGTTAAAGTGGGAGAAATGGCTCGGGTAGGTGTAATTCTGAATATTATAGCCGTAGCTCTACTCGTACTTATGTTTCAGTTTGTTGTACCGTTGTTATTTTGAAGTTTAGCTTACACCATAAAAAAACTATAGAAAAGCACAAAACCCCTGTTTTAAACAGAGGTTCAGCTAGCTAATTCAAATAATTTACAATGGTTAATTGTTCCTTATATACGGATCAAAGCCGTTTGGTAGATGTTTCTTTGTGTCAAAATCGAAAGAAATTTCGTCATTTGCATCAATGTAATTAAAACCTTCTACATCCGTAGGGAATGCATACGCGTTAAAGTCTTCCGGAAGATATTTTTTAGTATTTAAAATGACTTTAGCATCAGACTCAATAAATTCAATTGCACCTAGATTTACATAAATATCATTGGCATCAAAATCTTCAGGCAAATAATCTGCAGTATCAAAGCCTAAATCAAAATCGGTATCTTCATCAATATAATTAATGGAATGAATAACCGTCTCATCTTTTTCGGTTAATGGATCTGCTGCAAAAACTCCGTTTGCAAATATAAGACCCAATATCATACTTATTTTTAAACTCTTGTTGTTCATAACGTTGTAAATTTATTTACGAGTCTATATAACGTGGAAAGATCTCTTTATTGTTCTTTAAATTTTGTGGGAGCTTTCTTTAAAAAGAACAAATAATCAAATTCACAAAATGCATAGGAAAACTATATGAAGTTCGCATTATCCGGTTAAATAATTTGCTAGACACGCACCTTTTACCGCACATTTTTATTACAGAAAAATTTGCGTTTTTTTTATATCAATACATACTTTTAAATTTTGCAGTACGGCTCATCGTTATTTTGTGTTACTCACCGATGTTCCAAAAAATTACAAGTATCTAAAAATAAGATCAAACCCCTTAAATCTTGTCTTATAAAACCTGAACAGACCTTAAAAGGTAAAGGAACAAAATGTTATATTTACCACAATTAGTAAGAATGTCATATAATCATGGTCTTACGGCATTTCATTACATATCTAAAACATAATCAAAGCTTACATGTCCAAAACAGTGTTTACCAAATTAATTTTCTCTTTACTAGTTATAAGCTCCTTATCAGCGGAAGCGCAAATTTTCAAAAAGAAAAAAGACAATACGGAAAAGTCAGACAAAAAAGAGGGTGATAAAAAAGATAAAATAAAACCATATGGAAAGGTCATCACCAAAGATGCAAAAACCGATAAAGGTCTTTTTGATATTCATAAGGTAGACGAAAACCATTTTTATGAAATTCCAGATTCGCTTTTCAATAAAGAAATGTTGATGGTGAGCAGGATTTCTAAAACGGCAACTGGTATTGGTTTTGGCGGCGGAAAAATAAACACACAAGTACTGAGATGGGAAAGAAAACCCAAGAAGGTGCTGCTACGTGTTGTTAGTCACGAAATTGTTGCAGCAGATTCCCTACCGGTACATGAGGCTGTTGTAAATTCTAATTTTGAGCCGGTCCTTTTCGCTTTTGACATTATGGCGATAAAAAAGGATACGGTAAACCCTACTACGGTAATCCAAGTAAATGAACTTTTTGAAAAAGACACGCAAGCTTTTGGAATGCCGGATGCACTTAGAGATCAGTATAAGGTTTCTCGCTTAGATGAGGCTAGAAGCTATATTGAATCTATTAAGAGCTATCCTTTAAATATAGAAGCGCGGCATGTAAAAACATACGCGGCAAAAAAACCGCCCAGTAATAGTAGTTTAGGTTCTATCTCAATAGAAATCAACAATTCTATGATACTCTTGCCAGCGGAACCTATGAGACGGCGTTATTTTGATGAGCGCGTAGGATGGTTTGCCAGTGCCCAAACAGATTATGGTCTGGATGCCCAGAAAAGTAAAACCGTTAAATTTCTTGATCGCTGGCGCCTAGAGGTCAAAGATGAGGATTTGGAGAAATACAATAACGGGGAACTGGTAGAGCCTAAAAAGCAGATTGTATATTACGTAGATAGGGCTACACCTAAAAAATGGCTTCCTTATATAAAGCAAGGTATTGAAGATTGGCAAATAGCTTTTGAAGAAGCCGGTTTTAAAAATGCCATTATTGCGAAAGAACCTCCTACCGTTCTAGAAGACCCTGAATGGTCTCCCGAGGATGTAAGGTATTCCGTAGTCCGTTATTTAGCCTCCCCTATTCCCAACGCTAACGGACCCCATGTGAGCGATCCCCGTACTGGTGAAATTTTGGAGTCGGACATTAATTGGTACCATAACGTAATGACCTTATTGCACAACTGGTTCTTTGTACAAACCGCGGCTATCAATCCCGATGCAAGAACTACCGAATTTAAAGATGAGATCATGGGGCGGCTAATTCGTTTTGTTTCCGCCCATGAAGTAGGCCATACCTTAGGATTACCTCATAACATGGGTAGCAGTGTGGCATATGCCGTGGATTCACTCCGATCTGTTTCTTTCACTAAAAAGTATGGTACGGCCCCGTCTATAATGGATTATGCTCGTTTTAATTACGTTGCACAGCCAGAAGATGGCAATGTAGCCCTTATGCCCAACATTGGTATCTACGATAAGTATGCTATTAAATGGGGCTACAGACCTATTCTAGATAGTACTACAGAAGAAGAAAATAAAGTTTTAGATAGTTGGATTCTGGAACATGCGGGAGACCCTCTTTACCGGTTTGGCCATCAACAGGTAGGTGATGTTGTAGACCCTAGCTCACAAACCGAGGATTTAGGTGATGATGCCATAAAAGCAAGTTTATACGGCATAGAAAATTTAAAGCGTATTGTTCCCAACCTAATTACATGGACCAAAGAAGATGGAAAAACCTATGAAGACCTCAACAAGCTTTATGGCCAGGTTATAGCACAGTTCAATCGTTATATGGGACATGTATCCAACAATGTTGGGGGTGTTTACGAGTATCAGAAAACCTATGACCAAGAGGGTGCTGTTTATATACCTGTGGCAAAACAACATCAGCAAGATTGTATGGCATTTTTGCAAGAACAACTATTTGCTACACCTAAGTGGTTAATAGACCAGAACATTTTTAATAAGATCGAATATTCTGGATTTATCGAAAAAATCAGGGCAATGCAAACACGAACATTAAATAACATGTTGAGCTTAGGAAAGTTGCAACGCTTGTTGGAAAACGAAACTGCAAATCCTGCCGAAGCATATCATCTAACGGATATGATGAACGAGCTTCGTGGTGGTATATGGTCAGAACTTAAAAACGGACAAGACATTGACACCTACAGAAGAAATCTTCAGAAGGCACACGTGGAACGTTTGAATTATCTGATGACAGCAGAAGACCAAAAGAAGCAACCTGATTTTGGTGGCTATCAGAAATCAACAATCGTGCACACTAGTCAATCTGATATTCGTTCGGTTGCGCGAGCGGAACTACAAATCTTACAGCGAAACATTAAAAGTGCCATTGCACGAACATCGGACAGTATGAGCAAATATCATTTACAGGATGTAAATGACCGTATTGAGCAGATTTTAGATCCCAAATAGGACATTATTACCCAACTACAGGTAAAGCAATAGATAAATCTTTAAAACGTTATAATTACGATAACGCCCAGATTTAAAAATAACTTTACCTGTTCTTATGAAAACCTGCAAACTACTTTTTTCCCTTTTTTTTATCTTCACAATTTTCTCATGTTCTAACGATATTGAAACCTTGGTTGAGGACAATGAAACAGACAATCAAGAGGTTGTTGATGAGGAAGAAACTCAGAAGGAAGAATCTGCAGATGATGAAGTTATTGAAGAGCAAGAAGAACAAGACAATAACGTACCCATTACAGATGAGGATTCTTTTAATTATACCTATGACGGCAATGAAGTGTCTATAAACGAATGGACCGGACAAAAGGTAGAAAACACCCTTAGTATTTTAGCTGCGGCTTCAGATGGAAATTCTATTCACCTAGAATTCAACACCGCTGGTAATTTGGGCAAGATAAGCTCATATTCCGGAACCGATTTTGATTTTCCATCATCAGGAAGCTTTGCTTATTTCAGTTCAAATTTCATAGATTTTGAATTGATCAATATTGATGAGGAAAATAAAAAAGTACAGGTTGAATTTTCGGGAAAGCTATATGAGGATTCTTATGATATAGAATCTAACTTTCATGAAGTACAAGGCAACTTTATCGTTAGCTACTTAGAGACGGATCCTAGCATTGCTCAACTAGGAACTCAAGCGGTTATAGATGGAAAAGACTGGTTTGGTACGAGCAGTCTACAAAATGGAGGTTTTCTTGAGGACTCTGATGTAACCTTTATAAGATTAAATGATTCTGAAAATGCGATTTCTATAACTGTAAATCATGATACTACCACAGAAGGAAGCTACAGTTTTAATACAGATAGTAATTTAAATTCCGTTAAGCTTTTGCGGTATGACGCTGAAAACCATGAATTTATTACCTACGAAACTTCAGGAACTTTGGTAATTACCGAAAAAACAGTCGGCCCTCAGCTTTCAAGAATCAAAGGTGAGTTTAGCTTCACGGCCACTGCTCTTGACAACAGTACAAAAGAAATAACAAATGGCGCCTTCAACTTGGTCTATTCTACATATTAATGATAGCTACGTCTTAAGTAAAGCCATATCTATTATTTAAATTTTTAATCGAATCCTTTTTTAAGGAATCCTCTGAAGGTCTTGGAAGCTAGTTTAATTGGCCCCAGTCCATATCATACAGATGATATTTATTTCAATAATATGAAAGACCGGATAAAAAGCCCTCTTTTTTATCTGAATTCCACTACCCGAATTATTATAGTAAAAAGGTCTTAACCCTGATAAATATCAGGCTCAACTAGACTTTACCATCGACGAAATACATCAAACTTCGGCGAAGTGATTTCGTAAACAACAATTATGGACAACTTTACCACATCCTTAGACCGCTTTACAACAACCTAGCGTCTTGCCTTCTTCTTTTTTCTAAATTAGTATCAGAATCAAAAATTATATACCATGTCTCAAAAACTTAAAAGTTCATTATACCTAGCCGCTTTCGTAATTGCATCCGTAGTATATTACAATCAAACAAATTCCGAACAGTCTCCCCAGACTGTAGAAATGGCATCGGCAGATATGGAACAAGTTATCAATCCTGAGGCATTGGATTAAAATACATTAACATTGAACGACCTACTATGTTAGGGCAAAGAAATAACTTCTTTGCCCTTTTTTTATGCCCGCAACTATGTCGTTCCAAGCTGTTAATTATTCCATAAAGTCCATAGCTCGGTTAAACCTTAGCTTTCTTTTCTGTTCTAAGGAGTATAATCTTAATAAAAAATAACATGAAAAAGATAATTGTAGCATTAGTATGTATGGTTGGCCTTACCGCAATGGCCCAAAGAGAAAAAGGACATGGAAGAGATGGTATGAAAGATTTGACTGCTGAGCAAATAGCAACACTTCACACCAAGAAAATGACATTGGCCTTAGATTTGACATCTACCCAACAGGAACAAGTAAATGCCATTAATTTGGAGGAAGCAAAAATGCGTAAAGCGAAATTCGAAAAACGTAAAGCCCAAAAAGAAGAAGGGGAACGTAAAAAACCAACTTCAGAAGAGAAATACGCTATGCAGAATGAAAAGTTGGATAAGATGATTGCCCGTAAAGCCGAGATGAAGAAAATTCTTTCTGCCGAGCAATACGAGAAATGGCAAAAAATGCAAGAGCATAGAGGCAAAAGAAACTCCCGAGAGAAAAAAGGAGAACGCAAGTCAAAAAAGTAAGAGTAACTTTTTAGGTAAGAAAGGGCAGCACCTATGTGCTGCCCTTTTTTTATTTTTTTGTCTTACTACTTATTTCCTACTTTTATAAAATACTAAAAACTGTAAATGACCGAAAGTCTTAAAAGCATTACCTCTAAAGTGTACACGCCATGCAAGTTAGTTGTATCAAAATTTGAGTTGGAACCAGAGAGCAAAGCGTATGAAGCCTCCAAATTCCAACTAAACAATACTAAAGTAATTTACAGGCATGCCAAAATAACACCTAAAAAAGTTGGCCAATTCGTTACTTTCTGGAAGCGAACAGAAAATGGTACTATAGCTCCACTAGAGGAAACCGATGAATTTGATTTTTTTGTTATTAGCGTCCGAAAAGGTAATTTAGAAGGCCAATTTGTCTTTCCTAAGAAAGTACTTTTACAAAAGGGATTAGTTTCCACATCTGTAAAAGAAGGTAAAAGAGGTTTTCGCGTATATCCGTTATGGGATACCGCAATAAGCAAACAAGCCAAGAACACACAGAAATGGCAACTGAATTACTTTTATCAAATAGATAGTAAAATCAATTTAATCAAAGTATCCAATCTTTTCAGTTAGGTAACAATAACTATAAAACCGCTGTAATTATGAAAACAATGACATGCAAACAACTAGGTGGCGCCTGCAACATGGAATTCTCAGCAAATACTTTTGAGGAAATGGCCGAATTAAGTAAAAGTCACGGCATAGTAATGTTCCAAAAAGGAGATGCACCCCATTTAAAAGCGATGAAAGAAATGCAAGACCTTATGCAAAGCCCTAATGGCATGCAGAATTGGTTCGAAAACAAAAGAAAAGAATTTGCGTCACTACCAGATAATACGCTGTAAAAGGTTTTACAAATTCACTTTTTTAAGGGCATTTACAGTCTCGTCTATATCTGCATAGCTTAAAGCATCGTTCAAAAAATAACTTTCAAAGGCACTTGGAGGCAAGTAAACCCCATGCTCTAACATTCCGTGAAAGTATTTTTTAAAAGTTTCATTATTACCTTTCGCAGAACTCGCAAAATCAACCACGCCTTCTTCGGTAAAATGTACTGATATCATACTTCCAAACCGGTTAATCCGATAAGGAACGTCTTTTCCTTTTAAAACAGCATCCAAACCTTCATGAAGATAAGCTGTCTTTTTAGCTAAACTTTCAAAAACTTCTGGCTTACTATTCAATTCGGTAAGCATAGCAAGACCTGCAGCCATAGCTAATGGATTTCCGCTTAATGTTCCTGCTTGATACACTGGCCCTTCAGGAGCCAGATGAGACATGATTTCATTTTTGGCGGCAAAAGCACCAACCGGCAAACCGCCACCTATTACTTTACCAAAACAAACTATATCCGCATCAATACCCAAAGCTTCCTGAGCCCCTCCTTTTCCTAAACGGAAACCGGTCATCACCTCATCGAACAATAATAGAATTCCTTCTTGAGTACAAAGTTCACGAAGACCTTTTATGAAATCATCCGAAGGAACAATACATCCCATGTTACCTGCAACCGGCTCAATAATTACCGTTGCTATTTCACCTTTATTTGCAGCAACCAAAGCCCTAACACTTTCAATATCATTATAAGTAGCCAACAGTGTATCCTTTGCTGTTCCTTGTGTTACGCCAGGACTATTGGGACTACCAAAAGTAACCGCACCACTACCCGCTTGTATCAGAAATGAATCTGAATGACCATGATAGCAACCCGCAAATTTTATGATTTTATCTTTTCCTGTATATCCACGAGCCAAGCGTACGGCACTCATACAAGCTTCCGTCCCGCTGTTAACAAATCTTATTTTATCAATATTTGGCACCATAGATACCGCCAGTTGCGCCAGCTGCGTTTCAATTTCAGTTGGCATTCCAAAAGAGGTACCTTGCTTGGCCTTTTCAATTACCGCATTGATTACCGGTTCATGGGCGTGGCCTAAAATAAGCGGGCCCCAAGAAGCGATATAATCAATTAATTTATTGCCATCCTCATCATAGAGATAAGCACCTTTTGCTTTTTTCACGAAAATAGGATCTCCACCTACGGCTTTAAAAGCACGAACTGGTGAGTTAACCCCTCCTGGAATATATTTTTGCGCCTCGGCAAAAAGGGCGCTACTTCTTTGGTATAACATCTATTTATTGAAATTTTCTGTCTTAACGGTAATTTTTTGACCAATGGCTAAATTGTTATCATACATATAGTTCCATCGTTTTAATTCATCAACGGAAACGGAATAGGCTCTAGAAATGGAGTACAATGTATCTCCTTTTTGTACCACATGTACTTTATTCTGGCTCCGAGAAGAGGAGGCAATTACAGGCTCTTCCTTTCGTTTGCCATAGCCTTGGCTTACTATCTCCGTATCATATTTATAAAGTTCATAACGTTCTATCAGCGAAATCAACTTCTGAGGATAGCGTTTATCTGTGGCGTAACCCGCCTGTCTAAGGCCTTTTGCCCATCTTTTATAATCATCATTATTATAATCGAATAAAAAAGCATAACGGGATCGATCTCTTAAAAACAAGCTGTGATCACGGTAAGAATACATGGGGTGGTTATATTTTCTGAAACACTCCCCTTTTTCATCATCATCATGAAAATCAAAATCGCCTTGCCAACCGGTATGGCATTTAATTCCAAAATGATTGTTGGTTTTAAGGGCCAAAGCTCCCTTTCCAAGTCCGCTTTCCAGTAAACCCTGAGCTAAAGTTATACTTGCAGGAATACCAAAAGCTTTCATTTCCATTTGGGCAACTTCGGAAAAAGTCTCTACGTATTCTTCTGGAGAACCTATACTAAAGCGCAAAAATCTCCCTGTATCCTCAGGCATTGGGTATAAACCGTCATCAGTTTTCTTAACCTCTTCTTTAACTACTACTTCTGCTTTCTTTTTTGGAGATTCGGTTCTAGACGAAACCGTTCGTTTTGCTTTACACCCAATAAAAAATATGCTCAAAAGAGACAATACTACAAGCCTACGTATCATATGTTTATTAATGGTAGATTTTTCTTTTGCAAGTTACGGTTCATTCCGTTAATTCCTTGAAGCCCTCCACTATGAACGACCAGAATCTTTGTTTGAGGAGGGAAGTAATCTTTCTGAATCAAATCTAAAATGCCATACATCATTTTACCCGTATAGATCGGGTCTAATGGTATATGGGTCTCTATTTTAAAATCGTTCAAGAAATGTATCAACTCTTCGGTAATCTTTGCATAACCTCCAAAATGATAACCTGTTATCAACTCCCAATTTTCCTTCAGTGCAAATTTACAAATATCTTCTTGTAAAAAATCCCCTTTAAGTGCTGGAAACCCTAAAACTTTTTGCGAATCAAAAGCAGCATTACTAATCCCGGCAATAGTACCTCCTGTTCCTACTGCACAACAAACTATATCAAAATCAGCATCCGTAGTTCTTAAAATTTCTTCACACCCCTTAATGGCCAAGGGGTTTGTACCGCCTTCTGGCAAAGAATAGAAAGCTCCAAACTCTTCTTTAAGATGCTCTAAAAATTCTGGATTACTCTTTTCCCGATAGGAAGTTCTAGAAATAAACTTAAATCTCATTCCATGAGAATGAGCCTGTTTTAAAGTACTGTTTTCCTGCCATTTTTTGGCAAGTTCTTCTCCACGAATAATGCCTATAGTGTTCAGACCATGTATTTTTCCGGCATAAGCGGTGGCTGCAATATGATTGGAAAAAGCACCTCCAAACGTTAAAAGTGTATCAAAACCTTGTGTTTTGGCTTCCTCCAAATTGTATTTGAGCTTTCTATATTTATTACCTGAGATGAAAGGATGTATACGATCTTCTCGCTTAAGAAAAAGATCTACCCCTTTTTGGGCAAGTATATCTAAATGTACTTGTTGATTCTCAGTAGTTTCTTGCATACTTAACAAAAGTAATACGAAAAAAAATGCCATTAAAGCAAAGAGGGGATTATGACCGGTACAAGTTTTAGCTTACCTGAAATATATATTTAAAAAAACTAAAAGCCTTACGCTCATTCGTATAGTTAAGATTATTCTCATTTATATATGCTTCACGTTCAAAACTGATATTCTGATACGCCTTGTAACTATCAAAATAGATAGCAGTTCGTATAAGCCATTCTGAGATATAGAAAAAGTAGAAAAAAACAATCAACAGTTCTTGCTGTTGTTTTAAGTGAATCTTCTCATGATTGATCAATACAATATCTTCTTTGAGTTCATCATGTTTTAAAATGATGAAGGGCCAAAGTGATAGACCAACATAGTTCTTATAAAAAAAATGTTTAAAGACTAAGATCATAATCAAAGGTTTAAACGGTACTTAATTGAGTTAATTGTCATTAAGCCGTCATATTCGATAACACAACTTTTCTGCCAACAATTGCAATGATTCGTTAAAACACTCCCAAACACCTGTAAAATGTACGATTTTAAACCCGTTTTTGGTTGTTTATGGTCAAAATACAGTAATTTTATACAAGCCGAAAACAACAGAAAAAGAGGTAATGAAAAAAATAATACAGCCTGAAGAAGGTGACTTTTACCTGTCTGAAGAAGGGTATAGAGTGTTTACCCAGCAATACCATCTAAAGAGAGGTTACTGTTGTGAAAGCGGCTGTAGACACTGCCCATATGGCTTTGACCGAAAAACAAACCGACAATAGAAAAACAGGTTGTTCGGCATGATTTTTGAGACTATTTTCTTAGAAAAAGAATGTATTAACACCAAATACTAAAATTTGTTATGAAAAAAATCAAAATCCTTATAGTACCTATGCTAGTACTACTTTTCCTAAGCTCCTGTACATCTGTGCGTGTGCTTTCGGATTACGACAAAGAGGCCAATTTCAATAGCTACAAAACGTACGCCTTTTACAAAACGGGAATTGACAAAGCCCAAATTTCCGATTTGGACAAAAAACGGATTCTTAGGGCCATTGAGGCCGAGATGACCAATCGCGGTTTTTCAAAATCCGATAACCCGGATATTATGGTAAGTATTTTTACTAAAGAAAAAGAACAGGTGGACATCTACAACAACTACTGGGGTGGTGGTTGGGGCTGGGGCTGGAACCCTTATTACTGGGGTCCTGGCTGGGGCGGAGGTAATAATGTAAGCACTCGCACCGAAGGGTCGCTATATATTGACCTAATAGATTCTAAAACTAAAGAATTGGTATGGCAGGGCAAAGGTGTTGGTAATTTGAACAACATTAGCAATATAGAGAAAAAAGAACAGCGCATACGTGAATTTGTTTCCGAGATTTTAATGCAATACCCACCCAATGTGGTAGCCGCTAAGTAACAAAATTGTAATTTGCTTAAACACATTAAAAAAAGCTCTTTAAATTAAAGAGCTTTTTTTATGCACCATTCTTAGCTAGTGAGACGAAAAGCAAAACCTCTTTTTCCTTTTTTGTATCTTTATAAAAGAAACCTTTTTTAATATGACCTACACCAGTAATCCTGTTCTTGACAAACTACCTGTACATCTGCAGCAGTATATTAAACCTCAAGACTATGGTGAATATACGCCTATTGATCAAGCGGTTTGGCGTTATGTAATGCGAAAAAACGTGGATTACCTGAGTAAGGTGGCCCATGCTTCATATTTAGAAGGATTACAAAAAACGGGGATTTCCATAGATCACATTCCCAATATGTACGGAATGAACCGTATTCTAAAGGAGATTGGTTGGGCGGCAGTTGCGGTAGATGGTTTTATTCCTCCATCTGCATTTATGGAATTCCAGGCCTATAATGTTCTTGTTATTGCTTCTGACATTCGCCAATTAGACCATATTGAATATACCCCTGCACCGGACATTATTCATGAGGGAGCAGGACACGCCCCAATTATAGCAAACCCTGAATACTCTGAATACCTAAGAAGATTTGGTGAGATTGGTTCTAAGGCTATTTCGAATGCAAAGGATTATGAACTATATGAAGCTGTACGCCACCTTTCCATTATAAAAGAAGCGAACGGTACACCACAAGATGAAATTGATAAAGCCGAAAAACATATTGAAGACCTGCAAAACAACATGGGCGAACCCAGTGAAATTGCACTCATCAGAAATCTACATTGGTGGACCGTTGAATACGGATTGATAGGCACTCCCGAAAACCCCAAAATATATGGTGCCGGATTACTTTCTTCTATTGGAGAGAGTGCTTGGTGCATGACGGACGACGTTAAGAAAAAACCCTATTCTATAGATGCGGCATATACATCCTTTGATATTACCCAACCCCAGCCTCAGCTTTTTGTAACACCAGATTTTGCCTATTTAAGTCAGGTTTTGGAAGAATTCGCCAATACTATGGCCTTACGGCGTGGTGGTTTAAGTGGAATTCAAAAACTTATCGCCTCAAAAGAATTGGGAACTATTGAACTGAGTACCGGACTTCAAATTTCCGGTAATTTTGATAGTGTCATAGCGCACGAGGGCAAGCCTGCATTTTTTCAGACTACAGGCCCCACAGCACTCTCTTTTCGTGATAAGGAATTAGTAGGACACAGTATTAAAAAACATGCTACTGGCTTTGGTTCTCCCATAGGCAAACTAAAAGGAATGAATTTGGCCATTGAAGATATGAGCCCTTTAGACCTTAAAGCCTATAATATATTTGAAGGGCAACAAGTTACGCTAGAGTTTGAAGGTCACATAAAAATCACCGGAGAAATTATAACCGGAACACGCAACTTAAAAGGAGATATCATTTTGGTCACTTTTAAAAATTGCTGTGTTACCCATAATGACAGCGTTCTCTTTAAAAGTAAAAACGAACTTTATAGTATGGCCGTAGGTCAAGAAATTGCTTCTGCCTACAATGGCCCTGCCGATTTGGATAGTTTTGATTTGGTCACCCATGAGGTATCTTCCACCACCATCAAAAAAGAAGGTGATGCATCTCAGGACCAATTGGAACAATATTACGAGCAGATACGGCATTTTAGGGAAGGTAAAAATAGTACCATTTCCAGGCATAAAGTATTTGAGGCCATCAGAGATAATTTTCCTACTGATTGGTTACTGCCAGTGGAGCTTTATGAACTGGCAAAAGAAAATGGCGATCATGAATTTGGCCATGAAATCTCGGTGCATTTACAGACCGTAAAATTGAATAACCCAAAGGTAGGCCATTTAATAGATGATGGCCTAGACCTGGTAAACCAAAAATGTAAAACTGAAAAATTGAATTAAAACCAATAACCTCTTAACCAATCCCAAACCAAAAATCGTGAGACCACTATTAATTCTATTATTTGCACTGACCACATCAGCACTTAAGGCTCAGCCTCAAGCAAATTATGATGAAACAAAAGTACCCAAATTTTCGGTTCCCGACCCTCTTACTACTTTTGGAGGAGAAACCATTACGGACAGCTTGCAATGGGAAGAAAAAAGAAAATTGGAAATCTATCAGTTTTTTGAAAAACAGATTTACGGTAAAGTACCTGCCCTGTTAGATGAATATTCCTTTAAGGTCATAGAACAAGACAATAATGCACTGGACGGGAAAGCGCAACGCAAACAAATAGCTGTTGGCCTTAAAAAAAACGACCGCTCTTTGAACTTCAACATTCTACTGTATCTTCCTATAGGAAATGAAAATGCCCCTGTGTTCCTAGGTTATAACTTTCATGGCAACCATACCGTAACGGATGACCCCAACGTGATTATAACGGATGTATGGAACGAGAATAGCAAGGATTTACAAATTACGGATAACAAAGCTACAGAGACTTCCAGAGGTTTACGCACCAACCGATGGGCCATAGATAAAATGCTGGACAACGGTTATGGATTAGCTACCGTTTATTATGGTGAGATCGACCCTGACAAAAACGATTTTTCAGATGGTCTGCATAGTTTGTTTTATGATGAAGGGCAGACCAAACCCAAAACCAATGAATGGGGCAGTATTGCCGCTTGGGCATTTGGTCTAAGCCGTGCGATGGATTATCTAGAAAATGACACGAACATATCTAACGTAATTGTCTTTGGACACTCTAGATTAGGTAAAGCCGCTTTATGGGCAGGTGCAACAGACCCGCGCTTTGCTGGGGTAATTAGTAATAATTCCGGTTGTGGCGGTGCCGCTTTATCCAAGCGTAAGTACGGGGAGACCATTGGTGATATTAATAATTCATTTCCCCATTGGTTTTCCGAAAGTTTTAAAAAATACAGTAATAGAGAAGAAACTTTACCGGTAGACCAACATCAGCTATTGGCATTAATTGCTCCAAGACCTCTGTATGTGGCAAGTGCTATTGAGGATGAATGGGCCGACCCATTAGGCGAGTTTATATCTGCTCAATATGCAAGTAAAGTGTATGAGCTATATGGCAAAAAAGGAATTACATTGACAGATACCCATGAGGTTGATCACCCTATATTAGGAACTATGGCATACCATATGAGAAGTGGTAAGCATGATGTTTTAGAATATGATTGGGATCAATACATAACTTGGGCAGAAACTTTTGCCAAGTAATCTGTAAGTCAAGTTTTCTATTCTTTAAAAAGAACCTCCGGCAGGTTCCGGTTTACCGTTTCATTGTTGTATACCAGCGTCCAACCCAAGGAATTGGTTAGTATATAAAATTTCTGCAACTCACTTATCAACCTGTTTTCCGCATTGGTTTTCAAAGCGGATGCTTCAACTTTTTTCATTAGTGAAGCACTTACGTTCTTCTTGATTTTATTATAATCGCTGGCTTCGAACATGTTCAAATAATCCGAGCTTACATCATAATATTCAAAATCAGGGCTAATTTTCACTTCGGGTTCCGGTATGCTTTTAATATGTAATGTTTTGGAAGACTCATCTACTTCAAAATCTATTTTACTTAAGTCATAAGCAATGGTAACATCAGCATTAACGACTACCAATGCTTTCTTTTCAGCAGAAATAAAGGGTCCGAAAAGCATTTTAGAATCTTTGTAGTTATAGACTTCCGCAAAGTGACCCTCTGTAACAATTAACTTACTAACATTGTCTATTTGAGTCTGTATTAGCATGCTGTTTTCCTTGAGAATAGATTTATCTTCCCTATCCTCCGCGCACGAACGGAACACTAAAACTACTGCCAAGGTAATAAGAACCCCTACAAATACTTTTTTCATAAGATGAAGTTACAATACATATTGAAATTGACGAAAAAGAAAAAGGGAATCTAAGACTCTAGGTTTTGGTGGTCGAAATCCATAAAAGGAAAACGCTTTTGAACGTTCGTTATTTTGAGCTCTAATGATTTTAAGAATTTTAAATGCTGTTTTGATTCTGGATGAAATGGTCTATGATTTAGCCCTTTTTGAATGGCATCAACCAATATCATAGATTCCTGGGCTTCTTTATTAATCCAAACGGACATAAACTTCTCCCATATATAATCTATAGCCAATTGACTGGGATGTACCATATCTTCTTTATAAAAGCGATAATCCCGCAACTCATCCATTTGTAACTCATAAGATGGAAAATAGTTCATATTGAACTCAGAATTATCCATCAACTCATGTATTGCAGTTATTAAATGTGCTTTGCTCCGCTGATTTTCCACAAAGCCATCTTTTATATGACGTACGGGCGAAACTGTAAAAATGAATTGTACCTTCGGATTTATTGATTTTATAGCCTTTACTATATTTTTCAGGCTTATGACTGTTTCATCAACCCCCAATAACTCTTTTTTAAATTCCCTTTGAGGCACTTTATGGCAATTTGCCACTCTTTTATGGGTTTCAAGATGTAGATATACCCAAGCGGTACCTAGCGTTATACAGATATGAGTTGCTTTTAGCAAATACTCCATTGTATGCGCCATTCCCTGATTAAGTGAATACAAAAGTTCTTCTTTGGAAACAGCACTTACATCTGAATGGGCATCATAGCATTGCCAGCGATCATTGTAAAAAAAGACCTCTTCTTCAGTATACTTCGTATGTAAAACGGCTCGAGACACCAAATTCTCTATAGCCAATGGATGAAACAAAATCCCGAACGGATTCTGAAAAGACCGAAACTTATAATAACTGAATTTCTCCCCGATATTTTCAGAGAAACAAGAACCCAATAAAACCAATCGACTCTCATAATCGATTCGGTTTTCAGCCTTTTCTAAAGGTATTTGGGTTTGGAGTTTTAATGTCATTTATCTTGTGGTTGCTGTCTAGGAAATGTTCTTAACCGATGAAATTTCTGATATGGATAAATCTCATAATACACCTGATCTTCGTTTATCGTATTTTCTTTATTCTCAATTGCCTTATCAAATGTTGCCGTAGCTTCCTCCTTTTTTCCAAGCTCATTCAAACAAATAGCCTTATAGAACATGGCATCGCCAAAATTACTATAAACCTGTAAAGAAGTATCAAACATCTTTATGCCTTCTTCATAATTCTTAAGTTCCATTTCCGTTATTCCCAAATAAAACCAATCCATATAATGACAAGCTTCATGCGGCGGGTCATCAGGAAAACCTTCAAATTGCTGCTCTTTACTTTTTAAAAGAAAAGCTTTGGCCTCATCAAAACGGTTCAACTGTAAGTAATCTAAAGCAATATAAAAATTGTAGGTATGAGATATTTCATTATGATTCATCGTTATTTAACTACCTACCATTTCTTATTTTCCAATTACACTTAACGATTAAAAATCCAGTATCATACATTTTGCTTAGGTTCTTAATAAACCATTGGTGTTTTGCTCTATTTTTGCCATAAAGTAAATATAACTCCTTTTTTACATCTCATACTATACCAATGAATTAACAAAAACATGAAGAATAACAAGCTTCAGTTTATCTAATTTCTTAATACATTCGCGAGCGAATGTAATAAGGTTATTTATCGTATACACCTTTAAATTAAGAATTCTGGCAACGACTTTATTACATATCACCTTTCATAAAATTTATTAAAATTATAGAGAAGGATTTCTAAACAAATACAAAGATCAATTCATTATATCTTTTAGATTAAGGATTTTACAATAGGTTTTAGCGATTTAAAAATATCTGACTCTTAATAATTGCTTTCTAAATACTTAATAATAAGTTAAAATTGAACGTAATTTCTTACCTTTAAAGGCGCCTAAATTAAGTATAGTTCAAATGGTATTTAGATTTTTCTTTATAATTCTTAAGGTTTTTATCCTCTACCTTTCCTTATATACGGTTCAGTCCCAACATACTGAACCTCTTACTTTTCACCATATTGAAAAAGGAATATCGCATAGTACGGCTACTATACTTTTGGAAGACAGTTATGGTTTTATTTGGATCGGCACCCGAAATGGCTTGAATAGATACGATGGTAAAGACTTTGAAATATTTAATAAAACCTTAGATGGCAAAACAGGTCTTACCCACGAATATATAGTCTCTTTATATGAGGATGAGGACAACTTACTAATTGGCACCAACCATGGCTTAAGTTTTTATGACCGTAGTTTAAACACAGTTATTCCATATCCATTTAAGAAAGAGGCACAGAAAATAGAAACTAAAAGGTTTGAATGGACTATTAGACTACATGGCTATTTATGGTTAGGTACGGAAAAAGACGGCTTATATAGATATCAACCAGAAACTGGAGAATTAAAACACTTTAAGCTTCCTAATGACCATATTAAGGTTAAAAATAGAAGAGTAGATAAAATTATTAAGGTCATGCCTTTGGATAAAAACCGCATGCTGGTAATTTCTACTTACAATATTTTGGTTATTAATAAGGAAATGGAGGTCCTAAGTGAGCTCAAGGAAACAGATGAGATTGTTTCTGCCACACCATTAGAGGGTGAAAATTTCTTATTGGGTACCATTAATGGTATTTTAATTCAATTAAAAGTAGATAGTACCTCGCAGTTAATTACCAACAAAAAAACTATAAGCTCTGGCTTTAGTATACGTTCCTTAGCAAAGAACGCTAATGACGAATTGTGGATAGGTACTGAAAATGATGGTTTGTACATTTACACTAAAACTTTAGAGCCCATAAGACACATAGAGTATAGTGTAACTAGGCCAAATTCTATATCAGGTAATTCTATTTGGTCACTTTTATACACGCGAAATGGAGTTATGTGGGTGGCTCCCTATAAAAGCGGACTTAATTTTTATGACCCCGGATATTTTAAATTTAAACACTATACATCAGACCCTTTTAATTCTCAATCCTTGAGCAATAAATTGGTCAATTCCTTTAGTGAGGATGCGAACGGAAATATTTGGATAGGAACAGATGGGGGCGGCTTAAATCATTGGAACAGAACTCTAGATACTTTTGAGCATTATTCGTTAAAAGATAAAAATTTTGGCAGTGATGTAGTTCTTTCTCTACTACAAACAGAAAAAGAAGAATTGTGGGCCGGCACATGGACAAATGGGATTACGGTCTTTAATACAAAGAACAAGACATTTAAGGAATTGAATACTGATAATTCCTTTTCAAAATCCAATACCATAGTAAATCTCTTAAAAGATAAAAAAGGTCGTATTTGGATTGTGAACTACTTTACAGGGCTACAAGTATACGACCCTCAAACAAAAAACCATGAAAACATTAATCTTACTTCTAATTTGGATGGCTCCGAAATTAATTCGCTAAATAGGATATTTGAAGATAACCAAGGCAATATATGGGTTGGCACTCTAAATTCAGGATTACTTAAGTTAACAGAAAACAATGGAACTTGGAATACCAACCATTACTATACTAATAATTCGTTGAGCAATGACTTCGTAAATTCCATCATACAAGACCACAACAATACTCTTTGGGTTGGCACTCAAGGAGGGCTCAACAAATATATACCCGAAACGGATTCCTTTAAAGCCATAAAAAAGACAGATGGACTAAAAAATGAAGCTATTAAGGAAATTATAGATGATAAAAGAAAACACCTATGGCTAAGTACAGAAGGAGGCATTATCAGGTATAATACAAGCAACGGAAGATCAATTGATTATAATGTTGGCGATGGTCTACAGGCTAACCAATTTAATCCAAATTCATCTTTAGTTACCAGTAAAGGAGAGTACATATTTGGAGGTGTAAACGGGTTTAACATATTTACCCCAAAAGATGTAGCCAAACAAAAAGATAAGCTTACTTTATTTATTTCGGATTTAAAAATATTCAATAAGTCGGTTTTACCCAATGATGATTTCGGTATTTTGGAAAAAGATATTAGTCAAGTAGATTCCATTACACTTAACTATGACCAATCTGTTATTAATATTGATTTTAAGGCACTTACCTTTAGGCATCCGGAAAGTGTAGATTATGCCTTTTATTTAGACGGTTTTGAAAAGGACTGGAAATATGTAGGTAACAATCCACGGGCAACCTATACCAATCTTAATCCGGGCGAATATACGTTACGAATCAAATCTACCAATTCCGATGGAGTTTGGGGGGACAATGAATTAGATCTTCATATTACCATTACTCCTCCATATTGGGCAACTTGGTGGTTCCGGGCTTTAGTAGTAGCATTCGTTTTATTGCTTTTTTACCTTGCTTACGACATTAAAGTTCGAAGCTTCAAAAAAAATCAAAGAAAACTAGTACTAAAAGTAGCAGAACGCACGAAAGAATTAAGATATCAAAAAAACAAACTTGTAGAAGTTGCAAATAATTTAGAAGTAAAAAACGAAGAGATTCAACGCTTTACATTTGCTGTCTCCCATGATTTAAAAAGTCCGCTTAACAATATCAAAGGAATTGCAAGCTTGGTTCCAATGGCTATTGAGACAGAAGATTTCAATACGGTAGAAGAGTACTTAAACTTAATAGACATTTCTTGTGATAACATGAACGAACTCATTTCGGATATCACCAAGATTGCAAAACTTGGTAAAATCAAAAATAATAATGAGATGTTGGACACCAATGAAATACTGAATTTATCAAAAGACCTTATCAAAGGAAAACTTCAAAAAGAACGTATTGAGCTCAATATTGCTCCTGATCTACCCGAAATATTCGGAGATCGTAAGAGAATAATCCAAGTTTTTGGCAACTTTTTAGATAATGCAGTAAAGTATATGGGAGACCAGCAAAATCCTGAAATAGCTGTGGAGTTCATAAACAATGGAGATACAAATAGTTTCTTGATTAGAGATAATGGATCCGGCATGGATGACAGAGCCCTAAAGAAGCTATTTACACCGTTTGAACGTTTTCATAAGAACGTAAAGGGAACAGGTTTAGGGCTTTATATGATAAAAGAAATTGCCATCTCCCATGGCGGAACTATAGTTGCAGAATCCGGAGGCAAGGGAAAAGGAACAACTTTCAAACTCATTTTGCCAAATGCCGAAATAGCGAAAGAAAACGCTAAAAATCTATTAGAAATAACAGTTGAATCTTAAGAGCCGTTGACTGTAGTTACAATTAAAAACAATTTATTTAGTAATTGATTCATATCATATTTCTATTTCAATCTATTACTTAGCTTTGGAATATTATTTAAGATACATATAAAATGAGAGGTAATTCCAATACTTTGATTTATGTTGTTGCCGGAATAATTATACTACATTTCATTGTTGGCTTTATCTGGCTTATTTACAAACTAAACAAAAAGAAGAAAGAATAAGGTCTTTATTGACTGAGCACAGCCTTAAGCCACTCCACACACTCTATTTCATCTACAATAGACCAAGAATGGGGGTGCCTTTCCCCATTACTACGATAACCGGTACCCAAGGTTTGAATAAATTGCGCTTTATCGTTCCCCATTAAGAGCAATCTATTAATGAGCTCCGAAGTAGCAACAAAATTTTGATGTTGTACACTTTGGTTCCTGTTTTGTAAACGCCATAAAATATCTACATCATGATAGGTTCTAATTGCGATATCTTTCAATAGCGCCTCATTTCCAGTACGCTCCGAACGCATGGAAAAAGGCGTCATCCTTTCATAGGCAGACTCATTGTCTTTAGGGTTACCGTACCTATTACGCAGTAAATCCTTTACGTATTTTGCTTCTTGCACAGCTATTTCAGAACTGTTGTTTTTTATAGTTAGCTCAAAACCGTCCCACAAATGAAAAATATCTATTGGTGAATCAACCATAAATACACCTTTGGGCTTAATGGGATATTTTTCAGGAGCTTCCAAACACAATTCCGTATAACGTAACGCTATGGTACCGCCGGCAGAGAATCCACCCAATACAAACATATTTTTATCCACGGAAAATCTTTCTATAACATCCTGTAAGACCTTGGTGAATTTCTCTTGAATACTTTGCTCTAACAATAATCTGGGACCAGCAGCAAAACCAATAGTCAATATATTATTTGTACATGCTTCTTTATGAAGTTGGGTTTCAGTGAAAATGGTTTCAGCCTGCTGTCCAAAACCAGGTAGCAAAACTAACACGCCCTCAATTTTATTTTCGGCTGGTACTACAGCCAAATAGTACCCACTGGTTTCATCTTCTTCATCCAATACTATTTTCTCAACAGATTGAGAAGACCCAAATTGATATATGAGAAAAGATAATAAAACAAGGAAATACTTCATTTTGCCAAACTTTAGATTATACAGTACATAACTCCTTAAAAGAAAACGCCTCACTATAAATAGCGAGGCGTTTTTATTTTACTTCAAATAGTCCTTAGCTTTGGACAAGGCCTCTTCTATACCTTCAGGTTTCTTACCGCCTGCCGTGGCAAAAAATGCTTGGCCACCACCACCACCTTGAATGAATTTACCTAACTCCCTTACAATGGTACCGGCATTCAAATCTTTTGACGCCACCAATTCTTTTGAGATGTAGCAAGACAATAATGCTTTGCCATTTTGGACTGTAGCAAAAAGAAGAAACAAGTTATCCTTGTTCTGACCTATTTCAAAACTAAGGTCTTTAATTCCAGAAGCGTCTAAATCTACTTTCTTGGCTAAAAACCGAACACCGTTCACCTCTTTCAGCTCGTTTATTAAATCGCCTTTCAAATTCCTTGCTTTGTCTTTTAGAAGTTCTTCTACTTCTTTTTTTAATTTTGCATTTTCTTCCTGCAAATTAGATACCGCCTTAACCGTATCTTGAGGATTGTTCAACAGCCCTTTCATATCTAGAATAATCCTATCATTCTCATCATAGAAATCTTTGACAGCATCAGAAGTAATTGCTTCAATTCTACGTATACCTGAAGCAACCGCACCTTCTGATTTAATTTTAAAGTGCCAGATATCCCCTGTATTCTTTACATGGGTTCCGCCACAAAGTTCAATAGACTGCCCAAAACGAACTGTTCGTACCGTATCTCCGTATTTTTCACCAAAAAGAGCCATAGCCCCCTCTTTTAAAGCTTCTTCCATAGAAATGTTTCTATGTTCAACGAACGGTAACTGCCCCTCTATACGAGCATTAACAAAGCTTTCTACCTCACGTAACTCTTCTGGGGATACCTTAGAGAAATGAGAAAAATCAAATCGCAGATATTTAGAGTGCACCGCAGAACCTTTTTGTTCTACATGAGTACCTAATATCTCGCGCAAGGCTTGATGCAACAAGTGTGTAGCCGTATGATTCGCCTGGGTCCTTTCCCGTTGCTTTTTATCTACTACCGCTTTAAATGTGCCGTTAATATCTGTGGGTAAGTTCTTGGTAAAGTGAATAATTTCACTGTTTTCTTTTTTAGTGTCTAAAATGTAAACCACATCTCCATTAGGTCTTTCCAAATAGCCCTTATCTCCTACTTGCCCTCCTCCTTCTGGATAAAATGGCGTTAAGTTAAACACCAATTGATATTGTTCTCCCGCTTTTTTAGAGGTTACTTTTCTATATTTAACCAACTTTACATTGGCCTCAAGCATATCATAACCAACGAATTCCTGTTTTAAATCATCAGAAATAGTTACCCAATCGTCCTTTGAAATCTCAGAAGCCTTTTTTGAACGGTTCTTCTGCTCTTGCATAGCCACTTCAAAACCATTCTCATCTAGGGCCAAACCTTTTTCAGAAAGAATAAGAGCGGTTAAATCTATTGGAAAACCATAGGTATCATACAACTCAAAAGCCTTTCTACCATCCACTTCTTTTCCTTTTGCATTGGCAATAACCTGATCTAAAAGAACAAGACCTTGCTCTAACGTTTTTAAGAAAGAATACTCTTCTTCCTTTATTACATTTTCAATAAGTTGGCGCTGCTCCTTTAACTCCGGAAAAGCATCGCCCATACTTTCGGTCAGCTCACTGACCAAACGATACATAAAGGGTTCTTTTGTATTTAAAAAAGTAAAGCCATAACGAACGGCTC
>ENA-ORXM01001740-ORXM01001740.1-marine-metagenome-genome-assembly--contig:-NODE-1740-length-28686-cov-9.527701_pt1 | contig 28686 bp, 20 predicted proteins | sample MGYA00237867_ERZ511480 | MGnify/ENA primary metagenome ERZ511480 (study PRJEB26309, sample SAMN06266103) | marine metagenome | isolation source: Algal blade | place: United Kingdom:Sidmouth, United... | reverse complement strand
CCTACGTTTTTTGCCTTGATCCATTTTGAACAATTCTAAATCCTTTTCCGTCATCTAAAAATAGAAATGGTATTAGTCTTTTTTTTTAGGAATATCCTTTGAAGGGCTAGGAGCCCTTTAAGGGATGTAATTAGAAGAAATGTATAGGGTAAGCAGCACTTAACAAGTTTACCCAGTCTAACTAATGGTGATTGTATCGTGAATAATAGGCAATCAGTTTTTCTTAATGAACGCTAAGTATTGTACCTTTGCAATATCAATCACCAGCAGTCGTTAATATTCTCTACCCTATCAAGAGTAGTACATATTAGAGAAATCCCATATATTTGCAACTTAATTTATAAGAAGGCATAAGATGAACATATTTAGGAAGCTATTGATTATAATATCTATCGTGATATTTGGAGAGGTCCTGCAAGCGCAGGTAGTGGATTGTCCATTAGAGGCAGATCAGGATATTGTGTGTGATACCATCGCTCCTGTAGTTACTTTTACAAGTCCAGTAGGTTGTTCTAACCCCGGAGATCAACTTTGTATAGACGTCTCGGTCAGTGAATTTCAGCATTTAGTTTCATTTACTTACATGTTAGGTTTTGACCCTACCGTGCTTCAATTTAGTACAATCAATGATTTGCTAGTATTGCCTCAGATTCTTGCTTTTAATACAGATGAGGCGGATCAGGGTAAGATAGGTGTATTGTGGTTTAACAATGCAGGTGTAGGTATATGCCTAGAGGACAATAGCTCTGTGTTTGAAGTTTGTTTTGATGTTATAGGAGATGTCGGAGATAGTGCGGATATATTTGTTTCAGAAGGTAATATTGGCGGTGTAAACTTTATCATAGAATACGGTATATCTACGGATATTGCAAATCAAATATGTACGAATGATTCGCTGCAATCCCAAGCCCTTACTGTAGATATATGTTGTAATGAACTGAATGTAATCACAAGCTCATGCGGATGTAGTAATGGTCAAGGAAACGGAGTTATCACAGTATCTGCTTGCGGAGGGACGCCACCTTATATTTTTGATTTGCCAGGTCCACTAGGTCCAGATACTGTTGATCTGGATCAATTACCATTTGTATTCGAAGGTGTACCATGCGGTCCAGGAGGAACAACTATTACCGTCACTGTAACGGATGATACAGGAAGTATGGCGGACATGACAGTATTTGTAAATAATGATGATCCTATAGAAATATTATGGGATGCTCTAGAACCTAGATGTAACGATGCACCCAATGGTAATATATGTATAACAAGTATAACAGGAGGATCTAATAATACGAATCCTGGAGATTACCAAATAGAATGGTCTAATCAGGTTTTCAATACCCCCAAAATTCTTGGACTAGGTAATGGCAACTATCAGGTCACCGTTACCGATCTTAATGGATGTTCAGAAATAAAAGATACAAGCTTGTTTACTCCCCCCATAGATATTACTATGGATGTTATACAACAACCCACTTGCGATGGTTCAAGTGACGGTATTGTGGAAATATCAGCTTCAGGAGGCACCCCTTTCCCTGGTGATCTATACAAGTTTGGTGGCCAGAATGTGATTCCAACTGCCACGGCACAGTTTAATGTTGAATCTGGAGAGTTCTGTATAGATGTATTTGATGAAAATAATTGTGATGCGGCGCTGTGTATAGATGTTGTAGCTCTAGGTGGTCTCGATACCAATTATGTAGAAATTAATAATGCTTGTTTTGGAGAGCAAGGGTCTATAAAAGTTCAGGTTGTAGGAGCTTCTACCAACCCCGCGATTACGCTTCTCAATGAGGATTTTACAAATTATACTGCAACAACATCTGGAACCTTATTGGATACTCTTGTAGTAGATGTTATAGCTCCGGGCATATATTACGTCATAGGACGGGATCCAGGAGTGGGTTGTAGAGATACATTTCAAATTGAAGTATTCGAAGGTCTACCGCTTAGCGTCATAGAAACGGTTACCCCACCCGATTGTGCCGACATGGGAGGAAGTATTCTTGTCGTTGCGACCGGGGGAATAGGACTGAAAACTTATGAGTGGAATGATATGTCTACAGGAAATACTCTATTAAATATAAGTTCAGGAATGTATTCTGTCACTGTTACAGATGCACTTATGTGTGATACGGTACTATTTTTTGACATACAGAGTCCTGGCAATCTCTCTGTAGTTGCAAGTTCTAGTTCTGCTTCTTGCGGTGATAATGCAGATGGCGTGCTAGATGCTGTTGTAACACCTATGAGTGCCAACCAAAGTTTTGTATGGGTAGATGACTCTGGCATGGTCATAGGAAATACGCAACAGGTAACTGGTGTAGGACCAGGAACATATACGCTGACCGTTAACGATAATGTAAATAATTGTACAGCAAGTGATGCCACAACTATATCGTCTGGTACACAACTAAATGTTATCATCAATTTTGAATCCCCAGACTGCCCAAGAGACGAAAATGGTAGTATAGGCGCCAGCGTAACTGGTGGTGTTTTGCCATATGAGTATAACTGGAATCATCCTAATGGTAATCTTAACGAGGCTACGCTGGCGGGAATTGGTGCAGGCACCTACAACCTTATCATCACCGATGCTGAAGGCTGTACAGAAGATACGACGCTTATACTTGAAGACCCTGCTGCAATAGATGTTATTGTACAGGGAATGATAGACGCTACTTGTTCTGATGGTATGGATGGCTTAGCAGGAGCTTCCGCTGTAGGTGGAACTGCAATGTCTGGAAATTATAATTTCACCTGGTCGTCTAGTCCACTAGACGGAGGATTTGCTTCAGGAGCCAGTCTAGCCACTAACTTAGGCGCAGGAACTCAATGGCTGATCGTAGATGACGGTGAGTGCAGCACAGATACTATATTCTTCGAGATAGGCAGTCCAGAAAAAATAATGCTAGATCCTAATCTAACGATTACAACAGACCCTAGTTGTTTTGGTCTAGATGATGGTACTGCCACCCTACAAGCTAAAGGTGGAACAGTAAGTACTTCTGATTACATGTATGAGTGGCTAGCAGATGGATCTAACACTGCTATTCAAAACAATCTGTCTACAGGGTGGCACTTTGTGCTGATCACCGATAATGAAGGATGTGAGCAACTAGATTCTATTTTTATAGATGAGCCAGATTCTCTTATTGTCCTAATTAATACCTTAGCAACGGAGGAAATAAGATGCGCTGACGATAACAATGGGGTAATAGGTCTGACATTATCTGGTGGAAATGGCGGAGAAACTTTTGAATGGACTGACAACGTTAGTGATAGTGTAAGAGCTATAGACCTTAGCCCAGGTGAGTACTGTGTTACCGTTACGGATGTAAATGGATGTATGGATACAGCTTGTTATGAACTAATTACTCCAGAGCCGATAGTCGCAACCGTAGATCAACCAGATGAACCTAATTGCTTCGGAGAAACAACTTGCATAACGGTAGCATCAGTGACTGGAGGCGTGGGAGATAATTATAGATTCAGTCTATTAACTGGTTTTGAGCTTATACCTATAGATTCTTGTGTGGAAGTAACTGCAGGTACATATAATCTTACGATTTTTGATGAGAATGGATGTTCAGTAATGGAAGAGGTAGTCGTTACTCAGCCAGATCAGATCATAGTAGACTTAGGAGATGATATAACCGTAGAATTAGGAGATACCTCTACCCTACTACAGCCTATGATTACGAGTACTTTTCCTATCCTTGCTATAGACTGGGACCCCATAGAACTGGTGACTTGTAGAGATGAGATGTGCAGCATTGTAGGTATAGCGCCTACTAGATCTACCGTATATTCCGTATCTGTATTAGATGAAAATGGATGTGTAGGGTTTGATGATATACTAGTTACCTTAGAAGCTAAAAGAAATATCTACATAGCTAATGTATTTAGTCCTAATGGAGATGGCAATAATGATGACTTCCGTGTCTACAATGGCCTTGGCGTTCAGGAAATAGACTATTTTAGGATTTTTGACAGATGGGGTAATCTCATGTTTTCTGTAGAAGATCAGTTACCTAGTCTAGACGGGTCGGATGCGTGGGATGGAACCTATAATGGTACACAAGTTATGCCAGGCGTATATGTATATCAGGCTCTAGTTAGATTCATAGATGGTAAAGAGATAGAATACAAAGGTAGTGTGACACTCGTCAGATAGTCTACTGTAAAGACCAAATAACTGAGTTAGGCTAGAAATATTGCGACTTTTCCTCTATTTCTGCGTCATAGAGGAAATCATCTATTATGAAACATAAGTTTGTATTGCTTTTTTGTGCGCTTGCATTACCCTATTTCGCTTTTTCTCAGCTTACTTCTGGTAAAGAAAGGACGCTAGATTCGTATTACTTCCTAGCAGGGGAAAAACAAGTCAATCTAGACTTTGGGTTTATAAACGCTCAAAATTTTGCATTCAGTTTGTTCGGTAGCTCTGGAGGAGGAGACCCATCCCCTTCTATCAACTTATCTTTCGATTATGCTTTTACAAACAATATTGCACTAGGTGCTTACACTAGTTATTATAGAGTAGATGCTAGTTCTTCTATCCCTCTAGATAATCTTGGTAGCATAGACCTAGATAACTTAGACTTAGATAATATACTGAATAGCGTAGGATGCTTGCTAGGAGGAGATTGTAACACTAAGGTACAGGAAAGAATAAATGTCTATACAATCGGTGGTAAACTTATGATCCATAGATCTGTATTAGAGAAAGTGGATACTTACGCTTCTACATATCTAGGATATAGTTTCAACAAAAGAAAAACAATAACAGAAGAAGGATTAGATGCGGTTTCTAATGAATTAGGACTAGACACTGAGGTCCCCTCTTTTGTATATTATGCTAGTGCAGGAGGAAGATTATACCTTACGAACAAGCTAGGTATCTATGGAGAATATGGTTATGGAAATGTACACCTCTTAAAAGTAGGACTCACCTATAAGCTGTAGTTCATACTGAACACTACTTTAGATAACATGCTTATAGAATTCAGATGAAGTTTAGAAACCTTTTTTTACAGTATCCGGAACACTAATTATTTTTATCAGTTTTTCTTTTTCGAGGATAGGTTCTTTGCTAGTTTCATCCTTAGGTTTTACATGTCCCTCTATAAATAAAATAAAAGGTTTTTCTCTCACATTGGTTTTCACACTGATGGTTGCTTTCTCATCTCCATCTTTACCTACACTATTGTATTTGACACCTATTTTTGATTTACCACCAGGAGGAATATCTATAAACGGAAAACTAGGTTGCGTACAACCACATGTAGCGCTAGCGCTATAGATTTCAAGATTCGTTTTCCCAGTGTTAGTAAAAACAAAGTCAACATTAAACTTATCTCCTTCCGTGATCGTGCCCCAATCATGGATCTGCTTATCGAATTTTATATCTGATCTCGATACAATCTTCTTTTGAGGTAAAGGTTTTGACTTTTTTTCTTGTGGTTTCTTTTTAGCTTTTGAAGATTGTTTTACTTCCTTTTTCTTTTTTACTTGTTTAGATTTGGCTTTCTCTTTTGGCTTTGCCTTTGTTTCTAAAGCTGTAGAAATGTTTGATTCTTGGAGATTTTCAGAATCAGTTTTCTGTAATGGATCTATGTCTAATAATTCAGTAGATGCATATTCAGATTTTAATATTGTATCTGTGTGTTCTTGCTGAGCAGGATTATCCTTGTAAATCCCTTTTTCACTTTCATTTGTACTTTTAACTGTACTAGTATCTGATTTGCATTGTGCAAAGACGCCACTTAGTAAAAGAACAAGAATGAAAGAATAGGTAGATTTAGACATTATATTCATAAGGATGAAGCAAAATAGATATTTATCTTATAATACTGAAATTTCCTACCGCTAGTCTTTCTTCATCGTTACAAGTATATTTTACTTTGTAAACAAACATCGCAGGATTCATGACCGTGGATTTGAATATTCCATCCCATTTTTCAGCAATATCTCTAGTCTCGAAAATCTTAGCTCCCCACCTATCGTATATTTCAAAATAAAGCAGCTCATCTATCAAAAAACTGTTGCTTATGCCGTAAGTATCATTTAATCCATCACCATTAGGTGTAAATGCTTTTGGTAAGAGTAATTCATCACAATTCAGATCATCTTCTGTAACTACATTGATGGTCAGACTATCTATGGTTATACAATCTCCATGATCAAAGGTCAAAATATAAGTCGTCGTTTCTTCCGGCGTGATAAGAGGCTCTAGCGCATTTACATCATCAAAATCTTGCGTATCATTCCAAGAAAAACCCGAGGCACATGTACCACCCGTACCGACCTGAACACTTTCCCCTAGAAAAACGGTAAGATTTTCATTTGTTATTTGATCTGGATTAAGATCTAGTTCTTGCAGTTCATTGACATTAAAAGCCTGACTATAAAAACGTAATTCATCTATACGTCCATCAAATAAATCATTAATAAGACCAACGCATGGTGATGTTGCTAAAAACACCTGAGAAGTATCTGCCATTTCGTAGGATGTCCCTTGGTCTGTACTAGCAATAAACATTTCATCCAGATAGGCCGAATATCTTGTATCCTCCTTGATCAAAACAAAATGATGCCAGCAAATATCAGGATCCAGATCTCCAATAAATTTAAGATTATCGCCAAGATTCTTCACTAGATCTATCTCTATCGTATTAGAAAAGGGGAAATATTGGATCTGCATCGTACTATCCCTTGTAAGACAATCATTTTCTCTTTTTATAGAAAAAATATTAGTAGGTCTATCCGTATCTTCCACCCAAAAGTAAAAGCTCATGGTAAAATCATCTATAAATAGATCTTTCAAATCAGGATCCAATACAGCGAACTGATCTACACCATTAAAGCGCATAGCATTAGAGGATGGCCCACATACACATGCCGGGCTTCCTGTGATTATATTATCCACAAACACTCCCCCGATATCATTAAAATCACAGTTGTCAAAAGAAAAATTAGCATCAGGATCAGGTAATTGTCCAATTAGCTGAAATGACAAGAACAATCCAGTCAATAAAGCAGTAGATATAGTATAGTATTTAATTACAAACTTCATTTTCAGGTATTTATATCAATACATTATCCTTAAAACGCTAAGATATTGAGAATGATTATAAAATAGGTGGCATTCCGTAAAAAAGAAAATCTATGATCTGTGTGTAAATGGATTGTTTCTGAAATAACGCAACAAAGAACAATAAAGTTAATACTTAATACATTTTTTATTACATATACATAATCCTGTGAGAAAGAATAACATAACGAATGTTTTAAGCATAAAAAAAATTTGCTACATTTATGTCAACCCTATGAAATCTATCTTAGTCGTAAGAAAGCTCATTAGCAGATAGATCATTTATCAGTTCTTATCTGTAAGGCTTATTCTAAATTATGATATCAATGTGTAGGGCTTTAAAATATTATTTTTTAAATACTTATGACGAGATATATAATATAGACTGAGTTTTGAATATAGAATCTGTCTACAATTTAAACTGATAATTATGAATAAAATTTTACTAACATTCCTTAATTTATGTATATTCTCATCCATCAGCTATGGACAATCGTGCCCAGCAGATAGCGAACAAATCGGTATTGAGGAGTTCGAATCGACCGCTAACCTCACTGCTGATCCAGGATCGGGTTTCTTTAACGATGGATCGAGTGATCATTTTAATGTTACGGATGGCACTGATATTTCAGGCACTACATCAGGTTTTACTGGTTCGTTTTTTGCTGCCGAAGATGTCAATGATGATGGAGGTACAGGTGCAAATCCACAGGTATTTACGATCACCTTTGATGTAACTAATTTTATGAACTTGTCATTTACAGGTCTATTTGCGCAACCAGAAACAGGAGGTTTTGATGATTCAGATGATGTTACTGTATCTGCATCCATAGACGGAGGAACGCCAGAAATCATAATAGATGTAGATGAAATAGATGATGGAGATGCATTTAATCAACTTGCTCAGATAGATGGTATACAACTAACTAATGCAGCTCAAGAATTTTCTAGCCCTATCAGCGGGACAGGGACAACTCTTACGCTCACCATAAGTGTTTCCCTAGGTGCAGCTAGCGAAACTATAGCATTTGATAATTTTACTATATGCGGCATTCCTGTAGTGACCGTTCCAGTAGAATTAACTCATTTCAGTACGACACAAAAAGACGGTATGGTTGCACTTGAGTGGACAACTGCCTCAGAAATCAATAGTGATCTCTTTATTATAGAACATAGTATTGATGGTAACAACTATCAGGATATTATGCAAGTCAAAAGTGCTGGTAATTCAGCTGTTAAGCAGAGCTACAACTTCCTACATAGAAATCCGGCAAATGGTCTGAATTATTATCGATTAAAGCAAATAGACTTATCAGGTGCATATAATTATAGCAATGTGCGAATAGAAAAGTATAGTACTAACAACTTATATAAGGTCTACCCGAGTCATGCGAGTAATAGCATAAATATAGACCTATCAGAACCTACGCTCGAAAAAACAAACATATACATTTATGATTTTATGGGCCGAATGCTTATGTCTGAAGAGATAAGCAAAGAGAGTAGGCAAAGAGAATTAAATATCTCGAACTTAGAATCTGGTCAATATATCATTCATCTGGTGTCGGGAGGACAAAGATTTACAAGTCAGTTTGCGAAAATAAACTAAGTGAAATAAAAAAAGAGAATTTTTAAAACTCTAGAAAAACGTAAATTAAAAATGGCTTGGATTACAAACTAAGTCATTTTTTTTATGTCAAGCCTTGGTTCACTAGGTTGTATATAAAAAATACATAGAGTACAACTAGCATCATCCCTTCCCATTTACTGATCTTCTTAGAGAAGCAAATTAGTCCAAAAACTAGGGTCACGATCACCATAAATGGAAGACTGAAATCTAGTATAGATGTAGGAATAGTGAGATCACCTATGAGTCTAGGTATAGACATCACTGCATAAGTATTAAACAGATTAGAGCCTAGTACATTACCTACTGCTATGGCATGCTTACCTTTTCTCGCAGCAGATATGCTTACAATAACCTCTGGTAGTGAAGTTCCTAAAGCAATACCTGTGAGCGCAATAAGCTCGGGAGAAATGCCTGCTATCTCAGAGATCACCTCCAATGCCACAATTGTATACTTTGCTCCTAGAAAAATAAAAACACCTCCTAGAAGTAAGATTAGGTAGGCTGTAGGTTTAACAGAGGGCCTATCAGCCTTATCTACCTTATCCCCTTTGAACGAATTGAGTAAAAATATGGGAATACAACAAAGAAAAAGGATTGCCTCGAATAAGGCAAAACTACCGTCACTCAGCGCAAAGTACATGAATATAGCTGAGCATATAAGCAAGGGCATATCTATGTCCATTACATCAAAATCTAATTTGATCTGCTTCCCTACTATTGCCGTTAATCCTAGTACTAAGAGAATATTTGTGATATTAGAACCGATGACGTTTCCTACTACTATTTCTGAAGATCCAGAGAAGACAGAGGCGATGGAGGTTGCTAATTCTGGCAAGGAAGTTCCAAAAGCTACAATAGTAACACCTATTATAAATGGTGATATCCCGAAAGATAGACCCACCTTCTCGGCTGCTTCTATAAACTTGTCAGAAGCATATAACAGAACCACTAAACTGACGATAAATAGACCTATATAGGTAAGTAATTCCAATATCTGAATTTTTAAATATTAAGTACCGCAAATATATTTTATTTCTTGCTCATATGCCCTTAAATCTACATAATATAGACGGATAGGAACTACTTTTAGATAAAGACGATGAGAATAAAAAATTATTAGATTAGATTTGCAGATAATAAACTCAAAATATAGCACTTGATTAAAAAAGAACATAAAGAAATGTCCTTCCTGGATCACTTAGAAGAACTCAGGTGGCACATTATACGTTCTATTGTTGCAATCTTTATTATCGGAATCGGGGTTTTCTTAATGAAAACTTTTGTTTTCGAAAAAATTATTTTTGCCCCTAAGAAAGCCAACTTTGCAACCTATGAATTCTTCTGCAATCTTTCAGAGGTCACCTGCTTCAGACCCCCAGAATTTGATCTAATCGTTCGTCAGTTAGGAGAACAGTTTTTCACACATATCAAGGTGTCTTTATGGCTGGGATTAATCATAGCCTTTCCTTATGTTTTTTGGGAAGTATGGAGATTTATCAAGCCTGGCTTGTATGCAAAAGAACAAAAAGCGGCGAGAGGAATTGTCTTTTATTGCTCTCTCTTATTTATGCTCGGAGTACTTTTTGGCTATTATGTCATCGCGCCATTTGCCATAACTTTTCTCGCTGGTTACCAGGTCGGAGAATCAGCTATTAACAGTCCTACTCTTTCTTCTTATGTCAATTATTTGACCATGTTTACGGTACCTACAGGACTGATTTTTGAGCTACCTATAGTTGTGTATTTTTTAGCTCGCGTGGGCCTTATTTCTCCAGAGTTTATGAAGCAATACAGGAAGCATGCTATTATAATTATTCTGATCCTAGCAGCGGTAATAACTCCGCCGGATATAATGACCCAATTCTTGATAGGAATACCCTTATTTATACTTTATGAGATCAGTATAATTATATGTAATAGAGTTGTAAATAAATACCATAAAGATGATTAGAATTTCTTCTAACATTACGCTCTTTTTGAAAATATTTCTTCCCACATTTTGGGTTGTATTTTTCTCTTTGTTCAGCATCGCCATAATGTTAGATGAGGACGTCATGTTCTTCCCGTCTGACCCTATTCTTTTCAAAGCAATAGTAGCAGGCTTTTTCTTTTTCTTTCTATTTCTACTGAGGATAAGTCTGATGAAACTTAAGCGCGTGGAGATAGACAATACCTATCTATACGTATCTAACTATTTCAAAACCTATAGGTTCCTACTTAAGGATGTCGCCAAAGTCAAAACCAGAGATTGGCTGGTGTTCAAAACTATGCACTTTTACTTTAAAGAAAAAACATCTTTCGGAAAAAAAATTCTTTTCATATTAAAGGAATCACACCTCAAAGAATTTCTAGATAAAAACGAAAATTCTATCCAGCTACCTACTGGATAGCTCTATGTAAGGACAGATCATTTCTTCTAGAGAAATACCTCCATGCTGGAAGGTATCTGAATACATTTTATTAAAGTGATTATAATTGTTAGGATAGAGAAAAAACTTGTCTTCCTTTGCAAAAATAAAGCGACTACTCATATTGGGACTAGGTAAGCCTACAGACTTAGGATCCTTTATTTCTAGGACATCTGAGTTAACATAATTTAGATTTTTTCCCATTTTATACCTTAGGTTTGTCGTCGTATTTCTATCCGCCATAACCTTAGATGGATTCTTAACTCTTATCGTTCCGTGATCAGTAGAGATGATCAGTTTTATATCTTTCTGAGCTAGCTTTTGCAGAGTTGTCCATAATGGAGAATTAGCGAACCATGATCGCGTAAGCGATCTGTATCCTTTCTCATCACTAGCTAGTTCTTTCAGCACCTCCATCTCTGTCCTCGCATGAGATAACATATCTATAAAATTGTATACGACTACAGTAAGATCGTTGTTCATAAAGTTCAGTGCATTTTCCGATAATACTTTAGCTGCACTGTTCTTTGTAATCTTATGATACTCCATTTTTACATCCCTTCTTAACACCCTATCTAGTTGCATCTGTATGAAGGCTTCTTCATGATTATTTTTTCCTCCTTGCTCGAAATCATGTACCCACTTATCTGGATATTTACTCTGTATATCTCCAGGCATCAGACCAGCAAAAATGGCATTTCTACTGTATTGCGTTGAGGTAGGCAATATTGACATAAAATACTCCTCACTATCTACCTTAAATAACTCTAAAATTTTAGGTTCTAGAATTTTCCATTGGTCAAATCTAAGGTTGTCAAGTAAGAGAAATACAACAGGTTTTTCTCCAGTAACATGTTTAAGCATTTTATGTCGAAATAAGTTATGAGACATGGTGACTGATTCGTCATTTACCCAGCTAGCATAGTTCTTCACTACATATCTAGAAAACTCTCTATTTGCCTCATTTTTTTGCATGGCAATAATCTCATTCATCTCATCAGAATCTGACTCATCTAGTTTCAGTTCCCAGCTTATTATTTTCTTGTAAATATCAACCCAGCTTTCTATATCTGACGTCTCATTTATCTCGAGTAGTATTTTTCTAAATTCTTGCTGATAGTCCGATGATGTTTTTTCAGATACTAATCTTTTATTATCTGTTATCTTTTTAAGAGAGAGCAATATTTGATTTGGATTTACAGGCTTAATCAGATAATCATCGATTCTAGAACCGATGGCTTGCTCCATAATATCCTCTGCCTCATTTTTAGTTATCATGACGATAGGGATATTAGGATTTATCTCCTTGATACGTTCTAAGGTTTCTAGACCTGTAATTCCTGGCATGGACTCATCTAGGAATATAACATCTATTTCAGAATCTTCTTTTACTCTTTCTATCGCATCATGCCCATTTGTAACTGTTTCTACCTCATATCCTTTCTTTTCTAGGAAAAACAATTGGGGTTTCAGTATATCTATCTCATCGTCAGCCCATAAAATTCTGATTTTGTTCATATTCTGTATTTTCGCGTTTAATTTAGAAATATCTTGTAGAAAAGTAAAGGTATGCTTTATATAGAAAGGTTTGGTGTACAAACGAGATGGCTTAAAAAATTATTACCAATAAGATGAATAAAAGAAAAATATTCAACGATCCGGTTTATGGATTTCTCTATTTCCCTTTTGACATATTGTATGACCTAATAGATCATCCCTATTTCCAAAGGTTGAAACGTATATCCCAACTAGGTCTTTCTCATTACGTATACCCAGGGGCACATCATACGAGATTTCATCATGCACTAGGAGCCGTAGCCCTGATGACTAAGGCTGTAGAAACACTTCGTATCAAGGATATAAAAATTACAGACGAGGAAGCGGAGGCCGTGTCTATAGCTATATTACTTCACGATATAGGACATGGTCCTTACTCTCATGCTCTAGAACAAAAAATTGTCAAAAGTCATCATGAAAATATTTCATTACTTTTTATGGAAGAGCTAAACATAATTTTTAATGGAAGATTGAGTCTAGCTATTTCAATATTTAAAAATAATTACGAAAAGAAATTTTTGCATCAGCTTGTTTCTAGTCAACTGGACATGGATAGAATGGATTATTTAACACGAGATAGCTTCTATACAGGTGTTGCGGAAGGAGTTATAGGTTACGATAGGATCATCAAAATGCTTAATGTAGTAGATGGACAACTGGTAGTAGAAGAAAAAGGTATCTATTCTATTGAGAAATTTTTAGTCAGTAGGAGGATTATGTATTGGCAAGTATATCTACATAAAACGGTCATCGTGGCGGAACAGATGCTTATTTTGTATGTAAATGAGCTTAGAGAAGTTGTGAAAGCTGGAAAATTAGATCAACATATACCAGAAAGGTTGCTTCAGTTTCTAGAAATGGATAAAACCTTGGAAAATAAAAAAGATTTAGAGAATTTTGCCCGCTTAGATGATACAGATATCCTTCAGAGTGTAAAAACTATGCGTAATTCTTCTCATTTTACATTAAATTATATATCTTCTTGCTTGTTAGACAGGAAGTTATTCAGTATTTATACAGATAATAACCCAATTAGTTGTGACCTTGTATACAAATATCGTCACAATGTCGTTAGATTGCTAAATGTAGACAATTCTATTGCATACAAACTTATTATAGTGAACCAAGAGTCAAATCAAGCCTATGTCCCTGATATTGATGAGATTAAAATCCTCAAAAAAGACGGAAGCGTGATCCCTTATTCCACATATACGGATAACCAGCCAAATACTAAACTTAATGTTAAGTACTTTTTATGTTATCCCAAATATAAATATTAAATTTGCAGTGCTATTTAACCAATTTCATTAATAAATAATTTATAATATCAACTATGAGAAAACTGAATACAATTTTCACTTCTCTTTTAGTCTTGGTTTCATTTGTAGCCTACGCCCAGCCTGAAGCAGGAATGCCTTCAGAACCTGGTAAATGTTATGCTAAATGTTTAATACAAGATAAATATGAAACAGTAACAGAGCAAGTACTCGTGAAAGAGGCTTCAACGAGAGTTGAGGTTGTACCTGCGCAATATGAAACTGTTACTGAACAAGTTCTAGCCTCTGATGGTGGGTCTTCTGTAAGGATTAATCCTGCACAATTCGAAACGTCAACAGAGCAAGTAATTACTAATGATGGTTCATCATCAGTAAGAATTAATCCTGCACAGTTTGAGACTGTTACGGAACAAGTACTAGCTTCTGATGGTGGTTCTTCTGTAAGAATTATACCAGCAAGATTTGAAACTGCATCTGAGCAAGTTACTACGTTTGATTCTGGATGTTCTGGAGGAGCTACGCCTAGCACTTCTGCCGTTCTGGACAATGTGAATTTTGAGTCAGGCTCTGCAACCCTTACTTCTGCTTCAGTAGCTGGAATGAGTGCCGTATGTGCTAAGATTTCGGGTTCAGGAAGAACTGTAATTGTTGGACATACTGATAGCCAAGGAGCTGAAGCAGCTAATCTTGATTTATCAAGAAGAAGAGCTAAAGCAGTATATGATGCACTCGTAGCTTCTGGCTGTGATGCGTCTAACCTAAGTTATGATGGTAGAGGAGAAGCTTCTCCGATAGCAGATAACAGTACAGCTGCAGGAAGAGCACAGAACAGAAGAACTGAACTAGTTAGTTACACTGCAGGTTCTTCTGCTGGACAAGTAACTGGTGGAGACTGTGTTACTGATTACAGAATTATACCTGCAAGATTCGAAACTGTATCTGAGCAAGTATTAGCTTCTGATGGTGGTTCTTCTATAAGAATAACACCTGCTAAATTTGAAAGTGCAACTGAGCAAGTATTTGCTGGTGATCCTGATTCTGATGTAAGAATCACACCTGCGAGATTCGAAACTGTATCTGAGCAAGTACTAGCTTCTGATGGTGGTTCATCTGTAAGAGTAACTCCAGCACAGTTCGAACAAGGTTCTGAACAAGTCCTTTCTAAGGAAGGATCTACTGTATTAAGAGCAGTTCCTGCAACTTTCGAAACGGTAAGTGAGCAAATCCTTGTGAAGGATGCGCATACAACCTTAAGAGTTGTTCCTGCAAGATTCGAATCTATGACAGAGCAAGTTCTTGTACAAGAAGCTTATGATAGAGTTGTAACTGTTCCTGCCCAGTACGAGACAGTGACAGAGCAAGTTCTTAAGAAAGATGCTTATACAACACTAAGAGCAGTACCTGCAACTTACGAAACAGTAACGGAGCAAGTATTATCTAAAGAAGGTTATACTACACTTAGAAAAGTACCTGCACAATACGAAACAGTAACGGAGCAAGTATTATCTAAGGAAGGTTATACTACACTGAAAGCTGTACCTGCAACTTACGAAACTGTAACGGAGCAAGTTCTTTCTAAAGAAGCTTACAGTACTTTAAGAACTATACCTGCAACTTATGAAACTGTAACTGAGCAAGTTCTTAAGAAAGATGCTTATACAACACTAAGAGCTGTACCTGCAACATACGAAACGGTAACAGAGCAAGTATTATCTAAAGAAGCTTATACAACACTAAAAGCAATACCTGCTCAATATGAGACGGTAACTGAGCAAGTTCTTGTAAAAGATGGTTACTCTACGCTAAGGGCTATACCTGCACAATACGAAACAGTAACTGAGCAAGTATTACAAAAAGAAGCTTCTTCTAGAATAGAAAGAGTACCTGCACAGTACGAAACAATGACTGAGCAAATAGAGACTGCACCTGCTGCAACTAAGTGGGTAAAGAAAAAAGCTGATAGAAACTGTCTCTCTGCTAACCCAGATGATTGTTTAGTATGGTGTCTTGTAGAAACTCCTGCACAATACAGAACAGTTACTAAGAAAGTAAGAAAAGGATGTGCTGATGGATATACTGATAGCGGTGACGATTGTGTAAAAACAATAGAAATTCCTGCTGGATATACAACTAGATCTTACAGAAAAATGGTATCTCCAGCAACGACTGAAGCGGTAGATGTTCCTGCTCAGTATGAGACTAGATCTTACAGAAAAATGGTGGCACCTGCAACGACTGCTGGAAATGAAGTACCTGCTGTTTATACTAACAGAACGTATAGAAAAATGGTGACGCCTGCAACGACTGAAGCTGTAGAAGTACCTGCTGTATACGAAACTAGATCTTACAGAAAATTAGTTACTCCTGCTACTACAGAAACTACAGATGTTCCTGCAGTATATACTACTAGAACATACAGAAAAATGGTAACTCCAGCAAGCTCTACAGCTACTGAAGTACCTGCAGTTTACACGACAAGATCTTACAGAAAGCTTGTTACTCCTGCAACTACTGAAGCAACAGAAGTTCCTGCACAATATACAAATAGGACATACAGAAAAATGGTAACTCCAGCAACAACTGAAGCTGTAGAAGTACCTGCTGTATACGAAACTAGATCTTACCAGAAACTAGTTGCTGACGCTACTACTAAAGTAGAAACAGTGCCTGCAAAGTATGAGAATAGAACATATTCTAAGTTAGTTACTCCTGCAACTACTGAAGTTGTAGATGTACCGGCTCAATACTCTAGCAGATCGTACAAGAAAGTAGCATCTAATGCTACAACTACTGCTACTGAAATTCCAGTTGCATATACGACTAGAACTTTCCAGAAATTGGCTAGTGATGCTACTTCTGAGGTTATGGAAGAAGAAGCTAGATACGAAAGCAGATCTTACCAGAAATTAACAAGTGATGCAACTTCTGAGTCTATGTCTAATTCTAATGGAACAAGAATGGTGTTAGATAACATCTTCTTCGAGTCAGGTTCAGCTGTACTTAAGGCATCGTCTAACTCAGAGATCACTAGAATACAAAACATGTTATCTGCAGATGCAGGTCTTACTATCAAAATAGTAGGTCATACTGATTCTCAGGGAGCTAACGGTGCGAACCAAACGCTTTCTAGAAATAGAGCTAAAGCTGTATATGATGCACTTGCAAGTAATGGCGTATCTACTAGCAGAATGAGTTACGAAGGAAAAGGAGAATCTTCTCCTATTGCTGATAACTCAACAGCTGAAGGAAGATCACAGAACAGAAGAACTGAATTAGTATCTTACGGAGCTGCTGGAGGTGGAGATGGAAAATCTTACACTACACACAGGTACCAGAGATTAGCTCAGGATGCTACAGCTGAAACTGTAGAAGAAGAAGCTAGATATGAAAGCAGATCTTATCAGAAATTATCTAACGGACCTTCTACAGAACCAGTAATGACTCCATCTACTTACGGAACTAGAACTTACCAAAGACTAGTTTCAGATGCGACATCGGAAACTGTAGAAGAAGAAGCTAGATATGAAAACAGAACTTACCAGAAAGTTGCTAATGATGCATCTTCTGAAAGTGTAGAAACTGAAGCTCAGTATACTACTAGATCTTTCCAGAAATTAGCTAACGACGCAACTACTAATTCTGTAGATGAAGAAGCTAGATATGAAAACAGATCTTACCAGAAGTTAGCTTCTGCTGCAACGACGAAGATTATAGATGTTCCTGCTGAATACAAGACTATTTCTAGAAGAGAGCTTGTAACGCCAGGTGGATTTACGGAATGGAAGGAAGTTGTTTGTGAAGGAGATATCACTTCTGATCTTGTGAGAAGAGTACAAAATGCGCTTATCTCTAGAGGTTATAACTTAGGTGCTTCTGGAGCTGATAATAGATTAGGTGCATCTTCTAAAGCTGCCTTAGTTAAATTCCAGAAAGATAATGGTCTCCCGATAGGAGCTTTAGATTTCGAAACTTTAAGAGCTCTAGGTATAAAGTAAGATATTTAGAGGATAATAATATAAAAAAACCTTGCTCTATTGTAGAGCAAGGTTTTTTTTATTCTATACATTAGTGTTTACATAAACAAAATAAGCTATGGCAGATATCGTAAATCAACTAATACAAAAAGAACTACACAGACAAAGAGAAGGTATAGAACTTATCGCTTCAGAGAATTTTACCTCAGAACCTGTTATGAAAGCTATGGGTACTTGTCTAACAAATAAATATGCTGAAGGATATCCTGGAAAAAGATATTACGGAGGTTGTGAAGTTGTAGACGAAATAGAAACACTGGCTATAGAGCGCCTCAAAGAATTATTCGGTGCGGAATATGGTAATGTGCAGCCACATAGTGGTGCTCAGGCAAATGCCGCTGTATTCTTGTCTATTCTTAATCCTGGTGATAAAATATTAGGGTTTGACCTATCTCATGGTGGTCACCTATCACATGGATCTCCTGTCAATTTTTCTGGTCTAGTCTATGATCCTTATTTCTACGGAGTAGAACGAGAAACAGGGTTAATAGATATGGATAAGGTAGAAGCTATAGCTCTAAAGGAAAAACCTAAACTTATTATCTGTGGCGCATCAGCCTATTCCAGGGACTGGGATTATGCGCGCTTCAGAAGTATAGCAGACAAGATAGGTGCGCTATTACTCGCAGATATAGCACACCCAGCAGGAATGATTGCAACTAAACTACTTAATGATCCACTACCCCATTGTCATATCGTTACTTCCACTACGCACAAAACGCTGAGAGGACCTAGAGGAGGAATCATTATGATGGGTAAAAATTTTGAAAACCCATTTGGTAAGAAAACAAGAAAAGGAAGTACAATCATGATGTCTTCTATCCTTAACAGTGGTGTTTTCCCTGGCATGCAAGGCGGACCTCTAGAACATGTCATAGCAGCTAAAGCTATAGCCTTTGGAGAAGCATTAGATCCATCTTTCAAATCGTATCAAGAAAAAGTAGGCGCAAATGCTCAAGTCATGGCTGCAGCATTTACAGAAAGGGGCTATAAGATCATCTCAGGAGGTACAGATAATCATCTGATGCTTATAGATCTCCGAAGCAAAGATATAACTGGAAAAGTTGCAGAGAATACGCTTATTAAATCTGATATCACGATTAATAAAAATATGGTGCCGTTCGATGACAAGAGTCCTTTTGTTACTTCAGGTATGAGAATCGGAACTGCTGCTATAACTACAAGAGGTTTCGGCAAAGAAGATTGTCTTAAGACTGTAGAATGGATCGATAAAATATTATCAGATCATGATAATGAAAGTCTGCAAAAAGATATAAAAAAAGAAATCAATAAATACATGGAAAGATTTCCGTTATATACATAATAGAAATAAAAGGCCATGTGACTACTCTAAAATTCAGGATATTTTATCTCTGTTAAAAACAAACCTTGGGCTGGCGAAGTATAATCTTTGACCAGCCTTTTTTGTTGGTCCATTGCTAACTTAACGTCATCAAGTTCCAGCATGCCTTTAGAAACTAGAATACACATACCCACGATCAGTCTGACCATACCTCTTAGAAATCTGTTAGACTGAATATCAAAAATGATCTGTGTCTTTTCCTCCCTCCACTCAGCTACCATAAGCTTACACCTATAATGGTCTACCTGAGATCCAGATTTACAAAAAGAGAAAAACGAATCATAACTTAATAATAAGTTAGATGCCTCATTCATCTTTTCTACGTCTAGTAGTTTACTAGAGTAGTACTGATAAGTATACTTTTGGTTGAATGGATTATGCCCCTTTTCTATAAAGTAATTATAACGCCTAGTCAACGCTGAATACCTTGCATGCATGGTATCAGAAACAATAAAGATTCTCTTGATAGCGATGTCTTTAGGTTGCATCTTTACCAAGCTGCGTTTTTCTTTCTCCGTTAGAACTATATCAGAATCAAAATGAAAATAATACTGACTGGCATGAACACCTGTATCTGTTCTACCGCAACCCGTAATTTCAGTATCCTTCCGAAGAATAGTTGAGAGGTTTTTCTCTAACGTCTCTTGTATGCTTATAGAATGTTGCTGTCGTTGCCAACCGCAATATTGCGTCCCGTCGTAAGCTAGTTCAGCAAAGTAACGCGGCATAGCACTATAACTTAAGCTGCTTTGAGAAAATTAAATTTAGAATTTTTGATTTGATCTTGAACATAATCGCTATCGATAATAAGCTCTGACACGTCTGGCTGTGAAGGCATAGAATACATCGCTTCTGTAAGAATAGCCTCACAGATAGACCTGAGTCCTCTCGCTCCTAGCTTAAACTCTAAGGCCTTATCCGCAATCATATGGATAGCATCTTCTGTAAATCTCAACTCCTTGTTCTCTAGAGAAAACAACTTCTGATACTGTTTTACTAGAGCGTTTTTGGGCTCAGTAAGTATTCTTACCATCGTTGCATGATCCAGAGGTTCCAAATAAGTAAGCACAGGAACTCTGCCTATCAGTTCAGGTATGAGTCCGAAGGATTTAAGATCCTGCTGGTTAATATATTGTAATAGGTTGTCCCTTTCTATTCTTTCTTTGTCTTCAGAATTAAAACCGATAACCTGAGTATTCATCCTCTTGGCGATAGCTTTTTCTATACCATCAAAAGCACCACCACAGATAAACAATATATCAGATGTATCTACCGCAATCATCTTTTGCTCTGGGTGTTTTCTTCCACCCTGAGGAGGTACATTTACTACGGTACCTTCTAACATTTTAAGCATCGCTTGCTGTACACCTTCTCCAGAAACATCTCTAGTTATAGATGGATTATCCGACTTTCGGGCTATCTTATCTAGCTCATCTATATAGACTATTCCTTTTTCCGCAGCTTTGACATTAAAATCACTAGCCTGTAATAATCTGCTCAGCATACTTTCTACATCTTCTCCTACATAGCCTGCTTCTGTAAATACGGTGGCATCTACAATTGTAAATGGCACTTCTAAGAATCTAGCTATGGTCTTAGCAAGTAATGTTTTTCCAGTCCCTGTCTGTCCGACAAAAAGTATATTAGATTTTTCTATATCCACATCGTCTTGTCCACTGCTATTATGATTGAGCCTTTTGTAATGATTATATACAGCAACAGAAAGATACTTTTTAGCAGTATCCTGACCTATAACATACTCATCTAGAAAATGCTTTATATCTACTGGCGTAATGTTTTGAGGTAGACTGAATTCATCATTTTCTACTTTACCTTTTACAGACACTTCCTCATTGATGATATCATGAGCTTGATCCACGCATATCTCACATATATGTCCATCTATCCCTGCTATGAGAATCATCACATCGGATTTTTCTCTTCCACAGAATGAACATTTTTGACTTGGCTTCTTAGAACTCATGCGTTAGGCTTAATTAGTTTGTTAGGCTTTATTAGGTTTTCTTAAAAGTACCTCATCTACGAGACCATAATCCTTGGCTGTTTTTGCCGCCATCCAGTTATCTCTATCACTATCTTTCTCTATTGTCTTAGCCGTCTGACCTGTGTTCTGTGCAAGGATATCATATAGCTCAGTTTTCAATTCTCTGATAAGATTATAGCTTATCTCCATATCTGAAAACTGACCTTGCATGCCACCAGAAGGCTGGTGTATCATTACCCTACTGTGTTTAAGACAAGAACGCTTTCCTTTAGTTCCAGAACTCAGCAGTACAGCACCCATAGAAGCTGCCAATCCTGTACATATTGTACTTACATCAGGAGAAACATACTGCATTGTATCGTACATTCCTAGACCTGCAATTACTGAACCACCTGGACTGTTTATGAACATCTGTATATCCCTCTTAGGATCTGTAGATTCTAAAAATAATAGCTGTGCTTGAATAACATTCGCTACATAATCATTAATCGGTACACCTAAGAAAATTATTCTATCCATCATAAGCCTGGAAAAAACGTCCATACCTACAACGTTCATTTGTCTTTCTTCTATAACCTGAGGAGTAAATCCGTCGATCCTTGGAATCGTATTACTCATATATTTGTCTAAATGCATAGCACTCATACCTAAGTGCTTCGTTGCGTATTTTCTGAATTCATCTTTTGGAAACATAGTCTTTTTAATTTTCTAACATATAAATGTAAAATAGCTCAATTAGTTCACTTGTTGATACTTATCATTAGCAGATTTTACCATTTTAGTAAAATCATCTGAGCTGATTGCTTTTTCAGCAACTTGAATTTTTTCACCTATTGCTGCAAATAATTTATTTGCTTCTATTTCGTTGTAAGCACTTTGCACTTGTTGTTTATCTTGGCTTAGATTAGTGACCATCTGCTGTATCATAGAATCATCTGCACCAGCGTAGCCATAATTTCCGAAATATCCTCTAACTTTTTCTGTCAAGAAAGCTTGTAATTCTTCGGGATCAACTTCCACACCTAGCTCTTTAGATAACTTAGATTTGATCAATGTCCATTTGAGATTATCTACAAAACCAGAAAATTCCTCCTCTATTTTCGCCTCATCAGTCCCTTCGTTAGTAACTTTCAGCCATCTCTTTAGGAATGGTTCCGGAAGATCAATGTTGTTGTCAGCAACTAATCTATCCATTATTTCCCTGTACATAAGACTAGTAGATTGTTTGTCAAAGTAACCTTGTAAATTTTCTTTAATTTTAGCTTTTAGCTCATCTTCACTTTTCACCTCTCCTTCTCCGAAAAGTTTATCAAAGAAGGCTTGATTAACTTCAGCTAATTCTAGTCTTTTTACTTCTATGATTTTGCCCTTAAACATATTCCCGATATCCTTATCTTCGTCATCTTCTCCTACTTGTAGGAAATATTTTCGGACATATTCTTCATCTCTATCTTTTTCCAGATTATTTATGTCAAAGGCAAATTCGTCTCCATTTTTTAACTTAAGTAGAGTTGATTTTATATCCTCTTCTGAAAGATCTACAGAAATAACAAATTCTGATGCCCAGCCATCCTGTTTAGGGTTATCTCCGTCTAATTCCTCTGCTTGGATCTTTACAAGATCATTTTCTTCTATAGTCGTATCCGTGGGTTTTTGCTCTCCTGCTCTTTTTCTGTATGATTCTACCTCATCTTGGATCATATCATCCGTAATCGTAACCTTTGTTTTTTCATAGGTAGCTTTGTCATCAGCACCTACAACATCAAACGCAGGGCTTATACCTAGATCAAACTTAAAGGTATATGATTTAAGATTTTTTTCGTCAAACTCTAGTTGTTCTTGTCCCTCATTAGGAAGTGGATCGCCAAGGATATCTATGTTTTGTTCTTTGAGGTAATCATAGATAGACTCTTGAAGTTTACTATTTATTTTTTCTGCTAGAACAGACTTACCGTACATTTTCTTTATAAAACCTAGAGGAGTCTTTCCTTTTCGGAATCCTTTCATCTGTGCTTTTGCACGGTACTTTTTCAATTCTTCCTCAAAATCCTTTTGGTAATCAGAGGGTTCTATCTCTAGCTCTAGTAAAGCTGTGAGCTCATCTGATTTGTCAAACTTTATTTTCATGTATTCGTTTTATAAGAAGGTATTGCACAAGAAACAGAAAGTCAATATTATAGGTATGCATTTTTATATGAAACACATGAGTAATATTTTTCAAGAAAAAAATGTGCGGGTGAAGGGAGTCGAACCCCCACGCCGTGAAGCACTAGATCCTAAATCTAGCATGTCTACCAGTTCCATCACACCCGCATTTTTTGTTGAAAAGAAAAACGCTTCTGTTTTCTTTGAGTATCTTGAATCTTTCTATATTTTTCGTAGAATTTAGCAATCAAGATATCTAAATAGGACGCAAAGATAAATCTTTTTTAAAAATATGCTCTATCTAGAATATAATAAAACAATATTATCTTTAATAAAGTTAAATATCAGTGTAAATGCCAAGTGTTCAAGCAATAAATAAGGAAGAAAAGACTGTAATAAAAGATGCTTTTGATGATTTGTATCAGCTTATTCTGCCAAAATGTACAGAAGATGATAAGATTCACCTTAAAATAGCTTTTGAGCTATCAGAAAAAGCGCATGGAAATCAGCGAAGGAAATCTGGAGAACCCTATATTTTGCACCCTATAGAGGTTGCGAAAATATGCTTTGAAGAAATAGGCTTAGGCCCTACAGCAGTTGTTGCGGCTGTTTTACACGATGTTGTGGAAGATACCAATGTGACTATAGAAGAAATCTTAGAAACATTTGGCCCTAAAATATGCAGAATAGTTGATGGCCTTACGAAGTTAGATGGCCTCTACAACGTGGAAAGTCCTCAGGCAGAAAATTTCAAAAAAGTACTCAGTACGCTTGTAGAAGATGTAAGAGTAGTTCTGATAAAAATGTCAGATAGACTACATAATCTGCGAACGATAGGAGTAATGCCTCGACACAAACAGCTAAAAATAGCAGCAGAAACCAGCTATATTTACATTCCGCTAGCCCATAGACTAGGATTGTATACTATAAAAACTGAATTTCAAGATATCTGTCTTAAGATTACAGAACCAGAGATCTACAGTGAAATCGAGCAAAAGCTAAGTGATACGGAACAAGATCGTCAAGAATATATTGACAAGTTCATAAAACCTATAAAACCACATTTAGAAGAGCTGGGTCTCTCCTACCGAGTGCAGGCTCGATCTAAGGCTATTTCTTCTATTCTCAATAAAATAAAGAAAAAGAAAGTCCCTTTTGAAGAGATCTATGATCTCTTTGCTGTCAGAATAATAATAGACGCCCCACAAGAAAAAGAAAAATCCTTCTGCTGGCAGATCTATTCTATTATTACGGATCATTTTAAACCCATACCAGAAAGGCTGAAAGACTGGGTTACCACGCCTAAGGGTAATGGATACGAGTCTCTCCATACCACAGTTATAGGTCCAGCAGGTAAATATGTCGAAGTACAGATAAGGTCCGAGCGTATGGATGATATAGCAGAACGTGGATTTGCGGCACACTGGAAATACAAGGGAGTCAAAAATGAACACAGTGTATATGACAAGTGGATCCAAGGTGTGCGGGATCTACTAGATACCAGTCACTCTGATGCGCTGGAATTCTTGAATGATTTTAAGACTAACCTATTTAGCGAAGAGATCTATGTTTTTACACCTAATGGAGATATGAAAATATTGCCTAAGGGTGCCACAGCATTAGATTTTGCGTTTGACATACATACTGATATAGGTTATCAGGCAACTTCTTTAAAGGTAAACAATAAGCTGGTACCTATGGGCTACAAGCTAGCTAACGGAGATCAGATACATGTTATAACGAACAAGAATCAAAAACCAAAAGAAAACTGGTTGAAGATGGTGGTGACGGGTAAGGCGCGATCTAAAATTAGGTCTTCTATGAAAGAGGAGAAGCGTAAGCAGGGTCAGGTAGGCAAGGAAGCACTGGAGCGAAAGCTTAGAAATATGAAAGTAGACTTTGAGGATAATGTGGATACTATTGTCAAAGGTCTTGGGTTCGTGAGTAGACCGGACTTGTATTTTGCGCTAGCCATGGATGATATCAAGATGTCAGAACTCAAAAGATTTGACAACACACATGGAAAACTAACCATAAGAAAAGAACTAATCCCTGGAAACATAGCCTCCACTGGGAAAGCAGCTATAAAATCACCTGATGGACCCGCCGGAAAATCAAATATTCTTGTTAATGGAGAACCAGCAGATGATTATAAATACGAATTAGCTAAATGTTGTAAGCCGGTACAAGGAGACGATATATTTGCTTATCTAACGAGTACCGCTGGAATGAAAGTCCATAGAGTCAACTGTAAAAATGCGACCCATTTACTTGCTAACTTCGGTTACCGAGTACTCAAAGCAGAATGGAAAGGTAAGGCCGATAGAAACTTTATAGTGGATTTGCTGGTTACAGGAGTGGATTCAGGGCCTGGAGTTATTCAAGAATTGACAAATGAAATATCTAATAAGTTAGGTGTCAATATCAGGTCATTCAGCATAGAAGGAACGGAAGGATATTTCGAAGGTAAAATAAGTATTTTTGTCCTCAATAAAGATCAATTAAATGTAGTTCTAAAAGCAATAGAAAAACTAGATGGTATTTCCACTGTTACAAGAATAGAAAAATAATACATGCAGACATCAGATAAGGTTACAGAAACAATAATAGAAGAAGTAAAAAAGATTTTCTCTAATTACTTAGAAAAAAATAATCTTCGTAAGACACCAGAACGTTTTGCTATCCTAGAGGAAATATATCGTAGGAATGATCACTTTGATGCAGAGGTACTTTATATCCATATGAAGACTCAGAACTACCGGGTTTCTAGAGCAACTGTATATAACACTTTAGAGATTCTAGTTATCTGTGATCTTGTCACGAAGCATCAGTTTGGCAAAAACCTCACGCAGTATGAGAAATCCTATGGCTTTAAGCAACATGATCATTTACTCTGTATCGATTGTGGAAAAGTATTAGAATTTTGTGACCCTAGAATACAGCAAATAAAAGATAAGATGGGCGAATTATTAGGTTTTGAAGTGAAACATCATTCACTAAACCTTTATGGCAATTGTATCGAAAAATGTAAAAACATTGTACCTGCCGGAGTGAGTGCATAGCTTATTGCTACGTCAATTTTTTTCTTAGTAAGACTAAATTAAGCAACTGCAATAGCTTAAGCGGCTATAGCTTCTAAGTCGTATCCTACATATAATAGCATGTAAGCTTCTTATACCAATTCTGGTTTAGAATAACGGTAATTATTTATTTTGTTCTTCATTTTCCTTCGTTAAAAAGCCTCGCCGAACCTATGGGTTCGCCTACGTTTTTTGCCTTGATCCATTTTGAATATTTCTAAATCCTTTTCCGTCATCTAAAAACAAATTTGATATTATTGCATAGTGTATGAATATTTTAATTCAATACATCTTTAAAATATAAAACAGGAGAACAGTTATAATACCAATTATACTCATATGCAAACTGTTTCCTGTTTTGTGACCACGTAAAATTCAATTTTGTAAGTAATTGAAAATGAGCACAATAGAAATTGAAAATGTTGATTATGGGTGCCTCGGTGATCATAATGGTATATTTGGTAGATGTTTATACGTCAGAAAAGAAACAGAAGTGGCACATTCAGTATCCAAATCATAAAGAAAGTAGGTAGACGCAATGAGATCATGAAGACTGTTGGAGTCGGTCGTTCAGAAAGAGAAGTAGAACTATTAAAACGTATCGCAAGGTTTGAAATCGAAAAGCTTGAAGGGCAGCCATCTCTGTTTATTGAATCTGAAGATATAACCATTGATGCATTTGTATCTTCCCTGTATAATGAAAACATCCAGCTTGTTGGCCCAGAATTGGTTTTCGGATCGTTGTTTGATTCAATGGGTTACGGAGATTCTTTAAGCGATATTTCATATCTCAAAGCACTTGTCATTAGTCGTTTAGTAATGCCTGGCAGCAAACTACGAACCGTAGAGTATTTGAGAAGACACTCTAAGATTGACGTGGGGGTACATGCGATTTATAAGTATATGAATAAGTTGGATGACTCAGTAGTTGCCCATATACAAGGCATTACATTTAATTATACGAGAAAGATTCTCAATAATAGAATCGGACTTGTGTTCTACGATATGACGACTTTATATTTCGAGACTGACAAAGAGGATGATTTAAGGAAGATAGGTTATTCTAAAGATGGCAAACACCAGCATCCACAAATTATGATAGGTTTACTTGTAAGTAAAAATGGCTACCCTATAGCCTATCAAATATTCGAAGGAAATACAGCTGAGACCAAGACTTTGGTTCCAGCTATTGAGCAAATTTGTACACGATATAAAATAGACAAGCCGATTGTCGTCGCTGACGCCGCACTACTCAGCCGAGTCAATATAGAAAAATTAGAAAACGAAGGTTTCCAATATATCTTAGGTGGTAGAGTTAAGAGTGAAAAAGAACAGATCAGAAATTTAATTCTTGCTTCAGATATCGAGGAAGGGAAACCACATGATTTTGAAACCAGCAAAGGTCGATTAGTTGTTTCGTACAGTTCGAAAAGGCAGCGTAAAGATGAGTTTAATAGAAAGAGAGGACTCAATAAATTAAAGAAAAAGGTAGCCACAGGTAAACTCACTAAAGAAAGTATCAACAACAGAGGTTATAACAAATACCTTAAACTAGAAGGAGAGACAAAGGTCGAGATAGACTACGATAAGTATCTATCTGATAGCAAATGGGATGGGCTCAAAGGTTTTAACACCAATACTAATTTAACATCAAAGGAGGTCATTGCAGCATACGGCAATCTCTGGACAGTTGAAAAAGCGTTTAGAATATCTAAGTCAGACTTACGCACTCGCCCAATATACCACAGAAAGCATGATCGAATTAAAGCACACATCTGTATCTGCTTTATGGCCTATGCTCTATATAAAGAACTGGAAAGACGTCTCTACATAAATGACGCAGGAGTCTCAATAGAAAAGGCAATTCAAGAAATCACAGATATTCAGCAATTGACCTACGTACTACCGAAATCTAAAAATGTCAAAACTAGACTTCTCAAGCTTACTCAAATTAAAAAGCAAATTTTGAATATTAGTATAAATTAACGCTGGGTGCCTCAAGTCACAAAACAGGAGGAGCAACTACAGGTTCATTCTTTTCATCTTCTTCACTATTAGACCCAACTTCTGATGGTTGCTTAGACACAGGCC
>ENA-ORXM01001739-ORXM01001739.1-marine-metagenome-genome-assembly--contig:-NODE-1739-length-28707-cov-4.212155_pt1 | contig 28707 bp, 22 predicted proteins | sample MGYA00237867_ERZ511480 | MGnify/ENA primary metagenome ERZ511480 (study PRJEB26309, sample SAMN06266103) | marine metagenome | isolation source: Algal blade | place: United Kingdom:Sidmouth, United... | reverse complement strand
GGTCGGTGGGCATGTCGCTGAGAAAGTAGTGGCCGCCGACTCGGCTGCGTGAGTGGGGCGCGCTGAGGTAGGAGCCGTCGCTGTGGATGTAGAGAACCATGTCGCTGGCCACGTACTGGATGACGGCATCAGGGTGGCAGGCGGCGTAACTGAGGAGGCGGTGCACGGCATCCAATGTGTGTTGGGTTCCTTTAGATTGTTCGGAGGCGATGGTCCCGATGGCAACTAACATGGTGGGGTCAACGGCAAGGGCAGGCGACTGTTCAGATTCAGGTTCTGGACAAAATCGGCGGCCAGATCGGCCTGTAACCCAAACGGGAACTCATAGCGCGCCGTAATCTCAAAACCGTTGAAAATGGCATTGTCTTGGCGGTATTCCCAAAGTGTGCCACCAGAGGCCAAAGGGGAAAAATTTCCGGTGGGTGCCAAATAGATATAGTCCGTATAGTAGCCATAGAAAGCGGCCACTTCCAGAAAGAAATGCTTGGACTTGTGCAAGTAGGTTACATCGGCCTGATACCCTCTTTCCATTCCTAAATTCGGATCTCCTATCTCATGCCTGAAATTACCATGGTGCACCCCGTTGCTAGAAAGTTCTATAGCGGTAGGAAACCGAAAACTATTGCCCAAATTCAGTTTTAGATGGTTTTTTGGGTTCCTCTTATAAACAATCCCCATTGCCCCGCTGATGTTTTCAAACTGTCTATCGAATTCCGGGGTTCGCTCATCGAATTCACCTGTGGGCATTAAGGTGCCCCTATCATAAATAGGCTGTAAATGGCGTTCAATGGCATGGGTGCCAAGGTCTGCACGGATACCTGCGTTCATCGTCCATTTGGTGGCTAAATCGAACGATTGGTAATGAAATAGTCCGACCTGGAACGTATTAAAGACGGACAGCAGAAATTCAAAACCATCCTTTTCGTTCTGCATGTACTGCAGCTGTCCCCCGAACAAAATTTGATGATTTTGGTTAGGGTTCATCTCATACCGCAGATTGGCCGTATAGGTATCGAGATAAAGGCCCAATGCCAAATTGGATGTAGCTAGTTCGGGCGCTATGCCATGGGCACCGGGAAAGGATAGTTCTTCCCTAATGTTACGCTGATAACCCAAATCGACCTCAAAACGTGCTGCACCGAGGTTTACCGTAGTGTTGCTGGTTACCATGTTATGGTGGTTTTCTTGCCGTGGCACATCGATATCCCTGAATTGACCGTTATGCTGAAGGTTATAGGCCCGTGGCAGCCCAATAGCACCTGTAAAAATGCCCGCTTTTTGGTTGAAACTGGAAATCCGTAAACTGGAAGACACCTTTTTAGAGCGGTAACCTACACTACCGCTAAAATGCAGTTCCTCGCCCGAAGTATTTTTCAGCCGGTTATCGAAGATGGGCAGGTTGAAGCCCGCGTACGTAAATTCATCGGAAGGAACGGTATAATCGCCATAATCTTGGTGTGTGCCCCTGGCACTGTAAGACCATTTGTGCTGTCTTCCTTTATATTCGAAGGAAGTGGAAATCGCCCCGTTGTTGGATTGATAGGATGAGCTAAGTTCAACAGTATTGCCATCTTCGGGCAAGGTCGCATTTTCCTTGATGTTAATGACGCCGCCTAGGCCGTCAGAACCAAAAAGCAGCGATGCCGGCCCCTTAATAACTTCTACATTATCGATATCGAAAGGGTCAATTTCAAGGCCGTGGTCGGCGCCCCATTGTTGCCCCTCTTGCTTTATGCCCCGATTATTTACCAAGATGCGGTTAAAGCCCATGCCCCTGATTATCGGTTTGGCAATGCCTACGCCCACGTTCATCGTATTCAGGCCCGGCAATTTGGCCAAGGCTCCGGAAAACGTACCCGTGCTGTTTTTGACGATAAAATCCTTATCGATCGATATCACCGACTGTGAATTATCAACGGCCTTCTGTAAAATACGGGATTGCGTTACGGTCACTTCCTCCAAATCGGTAACGGCATCGATCATTGTAATTTGGAGGGAAAAAAATTCTTTCAACCTTTCTAGCGAAACGCGCTCCGTTTGATAAGCTATATGACTCACTTCTATAAACGAAATCGAATCTTTTTCCGAAATGGTCAAAATGAATTGCCCGTCCGTATCGCTTACGGTATATTTCCCAACGGGATATACCACAATGGTGGCCGCATCAACAGGAATTCCTTCCTCGTTCTTAATGTATCCCGAAATCTGCTGGGAATATCCCGAACAACAGCATAGAAGAGCAATCGCCAAAAGGGGTCGACTTGATAAGTTCGTAAGCATTAACTTGGACATTAATTTTTATATTTCATTGTTTTTAAATTGGCATCGAAAATGGAGAAGGTATGCCGAACGGCCTGTTCCCAATAAGGTGCCTCATGTTCCCCGGGCAGCACCAAAAAGCTGAAACGGTCGGTCTCGGTCGCCAGTGCTGCCACAAACTCGAGGGCATCCCCATAAAAATCATCCCTAGTGCCACAATCGATATGTATGTAGGGCATCCTCTTCGACTCTAATTTAGATAGGAGAGTATAAGGGTCGTACCTAGTCGCATCTGCCTTGGTCTTGAACACCAAGCCTTTTGGGGTACGCTCCTGTTGAGTTCCAAATCCTTTGATGGGGATGGTCGAAGTATCGTCGCTCCAGAGCTGCGGACTGTTCCAGTCCAAGGTATCCCCTGCCATTTCGGCCATGATGTTCTTACAAAAATTAATCGCTCCTGCACTGCTGAATACAAACCCAAAAATTTCCGGATTTTTTAGCCCCACTGAAAGTGCCCCAAAACCGCCCATGGAGAGTCCACCGATGCCCCGGTGTGCCTTATCCTTGTGGGTTCTGAATTTTTTATCCACGTCCGAGACCAGATCTTGCGCCAACATATCTTCCCAAAGGTGCGGTCTTCCATCGGTCTGCCCAGTCCAGTTTACGTACCAACTGTTGCCCCCGTCGGGCATTACGATAATACAATTGTGGCGTGTAGCCAATTCCAAAGGGAGTTGGGCATAGCTTATCCACGAGATATAGTTGCCGGTATGGCCATGTAATAGGTACATGACGTTGTACCTGTTGTCGGAATTAAAGGAATAGCCATCAGGAAGTACAGCTTTATAACGGACCATCTGCCCGACCGCTTTGCTATAAAGGCTGTCTACGGTCACGATGGGCTCCTGCGCCGATAACGGACACATGCTAAAAACAGTTATCAGCAGGACTATAAAAAAGAATTTCGGTGGTTTTTTCATCTCAAGCCTCTTGGGGTTGCGTTATCGGCCAATTGTCGTGTTTCGGCCATTCGCCCCTATTCCATGCCTTTATTTCATCTTCCGTTAATAGACAGGCCTCCAATTGTGCCGTAATTTTTTTCGTATCGATGTGCTGCCCGATAAAGACCAGTTCTATCTTACGGTCGCCAAAAGGGGTGGCCCATTCCGATTCGATCAATTTTTGATTGTTGACAAAGGCGGCATAGTTGATGCGTTCCGTAAAGGGCATCGAGGCCCACCATACCCCAGCGGGATCGGTCTTGAGCGATCCGCCCGCAGAACTCCAGATCAATGCCTGATCTGAACGGGATGCAATCCAAAAAAGCCCTTTGCTACGGATGATGGAAGGAGGAAAACGTGTTGTTGCAAAATCTAAGAAACGCTCTTGATGAAAAGGTTTTTTACTGCGAAATACGAACGATCCGATACCATATTCTTCCGTTTCTGGAACATGTCCATTTTCGAGCTCCTGGATCCAACCTGCCGAGGTCTCGGCCTCCTCAAAATCGAATAGCCCCGTGTTCAATACTTCCCGTAAAGACACTTCTGAATTTTTGGAAGGGAGAATGCGGGCACCGGGGTTCAGTTTGTGCAAAATATCATACAGGTTGCGCAGTTCTTCTTCGGTGACCAGATCGACCTTGTTGAGCAAGATTACATTGGCAAACTCCACTTGGTCCGTCAAGAGATTTACAATGGTACGGTCGTCGCCCTCGATATTCGTCAAGCTACGGGAGGTCAGGTAATCGGGACTTGAAAAATCCTTTAAAAAGTTAAAGGCATCGACCACGGTGACCATGGTATCGACATAGCTGAAACGGCTTAGGTCAATAGTACCGTCCTCGCTTTCGAAACTAAAGGTCTGTGCCACGGGTATAGGCTCGGAAATACCCGTACTTTCAATAAGTAGATAATCGAACCTATTTTCCTTGGCCAGTTTTTCGACCTCAACCATCAGGTCTTCGCGCAGCGTACAGCAGATACATCCGTTAGACATTTCTACGAGCTTTTCCTCGGTACGGGAAAGGGTATTCTCATTTTTTACGAGCTGGGCGTCGATATTCACCTCGCTCATATCGTTAACGATTACGGCCACTTTAAGGTCTTCTTTGTTGTGTAGGATATGGTTAAGTAGCGTGGTCTTGCCAGCACCCAAAAAACCGCTCAGCACGGTTACCGGTAATTTTTTCATTATCAGAATCTTTAAGTTGTAAACAGGTCTTGACGGAGAAGGATTCTCCGATCGCAATACAACAGGGATACCAATGATTTGAAAAGAAATGTTCTACAACTTCATATACCGGTTTAACCAAATATGGTCGGAACGGAAATTATGCAGATCTGAAAAATCTATATTAAATTGTAAAAACAGTAGGAATGAACAAACCGTAACTATCCCCGTGAAAGATTCGGGGGCGGTTTGTTGTGAAAATAATCGGAAAGAAGTGTTTTTTTATAAGGCGCTTTATAGTCCGTAAAACCAGTATCGGCTTTTTGTACTATAGGCCTTGTAATTTTAAATTCAGTATTAGGTGCAAAATCAAGTATTAAACCTTTTTGGGCATTGGCGATAAGCACACATTGCTCGCAGTGAAGAACCTCATTATCCTCAGATACATGTGACATGGCATGCAAGCCTACTACCCTGAACAACAAGAATATTGTTAGGAAAATAAGGGAGATGCTATGTTTTCGAACTGTTTTCATCGATAATTAAATGCAGCCTGATAAATGAAGTGCATAAAAAATACTTTTGTTGGCACTTGTGCCGTATTGGTAAAAGTCATGTTGCGGAATACTACCGGGATTGGATTTTTTAGGATGCCTTTTCAGTTATTGGAAATAGGCATCCTTTTTTTATTAAAATTCCGTTATTGTACCGTAACGTTGAAGGCTGCCGTAATATCGGTCTCTCCACCTGCGTCCGCCAATCCTGTATTCGGTTTTTTAGGTTCATGACGAAGGGTAAAGGTTAGGGTTCCAGAACTTGCCGCACCCGCTGTTAGGGTAAATTCAGTACCCAAGGGGTTGCCATCGCCGTCAAAGTTGGCATATTCGGTGGTAGCGTCAAGTCCGCCGCCGATAGTATAGAAAAACTGGTGCTCGTCGTCTTCCTCTTTTACTTCTACGGTAATATCTTCCGCAGGAGTTTCAATTTCGTTCAAAAGCACTAGGCTTCCGTTATAAATGACACCGGCCGCCAGATTTCCCGAAACCGTAACAACGGGAGCGTTCGGGCCGTCACCGTCTAGGTCTTGGGTCTGCAAGGTAACGGCCGTTCCACCGCCCTCGGGTGCTAGAGTGACCGTCAAGGTGGTTATTACTTCCTCTTCGTTTACTGGATCTGGGTCATTATCATCATTGGAACAGGCGGTAGATAATAGGCCTGCAAATACTGTCAGGCTTAAAAATTTCAAAATTCTCATAGTTTCTTTTTTAAATATTAATAATTGATTGTAAAATTTAATTGTTCCCCGCTCTAGCGCATTTGGTTCTGAATCAGAGTAGAAGCCATTGCCATATTGATTATGATCGGCGTAAACGTCTACCAGTTGAAAAAAAATTTCGTAAAATATAAAGGAAAATGGTTTAATAACAAGCAGCACCGATAGTGCACGCGTGTATATACAAACCTTGAAATCAAACGAAAAGCAGTCCGTTTCTAGCTAAGAAAATGTGGGGGTGCCCTTAATTGGGTATTGGTTTTTTTGAAGGAATCAATCAGTAGGAAAGAAAAATACTTTTCTACTTTAAAGGGAATAGGAGGTGCTACAGGCTCCGAATAAAAGACAAGGTCGTAATTGAACGAGGCCAAATGAAAATCGCATATTTGACAATCGGCAACATATTCATGGATGTGGGTGCTCTGCTCTTTACAGTCAATTTGCTCGTGCCCTTCGAAGATATGGGAAAACTGCAAGGCAGTCGGGAACATCAATGCACATAATAGCACTAATGCAGCGATACTCTTTCCTATTTGTTTTCCTGTATCCACTAAAACTTCGTCTTATAAATAAGAATTGAACTGTAAATATATAAAACAAAATTTGGAGAAATCCTTTGTGAATAATTTTATTTTTTACTCTCTGCGCGTAAATGATTTTTAGGTTCATTCATTTTTCATCAGAGTAGTTCCGTCAATTAACATTTTACCGCACTAATTCTGCAAGAACTAAATACTTTAGTTATAAATTAAAAATTTGTGCTGTGACAGGAATTTTAATCTTGGCAACCAATAATTTCATTTTTTAAACAACAACAGATTTGTTGTACCTATGTTGTACCCATCTAAAATAAGAAAGCCTTCCGATTTCTCGAAAGGCTTGCTATCACTAAGCTCCCCCTCTTGGGCTCGAACCAAGGACCCTCTGATTAACAGTCAGATGCTCTAACCAACTGAGCTAAGGAGGAATAATCTCATACTAAACCCTTAAAAAAGAATCACTTTGTTCAGCGGGCATGCCCGCCGGAACTATGTTCTTTTTGCGTAGGCGGGTGCAAATATAATCGTTTTTTAAAACTCAACAAACAAATTCAGCTTACTATTTAGACATCAACCATCGGTATAAATCATTGCCATTCGCAAATAGTATTAATGCCAGCAGCAAAAAGAAGCCGATCATCTGGGCATATTCTAAAAATTTATCACTTGGTTTTCTTCCGGTAACCATTTCGTAGAGCAAGAACATCACGTGCCCACCATCTAAAGCAGGAATGGGCAAGAGGTTCAATACCGCCAACATAATAGAGAGAAAGGCCGTTCTGTCCCAGAAAACCTCCCAGTCCCAAGTATTGGGGAAAAGCCCTCCGATTGCGGCAAAGCCTCCGACACCTTTGTATGCCCCCGTATCTGGATTGAATATTTTTTTCAGCTGCTTTAAATAATCCGACAATTCATCTACGCCTCTATCAATACCTGCAGGTATCGACTCTATAAATGTGTACTTCAGCGTTTCGACACGTAAAAGGCCTCGTTTTTCCATCTCTTTCATGGGTAACATGGCCGGGCGAACCCCTATTTGGGCAGAATCGTTAATAACAACCGGAATCTGCTTTCGAACGTTATCTTCACGAACAACTGTCAAATCTATTTTCTGGCCCCTATACTTATCTAATATTGGTTTGACTTCATCAAAATATTGAATTTCCTGTCCAGCTATGGTTACGATTTCATCTTTGGACTGTAGACCAGAATCTATATTTAAAGATTCTGCCGAAACTTCACCGACGACAAAGGGGAAACGAGGTCCCAAGAAACGGGCGCGGTCCATATCATCGATAAGCGTCGAAATAAAATCAACGGGTATTTCTTGTTCGATAGTGCGGCCATCTCGTTCGATCGTAATGGAATTACCGTTGATAATATCCATGAAAATCTTATCAAAATCTTCGATTTTTTCGCCATCGACAGCAATGATTTTATCACCCGTTTGAATACCGATTTCATCACCAAATTTCTTTTCGGTAACATGAACCCCGTCTTTTAGGCTGTCCGCAGGTATAAATTTATTACCGAATGCATATGCCAGCCCGATGTATATTACTAGCGCAAGAATAAAGTTTACAGTTACCCCACCCAACATAATAATCAGTCGTTGCCAGGCCGGTTTGCTTCGAAATTCCCATTCTTTAGGTTCCTCTTTCATCGCCTCGGTATCCATACTCTCATCGATCATACCGGCAATCTTCACATATCCGCCTAGCGGAAGCCAGCCAATACCGTAAACAGTCTCCCCGATTTTCTTCTTGAAAAGAGAAAACTTTACATCAAAAAAGAGATAGAATTTTTCGACCCGGGTCTTGAATAACTTAGCAGGAATAAAATGTCCCAGCTCGTGAAGCACTATCAATAGCGATAGGCTTAAGAAAAATTGTATGGTCTTGATCAGTATCGGACTCATTTGAGTTTTCTAAAAATTAATCGTGCAAAAGTACACTTTTAACATCGCTAAAAAAAAGAAACTATAATCGGCCGCGGGTTTTTAAGAAACATTTAGTACGCCCCAATCATTACCAGTTTGAAAGCTACTTCGTACTAACGTATCTTTGCAAAAAAGATTATGCGATCGTTTTTTGGCAAATACAAGTTTTTTGGTTTGGTGCTGCTTTGCCTTTCAGCGGTTATCATCTACTTGTTCTATAACGCCCTACAACCGAAAAAAATGCTCGCGGTCTACCAACCTTCTATGGTGAATCCCGAACTGGTCGATAGCACGTTACAATACGTAAAAAAATACCACACTATCGCCGACTTTTCGCTAACCAATCAAAACGGAGAGGCCGTTACGCAAGATGATTATAAAAATAAAATCTATGTCGCCGACTTTTTTTTTACTACTTGCCCTACCATCTGCCCGATTATGACCAAAAACATGGCCGATATTCAAGCCCGTATCAAAAATGACAATGATGTGCTCTTGTTATCGCATTCCGTAACGCCGCAAATCGATTCCGTTGCACAACTGAAAAAGTATGCTTTGGAAAAAGGGGTAGATGATACGAAATGGAACTTGGTCACCGGCGATAAAAAGCAGATTTACGAACTGGCCCGCAAGTCGTATTTAGCCGTTAAGGAGGATGGAAACGGAGGCCCATACGATATGATCCATACCGAAAATTTTATTTTAGTGGATAAGGAGCGTCGTATTCGCGGATTCTACAATGGCACTAAGCAGGATGATATCGAGAGGTTGATGGAAGATTTAAGGGTATTGAAGGGTTTGTATCTTGAAGGTGAGCAATAAACAGTTGGCAGTTGCAGTAAAAAAAATTAGGTTCGGTTCTGTCTTCGGGCAATTCAACGTTAATGGCATACACCATTTTGCTTCTGCCTTAAACTTTGAACAGCACTCCAAAGCAGTTTTGAAACTTGAACTAGAGTACTGCCAACTGCTACTGCATACTGCCAACTTTTCCCAGCGCTATCGCAAGTTTCTTTTTTTCGACCAAACGGCCATCTATTCAATAATTTTCCATTAAATTTGTCCTTACTTATAATCAATCTAAATAAAAATTAGTGTACTTTTTTCATATGGGCATTCGAGAATTTTGCGGATTTTATTTTTTTCTTTATCAAGGCAAAAATTTTAAGCATAGCCCTAGCTACGGTTCAAAATTTTAACGATGGGAAAGGGAAAAAGGAAGACACAAAAACTTGAAGGTTCATTTGAAACGGGTATGACTACGGTCGCAGAACTTCGAAGAGGGCAAAAAGGAATTATAAAGGAGTTCGCCGATGACATCCTCCCCATAAAACTTTTAGAATTGGGTTGTTTACCGGGCAACCAAATCGAATTGGTTCAGATTGCGCCCTTGAACGACCCTATATACATCAATGTAAACGGCTCTCACATTGCCATTCGTCGCGAGACGGCATTGCTCATCGAACTTGATGTTATAGAAGATACTGCCACACTATGAGCAAACAGATCAACGTTGCCCTCATAGGAAACCCCAATACCGGAAAGACCTCCGTTTTCAATCAACTTACGGGCCTGAACCAAAAAGTGGGCAACTACCCTGGCATTACCGTTGAAAAGAAAGAAGGTATTTGCAAACTACCGCGCGGTGTTAAGGCCCATATTCTCGACCTTCCGGGTACATATAGCCTGAACACGACCTCTTTGGACGAAAGTGTTGCCGTTGAGCTATTGCTTAACAAAAACGACAAAGACCACCCCGATGTGGCCATTGTGATCTCAGATGTCGAGAACCTGAAGCGCAACCTGCTCTTGTTCACCCAGATCAAAGACTTGCAGATACCTGCCATTCTGGTAATTAATATGGCCGACCGCATGTCTCGCAAAGGTATTTCGCTAGATATTCAGTTGTTGGAAGATAGGCTGAACACCAAAATCGCCTTGGTCAGCACGCGAAAGGGTACTGGTATCGGAAAGCTGAAAGAACTGATAGCCGACCATAAAAATCTTTCGGCCGTACGAAACGTAGATACGACCGTAATCGATCCCGAATATTTTGAAAACCTGAGGACGACTTTTCCCAAGCAAGATCTTTATAAACTTTGGTTGGTCATTACACAAGACGTAAATTTTATGCCCATTGAGAAGAAGTTGATAAAAGACAGTTCTTCTTTTTCCACCAAATCAAAATCTGAGCTCAAACGATTGCAGCAAAAAGAGACCATTCTTCGCTATCAGTTTATCAATGGTATTTTAAAGGAAACTTATAAGGTCGATTTGGCCGCTGCTAAAGGTTTTAGGGCGACCCTTGATAAAGTCTTGACCCATCGGGTTTTCGGCTATCTTATCTTTTTTATTATTCTATTGACCATATTTCAGGCAATTTATGGCTGGAGCGAATACCCAATGGATTTTATCGACGAACTTTTCGCATCGGCCAGCGAATGGGTCAAAAGCACATTGCCCGCCGGTGTGTTTACCGACCTTCTTGCGGAAGGTATTCTTGCCGGGATCGGCGGGATCGTTATCTTTATTCCGCAAATAGCATTTCTCTTTTTCTTTATTGCACTTTTGGAGGAAACGGGCTATATGAGCCGCGTCGTCTTTTTGATGGACCGGATAATGCGCCCCTTCGGCCTAAGTGGAAAAAGTGTCGTACCCTTAATTTCAGGTACCGCCTGTGCCATTCCCGCGATTATGGCTACCCGTACTATTGAAAGTTGGAAAGAGCGTCTAATCACTATTTTGGTGACCCCTTTTACTACCTGTTCTGCACGTCTGCCCATTTACCTAATCATTATTGCCCTAGTTATTCCCGATGGTAGAATCTTCGGTTTGGGCTATCAGGCATTGACGCTAATGTTGCTTTACCTTATTGGTTTCGGGGCGGCGATAATTTCGGCCATGATCCTGAATAAAATTCTCGATATCAAAAGCCGGACATTCTTCGTAGTGGAAATGCCCAATTACAAACTTCCGCTCCTAAAGAACGTAATCTATACGGTTTGGGAGAAGACCAAAAGTTTTGTTTTCGGGGCCGGAAAGATTATTCTTGCCATTTCTATCGTATTATGGTTTTTGGGATCTAACGGATATTCGGAGAAATTTAGAAATGCCGATGAAATTGTGATACAGCGCATTGATAAAGAAGGCTTTTCGGAATACAACCAATCAAACATACAGAAAGAACTGGCTAGCTATCGAATGGCATTACAAGACAGTATTGTTTCGAAAAGTTATAAAATCGATGCGACTGCCGTAGAAGATTCCCTGCAACAAAAAAAGTCGAACCTTTCGGAGAAAGCCCTTCAACAAGAAATTTCAGGTTATAAATTGGAAAACTCTTATATCGGTAACCTAGGAAAAGCTATCGAACCTATCGTAAAACCCCTCGGCTATGATTGGAAAATCGGTATTGCCGTTTTGACTTCCTTTGCCGCACGAGAAGTTTTCGTCGGTACTTTAGCGACCATTTATAGTGTAGGTAGTGATGAAGAGGATACGATTAAAAATAGAATGGCCGCAGAGGTGAATCCGAAAACGAAAAGGCCCTTGTTCAATCTTGCATCGGGCATCTCTTTACTGCTTTTCTATGCTTTTGCCATGCAATGCATGAGTACTTTGGCCATAGTAAAAAGAGAAACCAATACTTGGAAGTGGCCGGCCGCGCAGTTAGTTTTTATGAGTGCTTTTGCCTATATTGTTGCTCTGATTGCCTATCAGGTTCTTAAATAAAAAAAAGAAGGTAGAAGACTAAAAACGTGGCAGTAAGCAATTGCGTTGGTAGTTTTTTATGAAATAGAAAACTCTTTGATAAGAATTTTAATGGGACTAGCTTTGGGTCTAGATTCTTAGATCTGGTCTCTTGATTCTTAATATCCTTTTAAAACAGTAAAATGCTTCAAAACATACTCACCTATATCGTTCTTGCCATCGCCGTTGGTTATTTGGTCAAGAAATTCTTTTTACCTAAAGCCCTCTTCATTTCCAAAAAGAATGAGGCCAAAGCCTGCGGACAGGATGATTGTGGGTGTCATTGATATGAATATCTCAAAGTAATTCGCGTTTAAACAAACCATTACCTAGGCAGATCTGAATATAGAAGATTACTTTGAAATTTGCTTTCTTTTGGCCTTTTTGAACGAATCGATATTCTCAAAACTATATTCTTTAGGGTGTCTCGGGTCAGGTTTCAGAGAAACCTTTCTTGACCAGATTATACTCATGCTACAATGCCCGAACTCTTCAGTGATTTTACCGTAACAGGCATATATGCCACGCCCGTTTATGGGGTATTTATCTACAACATTGGTAAAATGTACGGCATCGAAATAATGGCCGTCCAAATCTACGAAAGTACTTAGGCGCATATTCTTACCGTGCTTCGTTTTATTGAAGCGCGTATTCACCATTATTCCATAGAGCAATAAAGGTTTGTTGATATAATTGGCCATATCCTTTGCTTTTAGCTCGCTTTTCAGTTCTTCATCGGCCAGATCGAAATAATCATATAACGGGAAACCCAATAATTCCATTTGGTCATAGGCATCTTCGACCCAACTAAATTCAAGGGTAGGTATTTTGACCTCAACTTGATCCATTTTGAAAAGCATTGGGTTAATAGTCCTTGTTTTATTGGCCTTGATCTTAAAGATAGCAGACCACAATAATTCAACTTTAGGCAGTTCGGTAAAACGAAATGCACCTATTCGGATAAGAATGGCCAACTGCTCAACACTTATCGCGACCCTATCGATAAATTCGCCTAAAGAAGCGAACTTTCCGTTCAGCCTTCGTTCGGTCACAATTCTTTCAACCACCGAGGATTCCAAGTTTTTAAGGAAGCCAAAGCCCAAAAAAATATCCCTTCCCGTTATGGTGTTTATATTCTCGCTCCTATTTATACAGGGGGCATGAATATTTCCATTACACATTCTTGCCTCATGAATATAGTGCTCGGTACTATAAAACCCACCTCCGTTATTGAGTACGGCAACCATAAATTCCAATGGAAAATAGCATTTTAGATATAGGCTTTGGTAGCTTTCGACCGCATAGGAGGCTGAATGCCCTTTGGCAAAGGCGTAGCCTGCAAAACTTGCGATCTGTTCCCAAACCTCAAAAGTCAGTTCATCGGAATACCCTTTTTCTCGACAATTTGAAATGAATTTTTTCTCCACGTCAACGAACTCTTCCCGTGAACGGAATTTACCGCTCATACCCCTGCGTATAACGTCGGCCTCACCCAAGTCCAAGCCTGCGAATTGGTTCGCTACTTTCAATACGTCTTCTTGGTATACCATAATACCATAGGTTTCGGGCATTATTTTCATCAGTATGGGGTGTGCCTCTTTTCGACGTTCGGGTTCACGGTGCCGTCGTATATATTCATTTTTCATACCTGAAGACGAGACTCCCGGTCGAATTACCGAACTTGCGGCAACCAGGCCCAAATAGTCTTTAACTTCCAGTTTTTTCATCAGGCCGCGCATAGCGGGACTCTCAACATAATAGGCGCCGATAGCCATACCCTTACTTAACATTGTATTGATACGGATATCGTTTTTGAACTTATCGATTTGATTGATGTCTATTGGTGGCCGTTCAGGGCGGTTTTCATTAATTATCTGGATGGCATCCTTGATTTTGGCAAGACCCCGTTGACCAAGAATATCGAACTTAAAAATACCGACATCTTCTGCGATAATCATGTCGAACTGAACCGTAGCGAAACCCTTGGGCGGCAAATCGGTCGACGAATAATAATGAACGGGGTTGTTCAATATCAAGATGCCCGCGGAGTGCACACTCAAATGATTCGGAAAACCTACAATTAGCTTTCCATATTTCAATACCAAAGTGCTGATCTCGTCCAATGACGATTTATGGAAATTTCCGTCGCTCAACCTGTCGATTTTCTCTTTGGGCAAGCCAAATACCTTTCCAAGTTCACGTACGACACCGCGATACTTGAAGGTATTGTACGTAGCCAATAAAGCCACATTGGGGAAGCTTTCGAAAATATATTGCGTTATTTCTTCCCTGTCCCTCCAATCAAAATCGATATCAAAATCGGGTGGTGAAGCCCTAAACGGATTTATAAAGCGTTCAAAATATAAGTCGAGTTCTATCGGGTCTACATCTGTTATTCCGATAATATAGGCGACTATGCTATTGGCACCACTTCCGCGGCCTACATGAAAATAGCCCTTTGATTTGGCATAGGAAACGATATCGTGATTGATAAGAAAATAGGATACAAAATTCAAATCGCCAATGGTATCGAGTTCCCTTTTCAAACGGGCCTTGACCGTTTCGTCGGGATTGGAATATCGTATCGGCAAGCCTTTTTCACAAAGTTCAAAAAGACGTTTGAAATCTTCTTCCTTCGATTCCCCGAATACTTGTTGATTTTGTGAGATACGGCCCTTACCAAAACTGAAATCGATATGGCAGTCATAGAGAAGAGCCTTTGTGTTTTCTATAATGTGCGGAAATTCAGCATAAATGTTCAATAACTCTTCTACAGGTAACATCTTTTCGGAAAAGCTTCCTTCTTCCGTTTTCAGTAATTTACTCAGTAAAATATTGTTATCTATCGAACGCAAAAGCCTATGTGCATTGAAGTCCTTTTTATTACGGAAGGTTACCGACTGTTGTATAACCAGCCTATCGGTAAACTTTTTATAGTTCGAAAAGGGTAACCGTCTCAAGTTTTCTATCGAGATTCCGATAAACTCATTATCCCTAAACTCTTGCTTTTCCGACTGTAGTACTTTTTCAAAAGGATAAATAATATAGGTATTCGAAAGCAAGGGCGGTTCGTCAGGTATTTGCAAATCGTGGTGAGAATGATGGGAAAGATATTCGTTGAGCTTCTGAAAACCATTGTTGTTCCTTGCCAACCCTACAAAAAGTTGTTCTGCACCATTTCTGAAGTCTATACCTATGATAGGGCGGATATCGTATTCTTTTGATTTTCGAACAAAGTTCAAACATGCGGACGTATTGTTGATATCGGTCAGGGCCAACTGTGCTACATTGTTCGATTTGGCCAGCTCCAATAAATCCAACTCCGAAAAGGTGCCAAAACGCAAAGAGTAATATGTGTGGCAGTTCAAATACATAGCTATTGATGTCGGTGTGCCAAGACCATAGGGGGTTCACCATTGAACGGGTTACCGAAGCGCCCGATGGTCTTGGCATCCATCGACGTGGCCCGCATTACTTTATTGTCGCCGAATCTCTTGCGTATCGTATCCATAGCATTATAGAGATTGAGCATATCTTCCGTGTCATCGAATAGGTTGATCTGATAGTTGCCGGAGACTAGATTACTGAAATTTACGCCTACCAATCGTACCAAGACCCTACGTTCATAGAGGCTTTCGAACAACTCTAAAACTTTAGGGATCAACATATGGTCGGCACTGGTATACGGTATTTTCGATTGTTTTGAATAGGTGCTAAAGTCGGCGTAACGAATCCTGATATTTACGCAAGAGGTAAGTTTGTCTCCGCTGCGTAATTGAAAGGCCAGATTCTCTGCCATAGCGGTCAATAGGTTGCGAAGTTCCGTTATATCGGTAGTGTCTTTAAATGTTCGCTCAGTGGAAATCGATTTTCGTTCATGAAATGGAACAAGGGGCGGGTTATCGATACCCTGGGCCCTCTTCCAAATCGTTTGCCCATGTAGACCAAGGGCACTTGTCATCATTCTCAAAGGCATCTCTTGAATTACCTTCACTTTAGAAACCCCAAGGCTACGTAGAACTTTATAGGTCTTGGAACCCACCGAAGGTATTTTCTGTATGGCCAAAGGTGCAAGAAAGTCCTTTTCAAGACCATTATCGACCTTCATTTGATTATTGGGCTTTGCTTCTCCGGTCGCTATTTTTGAGGTCACTTTGTTCGAAGACAGACCAAATGAAATGGGCAATCCCGTTTCTTTGATAATCGTATTTCTAAGTTCCGTAGCATATTTATAGCAACCGAAAAATTTATCCATTCCGCTCAGATCGGCGTAGAACTCATCAACACTGGCTTTTTCAAAAACCGGTACTTTTTCCTTGATGATTTCGGTAACGTTTTGAGAAAACTTGGTATAGGTGCCTGCATTACCACGAATGACCACGGCTTCAGGACAAAGTTGTCGCGCCAGTTTCATAGGCATACCAGATCTGATACCGAACCGCCTTGTTTCGTAACTACAAGCCGATACGACCCCTCTACTGCCCGTACCGCCCACCAGAAGCGGACGTTTTAATAAACTAGAATCGAGGATTCTTTCGCATGACACGAAAAACGTGTCCAAATCTAAATGAAGTATCGTTTGGTTCATGAAAATGGAAAATATCCAAATATATGGAATTATTCCATTTTATATTAACGAAATAAAATATTTGTAGAAGAAGTGATTTGAAAATCGATCTTCCTTTCTATATCGACTAGACCGGTAAATGGCTTAAACCCCAAGGCAAGCCCTGGACCCAATAAAAACTATCTTCCCTTTCCTTTCACAACATACCTGACCCTTTTGGCAACAATTATTTTTACCATAGAAGAATCAACCATAAATTAGGGAAAAAAATTGCAGAATAATTTGTTTTAGATGTTACGAAACAAAAATGTTATCTATTGTGCACTCCATGTATTGCTCATCTTCTTTTTGTCGATTGGGCAAAATGCACCCCTTCATGCGCAGATAAGCCAAGATACGCTCAGCTTTATACATATAAAAACTGGCATGTCTCAAAGCAATGGTTCTGTGCTATTCGAGGATAGTGAAGGTTATCTATGGATAGGTACTGATAATGGACTCAATAAATACAACGGAACCGGTTTTAAAGTGTTCGAGAAAAGTTTGGACGGTAAAAATGGACTAACAGATGGTTTTATCGAGAGTATTTACGAAGATGCCGATCAAAATTTATTTATAGGTACATTGAAGGGGCTAAGTTTTTACGATAGAAAGTTAGGGCTTGTTCGACCGTATGTTTTTAAAGCCGACGCGCTCGCCATCCAATCATTACCTATTAGTTCCATTATTAGAATAGATGAGTTTCTATGGTTGGGTACCGATAATTATGGATTGTACCGTTACAATATGGCTACCGGTGCGGTCAAACATATGATGTTTGAAAAGCCTGAGAAGGGCAAAGCCAACAACAACGATATTATCGAATTATTCCAATTGCAAAAAAATCGACTTTTTGTGGTAACTGAAGGTTCAAAATATATTGTAGACCAAAACCTAGACGTTGAAGGACAATTTACCACAAAACAACTTACTAGAAGTGTAGTCAGAATTGGCCCGTCGAAATTTATGTTCGGCTCACTAAAAGGTGAGCTTAACGGGTATGATATTATCGATAATCATCTGATTCAGTTTGACAGTGTTAGCGTATCTCCCGAGCACGCCATTACAGCCCTTGAGTCAGACGCCCACGGTAATTTATGGGTAGCTAGCGAAAACTATGGGCTTTCAATATATGCCGCCAAAAGCGCGACCATTTCGACTATTAAATCTAAGGATCAACAGCCTAATTCTATATCCGGCAACTCTATGCGTTCTTTGCTCAAAACCAGTAACGGTACGATGTGGATAGGCTATTTTCGGAAAGGACTCAGTTTTTATGATCCGAATTATTATAAATTCGAGCATATTAAAAAGGATCCTTTTAATCTAAACTCCTTGAGCAATAACTTGGTGAACTGTTTTAGTGAAGACCATAGGGGGAATATCTGGGTCGGCACCGACGGGGGTGGATTAAACTATTGGGACCGCAAGAAAGGTTCATTTGAACACTATTCATTGAACAATGGCAAACTGAACACTAATGTAGTACTCTCGATACTGCCAGACGACCAAAATCAACTTTGGGTCGGCTCTTGGGCAATGGGCCTTACCATATTCGACCTACGGACAATGAAACAAAAAGTATTGACCACTGACAACTCTTTTTTGGCCTCGAACAACATAAGGAGAGTGCTAAAGGATAAAAAAGGGCGTATTTGGATCGCCGCCTTCCTTGGAGGGTTACAGGTATATTATCCTAAGACCAAAACGCACAAGAACATAAGCCTTCGATCTGAAGATGGCAGAGAGATAACATCGGTAGAAAGTTTGTATGAAGATAAAGACGGTACAATGTGGGCGGGTACTTTTACAGGTCTTTTCAAATTAAAAGAGAACAAAGATGACTGGTCTTTCCAACGGTATTCCAGTTCGAATAAGCGCCATTTCTTGAGCAATGATTTTATCAACGCCATTGTTCAAGATGATTATGGAACCCTCTGGGTCGGTACGCAAGCAGGTCTCAATAGATATATAGCCGCCAAAGATACCTTTAAGGCCATAACCAAAGCGGACGGTTTGAAAAACGATGCGATCAAAGGAATTATACAAGATGAATATGGATCCTTATGGTTGAGCACCGATAGGGGTATCGTGAAATACGATAGAGACAGCAATAGTTTTTCAGATTATGGTATACACGATGGAGTACAGGGAAACGAATTCAACGCCAACTCTTTTTATAAAACAAGCCAGTATGAAATGCTTTTCGGTGGAAACAACGGGTTCAACATTTTTACCGCAAATCAGGCGAAAAAAAAATCTGATAAACCTAAGGTGGTAATTTCAGAGCTAAAGATTTTCAATAAAACTGTACGCCCGAACGATTCTTTTGAAGTGCTAAAAAGAGATATAAGCCAGGTTGATTCGATTACGTTGAGATACGATCAATCCGCTATTAATTTTGAATTCAACGCGCTTACGTTCAGAAACGCCAAAAACGTTGATTATGCCTATTTCTTGGAAGGATTCGAAGAAGAATGGAATTATATCGGTAATAAAACCAGCGCCACCTACACCAATCTGAATCCCGGCGATTATAGATTGCGTGTCAAATCGACGAATTCCGATGGCGTATGGAGCGATAGGGAAAAGTCATTGTTCATTACCATAACCCCTCCCTTTTGGCAAACATGGTGGTTTCGAACATTGCTCATCGCATCGATTTTTATCTGTATCATAATTGCATATAAAATTAGAATGCGAAGTGTTAAAAGGTACCAGGCGACGTTAGAACAAAAAATACATACACGCACCAAAGAATTGCAGGCCCAGAAAAAGAAACTCTCCGAAGCTGCTCATGAACTATCGGAGAAGAACGAAGAGATACAGCGTTTTACCTTTGCTGTCTCGCATGATTTAAAAAGCCCGATAAACAATATTAAGGGAATTGCCGACCTTATACCCTTGGAATTCGGTTCAGAAGATAATACAGGAATAGAAGATTGCTTGGACTTGATAAACACTTCTTGCGATATCATGGACAGTTTAATCGCAGATATCACCGAAATCGCCAAACTTGGTAAAATAGAGAACAAAAACGAACTTCTCGATACAAATGAAATTATGCAGTTGACCGGTGATCTGGTAAGAGGAAGGTTAAATCTCGGTAATGTAGAATTACAGATTGCAGAAAACCTTCCCAACATTTACGGCGATAGAAATAGAATAGTACAGGTTTTTGGAAATCTAGTAGACAACGCCATAAAATATATGGGCGATCAAAAGCAGCCAAAGATCACTGTTGAAGCTGTTGAAATTAGCGACTCGATAAAATTCAAAGTAACGGACAATGGTTCTGGCATGGACGAAAAGTCATTGAAGAAACTTTTTTCACCTTTTAAGCGCTTCCATTCAGAAGTTAAGGGAACAGGGCTTGGCTTGTATATGACAAAGCAAATCGTAGAATCACATGGCGGTAAAATTAGGGCAGAATCATCAGGAAAAGGACTCGGGACAAGTTTCTCGGTCACGCTTCCAAATGCAGAGATCAGCATAAAAAATGAACAAGAAATTAAAAATCTTCTTGAAGCGGTCGAAGTGTAATTATCGGCAAACTTAGACAAAGTTCTCCCTTACCCTGCAAGAAAACACAAAAAGTAATCGTTGTATTCTCCTCTTTTTTAATAACCGTAAAACTTTGTCAAAGTTATTCGTACTTAAACCTAGAAGGTTAAAAAAACAATAAATCCGTATTAACAAAATCAAAAAAAGGATGCTTTCTTGAAATGCTATTGCTTTTTTTACGTACCAATTGCTAAAAGAAGCCATGCCAAAGACCATTATCTTTATCCTTTGCGTTTTTTTCACTTCCATACAATACGGGCAGTCACTATCTTCTGTCATTATTGATTCCGTTTCTAAAAAGCCCGTTCCGTACGTTACCGTACAATTGAACAACAAGGGAATGATAACAAACGAAGAAGGCCGTTTCAAGTTTCTATTGAACGAAAATATCGCGGAAACCGATTCGCTCTTTATTTCATGTATCGGCTATGCGTCTATCGGAAAACCGATTATAGAATTTACCGATAGCCTTATCTACCTAAAACCGAAGGCCATTGAACTGAAAGAGGTCATTGTTTCAAACAAAGAATACACCCCGAGGGAAATCATTGAAATGGTGGAAGACAATATCGAGAAAAACTACCATACCGATTTTACAAAAAAACGTTTGTTCTTACGTGAAACATATCAGAACAATATTATCAAAACGGATTACCAAATCAAAAAATCGACAATCAATGCGTTCAATAAAAATTTCTTGGACAGCGTAATCAGTACCGTACCTAAAAACAATACTTACTACACAGAAATGTTGGGAGACCTCTACGGAGGCGGAGACGCCGACGAGCAAAAGCTGAATCTTATTAAAGCCTCCGAACTGTATGATAAGAGCAAAGATCTGGATTTGGAAAAACTAGAGGAAAAATTCAATGCGATAGTCAAAAACAATATTAAGACCGATTCGTACTTCAAAATAAAATCAGGACTTTTCGGCACCAAAATCGATGCCGACGAAATGGGCGATATTTTTCAGGAGGAAATAGATTCAACAGACTACGCGGCCCTTAATAAGAAACTGGCCGAAGAGAAGAAAAATAAAGAAGAACGCCGAAAATTCTTTTCGCAATACAAAAGAAAAACTTTGGGCAATCTTTTCGAAAACCTCCCCATTTTCGATGGCTCGGATTACAACGTCATTTTTAAGCCGAAAAGATATGAACTTAGTTTGAAGAGTTTTACCTATTTAGGCGATGAGGCCGTGTACGTTATCGATTTTATACCCGATGGATCTCCCGAGTTCAAGGGAACGCTCTATATCAATTCGGATGATTTTGCCCTAATCCGCATGGATTTTGAGAATACGGAACCACTACGTGATTTTAAGCTTCTCGGAGTTTCCTTAAACGAATACTTGGCCAAGGGCAGCATCATATTCGCCAAGGGCACCGATCAAAAATACCATCTACGGTATTATAATATTATAAAAGGAATACGGGCGGGATTCAAGCGACCCTTAAGCATTATCGAAAAAAACAAAAACGTAAGGGGACGGCGCAAACAAAATGAACTTGCACTCAAGGTAGATGCCGCCTTCGGAAACATTAACCGCTACGAGGTTGTCGTTTTTGACGAGAACCCCATCAATGAAGCACAATTCGAATCTTTCAAGGAAAACAACGATGTACTACCGACCTATATGGCCGACTACGATCCCGAATTTTGGAAGGGCTACGACATCATCGAACCTAATCAGGCCATTAAAGAATTTACTTCTGAAGTAGAGCTGACAGATTGATTAACCTCACCCCGCAACTGCCGAAAAGGGCAGTTGCGGTGTACCCAAAAATACATTGGCCAAAATTGGCATTACGTTATATAAATATTAACTATCAGCTCCTTCCCTAAGTAGGGAAAGGAGCCATAAAAAATATTACCGGCGGGCAGAGCCTCAGGGGAATAAGTTTAGATTAAACAATATTCCTTATGATTTTATAGAGCAACAAACCCCACCCTGAGACCAAAATCAAACCACCAATTGGCGTAATCGGCCCAAGAAATCTCCATTTTTTACCTTTGGATGCACTAATGGTCAGTCCGTAGATACTAAAGGAAAAAAGAAATGTTCCCCAGATGAAACATTTGACCATATACTTTTCCAATGAAGTGTCCAGATTAAAATTAAAACTCAAGATTAGCAATAGAATCGCATGGTACATCTGGTATTTGACTCCGGTTTCAAAACTTTTGAGCTGGTCGGCGGTAAATTTTTTCTTTAGGGCATGGGCGCCAAAAGCACCAAAGATTACTGCTAAGAGACCAAATAGTGCACCTATAAATTGTGCTAAGAGAACCATGTATACAAATTTTGTTGCAAGATAACCAAAACTAGTCATCGTATTTCTTCGAGAGCAGAAGAGTAAACTTTTATCGATTTCGTCTGGGATGAAAAACAGCCCAAATCAAATAAATTCCCAATTGCGAGAGTTACTTCACATAATGTTAAGTGATATTGAGGCCGGTATATTTTTATTCGTGTTGTTATAACAATTCCAAGTATATTTAGAGACTCTTTTAGTAAATACAACAACTCGATTGTTATGATTGAAAAAACAGTGAACATTTACGAATTAAAGACTCAATAATGTTTTTATGAAAAGTTTTGTTCTTATCGGTCTTGCGATTATTTTTCTTTTTTCCTGTAAAAAACAGGAAACACTTTTTGAGCTTATCTCTCCCGATCATTCTGGCGTGCATTTTTCGAATACCATAATCGAGAACGATTCGACACACTATTTCAACTTCCCATATATCTATACAGGAGCAGGGGTCGGTGTGGCAGATTTTGATAACGATGGCCTACAAGATATCTTTTTCTCCGGCAATATGGTCTCATCAAAACTTTATCGCAATAAAGGGGAATTTATTTTCGAGGACATTAGTAAAAATGCCGGGATTACGACCGACCAATGGACAACGGGCGTATCAATAGTCGATATCAACCAAGACGGCTTCAAAGATATTTACCTATGTGTCGGTGGGCCGGAGGAAAGCAATCGGAAAAACAGATTATTCATAAACAACACCGACCTGACCTTTACCGAGGCGGCCGCAGACTATGGTATCGCCGATGCCGGCATGTCTACGCAGGCCGCGTTTTTTGACTACGACCGTGACGGCGACCTTGATCTCTACGTAATGGAACACGCCAATGAGTCTTTCGCCCTAATTAGCAAATTGTACACGCGTAGCGATGGTGGAGGGCCGAGTACCGATCGTCTTTACGAAAATATCGGTACAGAAAATTCAAAGCACCCTATTTATAAAAACGTTTCCGAAAAAGCCGGTATTACTATCGAAGGTTACGGCTTGGGGCTGGCCATATCCGATATCAACCAAGACGGGTGGCCAGATATTTATATTGCCAACGACTATATAGGTAACGACTTACTCTATATCAATAATAAAAATGGCACATTTTCGAATGAGTTGGGCAATTATTTGAATCAATGCTCACGAAATGGTATGGGCGTAGATATTGCCGATATAAACAGCGATGGCTTGCAAGACATTTTTGTGCTTGACATGCTGCCTGAAGACAATTATCGGCAAAAAATGATGACCGCGCAGATGAACTATGAACACTTTAAGAGCACGATCGAAAAGGGCTTCGCTCCACAGTTCATTCGAAACACTTTGCAGATAAATCGTGGCAAAGGCCCCTACGGAAACTACAGCTTCAGCGAGGTCGGTAGATTGGCGGGACTGCACGAGACAGATTGGAGTTGGTCACCTTTAATTGCCGATTTTGACAACGACGGTCTAAGTGATATCTATATAACGAACGGTTTTCGAAGAGATGTCACCAATCAAGATTTTATCGAGTATACAGATCAAACCAATTTATTCGCGAAGGGTTCATTGAATGAGTCCAATTTGGTCGAACGGCTTGTAGACCTCGATAGTGTCTGTCTGCCGAATTACATGTTCCGAAACGAAAATAATCTCACGTTCAAAAATACGACTACCGACTGGGGCATGAATACCAATACGATGTCGAACGGATCGGCCTATGCCGATTTTGATAACGACGGCGACTTGGACCTTGTAGTGAACAACGTAAATTCTCCTGCATCATTATACAGGAATAACTCTGCCCAACTTAAGAAAGAGAACAACAGTCTAACGATCAATCTTAAAGGGAAAGAAGGCAATATTGGGGCCTTGGGTGCCAAACTTGACGTGATTCTACCCGACGGAAGTAAACGCTATTATGAAAATTACCCTGTTCGAGGCTATATGTCCACCTCTCAAAATAAAGTGCATACAGGGCTCGGAGCTTTCTCTAAAGTCGATAGTTTGAAAATTACCTGGCCAGATGGCAGGCAATCGATACGTACCGATATTACTTCGGGTAAAACCGCCGAAATTAACTATTCAGATACCGAGTTTGTTTCTGACAGCCTGAACGACCCAGATGAAAACAAATGGTCGTTAAAGGAAAATACGGCCCAATTGGGCATCCAATTTAAACACCAAGAGAATCCTGGCAGCGATTTTAGGCACGAGCCTTTGCTGATACAGCAGTATGATAACAATGGCCCCGGCATCGCTATAGGTGATATTAATGGGGATGGTCGCATCGATTTTTTTGTAGGTGGAGGAAGAAGTCATAACGGCACCTTATTCTTTCAGAACCAAAATAGCACGTTCACTTCTAAACCTTTAGACGGCTCCGATTATTATGAAGACATGGGCAGTTTGTTGTTCGATGCCGACCAAGATGGAGACTTAGATCTTTACGTCGTCAGTGGTGGTAGTTCGGTAAAATATTTCACCAAGGGGCATTACCAAGACCGCCTATATTACAATGATGGCAATGGCAATTTTGAACTTGCCAAAGATGCGCTCCCGACAATCGCATCAAGCGGTTCTTGTGTGGTTGCGACCGATTTCGATAAAGATGGCGATTTAGATCTCTTTGTTGGCGGGAGGGTCGTTCCTGGTCAGTTTCCAAAGCATCCTGAACATTATCTTTTGGAGAATCAAGGAGGTAAATTTATCGATAGTGCTAAAAAATTAGCTCCTGAATTAAGTGAAACCGGAATGATAAGTGCCGCATTATGGACCGATTTTGACAATGACCTAGATTTTGATTTGATGGTAGTCGGAGAATGGATGCCCGTAACAGTTTTCGAAAACGAGAATGGCAGCCTCAAAAAAATAGCTGTAAATAATGGCCTGCAAGGCAATAAAGGATGGTTTAACAGTATCGTCGGCAGCGATATGGATTATGATGGAGATATCGATTATGTAGTAGGCAACCTTGGTGAAAACACTTTTCTAAAAGCGAGCGAAGAGCAACCCATACGTACTTATGCTCAAGATTTCGACGGTAATTCGCGTTTAGATCCAATTATGACCCGATTTGTTAATGGTAAGGAGTACCCGATAGCACCAAGAAGGTCGCTGATCGATCAATTAGAGGTCATCAACCGGGCCTTCCCCACTTATGAGTCGTATGCCAAAGCGGACATTAACACAATACTAAAACCGTTCGGCACGAATAAAAGGTTGACATTGGAAGCCAATTATTTCAAGTCCGCTTATATTGAAAATTTGGGCGATGGAAAATTCACCATGCGTGCCCTGCCCATTGAAGCACAGTATTCTTCGATCTATGGCTTGGAAGTGGGTGATTTTGACGGAGATGGATTCACGGATATCTTAGGGGTCGGCAATAGTACTCAGACCGAGGTAATTTCGGGCTGGTACAATGCCCAAAAAGGAATTTATCTCAAGGGTGATGGCGCGGGAAATTTTAATTCGGCAAAGGCCAATAAAACCGGGTTTTATGTTGAGGGCGATGCTAGAGCCTTGGCAAGTTGGCAAACTGAAAAAAACTCGTTTATTGTTGCAACCGTCAATTCCGATAGTCTGAAAGTTTTCAGTTCAGAACATAGACTAGAAAGTAATTTGTTCGAACTACGGCCGAATATTATTTCTGTAGCTATTCAATATAAAAACGGCAAGAAAAGTAAACTTGAGCCCTATTGGGGGCAAGGTTATCTATCGCAGTCTGCCAATATTATTCGAATTACCCCGAATATGGAATCTCTTCTAACACATGATATTCATGGCAAGTCGAAAACATTCGATTTTGTAGACAAAGAAGAGATGTCGACACGATAGTAACTAAATTCTACGGTTGGAGGAAACTATATTCAACTTTTTATATGCTATCGCCTAAAGCTCTAATTCCAAACAAGCCATTATGGATTGAAAATCCATAGTTTTTAAAGTAGCAATGAAATTGTAAGTGGTTACTGAGTTACTATGTTATTGGTTGTTTCGTCGGAACGCACCAATAACTTAATAACCATTTGAGGCTAAAATATTTATAGGAGCTAAAGTAGCTGCAATGAAATTGCAGGCCCGCCCGCCGGCAGGCGGGGTTTTAACCTTTGACTAGATAATAAAAAATACGATTCGTTGAAGTTCGAGGTTCAACGAATCGCGCCTTAGCCATCTACCCTTCCACCTTTCGGTGTGCAGAGCGTGTGGAATAGCAAAATAAGTGCTACTTAAATCTGGCTCAGTCCACCATCTACCGATAACTCTATACCATTTATGTAACTGGCGGCATCGGATGCCAAGAACAATACCGGGTCTGCGATCTCCTTTGCTTCACCAAAACGTTTCAACGGAACCAATCCGGCAAAACTTTTGCCCATTTCGTTTATCGCTTCTTCGGGCATACCCATCTTATCGTAAATGGGTGTACCTATCGGCCCTGGAGCAATAGAATTTACACGTATCTGGCGAGGTGCCAGTTCAGTTGTCAATACTCTTGCATATGCCCTTAAGGCTCCTTTGGTCGCACTATAAACAGCACCGCCATCAAATCCTTTTTGGTGTACGATAGAGGTATTGAAAATAATGGTTCCTCCGTCATTGATATTTGGAATCGCACTTTTCACCAAAAACATAGGTCCTTTAACATTGATATTAAATTGTGTATCAAAATGGTTTTCATCGATTTGGTCCGTAGGCATAAAAAACGCGACTCCGGCATTTACGAACAATACATCTATTTTTCCGTATGCGCCCACCGCCTCATCGATAAGCTTTTTGTTATCGTTCAATTTGGACTGATCTGCCAATACGGTTTTGAAATTACCCGAAAGTTCTTTGGAAACCTCATCCAAAGCCTCTTGCCTTCTACCGGAGAAAACTACTTTTGCACCTTCGTTCAAGAATCCTTTTACAGATGCCAATCCTATTCCCGAATTGCCTCCCGAAATCACTACTACTTTGTCTTTAAATCTACTCATTGTTAATTGGATTTTATTTTGAAACGAAAGTTTCAAAATTGATTAAAAAATTTACTTCAATATATGTATTGTATTATCTATTAGCTGTTGCAATACTAATCTATCCTTTACCAAAATACCCGTCATACGAAAACCTTGAAAAGCATTGAAAATAAAATATGCATAACTTTTGCCATCTTGGTTCTTATTGATGACTCCTTGTTCTTGGCCATCCCGTATCAACCCTTGAAAAGTGGATAATGTATGTTCCTGCGTATCCAACAACCACTTTTTTATATCCTTATCATTATTCACCATCTCGGCCTTACAATTCATTGAGAAGCAGCCTTTGCCCTTAGCATCTTCTAATATTTGGGGCAAAAAACCCTCAAAAATAAGCCGTATGGCTTCCAAAGGGTTACTTGCTTTCAGCAGTGCCCTTTGAAACATGCCTCCAGTTTCCTTTTGGTAACGGCTCAGTGTATTTTGGTACAGTTCGAGTTTTGAACCAAAGGAATTATAAATACTCGATCGGTTCAGTCCGGTTGCATCGACCAAATCTTGCATAGAAGTACCATTATAGCCTTTTTCCCAAAAAACGTTCATGGCCTGTTTCAGTACTTCTTCTTTATTGAACTCCTCTGTTCTCTGCATTTCTGAACGAATTTAAAACAAATATATACTGAAACAATCGTTTCAAAAAAGAATTAACAGCTTTTAACAAACACACAACCTTGACATCATTTCGAGAAGCCTTTTTGTGACGGGGCAATCTGTTGAACATCTAGCGTGTTCAACAGATTGCTTTGTCCTTTTCCGCCTTTGGCAGATTCACTCCTTGTAATGATGCTTTGGTAATAGGCCTTTCTACGAATCCTCATCATAAAAAAACTGTTCTTTTACGATTTTACCATCTTGTACTTGATAGACCGCGATTTCTGACATTTGTGAACGCTGACCAGAAGGTTTGTGCGTCGTATCCATCTCAAAATTTACCGAGAACCAATTATCGGCAACTAGAGGCTGTGAAGCTTTACTACTGTGTACCTCAAAATTTTCTTGCCACCATTCTCCCTTTTTCTGAATACCCTCAAAGCCTTCGACATAGGCGCCTTCGGCTTTTCCGTCATTTTCGATACTTACGATTTTTGGGCTGTACAATTCTTGGTAGGGTTTTTCAAAGTCCCCTTGGTTGCACCATTCCACTAATTTTGAAGCGATTTCTTTTGTTTCCATTACTGTGTATTTTTAATTGATTAGATGCTCAAAATACGATTTATGACTAGAGAAAACAAAAAGTAAATCTTAGAGACTGTTTTGAAATATGTGATTAGAGTTTTTATGAACTATTTTTA
>ENA-ORXM01001738-ORXM01001738.1-marine-metagenome-genome-assembly--contig:-NODE-1738-length-28707-cov-5.140622_pt1 | contig 28707 bp, 13 predicted proteins | sample MGYA00237867_ERZ511480 | MGnify/ENA primary metagenome ERZ511480 (study PRJEB26309, sample SAMN06266103) | marine metagenome | isolation source: Algal blade | place: United Kingdom:Sidmouth, United... | reverse complement strand
GTGGTACTGCAAATGGCATGTATGATTTATCTGATACACCTTTATTTGATAATGATATTGTAATCAATGCAGCAAGATATACGACAGACGCAGCTGGAAATCCAGGTAACCCTGGACCGCAGACTCTAGTTGGAATAGGACCTTGGACTTTAGGCAATGATATGATCACAGCACCTGCAACTTGTCATACATATACTTTAGAAGTTGATGTAACATTTGAGCTTAATGATGCTGCAAGTGTGGGTGATGAATTCTATGGCGCATGTGGATCTGGAAACGGAGGAGTACCTATTCCAGGCCAAGGCTTATACAATGAAGCATCTATTGATACTAACGAAGATGGTAATGATGATATCACAGACGCTGATTGTGGAGACCTTCCAATTATTACACATGAAAAAGAATTTGCAGGGACGACACAAACAGGTCCAAATAGTTGGGAAGTAAAATATAATATTACAGTCTCTAATGATGGTGGCGCTGCAGGTACTTATGATTTAAATGATGATACAAATTTCGATGATGATATCGTCATTACTTGTGCAAGATATTCTTCAGATGCTATAGGCAACGCGGCAATTGCTATGGAAGTAGATTTAGGAATAACTGATCCTTGGAATTTAGCAACGAGCCAAAATATTAATCCTGGAGTTGAACAGGTGTATTGTCTGATCGTGTGCGTGGATATGGATTTAAATAGTCCTACTTCTCCAGGTAATGGTACTTATACAGCTTGCGCGAATGGCGGTGTAGGACCTGATGGTCAGCCTGGACAGGGATTGTTTAATCAGTCCAGTTTAGATCTTGATGGTGATGGAAATGATGATGAAACCGATGAAGCTTGTGGAGACTTACCACACTTATTCCATAATAAAAACGTAGTGAGTTTTGTGCCTATGGCAAATGGAAACCACATGGTAACCTATGAAATATGTGTTACAAATGATGGTGGTGCAGATGGTATGTATGACCTATTAGATCTTCCTGCGTTTGATGATGACATTGCAATAGTAGCAGCGGATTCTGATTGCGAAGTTGGTGGCACCAGTTCTTTAGATGTTCCCGTACCTACTGATGGATGGGTGTTACAAGATGATGTCACTATTGCAGCAGGTGAAACAAATTGCTGTACTATAGATATTGAAGTTAATATTAATCTTGCACCGGGAAGTGGTGGTGATGATTTTGTGACTGAATGTGGCACAGCTGTACCAGGCGTTCCAAGTCCTGGCGAGGCACTCTATAATCAGTCTAGCTTAGATGTTAACAATGATGGTACAGCAGATGAAACAGATGAAGCTTGTGAAGATGTCTTTGCGATAAGCCACGAAAAATCTTTAGTAGGCATAGTACAACAAGCTGATGGCACTTGGTGTGCTACTTATGAGATAGAAGTAACTAATGATGGAGACGAAGCAGGGTTCTATGACTTGTATGATTTACCACAATATGATGCGGACTTTACATTATTAAGTGCAAACTATTCCGTAGATGGAGGAGCTGTTACAAATTTATTCAATCTAAATCCAACTGGTTTAGGATGGCAGCTTGGAAACGATGTCTCTATTGCAGCGGGAAGCTCTGATACTTATACTTTAATTGTATGTGTTGATTTAGATTTAGAAGATGCAGGAGCTGCTGACGCAGGTGATGATATCTACACATCTTGTGGAGATGGAGGCGCTGGTAGTGATGGTGAGCCGAATGAAGGTTTATACAATCAAAGTTCTCTAGACACAAATAATGATGGTACTCCTGATGAGCAAGATGAAGCTTGTGGTGACGTACCTTATTTTACTTTAGAAAAAGATATTGTTGGCATTACACAAATAGGTCCAAGAAGTTGGACAGTAGAGTACAGCATTGAAGTGTGTAATATAGGTGGAGCAGATGGGACTTATGGTTTAACAGATACCCCTTGCTTTGATGATGATGTTGTTATAGATGGTGTAAGATACTCAACGGATACTCCAGGCAATCTTGGCAATCCAGGCACTCAAAACTTAACAGGTACAGGTCCTTGGACTCTTGGAAATGATGAATTGTTAAGTCCGACGGGTTGTCATAATTATTCACTATTTGTGGATGTGACTATGGACTTAACAGATGTTAATTCACCAGGAGACGAATCTTATTCGGCTTGTGGATCAGGTGGGATAGCTACGGGATCTGAAGGTGAAGGTGTTTACAATAAGAGTGCATTGGATACTAATGACGATGGTACTCCTGATATTACAGATGATGCTTGTGGCGATTTGCCTAGCATTACACATGAAAAGAGTTTAACTAATATTACGCAAACTGGTCCTACCAGTTGGGAAGTTAAGTATACAATTGTTGTTACTAATGATGGTGGTGCCACTGGTACTTATGGCTTAAGTGATGATACATCTTTCGATGATGATGTTAGTATCATTTGTGCTAATTATACAAGTGATGCTCCAGGTAATCCTGGAACAGCAGCAAGTGTAGATTTAGGGATAGTTGATCCTTGGACTTTGGCTACAAATCAAAGTATCGCAGTTGGAGAAGATCAAACATACTGTTTAATTGTATGTGTAGATATGGACTTAAATGATCCAGCTAACCCAGGAGATGGAGATTATGATGAATGCGGTGCTTCGGGTGGTGGACCTGATGGAGGTCCTGGAGAAGGCTTGTATAATCAATCTAGCCTTGATCTTGATGAAGATGGAATGGCCGATGAAACTGATGAAGCTTGTGGCGATTTACCACACCTTTATCATGAGAAAAAAGCAACAGGTTTTGCACCTATGGCAAATGGCAACCACATGGTTAGCTACGAGATTTGTGTTTACAACAATGGTGGAGCTGATGGAAATTATGATCTCTATGATGAGCCATTATTTGATGATGATATTTCAGTTGTTGAAGCAACATATAGTTGCGATACTGGACAGGGTAGTGTATTTACAGGAGAAGCACCAGCAGGTGGATGGTTGTTGTTGGATAATGAAACAATAAGTGCAGGTGAAGAACAATGTTGTACAATTGATATCGAAGTAAATATCAATGTAGCGCCAGGTAGCGATGGAGATAATGTGGTGACAGAATGTGGAACGGCAACACCAGGAATACCTAGCCCAGGTGAAGCATTATATAATGAATCTAGCTTAGATCTTAATAACGATGGTACGCCTGATGAGATGGATGCCGATTGTGAAGATGTCTTTATGATTCAACATACTAAAACAATTGCAGATCTGACTCAGGAAGATCATAACTCATGGTGTATTACTTATAATATTGTTGTTAATAATATGGGTATGGAGCCAGGGTTTTATGACCTTTTTGATTGGCCACAATTTGATGATGATATTGTCATTAGTAGTGCTAGATACTCATCTACAGTACATGCTGTAACACAATTGACACCATTGAATCCTACACAGTCGACTGACTGGCAGTTTGCTATGGATCAATTTATTGGAGCACAATCTACTCATGTTTACACTCTTGATATTTGTTTTGACATTGATTTGGAAGTGGGGAGTACAGATGGCGGAGATAATTTATATTTTGCATGTGGAGATGGCGGAGCAGGTTCTGATGGTAGTCCTGGAGAAGGATTGTTTAATCAATCTCTATTAGATACAAATAACGATGGTACACCTGATGAAACAGATGAAGTTTGTGCTGATGTACCATACTTTACAATTGAAAAAACTGTTGTTGATATAACAGATACAGGCGCATTTATTTGGGATGTTGAATTCCAGATAGAAGTTTGCAACATTGGTGGTGCTCCGTGGGAATACAACCTGGATGACACACCTTGCTTTGATACAGATATTGTTATTCAAGATGCAGAGTTTACAACTGATGCACCAGGTCATCCATCTAATCCAAATTCAACATCTTTATTTGGTACTGGACCTTGGACCTTGGCTACTGATCAAAATGCAGCGCCAGATGATTGTCATTATTATACTATGACTGTAGGCGTATGGATGGACTTAAATGATCCTGATACTCCAGGTAATGGTGAATTTTCATTCTGTGCTGACATTAATACTGCTGATCCAAATGCTAAAGGTGGTTTGTATAATAAAACTTCTCTAGATGATACTGATGATGGAATAGCAGATATTGACGACTCAGCTTGTGAGGAATTACCAAACTGCGAAGAATTAGAAGGTGCTGTCTTTTATGATTTGAATAATAACGGTTGTCAGGACAATGGAGAGATGATCGTCACTGAAGAAATTACAGTTACACTTTATGAATGTGGTACTGGGACGGATGGAGCAGATGTTCCATTTGCAACTACAACTACAATTGATGGAGCGTACAACTTCGGTACAGGTTCATTAAATCCAAATGCTGATGTTTGTCCTTCTCCAGATCAAGAATATCGTGTTGAATTTAATATTCCTAATGGACCAGGTGAAGATCTTGAAAATTGGAATTTCTCTAGCCATGATGATACAGTATGTGCTGCAGGAGAAGACGGTGATGATATTGATAACAATACGGCAAGTTCTGAGTGTTACGATCCAGAAAATGATGATCCAGAAGATGGAGATGAGGATGAACACATAGATGCTGGAATTTATCCTTGTCAAGATTTAGGCGGAACAGTTTTCTATGATTTAGATAACGATGGTTGTCAAGAAACTGGCGAAACAAATGTCACGCAAGATGTCACAGTAAATCTATTTGAGTGCGATGCTTCAGGAAATGTTTCTGGTAGCCCGATTGCTACAGCAACAACTCAAATGGGCGAATACGAATTTGGTTCTGAAAGTACAACGCCAGGAGGTATGATTTGTCTTGATCCATCAATAACTTATGTCGTTCAATTTGAATTAGCAAACGCTATTGGAGAACCACTAGAAGGATATGAATTTACTTCTAACGATACTGAAGTATGTAATGATATCGCTGACACAGATGATATTAATCCAGCTAACGGACAATCTGACTGTTATGATCCTAATGATGATGATGGACAAGATGGAGATGACTCTAATGATGATAATGATAGCGACATAGATGCTGGTATCTATCCATGTCAGGATATAACTGGTGAGATTTTCTGGGATAGAAATGATAACGGTTGTCAAGAAGATACTGAGATGCTAGTTACGGAAGATGTTATGGTTGAGTTATTTGAATGTGATGCTTCTGGTAATCCTTCAGGTCCTAGTGTAGCCAGTACAACAGTCAATGACGGTATGTATGAATTTGCTTATGATAGCGAAGATATGGGAGCTGCAGTTTGTTTGGATCCTTCCAAAACATATTATGTTCAGTTTAGTTTCGATACTAGTGTGGGAGCACCTTTAGAAGGTCAAGATTTCAGTTCCACAGAAGAGCCTTGTGATAGTGAGGATGCTGGAGATGATATCGATCCTACAACTGGCGAATCTGCTTGTGTAAATCCTAATGATGATGACAACGACGATGAAGATGATGATAACCATGTAGATGCAGGTATCAATCCTTGTGAAAGAATTCGTGGAGAAGTATTCTTTGATTTGAATAACAACGGTTGTCAGGATAATAATGAAATGAATGTTACTGATCCATTGAATGTCTTTTTGTTTGAATGTTCAAATGGTTCTAATACTGGTGGTACTCAAATAGCATCAACAATGACTGATGGAGGATCTTATGAATTTGGACCAGAGTCCAAAAACATGGGAGCTGATGTTTGCTTAGATCCTACGAAGCAATATTATGTTGTATTTGAAATTCCACAAAATGAAGGTGATCCGTTAGAGTTTTATATGTTCAGTACAAATGATACTGAGGCTTGTTTAGGAGATGACTTTTCTGATGATATTGATCCTGTTACAGGGGCTTCAGGATGTTATGATCCAGAAGATACGGATGGGGATGATGGCAATGAAGATGAACATATTGATGCAGGTATTTTCCCTTGTCAAAAAGTTTCTGGTGAGATGTTTGTGGATGAGTTTAATACAGGTTGCGAAGATGGGGATGATGTATCAGTGCCAGTTGAAGTTGAAGTAAATCTCTATCTATGTGATGGTAATGGAAACCCAATCGGACCTCAGTTAGCAAATTCAACAACTATAAATGGAGAATTTGAATTTGGACCACAGTCTGAAAACGTAGGAGGTCAGATATGCTTAGAGCCAGACAAAATGTATTTCGTTGAGTTTGTATTTGACAATAGCCCAGGTTCACCTTTGGAAGGTTATGCATTTTCAACTACAGAATCAGGATGTGGAATGACAAATGATGCGGATGACGTTGACCCTTCTAATGGTCAATCTGCTTGCTACGATCCAGAAGACGGAACGGGCGATTTAGGAGATGACCCTAATAGCGATGAGCATATAGATAGTGGTATTTTCGCTTGTCAAGATGTAAGCGGTGAAATATTTTGGGATAGAAATAACAATGGATGTAGAGATATGGGTGAAGATCTTGTATCAGAAGATGTAACCGTTGAGATATTTGATTGTAATCCAGGATCATCTGATCCTACTGGCGCTTTAGCGAGTACTACGGTTAATGATGGTATGTATGATTTCAGTTATAATTCTGAAGATGAAGGCGCTGAAATTTGCTTAGAGCCAAATAAAGAATACTACGTTAAGTTTAGTTTTGATTCAAGTATCGGCGCTCAATTAGAAGGCCAAGACTTTAGTACCGGTATGGATATGTGTGCTGTAGGTGGATCAGGAGATGACATTGATTCAACAACTGGAGAATCAGAATGTGTGAATCCTCAAGATGATGATGACGAAGATGGTGATGATGACAATCATGTAAATGCAGGTATCAACCCTTGTGAAGAAATGGCTGGCGAGATCTTCTATGATCTGAACAATAATGGTTGTCAGGATAACGGTGAGATGAAAGTTGATGAGTTTGTGACTGTGACTTTATTTGAGTGCGGACCAGGTGGAACACAAAATACTGGGATTGTTGCAGGTATTCAAGTTGTAGATGATGGTGAATACAGGTTTGGACCTAACGAAACTGAAACGGGTGCAAATGTGTGTTTGGATCCTACTAAAGAATATTATGTAGAATTTAGTTTGCCTCAAGACCCAGGAGATCCTCTTGAATTCTATCAATTCTCAAGTGACGACTCTGAAGTATGTACAGATGGAACGCTGTCAGATGATGTCGATCCAGCAACGGGTAAATCGGATTGTTATGATCCAGAAGATACAGATGGTGAAGATGGTGACGAAGATGAACATATTGATGCAGGTATTTTCCCATGTCAAGATTTAGGAGGAACAGTCTTTGTTGATCTTAATAATAATGGTTGTCAAGATTCAAACGAAGGACCGACTGATCAAGAAGTGACAGTAAACTTATTTGAATGTGGAGCGGATATTAATGATCCAGCATCTCTTGTGGGAACTACAACAACAGTTGATGGAGAATATGAATTTGGTTTAGAAAGTATGGTGGAGTCAGGAAGAATTTGTTTGGATCCATCCAAAACATATTTTGTCCAATTTGATTTACCTAATGCACCAGGAGAAGCCTTGTATGGATTTGAATTTTCAAATAATGATACGGAAACATGTGCTATCAGTTCTGATTCTGATGATGTTGATCCTAGTAATGGAACATCTACTTGTCATAATCCAGAAGATGATGACGATGAAGATGGCGATGATGACAATCATGTTGATGTCGGTATCTATCCTTGTCAAACTATTGGCGGTACTATTTTCTTAGATGAAGATAATAGTGGTTGTCAAGACAATGGAGAAATGCCATTGGAAGAAGAAGTGAGTGTTACTTTGTTTGAATGTAATGCTGGTTCGCCAAATGGAGGAACCGAACTTGTCACGACGACAACTACAAATGGTATTTACTCTTTCGGACCAAACAGTACAAATCCAAATGCGGATATTTGTTTGGACCCAACTAAGCAATATTTTGTTAGGTTTGATTTTGATGATAGTGAAGGTTCGCCTTTACAAGGACACCAATTCTCAAGTACTGAAGGCATGTGTGCAAATGAAGAAGATGCTGATGATATAAATATGGACTCCGGTCAATCAGGATGTTACAATCCAAATGATAATGATGACGAAGATGGAGATAGTGATAATCATATAGATGCCGGAATTAATCCTTGTCAGGAAATAGGAGGAACTGTCTTTTATGATTTGAATGGAAGTGGTTGTCAAGATCCAGGAGAGGGTCCAGTAACTATTCCAGTAGGTGTTACATTGTATGAATGTGATGCTTCTGGTCAGCCAAGTGGAGGAACGCCAATTGCTTCAACCATGACAATAAATGGAGAGTATACTTTTGGAGAAGACTCCATGAATGAAAATGCTCAAGTTTGTCTTGAAGCAGGTAAACAATATTACGTTGAATTTGATTTGCCGAATGCACCAAATGAATTGTTGAATAATTATGTATTCACAAATGGAATGGAGACATGTGCCAATAGTGAAGACGCTGATGATATAAACGATTCTAATGGTCAGTCAGGATGTTACAACCCGGATGATGTAGATGGTGATGATGGCGATGATGACAATCATATAGATGTAGGTATTATGCCTCTAGCTAAGTTGGGAGACACTGTTTGGGAAGATTGTAATGGTGATGGTATTTTAACACCAGGTGAAAAAGGATTACAAGGTATCAGAATAGAGTTGTATGATGAGACTGGTACTATTGTACAAATTACAACAACAGACGCTGATGGAAAGTATTTATTTGACCGTCTGTATCCTGGGTCTTATTACATAAAAGTAATTAATGGTGATTATGAATTTACAGTTGCTGGTCAAGGAGGGAATAATTCAGAAGATTCTGACATAGATCAATCTAATGGCATAGGAACAACAGCACTGATTGAATTGTTGCCAGGAGAATGCAATCTAGAAGATTTTGATGCAGGATTATACGAGTGCGTGCGATTAGGAGAGCGCGTTTGGTTGGATTACAATGAGAATGATATTTGGGATAGCGTTGAAAATGGTATCAATGGTTTGAAGGTTGAACTTTATAGAAACCAAAACAATTCTTGGGTACTTTATGATTACACATACACTGGTCATAAGCCAGGAACACCATCGGATGATGGATACTTTAAATTCTGTGTGCCACCAGGTAAATACTATTTGAAATTTAATAATCCACCTTCAACATTAGTTGCGGCTGTAGCAGGTGTTGGTATTAACAACAATATTGATAGTGATGTAACTGGTGCATTTGGTGCAGGTACAACAGGTGAAATTAACTTAGTATGTGGTCAAGATCAATGTGACATTGGTGCAGGTTATTATAAGATGGGAAGTATTGGTGACTATGTTTGGCAAGATGATAACAATGATGGAATGAGAAGTTCTAACGAGCCTGGTGTTTCAAACATTGTTGTAAGAGCTTATGATATTAATGGTGCTATGTTGGGTGAAGATGTTACAGATGTTGACGGAAGTTATATGATCGATTACTTAGGTAAGAATTCTTATTACTTGCATTTTGATTTACCATTAGGGTACACTGTAACATATGCCAATATGGGTGGAGACGATTCTATGGATAGTGATGTTGATCAAAGTAATGGTCCTTTGACAACTAAATGGTATAACGTTATGCCTGGAGAACATGTCCCTCACGTGGATGCAGGAGTTGTATTTGATGCATTGCCTGTGACATGGTTAGATGTTTGGGGTGAAAACAGGCAGTCTCATAATTATGTTGAATGGATATTGGCTAATGAAGTTAACGTCTCTTATTATGAAATTGAACGCTCTTTAGATGGTGTAGATGATTTCATGCCAATAGGAAAAGTTCTTTCATTTGGTGATAGCTCAGAAGAAGTTACATATAGTTATGAGGATTATGATAATCAAGATGCAGAGATTTATTATTACCGTATCAAGGAAATAGATTTTGATGGAAAATTTGATTATAGTAAAATCATCAGTATAGCTGGTGAGGAGCAATTGAGAGATGGAAAACATGCTGCAGATATTTATCCTAATCCAGTCGTTAATGAATTAACAATTGAGTTAGACTTATTTATGTCTGTGACAGATTTATCGATAGATATATTTGATGCAGCAGGTCAATTGGCACGTAAGAATGTGGTCGTTGATGTAGACTTATCTCCAGGTCTAAAGAAGTACAAAATCAATGTTTCTGATATGGCTAAAGGTGTTTATTCAGTTAAAATTAACGTTGATAATCACAAATTGATTAAAAAATTAATTGTGGTTTCGCAATAAGCGTAATTAGAAGTTTAAAAGTTTTATCCCAAAAACTAGACCCTCGCAATTTTTTGTGGGGGTCTTTTGATTTGTGCTTCTATAATTTTTTATGGCAAAATGACAAAAGAGTTTTCCTTGGTCACCTATAACTCATGGTGAGTGTATTCTATTTATTATATTTTAATACATAATTGAGAAGACAGTCCGTTTGCAAGGCTAATATTATCCCTGTCAAATTGCTGAGATTACCTTTTAAAATTGAGGAACAATGAAATGTGAGCCAAATAAAAGCGGTTATTTTGATATTTGTAATTCGCATTACTTTTGTGAAAGTCAATAATTATCAGTCAAAGTATAACTGAGGAATTCCTAACTTAATAAATTTATGATGCAATTTCTATTTTACTATAACCCTGCGCATTCTTTTTTAATTGGATTTGTACATGAATACGTTCTTTTAATGTTTCAACATGAGAAATAACGCCAATTGTTTTTTGACTTTCAGACTGTAATTTTTCTAAAGTGTTCATAGCCATTTCTAATGTATCCTGATCTAAAGTGCCAAAACCTTCATCTATAAAAAGACTTTCTAAAGCCACACTTTTAGAGGCCATATCAGATAAGCTTAGCGCCAAAGCAAGACTTACTAAAAAACTTTCACCTCCAGATAGGGTAGTCACAGAACGTTCCGTATTGCCTTGGTATAAGTCAACAATCATCAAAGCGCCATCATCTGTGGGTTTATCAAGCAAGTATCTGTCAGAAAGCGTTTGCAGTCTTCGATTGGCAAAGACGAGTAAATTTTGTAAGGTCAGACCTTGCGCAAAATTTGCAAATTTATTACCATTGGCATCGCCAATCATTTCTTTAAGCAAACCCCATTTCTCAAGATCTAGATTTAATTTATCTAGTTGTTTTTGTTTGGATTCTATTTTGGTACGATCTTCAATATCTCTTTTTAATCTCTGTTGAAGTTCTCCAGTTGTTTTATTCAACTGATCTTTCTTCTCCTTGTTAAGATTTAAATTTCTACTTATTAATTCTAGATCAATTTCTTGTTCTGTATCTGATTGTAAAAGTTGCTTGGCTTTTAAGGACAATGTTTTTAATTCTGTTTCGTTTTGAGTAGATGTTTTATTAAGTTGGTCTAACTGCTGGCTTAGAGTATTGAATTCGTCTTCTCCGAGAAAGTGATCTTGAACAGCAAATAGATTATCAAAGCCTAAGTTTTTAACTTTAGGACTTAAGTCTTTTTCTATTGATGCCACTAGGTCCTTATCTCTTTTGAGAGATTGGGTTTCTCTTAAAATGACAGTTTCAAGTTCAGTGATTTTAGATTTGTTTTTTTGAAAAATATCCTGAAGTTTATTTGTTACAATGTTGACATCCTCACCTTTAAATTTCTTTTCCCTTTTTATTTTTAAATTCTTGTATTCTGTTCCTATCTTTTGAATTTGTTTGAAACTTTTAGTAAGTTCTTTAATGGCCTCAGATTCCAAAATGGCGTCAATGGCTTTTTCGTCTACGGTTATTTGTTGTGAAATTTGTTCTATCTGACCATTAAGTGCCTCTAAGGTTTTGGGTGCCTTAAATTTAAAAGCGGATTGTGATTTTTGAATGTTTTCTTGCGTTGTAATCTTTTTTTGACTGAAGTCTTTGAATTGATTATTAGTCAATTCTAAATTGGCTGTTATTTTAGAAAACTGTGCTTCTTTCTCATTGAGTTCTACTCTAGTTTTTTTAATAAACGTCTGCTCGTTTTCAATTTTCAAATTAATTTTATCTTGCTGCGTGTCATCCAAGTGTGTAGTGTAGGGATGCTCTGTTGATCCGCATAAAGGACAAGGTGACTCAGGAGTTAGGTTTTTTCTAAAATCTTCTAAGCTTGCTATTTTTAGGGCATCTTCTTTTTGTTTTAGTAAGAGCTGTATGTTTTCCTCTTTTGAAAGAATAAGGGATTTTGTTTTTTTGATAAGCGGGGATAAATTTTTACTTTCTCGGTTTAATTTTTCAATGCTTTCTTTAATGCTTACTAACTGTGCTTCAATTTCTTGAAGGTGCTCGTGATTGTGTGCTAGTTCGCGAAAGTTGTTCCGTCTCGTTTTGTCTTCATCAAGTTTCTTTCGGTATCCATTAAAATTGGCGTCCGCGTCTAGTTTGCCATTGAGGATGATTTCATCTAGTAAGCATTGCTTTTCTTGCAGGATTTTTAGAGCATCAGTAGGTTTTACCTTATCCTCCAATTCAAATTGATGATCACTTTGCAATTGGATGTTTTCTTCTCTTTCTTCTTGGCCTTTCTTCAGAATGTTACGCAATTCATTGTCTAATTGATTCACCTCTTTTTCAAATGCTGACATTGTTTTCATGAAATTACTTTCATCGACCTTTTGATGTGTCAAGGTGCTCATTTCATTGATGGTGTTATTTAAATCGGCCTTTGACTTTTCAAGTTGATTGCTGTAGTCTTGAAGGTTTTTCTCACTAATGTTTGCATTGTTTATTGCATTTTTATAGGTAGTGAGAGGAGCTTGAATCGGATTTAGTTTTTGGTGTAATTTGATTTTTTCTAAAGATGGACTAAAATCCTTTAATTGTTTGGCGATCCTTAATGATTGGGTTTCTTTTTTCTCTAACTCAATATTTATATTTTTGAGTTCTGATTTAATCTGCTTCAGATGCGTTTCTTTTGTAATGGATTTTTCTAAATCAATCGCTTGTTTTTCGCAATTTGTAATCTCTTGGGCTAATGCTTCTTGATCCTCTTTGCTGAGAATAGAAAGGTTGCCTAAAAGTTCTTTCTCCTGAGTGATCCTTATTTTTATTTCTTTGTGTTTCTCAAAAGCTTTGATGCCTAATGTTCTATATATCGATGTGCCGGTAATGTTTTCAAGGAGTTCACCGCGTTCATTTTTATCAGCTTTAATGAATTTTGCAAATTCGCCTTGACTAAGTAAAATAGACTTTATAAACTGGTCATATTTAAGGCCTATGATTTGTTCGTTTTTTGTAGGAACATCGCTTTTCTTAAGGTCCAAAGGTTGTCCTTGTGCATTATAAATGAACATTTCATAATCTTTGAGATTACCTGTTCTTGTTTTTGCTATTGACCAGCTGGAGGTAAATCGTATGCCTTTAATCTCATAAATTATACTTGCATTGGCTTCTGTGCAATGGTGTGTCATCACTGAGCCAGCGTTGTTCATTTCGTTTTTTGTAATTGATTTTTTAAATCGGGGAATCCTATTAAATAAAGCTAAGGTAATGACATCTAGGATGGAGGACTTACCCGCTCCAGTGGGACCTGTGATCGCAAAAATACCCGCACTAGACAATGGCTCTTTCTCAAAAGAAATTTGATGTTCCCCTTTGAGGTTGTTGATATTTGTGAAGCTGATTTCTATTATTTTCATAGGGCATCAGTTTGAGAGGCTTCAACTAATTCCATAAAAGCTTCCATTAGTATCTTGTGTTTGTCTTGATTGGCACTGCTCACTTCTAACATTTTAGCAAACACTTCTTTGGGTTTGAGATCTTCAATGTTTTCACCAGCATTAAAAAGATCGGCAGTGTCTTTCGCGCCTTCTTTAAAAACAGTTTTATTTTTTAGGATTTGTAGACTTGGATTGTCTTGATAAGCATTGACCAAACTGTCAACAGCAGCTAATATAAGAGGACTGTATTGCTCCTCTTGGATTTCCAATTCTATAAATGAGCACAATGGACTCTCGGATTTAAAGTCATTTAATTCCATTTTTACTTTGCCAATATCTCCACTTATCTTTTTTAATGTTCTGAATTTTGGAACTTCTATGACAATAGGGGATTGTATCTTACCGTTTTTTAATTCAATTACGATAATGCTCTTGATATCTTTTTTTTCTGAGAAGCTTAAAGCGATGGGTGAGCCTGAGTATCTAATAAATTCATTCTTACCGATGACTTGTGGTCTGTGTATATGACCAAGCGCAACGTAATTATAATTCTCAGGAAAAATGTTTGATTCCACAGCAGCGGCATTCCCTACATGGATGTCCCTTTCGCTTTCACTTGTTAATGCACCTTTAGCGTATAGGTGGCCCATGGCAATAGCTGGGATTCCTGCATATTTCTTTGCACAAATTTCTCCTAAATCTTGATAATGTTTTTTTATACCTGCTCTGATGGCTTCTGTGCGATTCTCAAATTGGGAATCAGTGTCTCTATTACGGAGATCTTTGTCTCTTAAAAATGGAACAGCCGCAATAATTAATTGGGTTTCCCCTTTTGAATTTGAAATTGTAATTATTTCTTCTTCAATATTATCTTTAGCGCCACCTACGACTGAAATATTTAATGATTTTAAAATTTCTTTTGGCGCATTTAGTAGCCCTACAGCATCGTGATTGCCTCCGGTAATAATGATTTGGATTTTTAAACTGATGAGTCGGCTTAAAAACTGATAATATAACTCTCTATCTAACACTGCTGGGTTGGCTAAATCAAAGATGTCACCAGAGACCAATAGTACATCTATTTTCTCTTTTTGAATAATTTCAAATAGCCAATCGAAGAATAACGTGAGCTCTTCTCGTAAAGGATGTTTGTGTAAGACTTTGCCTATGTGCCAGTCTGCGGTATGTAATATTTTCACTGTTTAGTATATTGACAGCAAAATATTAATAATGAACGAATAAAATTAGATTGCTGCGTATAATGTGCGTGATTATTATATTTATTTTAATTATGGCATCAAATGAACTCGCTACTATTGATAAATTTTCAGTTGTATTAACAACAATAATTATTCTCTACCTCGTTTTACTTAAATTCACAATATGAACAAAGTACTTGCCCTACATTCTAAGTTCCAAAAATGGCCTTTTGGAAAAACCTTATTTTCTTATCTTGTCGCACGCATGGCGCCATATTTTCTAACCATTAAGCCTCAAGTTATTGATATCAAGAAAAACTATATAAAAGTTTCGATGCGTAAACGACCTGCCGTTTATAACCACCTGAAAACAGTGCATGCTATTGCTTCATGTAATTTATGTGAATTTGCAGCAGGTGTATTGATGGAAGCTTCTATTCCAAACCACAGAAGATGGATCCCTGTGGGAATGCAAGTGTCATATTTAAAAAAGGCAAAAACTGATTTAACAGCCATTTGTGATTTTGGTAATCCTGATTGGGACACTATTGATAAACAAATTTGTGAAGTTTCCGTAAAGGATAAAAATGATGTAGAAGTCGTAAAAGCTTTTATTGAAATGAAAGTTTCTGATAAGAAGACTTAATCGTTTGTAGTACACATTGTAACACATTTGATTTCTTGTTTATTTGATATAAGATAATGCATTCCGCTATTAATAAGTTGCCTACCCAGCTGGTCCATGATATTAAAATGTATTGTATTCTAGGGTCCATATTAAAGTAGTAGCTTAATAACATTTGGCTGACTCTTAGGCTAATGGCCGATAAGGTCAAAGCATAACTTCTGATCATCCATTTTTTATGTTCATTAAATTTCTTACTTCTAGCGCAGCTATATCCTAAATATGTAAATGACCACCAGCACAAGGTTAGAATGATGAAACTTATTTTGGCAGCGCTTCCTCCATTGGCATGGAAAGCCATCACAAGTCCCGAAGGTGCAGCAAAAAGCAGCAGTAGCCCAACGTATACTTTTCCTATCCAACTGTGCAAATTTTTATATTTCTTAAGAATGTAGTTAGAAAATAAAATAGCGCCACTTAAAAGGATTATGGAGCTGGTAAATATGTGTATGTAAAAGGAAAGTCGATAGTAGCTCAGGTGTATAATCTTATATTTAGTTTTCAAAAAATCAACATCCCACTCCCAAGAAGTGTATGGGAGTGTGATGCTGATCATCAGGTAAGAAAAATATAAGATGGATATTGCATAAATCCAGCTAGTCAATATTTGTCTTTTTTGAGTATTCATTAAGCGCGGCTAATTTGTTTTTTTATAATCTTATTTTTAGAAAAGGGCGAGGCCGATTGGCTTGCAAACCCTAAGTTGAATTGCTTCTTACCAACTTCTGTCTCTACTGTAACTAGTCCAGAGGCATCAATTTGAAAAACTGCCTTTTCATTGTGTTCTATTTCATTTATGGGAAGCATTGTATATGATTTCGCTTTGTCACTGCGTGTTATATTAATTGATTGACCCTTTTTATCAAATACAGCTAAAAAGTAGGTGCAGTGGGGGTCGTCCTGAAGATAGTATGATTTTGAAAAAACAAATGCTACCAGTTGCTCGTCTAAGTCAAATTTTGAAACTGGGATGATTTGCGGTGGACTTATTCGACTAAATTTTCTACTCTTTTGGGGTAAGAATTTTTTTATAGTGCTACGACTATTGTTTAAGCTATACCTTTTATATAAATCTTGTGATTTATCTAAAAAACTTGCAAATTTCGACCACTCTTTTTTGGGTTGATTCAAGCCTGATGCATCAAAATTATAAGGCAGATCTCTAGGTTCGAATAAATCCGCAAAGTCATAAAAATTCGATTCTTTTCCATGCTTAATTTGTTGTAATTCGAAATTTTTAGTTATAATAAAATGATCATAGCCTGGTTCTATTTTCTTTGCAGCCAAGCTCTTGTTAAGCAAGGTTTTTGCTGCTGTATTTATAAGGATCAAACCATCCTCTCCGATATGAAAGCTTTGTTTCTGGTAGTCGTTGCTTACTGCCAAAATATTATTAGATTCAAAAGGATTTAATTTTTCACCATTATCGTTAAAGCAAAAAAACATAACCTCACTTTTATTTTGGGTAGACCATGCTTTTTTACGGACAATGACGGCTACAACATTTTCGTCCAATTCAAATTTACCAATAGGTATATAAGTAGGAGGTAGACTGCGACTGAACGCAGATTGGGGATCCACATATTGACCTATTGACCTATAATTCGAATTTGTATTCTTAAGAAATTGATCATTAGGTTTTAATTTTTCGGAATCAAATGGAAGTTTAATGGTTTCAAAATTTTCTAAGAAGGCATGAAAATCATAGTTTAGGTTTTCTATGTTTTGTGTATCACTGATTTTTTCTGGCTCTTGTTTCTTTGATATAAAGCCAAGGAGACTTGTTATAATAAGAATTTTGATAATGCTCATAATTTATATTTTGTTTGAAAATAGATGTTAAAGACAATGCTAAAAATCAGTACAATTGATTTAAATTAAAAGCTAGAGTGGGTGAGTAGGTATTTGCACTTGGTAAATGTCTTCTTTCGCTTATTAAGCTGGGGTCTTTATAGAGTATGCTAAGATTTTGTCAATTTTAGATAGCTTATCTTTACAGTAATGAGAAGAATCACATTCGTAATATGCTTTATCTGCTTTGGTTTGACTTTGGCTCAAGGCCAAAAAAAGAATTACTCTAAAATTTCTAAAAGTGGTTTGTCTTTAGCTGAAAGGATTGAAATGGCTATGCAATTGAGTCAAGATGATCCATCTAAAGCTGTCAAATCATTGAATAGAATAATCTTAGATGCGAAAGCAGAAGAGAAACATGAAGTCATTGCACAGTCTTATTATTTACTTGGAAATATTTACAATTCAATTGGTCAGGAATTGTTGGCCATCGAAAGATACAATCAGGGCTTAAATGCCATTACAACAAAAAGCTTTGAGGGCTCTAACGACTATCCAGATTCTAAGTCTAGAATTTACGAGAAATTAGCTGCGGCTTATTTAAATAATAAAGATATGCCTAAAGCTAAAATGCATTATAATTTATGTATCGAATGGGCTGTAGATGAATCAGTAAAGCTTAAGTGTTTTGAAGGTTTAGCTGATTTTTATTTAAAAACTAAGCAATATGAAAAATTTGAAAAGCAACAAGCAGTCATCGAAAATGATTTTGAATTGGATAGTATTGCTTTGGTAAGAAAGGAGGCAAGAATGACGGAGTACTATCTTCTCAAGGATAAGATATCGGAGATGAATATCTCTTTTCAGAATTCTGTGAATGTTCTAAAAAAAGGTCCAGAAAGAATACCTGCTGAAGTAGAAGCCATCCAACAATCTCAGACGATGGTCTTGAACTCTTCTAAGGTGAGCCCTCTAGTGAAATTAGAATCTCAGCGTGCTATCGTGGAGTATGCGGAGCCTGTTAATGATCCATTTAAATTAGATGCCAATTATACTTATGCCGAATTATTTGAAGAAGAAAATGACATAGGTAAAGCTAAAAAATATATTGATGTATCGAAGTCATTGATAACGTCAGATATAGATCCTAATACCGCTTCCAAGGTGTTTAGAAAATCAGCAGATATCAACAAAAAATCTGGTTTAATAACTGAGGCGCTGAGTGATTTTGACAAGTATATTGAACAGCAAGAGAAGGCTCTAGAAAAACAAAAAATAAAGGAGGAGCGGAACTTGCAAATCATGCGCGAACAAAAGTTAGTTGATATTTCTCAACAGGCATTTGATTATGCTCAAAAAGAAAAGTCTTACCTCCAATCTCAAATTGCAAATCAGAAATTGATAATCGGATTATTGGGAAGTATATTGGTGGGAACCTTGGCTTACTTTTTTATTCTTAGTAAAAACATAAAAGATAAAAAGATAGCTAATCAAAAGTTGCGTTTGCAATCATTGACCACTCAGATGAACCCACATTTTATTTTTAATGCACTTAATTCTGTCAATAATTTTATTGCTAAAAATGATGAAAAATCGGCTAATAAATATTTATCAGAATTTTCTATGCTGATGCGAAAGGTATTAGACTACAGTAAACAAGATTTTGTTTCATTTGAAGAAGAATTGGAGTTGAATGAATTATATGTAAAATTAGAACACTTTCGATTTAGGGAACAATTTGATTATAATATAATATACGAAGGGGATTCTGAATTAAGGAATATTGATGTGCCACCAATGATCATTCAGCCTTTGATCGAAAACGCTGTGTGGCATGGTTTGCGTTATAAGGAAGAAAAGGGGCAACTCGATATTGTAATCGTACAATCTGAAAAATCAATCGAGGTGCATGTTAAGGACAATGGAATTGGGCGTACACAATCCATGGCACTAAAAACTAAGAATCAACGCAAGCATAAAAGCACAGGCTTGTCTAACGTAAAGGCAAGATTAGATTTGTTGAACGAAGTTTATAATAAAAACTATAAAATATCTGTTTCTAATTTGAGTCAGAATGACAAAGATTCTGGCACTTTTGTTAAGTTAACTTTACCTCTGCATTAATGGAAAGAATTAAAACCATACTTGTAGATGACGAGAAGGATAGCAGGGAAATCCTTGCACGATATCTCGCTAAATATTGTCCACAAGTTGAATTGCTAGATGAATGTACAAATATCTTAGAAGCTGAGAAAGCAATTGAAAAGTTTAAGCCTCAGCTGGTGTTCCTTGATATTGAAATGCCTCACGGTAATGCATTTGATTTATTAGAACGACTTCATGAGATTAATTTCTCTGTTATATTTATAACCGCATATGATCAATACGCGGTTAAAGCTTTTCAACTTAGCGCATCAAACTATTTACTTAAACCTGTTAATATTGAGGAGCTAGAGAATGCAGTTGATCAAGTTTTAGCAGATATTGTTAGCCTCAATAAATTTGACCAAGTTAAAGTGCTCCTCGAAAATTTAAGTTCGAATAAAACCCAGAATCAAAAATTAGTTCTGCCAGTCATGGAGGGTTTTGAAGTTGTCAAAATGGAAGACATACTTTACTGTGAGGCGGATGATAATTTTACGCTATTCCATTTTAAAAATGGACAAAAAAAGATGATTTGCCGCAATTTAAAACATTATGAAAAAGTTTTAGATGCCCATGGTTTTTGTAGAATACACCGATCATTATTAGTAAATCTAGAATATGTCACCAAATATAATAAAGGCAAAGGCGGCTCTCTTATACTCGAGAACGGAAAAGAATTAATAGTATCAGGAACGCGTAAATCTGATTTTGTCAATCGCTTAAAAAGCTGGATGTAGGGAAAGGAAATTTCAAGATATCGAGGAGCCAAGGTTTCAAGTTCTCTACAGTCTAGTTTTTAACAAACGAAAGTTCCTTGAGCTCACTAAAATAGGTGTTTAAGAAGTTATGGTTTTATAGGTCAACTATGGGAAGAGGTTGTAAGTGAAATGAATAACATTTAGATTTTAGTTTTCTTCGTTTCTTCTGAAATGAATATTTACAAGAGCATAAATGGCATTTCGAAAAAAAGAAAATAGATAATAAAAAAATTAAAACTTATTGTTCTAAATAAAATCCACATCTATAGATAATGGATTAGCGATAAGCTTCATTAATGTACGATTGACATCTTCGTTTAGGTAAGCTATTTTATATAAAGAATCAGTCAAGGGGGCGTGAATGTTTGCTGCCTCTACAATTTTATAAGCAAAATTAATAGAGCGATATCCTTCAGCCACTTCATCCATTATTGCTTTTATTTCTTCAACAGTTTTGCCTTGCGCCAGATATTTCCCAAAAGTATAATTCCTACTTTGGCTACTAGTGGCTGTGGCTATCAAATCACCAATACCGGCTGTTCCAAAAAATGGTCTGATTTTCGCGCCTACGGCTTTTGCAATATGAATCATTTCTCGTAAGCCTCTTGTGATAAGTAAGGCTTCCATGTTCTTTCCTGTACCTAGGCCATTCATCATTCCTGAGGCTATCGCGACCACATTTTTTAAAGCGCCTGCGAGTTCAATGCCTTTCAGATTATAAGAACCATATACAATGAATTTACCGCTGCTCAATACCTCCCTTCCTTTTTGAACAACCTCGTCAAACTCTGAGGCAATGACAGTCGCTGCAGGTTGGCCCGCTAAGATTTCTTTAGCTAAGTTGGGGCCGGCTAAACAACCTGTGCGTAAAACACTGCATTCTTGTCTTATCACTTCACTCATAGTGAAGACAGATGTTTTAATTTCTGAGATATTATTGGCAGTGACAAAATTAGCTGAAACATCCAATCCTTTTGTGCCATGTATCATAATGTGTTCAGGGCCTACATAGGGTTCGATTTTTCTGATCACTTCCCTGAAATGTTCTGAAGGCAATATCGGGAATATAAGTCTACATTTTTGACCGATTTCTTCTAAGCTAGTTGTAGCTTTTATTTTTACAGAAAGCTTAAAACCTTTGAGTGTATTCTCATTGTTGACTTTATCGGCGACTTCTTGTCTTCTGCAATACATCAAGACATCGGTATTCTTGGATAGCAATTGTGATACTGCTGTTCCAAAAGAACCTGAGCCGAGAACGCCAATTGGATAAGTCATGCGATAAATGTAAAATCTATGTGATTAAATGTCTAGTCTGCGATCTATATTATTAAGAATAAAAAGCACTGCAAAAAAATCACTTATTCTTTTTTCTTGCCTTTTGTACTTTTTGTTGTTGTTTCATTGCTTCTTCCAAGCGTGATTGAAAGCCGCCTTTCTTCTTGGGTTTGGCTTTCTGGGCATTCAGTTCTGCCAAGAGCTTTTCATCATTGAAAACAAACTTTTTAGTCAACACAGTTTGTGCAATATTAAAGAGGTTACTGAAAAACATGTATACCGTTAATCCTGAAGCATAGGTGTTAAAGAAAAACAAGAATGTGACTGGCATGAAATATTGAATATACTTCATAGCAGGATTTGCAGACATGTCCATATGTCTCATATTGTAGTATGAGTAAATAATAGTTGTTGCTGCCCATAAAATTGTGAATAAACTGACATGCGCTCCGAATGCAGGTATTTCAAAAGGCAATCTAAAAAAGACATCATATGAAGAAAGATCAGTTGCCCACAAAAATGACTCTTGTCTAAATGTAATTGATGCCGGAAAAAATCTAAAGAGAGCATACCATATTGGCATTTGCAAAAGCATTGGCATGCAACCGCCCAAAGGACTGACGCCATATTCACGATAGATCTTCATGGTCTCCATCTGAATTTTCTGAGGCTCATCTTTATATTTTGTTTTGAGATGTGCCAACTCTGGTTTAAGAACGCCCATCTTAGCTTGCGAGTGGAGCATCTTATACATTAGTGGATAGAGGAGCATTTTTAAAATGAAAATCAATACTATGATCACTACTGCTTTACTGCTAATGTATTTTGATAACCAATTAAAAGCTGGGCGAATGACCCATCTATTAATCGAACCAAAAATTGATCTACCGAAAGGAATGATTTGTTCAAGCCCGTTATCAAAAGCTTCTAATCTTTCAAATTCATTTGGACCAATGTAAAAGGTCATTTCTATGTTTTCTTCAGTCACTAAATCCATGGGGATATCGACCTGAGTTTTCAATAACTTTAAGGCTTCATCTTCCTTTTCCATCATGACTGTTTCGAAAACGCCATTGACAAATTTCTTGTTGGATGGTATTATAGAAGTATTGAAAAATTGATTGACATTAGATACCCAATCTAACCTTGTGGACTCAGTTTCTTTTTTATCATCAGATCGGCAACTACAGTAGTCAGAACTTTCATTCGTCTCTTTGTAGTAAATTGTTGAATAATATTTTTCGAAATTTGTATTGAGTTCAATTCTATCTAAATAATAATCCCACTTTAGTTTTATAGTGCCAGAATTATCCATCAACTGGTTCACGCCGTTTAATTTCAATGCATAATCGACATGGTAGCTTTCTGGGTTGAGTTGATATTTATGGGCAATGGTTTGACCACCAGAAAGAGTAGCGGTCATTAATAGTGTACTGTCATTCACTTGGGGAACATAAACTAAATCTGCTGAATTTATATTTCCATAGGACTGTGTTGGAATGAGATATTCAAATTTGTTTTTTGTATCGTCCATTAATTTAAGCAAAGATTTACTTTGCACAAAAGCTGAATCCTCGGTAACCTTGTAATGTTTTTTCAATTCCACCTCTTTGATGTTTCCACCTTTGGTATTGAATGAAATTTTCATCAAATCATTTTCAAGATTCACAATTTTCGAATCTCCTACCATTGCAGAAGCAAATGGACCAAAAGAACTACTTAATTGTTGAACCTGTGCTGAATCTGGAATAGCAATTTGGGCAGCTGGTGAAGTCGGTGCTTGTGCAATACGGCGTTCTTTATCTATTTCTACTTGTGCTATTGAATCCTGAACCGCTTGTTGTCGCGCCATTTCAGCTTCTGAAGGAGCAGTATAAGTAAAATATATTGCTATGACTGCAAAGATTAAAAGTATGCCTATGCCTTGGTTCTTATCCATTTACGCCTTTAGTTTTGACTGTTTTTGCTCTTTTCTGAGCGAGTGCAAAGGTACAATTTTGTGTTATAGTTGGGACTAAGTCAAATAGAATTGTTGAGTATCACTGAATAATCGACGAAATTCCTTTTTTTTAATAAGGAAATTCCTTTTAAATAGGCTCTTCGAGCTTTATTTAAACAGGTTTTTACTTCGAATGCATTTTTATCATAATATGTAACTTACTGATAAAGCATTTTTCTTTTGGCTTGTTTTGTGAGCTTTTCTCAGGGTGCATCATTCTTTGGTTCTATTGCGAATTAGTGCCGTTTTGTCTGGGTAAATGAATTCACCCGCTTGATGTTTGAAGTGCCTGAAGGCACTGGTAATTGTTCATGATTTAAATTGTCCCATGTCATGCTGTATTAATTTAAGTTAAATCGTTTTGACTGGGTGAATGAATTCACCCGCTTGATGTTTGAAGTGTGGGAAGGCACTGGTAATTATTGATGATTTAATTTTTCCCATGCCATGCTGTATTATTTTAAGTTAAATCGTTTTGTCTGGGTGAATGAATTCACCCGCTTGATGTTTGAAGTGTGGGAAGGCACTGGTAATTATTGATGATTTAATTTGTCCTATGTCATGCTGTATTAATTTAAGTTTAATGGTTTTGTCTGGGTGAATGATAAGTGAAATTGTTGTGTCTGGGTGAATGAATTCACCCGCTTGATGTTTGAAGTGCCTGAAGGCACTGGTAATTGTTCATGATTTAATTTGTCTCTTGTGATGTTGTATTATTTTAAGTGAAATTGTTGTGTCTGGGTGAATGAATTCACCCGCTTGATGTTTGAAGTGTGGGAAGGCACTGGTTATTATTCATGATTTCATTTTTCTTAAATCATAATTTATTTTTTGTGTAAAAAACCTACTCCAGTGCTTTAGCACTTACAATATTATTATTTTTTAATAGTAGACTTATCTTAATCACAAGCGGGTGATTTAAACCACCCAAAAGGACGGACTAACAAAAAGATACAGCAAATTTTATATGCGCTTTTTCTTCAACAAGTCATGTAGCTTTAGTATTCAATTGCGCTGCTGATGAGAAGGCAAAGCAGAGCTTAGTATACGCAAATTCTACAGCTTGAGTTGAAGAATAAGCTCTATAATAGATATGTCCACAAAAATAACATTAGAGCATTGCCTATCCTTATATTCTTCTGAAATCTAGACATATTATTCTAATTGAAATGAGATCATACACACACCCTTTAATATACCTAAAACATTAAGGCCCTGAATCCATAAAACCATGAGCGCAGCCTTTATAAATTTACCATACCTTTATCCTCTAATGACGAAAGAAATAGAAATAAAAGTTTTTCCCTCAGATATACTGAATGAAGAAAAAATAGTGCAAACTATTTTAAGAAAACTGAAGAAAAAATCTGCCCAGAATCTTCAATATGTTATCAGAAAAAAATCTATTGATGCAAGAAGAGGTGCGCCTTATTATGTCTTGCGTGTATTGGTAAGTTTTAATGAAAAACCGGTTACAGAAGAATCAAAATTAAAAATCACTTATCAAAAAGTAGGTGAAGCAAAAACTGTACTTATTATAGGCGCAGGACCAGCAGGATATTTTGCAGCTTTGGAATGTTTAGAGCATGGATTAAAACCAATTGTCCTAGAGAGGGGAAAAGATGTTAGAGCACGACGTAGAGATTTGAAAGCCATCCAACAAGATGGTATTGTTAATCCGCACAGTAATTATTGTTTTGGAGAAGGTGGGGCAGGGACCTACTCTGATGGCAAGCTGTATACAAGGTCTAAAAAGCGTGGAAAGATAATTAAGTCACTAAAGATTCTTGTCGACCATGGCGCTAATCCAAATATTCTGGTAGATGCGCATCCCCATATTGGCTCCAATAAATTACCAGGAATAATTTCAAATATTAGAGAGACCATTGAGAAGTATGGAGGTGAAGTGAGATTTGATAATCATGTCACAGATCTGCTAATTCGAGATGGGCACTGTTATGGTGCAGTGGTCAACGATAAAGAAGAGGTCAAAGCAGATTATACGATACTGGCGACAGGGCATTCTGCAAGAGACATTTTTAAGATACTAGAATCTAAGCAAGTGCAAATGGAAGCGAAGCCATTTGCTATTGGCATACGTATAGAGCATCCTCAAGCGCTCATTGATGAAATACAATATGGAGAAAGTCCAAGGCATGAAAACTTGCCTGCAGCACCTTATAAGTTGGTGAGTCAAGTCGATGACGTAGGTGTATTTTCTTTTTGTATGTGTCCTGGCGGATTGATAGTACCTGCTGCGACTGCGCCCGGCGAGATCGTTGTCAATGGTATGAGTTTGTCACGTCGTGATTCACCTTATGCCAATTCAGGCATCGTGACAGCTATATCTAATGAAGAATTAAAAGAACATGGATATGAAGGGGTCTTTGCTAATTTGGATTTTCAAAGAGAGGTAGAGCAAACGCTTTTCGCGAATGGCGATGGTAGTCAAAAAGCACCAGCACAAAATTTAATAGACTTTGTCAATGGAAAGGACATGTTAGCCCTGAATGACAGCAGTTACATTCCAGGATTATACATGGCACCTTTGCATGAGTTGTTGCCACCTTTTGTCTATGAAAGATTGAAGCAAGGACTGGTATTGTTCGCACATAAGATGACTGGTTATTTTACAGATGCTGCAAATGTTGTTGCTGTCGAAAGCCGTACCAGTTCACCCGTAAAAATACCACGAGACAATACGACTTGTATGCATCCTGGAGTGAAAAATTTATTTCCGTGCGGGGAAGGTGCAGGTTATGCTGGCGGGATACTATCTGCGACCATGGATGGACAACGTGTCGTGAATGCGATTGTGGAATTGTAATTAATTTTGAGTAAAAAAAGGATTAACGCTACGATAATATAATACAATAATGTGATTTTAAATGTATTTAAATTAACTGGCGTAGCCGACAGCGCTCATTTACTCGCTACAGCTTACGCCGAACATCAGTAAGCACTTATAAGCACTTAGTTATCATTATTGAAAAATTGAGTATTGCTGTGCCTAAATATGATTAAAAGCAAGTTCAGCGTAGGCTTATGCCTACACTATTTGAGATACTCAATTATTATATCATAAATATCCTCACCCAATAAGCGATGGCCAAAACCTTCTGTTATTATAAGCTCGCTATTCTTCCATGATTTTTGTAATTCATAACTATAGGAGTAAGGTAATATGGTGTCCCCTTTATCATGAATTATCAATCCTGGAAGTGTGCAATTTTTCAACATGCTGTCGCCATGAAAATATTCATAAGGATGTCCATAGCTTTTTATAAATTGCATTTCATAACTATTTATAGTCTTTTGGTTTAATGATAATGCATCGTAGAAAGAACCCATCATTATTCTGAGTTTGTTTGTTGGTGCCATTAAAATTGCTTTTTTAAGGGAGGGTGGAGTAGGCAATTCTCCAATAGCATAGATTGTGGCGTAGCCGCCTACTGAATGTCCAATCAGTACATCGAAATTATATTTGAGACATAATTTATTGAGCGCTTGTGCGTAAGCTATGGGCGTAAACTCTTTGCCTTCAGAAAGTCCATGTCCAGGCGCATCAATTAAGTAAATGTTATAGCCCAAAGCAGATAGTCTTTCTACATATTTTCTCCATCGGTAAGCATTGCTTTCCCATCCATGGGCCAAAAGAATGCTGTCACCTGTTCCCTTTATATGGTAATAAAAACACTTTTTGCCTTCTACTTCTATAGAACCTACTTTTCTTTTATGGAGCCATTCAATTTGATTGGCAGTAAGTACTTTTCCTCTAGGCGTCTTGAAGAGTTTAAATGCTATACGACTTGCCCAAGTAGGCGAAATATATGAAACCCCTTGAATATAAAGGGAATAGGCCTTTTTGACAAGATTAAAAATATTTCTTTTCACGCTATTAATATAAAATTGATTTTATTTGTAGGCAATTAGTCCAAAACAAAATTTATAGTTGAACCTATAATTGAATTACAACGAAAATATCTTTTTCTCCCCGAATGATATTTTAAAACTTTTGACGAATATGAAGAATACTTCTGACTTAATAGGAAGGATTTTAATAGGCTTGTTCTTTTTTTATGAAGCCTTTGATACTATGGTCTTTTTTAACCAAACGCGAGATACATTGACAAACTACGGGATTACCTTTGCACAAGATTTTCTGATCGTAGTGTCAATCATAATTTTACTAATTGGAGGTCTTATGGTGATAATTGGATATTATGCTAACATTGGTGCGCTTCTGCTGTTTTTATATTGGTTTACTTTTACTGTAGTCGTGTATTCTTTTTGGAATGACCCCCCTGAAGTTAAAAGCTTACATATTGTCTCTTTTATGAGAAATATGGCCTTGTGCGGCGGACTCTTAATATTGGCAGCGAATGGTGCCAAACAGTGGAGTGTGCGTCGAATATTTCATGTCATGAGATTACCAAAATAAAGAATATGTTTCCAAAATTTGACTGGCTACTTTTTGACCTAGATAATACTTTGGTGGATTTTAATTCAAGTTCAAAAGAAGCTTTTGTACAAGTTATGACTCACTTGGGTGTAGAAGATGCATCTGTGTTGTATCCCATTTTTAATAAAATTAATCATCAATGTTGGGATGAGAGAGAAGCGGGATTAATATCGCATACGGAACTGAAAAACAAACGATGGGTTTTGTTTTTTGAAGCTGCGAAAATCAAAGCAGATCCACTTTCAATTAATGAAAGCTATTTTGAGATTATTAAAACTAATCCAGTTTGGATGGATGATGCAGAACGATTATTGATCGCCATTCAAAATAAATTTAATAATTTAATTATTACTAATGGATTATCTGAGGTGCAAAATCCAAGGATTAAAAAGTTAGATATGGCTAAGTATTTTGGTGGTGTCATAATCTCTGATGAGATAGGCACAGCTAAACCTCAAAAACAATTTTTTAGTCATTGTGCAAGCTTGATGGGCGAATTTGATAATGATAAAGTTTTGGTAATCGGCGATACTTTGAAATCAGATATTAAGGGTGGAAATGAATTTGGCTTTAGGACATGCTGGTATAATTATTACAAAAAAGAAAATGACACTGATATTACACCACATTATGAGGTCAATAATATCAAAAGCTTAGGAGTAAACCTTGGCGTTTGGTAGTTTAAAGAGACTGTTCATTTAACTGTGTCTTGTTAACTTTAAACTAATGAATAAAAAAGACAAAGAATTAATGAAAGACAGTG